>Ga0209676_1000062_pt1 | contig 332319 bp, 296 predicted proteins | sample AraplaCvi_mLB_r2_FD_184282 | JGI IMG/M metagenome (GOLD analysis project Ga0209676, IMG submission 184282) | Arabidopsis root microbial communities from North Carolina, USA - plate scrape MF_Cvi_mLB_r2 (SPAdes) (version 2) | ecosystem: Host-associated > Plants > Roots > Endosphere | place... | reverse complement strand
CTCCCGCGTATTCCGTGTTGCCAAGCAAGCGGTAATCAAGGCAGGCCAATACGCCTACCGTGACCGTCGTCAGAAAAAACGTCAGTTCCGCGCTCTGTGGATCGCTCGTATCAACGCTGGTGCTCGTATCAACGGTCTGTCCTACAGCCGTTTCATCGCCGGCCTGAAAAAAGCGTCCATCGAGATCGACCGTAAGGTTCTGGCTGATCTGGCAGTGAACGAAAAAGCGGCGTTTGCTGCGATTGTCGAGAAAGCTAAAGCCACTCTGGCTTAAGTACCCCCGACAGTCACCCGGGCTCACCTCTGTGGGCCCAGGTGTTAAACGTCATAAATAGGGGAAGAGCCTACAAGCTCTTCCCCTATTTTGTATCTGGAGTCTGTACATGGAAAACCTGGATGCGCTGGTCTCTCAAGCACTAGAGGCTGTGCAAAGCGCTGAAGATATCAATGCCCTGGAGCAAATCCGGGTTCAGTACCTTGGCAAGAAGGGTGAATTGACTCAGGTGATGAAGACCCTGGGGAATTTGCCGGCAGAGGAGCGTCCGCAGGTCGGCGCCCTGATCAACGTTGCCAAGGAGCGTGTTACAGAGGCTCTCAATACGCGTAAGGCTTTGTTTGAAGAAGCCGAACTGGCTGCCAAACTGTCCGCCGAGTCCATCGATGTGACCCTGCCTGGCCGCGGTCAGGTCTCCGGCGGTCTGCATCCTGTGACCCGGACTCTGGAACGTATTGAACAGTTCTTCACCCATATCGGCTACGGCATCGCCGAAGGCCCTGAGGTCGAAGACGACTATCACAACTTCGAGGCGCTCAACATCCCTGGCCACCACCCGGCCCGTTCGATGCATGACACCTTCTATTTCAATGCGAACATGTTGTTGCGCACCCATACCTCGCCGGTACAGGTACGCACCATGGAATCGCAGCAGCCGCCGATCCGCATCGTCTGCCCAGGCCGCGTGTACCGTAGCGACTCCGATATCACCCACTCGCCGATGTTCCACCAGGTCGAAGGCCTGCTGATCGACCGCGACATCAATTTCGCCGACCTCAAGGGGACCATCGAAGAGTTCCTGCGGGTGTTCTTCGAAAAAGAACTGGCGGTGCGTTTCCGTCCTTCGTACTTCCCGTTCACCGAGCCGTCCGCCGAAGTCGACATGGAATGTGTGATGTGCAGCGGTAAAGGTTGCCGTGTCTGCAAGCAGACCGGTTGGCTGGAAGTCATGGGCTGCGGCATGGTTCATCCGAACGTGCTGCGCATGTCCGGGATCGATCCGGAAGAGTTCCAGGGCTTTGCCTTCGGTATGGGCGCCGAGCGTCTGGCCATGCTGCGTTACGGCGTGAATGACTTGCGCCTGTTCTTCGACAACGACTTGCGATTCCTCGCGCAATTTCGCTAGGTCGCACGCCCGTAACGAATCTTTCAGGAGAGCAGGATGAAATTCAGTGAACAATGGCTGCGCGGCTGGGTAAGCCCGCAGGTAAGTCGCGACGAGCTGGTTGCTCGTTTGTCGATGGCCGGTCTTGAGGTCGATAGCGTGACGCCGGCCGCCGGTGTTTTCAGTGGCGTGGTGGTGGGCGAGGTGCTCAGCACCGAGCAACACCCCGATGCTGACAAGCTGCGTGTTTGCCAGGTCAGCAATGGCGCGGAAACCTTCCAGGTCGTGTGCGGTGCGCCCAACGTGCGCCCGGGCCTGAAGATCCCTTTCGCCATGATCGGCGCGGAGCTGCCTGGCGACTTCAAGATCAAGAAGGCCAAGCTGCGCGGTGTCGAGTCGAACGGCATGCTGTGCTCCCAGGCAGAACTGCAGGTGGGAGAGGGCAATGACGGTCTGATGGAATTGCCGGCCGATGCGCCGGTAGGCAAGGATTTCCGTGAGTACCTGGAGCTGGACGATGCCAGCATTGAAGTCGACCTGACTCCTAACCGCGGTGACTGCCTGTCGCTGGCGGGGCTCGCCCGTGAAGTTGGCGCGCTCTATGCCGCACCAGTCACCCGTCCAGTGGTGCTATCCGTCGCGCCTGCGCACGACGAAGTGCGTCCGGTTGAAGTGCTGGCGCCCGCGGCTTGCCCGCGTTATCTGGGCCGGGTCGTCCGCAATGTCGACCTGTCCAAGCCGACCCCACTGTGGATGGTCGAGCGTCTGCGTCGTGCTGACGTACGCAGCATCGATGCGGCTGTGGACATCACCAACTACGTAATGCTCGAATTGGGGCAGCCGCTGCATGCTTTCGATCTCGCCGAAATCAACGGTGGCATCCGTGTACGGATGGCCGAAGAGGGTGAGAAGCTGGTCTTGCTCGACGGCCAGGAAGTGACCCTGCGCAGCGATACCCTGGTTATCGCCGACCATACCCGGGCTCTGGCGATTGCCGGCGTTATGGGTGGCGAACACAGTGGTGTAACTGCTACCACCCGCGATGTTTTCCTGGAAAGTGCTTTCTTCGACCAGATCGCTGTCGCTGGTAAAGCTCGTTCCTATGGCTTGCACACCGACGCCTCGCATCGCTACGAGCGTGGTGTGGACTGGCAACTGGCCCGTGAAGCCATGGAGCGTGCCACTGGCCTGCTGCTGGAGATCACCGGTGGCGAAGCCGGCCCGATCATCGAAGCGGTCAGCGAGCAGCACCTGCCGTCGATCGCTCCGATCACCCTGCGTGCCGAACGCATCACCCAGATGCTGGGCATGGAAATCGAGGTGCCGGAGGTCGAGCGTCTGCTCGGTGCCCTGGGCCTGAAGATTTCTGCTGATGGAGCAGGGCAGTGGCGCGTTGAAGTGCCAAGCCATCGCTTCGACATCAGCCTGGAAGTCGATCTGATCGAAGAGCTGGCTCGTCTATACGGCTACAACCGCTTGCCAGTTCGCTACCCACAAGCGCGCCTGGCTCCACAAGCCAAGGCCGAAGCTCGTAGCGATCTGCCTGAGCTGCGTCGTTTGCTGGTGGCCCGCGGTTATCAGGAAGCTATTACTTACAGCTTCATCGATCCGAAACAGTTCGAGTTGTTTAATCCAGGTGTCGAGCCGCTGTTGCTGGCCAATCCGATTTCCAACGACATGGCTGCCATGCGTTCGTCGCTGTGGCCGGGGCTGGTCAAGGCGCTTCAGCACAACCTGAACCGCCAGCAGGACCGTGTCCGTCTGTTCGAGAGCGGCCTGCGTTTCGTCGGTCAACTGGAAGGCTTGAAGCAAGAGCCGATGCTGGCCGGTGTGGTGTGCGGCACTCGCCTGCCGGAAGGCTGGGCACAAGGTCGCGATGTCGTGGACTTCTTTGACGTCAAGGCCGACGTGGAAGCGGTGCTGGGCTTTGCCGGCGCACTCGATGCGTTCACTTTCGTGCCTGGCAAGCACCCTGCGCTGCACCCGGGGCAAACCGCGCGCATCGAACGTGAAGGTCGTCTGGTTGGCTATATCGGCGCTATCCACCCTGAATTGTCGAAAACCCTCGGTCTCGACCGTCCGGTCTTCGTTTTCGAGCTGGTTCTGGCTGAAGTAGCCTCAGGAAAAATGCCTGAATTCCGTGAGTTGTCGCGTTTTCCTGAAGTACGTCGTGACTTGGCCCTGCTGGCTGATCGCGATGTTGCTGCCAGTGCGGTGCTGGATGTAATCCGTGAGAATGCAGGCGAATGGCTGACAGACCTCAGGTTGTTTGACGTGTACCAAGGTAAAGGCATTGATCCTCATAGAAAAAGCCTTGCAGTTGGCTTGACCTGGCAGCATCCATCGCGCACTCTTAATGACGATGAGGTGAACTCCACGACGCAAAATATCCTCACCTCGCTCGAACACAGGTTGAACGCCACGTTAAGGAAGTGACGTATGGGGGCTCTGACGAAAGCTGAAATGGCCGAACGTCTCTACGAAGAGCTGGGCCTGAATAAACGTGAGGCCAAGGAATTGGTCGAGCTGTTTTTTGAGGAAATCAGGCACGCTCTCGAAGATAACGAACAGGTCAAATTGTCCGGTTTCGGTAACTTCGACCTTCGGGATAAACGCCAGCGACCTGGCCGCAACCCGAAGACGGGTGAAGAAATCCCGATCACGGCACGCCGTGTGGTCACCTTTCGTCCAGGGCAGAAGTTGAAGGCCCGAGTTGAGGCTTATGCTGGAACCAAGTCATAACGACGAGCTCCCGGTCATTCCGGGCAAGCGCTACTTCACCATTGGTGAAGTCAGCGAGCTCTGTGCGGTCAAACCGCATGTGCTGCGTTATTGGGAGCAGGAGTTTCCTCAACTCAACCCCGTCAAGCGCCGCGGAAATCGCCGGTATTATCAGCGCCAGGATGTACTGATGATCCGGCAGATCCGCGCGTTGCTTTATGATCAGGGGTTCACCATCGGTGGAGCGCGCCTGCGCCTTTCCGGTGATGAAGCCAAAGACGACACCACCCAGTACAAGCAACTGATTCGCCAGATGATCTCCGAACTGGAGGACGTTCTGGTGGTACTCAAGAAATGATTTTCGGCTTTTAAAATACTTCCATATTTCAAAAGCTTGCGATATATTCTTGAACGCTTCGTTAAGAAGCAAACCCAGTAACACGCCTAGTCGGGGCGTAGCGCAGTCCGGTAGCGCACTAGCATGGGGTGCTAGGGGTCGAGTGTTCGAATCACTCCGTCCCGACCATATTTTTCAATGACTTAGCCCAATCTGAAAAGATTGGGCTTTTTCATGTCTAAAAAATACTCCCACATTTACTCCCGCGAATATCTTGGATCTCAGTAGATATGCCACTTGAGAGGCGTTCGACTCTCGTTTCACCCCCAGCGACTTTGCAGTCGAAACGGGTGTACTCCACCGCATCGGTGGCACCGTGTAGGGCTGCAATATCGCAGGCCATGAATGGCTGGCCGCGGCGGACTTGTACTTCACGAACACGGTTGAGGTAACCGATACCGACGGTGTGCAGGTTGAAGTAAGTGGTCGCTTCTTGGGATTGGTTGGCGTGGGCCATGGTGGTTCTCCTGTTTCAAGGGAAACCGGCGACGCACAGCCCCTGACGGGGAAGTGAGCCCCCGTCAGGGTGGGTAAGGTGAAGGCAAGCGATGAACGACTCGGCACCGGCAAGCCGATGACGATCAGAACGATGCGTCTGGAGAAATAGCGCTGCAGCAGAGGAGCATCTGCGGTGGTGATCCGCAAGCATAGGGTAGTGGGCATTCATCACCGCTGAAGCGGTAACCGCGCGAGCTTCCGAACGCTTATCGCACTTGGGTAAACCACCACGAACGTGGCGTAGCCTTGAAGGTTCAAGCTACCTGGGCTGGGCTGTCAACGACAGCGAACCACGCCCTTTGTATAAGCCTGTCACAGGGGAGCGTCAAGACGCTGCAACCCGATTTTTTAGGGTCGGAATACAGTGGTAGTCACTGGGCTTAAGAAAGTGAAGAGCGGGCCTGGCGGGGTGCCAGGCGAGGAAGAGAAAAGCCACCTTTGGCGGTCTTACGCAGTCGACAAGCTTCTCGCAAAACTTGGTTTAACTGCGCGATGATTCGCCAACCGACCCTCGTCGTGGCCTGAATCGGAAACTAATGGCACGCACCCGCCACTGTGATCAGGTCGAGCACAAGAGAGAAATGAAATTCCGCAGAGGAGGCGGCTCTGAACTCTAAGAGTTCAACCGAGCTGCCCGGAGCGAATCGGCCTTGGGTCGCCGTTGGCGGCTAACCGCCGACACTGGCGTGGAGCATCGCCCTCGTCACAGACGAGCAGCGCGTGGCCGGCATCTACCAGCGTTCCGTCATGCTCGCCAGCGGGCGCTACGCGATGCTGGATGACGGCATGGAATTCAGTCTGGTGCCTTGGCAGCCTGTGATCGAGAAGCAGCTTGGGCAGCAGATGGCCGCGACGGTACGCGGCGGTGGTGTGTCTTGGGAGATCGGGCGGCAACGTAGCCCCTCTATCTGATAACAATAGAGAAAAGATCTTTACTACGATTTAACGGCTGTTCCCTTCTTCGCTTCGTCTAGCAGCCATTGAGCAAAAACTTGTATTGGCTCTCTGCCCAATCCGATGGGCTCAGGGAGGATGAGGCAAAAGGTTTTGGAGATGGTTTTTCCCTCCGGCCACGGTGCGATCAGGCTTCCTGACGCAAGTTCGGTTTCAACGTACAGGCGCGGTACTAGCGCAACGCCGAGGCCGGCCAATGCGGCTTCTATCAACATTCCATGGAGATCAAAGCGTGCGCCAATTGCAGGATTGGTCAGCGGGCTTCCCGTCTCTTGGGAGTAGTGTTGCCAAGCTTCAGGGTTCTGTCGTCGGTGAAGGCGCGGTAATTCGTCCAGTGCGGTTGTTCGATTGCGTCCTGTCAGAAGTTCAGGATGGCAAACCGGAACCAGCACTTCATGCAAAAGTTGGTGAGTCCGCATTCCTGTCCACGCTGGGTGCTCGAAATGGATGGCAGCATCGAATCCGCTCCCTGCCAGGACGAACGGCTCCATGCGCTCGGCCAAATGCACAGTAATGTTCGGATGCTTCTGCTGGAATCGTCCCAAGCGAGGAATGAGCCATCGCATCGCGAACGTCGGGATAGTGGCAATGTCCAGGCTTGCGCCATCGTTCGGTTGCCCCATTAAGTACTGACTGTCCCGATCCAAGCGGTCAAGCGATTCGCGAACTTGGACCGCGTAATGCTCTCCGTTAGGAAGGAGTCGGACACGATTGCCGACCCGCTCGAACAGCGTGACCCCGAGGAAGGCTTCCAACCGGCCAATCTGGCGACTGATAGCTCCTTCAGTCAAAGACAGTTCCTCTGCCGCGCGCGCGAAACTGCCGTGGCGGGCGGCGGCTTCAAATGCTGTCAGTGCCGTACTGCTGGGGATCTTCCTTCGCATGAGCGTTCCCGTTCTGAAGATGGCGATCCAGCTTAGCTTGATCTTTTGTCACTGAAGCATACCGAATAATCGTTTTATGCGCCGATATCAAGCTCATACCATGACGAGACATCAACAAAGAGGGCCGGACGTACAAGAAGTCCGGTAGCGAGTGATCCATGATCTACACCGTTGAGTGCAGCTTTGCCGACCCAGCCAGCGAAGCAGAGTGGAATGATTTCTATAGCCTGGAAAAGCTACCCGCGCTTATTTCCGTGAGCGGGTTCCATACTTCGCAGCGCTTCAAGGCGTTTAGCGCTGGTTGCCCTGTCTACCTGGCCATGCACTCGATCGACGGTCTGGCTGTGCTTGAGGGCGATGAGTATCGCCAGAAGGGCGGGGGCAACTTCGCACGTTGGCAGCAGCACATCACCGATTGGCACCGCAATCTTTACGGCGGCCTTGAGCGTGCGCCTGCCATCGGTGAAGGCGAGCATCTGATCGTGAGCGCAGTCGGTCCCGAGCCGCTCATCGAGATGGGGCTCACGCCTGAGCAGATGTGGGCCGTCGCATTGGAGAGGTGTCCTGAAAACAGGTGGCTGGCGAAGCTGGATAGCGCCATTAGTCTTGGTGTAGATACCCTTCCGAAGAACGTGCATCGCTATGCCCCGATGACCGCGCAATTGACGAGTGGCAGAGGCGCGGAGCCCCAGACGCAGGTGCAGAACCGGCATGCCTAACCTGACGATCTTCATCCAAGCGGACGAGATGCCACCCGAAGCAAATCTGGCGGAACTCACCGAACGATGCACTCGACTTTGCACGGACGTCCTTCAGGCGGCGCTGGACAAAGTGCATGTCATCTATGTCGCTGCTCGCCAGGGGCGTGGGCATCCTGCTTACGCGGAAATCAAGTACCGCCTCGAACCGTTCAGAACGCCATCGGTCATGGACGATTTCATGGCGCGACTGGATGAGGCAATAAAACGCCATGCGGGGCTAACGGCGCGCATCCGTTGCTTTGGCTATCCAGCCGATACCATCTACGCGCGGAACTGATGACGCGCAAGGAGTGCCGCAATGAACGACATGAAATTTCCGGGCCAGCAGATTGGCGAGTTTTCTATTACGGCCATCAGTGACGGATACCTTTCCGCAAGTCTAGATCTTCTCTCCAATATCGATCCTACGGAGGCGTCCAAGTTGCAGCAGGACGCAGGTGTGAGCGATCCATTCTCGATCCACATCAATTGTTACCTGGTGCGTGGAATGGGCCGCACGATCCTCATCGATGCGGGGGCTGGTGGTTTCAAGCAATGGGGCGGCAAGCTAAAGGCGAATCTCGCGCTTGCTGGCGTGCAACCCGCTGACATTGACACCATTCTTCTGACCCATGCACATCCCGACCATGTTGGGGGGCTGCTTGACTCTTCAGGGGAAGCAGCCTTTCCCGATGCAGAGCTAGTCGTCCACCAGCGTGAGGTTTCTTTCTGGGAGGACGATGGCAATCTCAGTCAAGCGAGTGAGCGTGCTCGTGGCAACTTTCTGTTTGCTCGGAAGGTGTTCGATCAGTATAGGGAGAAGACGCGCATGTTTACTGATAGCGAAGTTCTCCCTGGCATTAGTGCGATGCCCCTTCTGGGGCATACCGCAGGACATTCCGGTTATCGTCTCGATTCCAATGATCGTAGTCTGCTGGTTTGGGGGGATATCGTTCATTTCCCCCAAATTCAGATTGCTCGTCCCGACGTATCCATTGCATTCGACCAAGATCCGCTTCTTTCCGCCGAAACACGATCCAAACTATTGAATGTTGTTAGCTCGGATAAGATTCTTATCGCTGGTATGCACCTTGGCGAACTCGGATTTGCACATGTCGAGCGGATAGGCAAGACCTACAAAATTTCCTACGAAACTTAGCGGCTGTTCGAGATACCGAATCGGTGTTGCGTGATGAAAGGTGTATGGCCGTAGTGGGTGATCGTCTTGCGCTCACCATCACCGCCGACGTACCAGAGCGCGACCTTGAGTGTGTGCACCTGGGCGTGGGCCAACACACTTCCTTCCTTGCTGAGCAGAGGACCGCCGACGTCGAAGCGTTCCTCAATCACTTCGTAACCCCAGCCAGTACCGCAGGGGCCGAACTGCTCCGTGGCGCGCTTGGCGAGGTACTGGGCATTCACCGCGGTACCGGTGAATCCACCTGGGCCGGTGTACTCCTTGGTGAACTTGGGGTCGGTCTTTTCGACCTCTTCCCACAGGGCGAGGCTGGGTATAGGCATGACTATCTCCCGTCGCGCAGGTGCGCAGCTTTGAAAGATGTGGGTTATTGGGTGAAGTGATCGGCGAGAGCGCTGATCAGCATTACGGCGGTGCAGAGGGCAAGGGCAGGAAAGGAGCTACGCCAGTAGAGAAGGGCGATCACGACTCGACCAGTGACAGCAGTCGTTCACCCAGGGCGTTCTTGGCGTTGGCCTGCTCCTTCTTGATGCCGGTGGCCTGGGGCGACTTCGGAAAGGGAAAGGCCTTCGCGACGGAGTTTCGCGCAGCGGATCGCCAGTTGCTGGCCGCGCTTGTGTGCGCCGGCGCCGCTCATTGCTGCTGCTCCAGCTGGGCCACGCGATAGCGGAGAGCCTGCAGCACCCGACCGCGGTTACCTGGCTCCGCATACTGCTCAACTGGCGGTCCGTAGAAGCCCCGGCGCTCGGCCAGGCTGTATGCATCACACAGGTTGTGAGCGGTGATGTCTTCCAGTTGCTCGTCGATGGCCGGAAATGCTTCGCCGGAATTGGTATCGGCGGGCGCCATGGAGATTCAGACGATGGATATGGGGAGGCTTACTAAGCGGACGTTTTCCCTGCTTTCTGAAGTGGCTGGAGAGCTTCCCGGGTTAGTTCTGCGCGTAAGTCACTAACACGGCTGTCGGAAAGCAACGCGCCGCGAAGGTGTAAAATATGGGCGTTCACGTGCGACCTGTACGTGCTGTATTCAGCGATAACTGAGTGCGGGATTGATACGGCCTCAACTACCTCGTATGACTCATTGAAAATCACCGCAACTAATTCGTCGAAATCGCCTTTATCCAGGTTCCGTATAGCGCCTAGCTGTCTGGATTTATTGTTGTGGCTTACGCGCCGTGCCTTTATCTGAATCTTTTTGCCCTCTTCAGACTCTGCGTCATGGCCAGCGGCTGAGTTCTTGGCGAGCTTCAATCCTAGAGCTGAAGCAACCAGCCATTCGGCATAGTCGCCGACAGGATTGTTCATTGTTCTAAGGATTCCACGGCTTTTGAGCTCGCCTATCACTTCAGACTGAAGCTTGAGTAAATCTTTGGTTTGGAGATTGGCGAGATTCATTGTGCGAGATTCCTTCAACGCGGAGAAAATTACGACGCTTTGTTTTGGTGGGTGATCAAACCCGGCAGTTTATACAGGCAGCCCTTGGGAATGCCTGGACGTCGATAGCCGGATAGTGCGACGAACTGAATCAACACCGGTAGCCCGCGCACCCTTACCTCACATGCTCTCGGGGTGGTGCGAGCTATTTGTCATGGTGCGACGATAAGTCCTGCTGGGCTTGGTCCAAGCAAAACCATCCTTCTGGACTGAGTTTGGATAGATAGAGAATGAATTACAAAATACTGGTTGTGCATACAGTATTTTGTTGAGATAGTCATTCCACTCCTCGGGTGGATCAGAAGTGAAAATACAGCGTGTCTCTGGTGTTTACCTTCTCCGACTCGCGTGAAGGCCTTGAGCTTCGAGTAATCGCCTTTGAGCGACATGAGAGCGGAATCCTCCGCAACCAATCATTCGACTCAATAGGTGAACAACATGGCTGGACGTACACGTACCCCGTTTCAAGGCAGCGGCACCTCGATTCTCCCTGCCTATCAAACGATGACCGCAGGGCAGTTCCTGCTTTCGCCAAGCGGCCGATTCAAGCTGTTGCTACAGGCCGATGGCAACCTGGTGCTGTTGGATAATGGCGCAGTAGCCTGGATCGCTAACACCGATCAGCCTTACAGCTCTACTATTCCTCTGCGCTATCAGGTACCACCTCAGTTCTATGTTCAGTACGGTGCATTTCTGGATGATCCGGCTCGTGCACGCACTTGGCTGACCAACAACACGACCTTCACCAGTGAAGATCAGTGGAACCGAACTCACTTGGTGTTGCAGGACGATGGGAACCTTGTGCTGGTTGACTCCCAGGCAATCTGGAATGGAACGCCGTCTATACCGGTGATGGCTGGCGCCAATGCCTCTGTCCTGTTCGCGGGGCCCGTCGAACTTGCCCCAGGCATTCCGTACTTTTGCGGTGATGGTGCATTGATCTTTCAAGGCGACGGCAACGTAGTGAACTATGGTCCGAACTGGAGTGTTCGCTGGGCCAGTTACACTCAAAACAAAGGGGCGGTGAAGGCCGTGTTCCAGGCTGATGGCAACTTTGTTGTCTACGCCGCGAACGACGTACCGCTGTGGAACTCTGGGACTGGCGGCAATCCAGGAGCTGTTCTTCGCTTGCAACCTAACGGCGGTCTTTCGGTGGTTAAGGAGACGCCTGTCTGGGCTCGGTTCGGTTACCAGCCGACCTATCGCCCAATTCGGCTTATCGATGGGTCGCTGAGGACCTTCGATATCTGGACCTGGAAGATCTAACGCTCCCTGCGTTCTTCCAAGCCCATTGTTGAGCCCCGCCAATGTGCGGGGCTTTTTTTTCGGCAATCCTCGGGCCTACGCAGGCCATTTTTAATCCCCATGGAGACAGAACCAACGAGCACTGCCGCCAGCGTATTGCTGGTCAAGCAACCCGACTGGGAGGCGATCGAACGAGCCTACCGGGCTGGTGCACTTTCCATCAGAACTATCGCTGAGCGTAATGGCATCTGAGGCATCGAAGCTGAAGTAAACTCCGGCGAATTTGACCGGAGGGACGTGATCATGAACTGGCAAATCAGACAGGCTGTCTTGAGCGATATCGAATGGTTGGTGCGTGTGGATCCTATAGCGGCAAAAGACCACGAGCGTCGGGCGCAAATCGAAAGGGTAGTAGGCACGGGCGAATGCTGTGTTGCTTGTGAGACAAACGATCCCAGTGTTCCGATCGGTTACGGCTGCTTGGACAATAGCTTTTTCGGGGAGTGGTTCATCCCGCTCGTAGTCGTCTCAAGCACTCACAGACGTTCTGGTGTAGGTAGGCAAATCGTTGCTCACTTAGAGCGTTGTTCCTCTGCCCAAAAGATCTTCACTTCGACCAACACGTCCAATACACCCATGCGGCAATTGTTGGTACAGCATGGATATCAATACAGCGGTACAGTGGAGAATCTTGACCCTGGCGATCCAGAGCTGATTTTTGTGAAGTTTTTGAACTAGTGAAACTCCTTGTGTTTCGGATTTCTAAAAAATTCGCACTGGGCTCTTTGATTCAAATCCGTTTTGACGGCGTCGGTCGCGACATTGGAGGTGAGCGGCTGCGCTTGGTTTGCCGCGGTTTCACATGGTTCATATGACTGCTACGAGGGATTAGAAACCGAGTATCAGCTCGCCCAGTTCATAGGGCCACTGGCTCTTATCGATCTACCGTTCACGTTTGTAGCTGATACCGCTTCGCTCTCGTTCTGTTGGTATTGACGTGGTGTGGCGTTGTCGGCCACGCATCGATCCTGCTGTCACCTTTGTCTTGCGTTACCGAGCGTCAACCCTTGTTCAACGTGCTGGTGGTGCTTGCCCGTCATTCCTGGGGGCGCAGGATTGACCGAATAGAAACCCGGCCACCGAGCCGGGTTTTTTATTGACCGCCGTTTATCCATTTCTCGGCACTTGCAGGGCTCTGTCGTTTCTCACGTTTAAGGCACGGATTTCCCGAGCATTGAGAACGGAGAGCCAGCATGAAAGTTAACGAGAATGCACCCGGTAGCTGGTCGCAGCAGGGTGTAACGCGAACCACGGACAGCGACGCAGGCCATGATCCAAAGCGTAAGGAGCCTGAGGTTCCATTGCCTGCGAACGATGAAGCGCCGGTCGATGAAGAGATGATCGACGTAGATGTAAACAACTCGGTGTCGAGTGAGCACCCGGAAGCAGGGAAAAGTGGTCGCGTCGATGATCCTGGCGCAGACACACGGGACGAAAAGGACAATGAGCCTCGTGGCATGCCCGCGAGTGACCCTGAGTCAGGGGCATGAAATTCAGATCATCCCTTTGCCCGCTCAGTGCGGGCTTCTTTATGCCTCTTTGCACAAGAAGAGAAGGGACGTAGCAATCAGGGCTAGTCGAGAAGTGGGGCGGTCAGAGGTTTAAAAGCCAGTGTGCCTGGTGATGAGCTGGACGCCATTCAAGAAGCGTCGGTCGGCCCCTGACGTTGCTCCTGCTGGCACTGTTCGGACCCGGGGCCGGAAATGGACAGGCTGATACTGATGGGGTCGACATCGCGTCTGCCAACGGTCAGCACGGCTTCCTGCGCACCTTCCAGACTCGCCCCTTGGGAGGCCAGCCACTGTGACACCAGGACTTGCTCTCGCTCGTCATCCACTGCCTGGTCGATGACTACCGAGGGCGCGCCATAGCGCTGGGTGAGTAGACGAGTGAACTCTTCGAAGCGGGCGCGAATGGCCGAGTCCTGCGCATCCTCCGGCATCTCGAACGCTGTGTAGATTTCGCACAGGCCGGCTTCTTTACCAAACTTGAGTGATAACTCATCAAACCCGGCAATCGGTCTCGGCGGGTGTTCGACCAGCATGATGTTGCGCCGATCATTGCTGCCCAGAACCTCGGTGACTGCCCGGGCCTGCTCGGCGGTCATGCCCATCTGCAGGCCGAACGGCCCGTTATAGGCAGCCGCCACCTCTTGCTTGCAGCCGCCCGTGCCCGCCGCGAGTACTGCTAGTAGAAGCAGAGGCCATTTATGTTGGTTCATAGCACTTCCCGTTTTCCATGACAGGTTGAACGCTGCTCGGCTGAATCGGGCCAAACCTTCGTTGCTGAAGTTTCCTGCGGAGATACTAACCCTGAATCATGCGAAAGCGGCGGCCGGCTCGCCCTGGTGCAACGCCATCGGCTCGGCGCGCTCATCAACCTTCGTCCAGGGATCCTGGATTTGCATGGGCTTGTGCTTCAGGTGACCAGGCCCTCTTTTCAAAACATGGCTATCGCTTGCGTCGTTAAAGTGAAGTTTTCTAGAATTTCGCCGCCGCTTGGCCGGATCAGCCAATCGGTTTCCATCCGCGAGAAAAAAGGAGGTGCCCTATGACCCAGATTCCAACGATGTTTTCGCTACTGAACCATCAACGAAATGCTGGAGGGGCGATCACTGCCCCGCGGAGAAAACCCAATGCGTACGCTTTACCCCGCTGTGCTCCTTGCTCCGATATCCACTCGCGATGAAGAAGCAGAATGTTGCGCTCTGCAAGTGCGTGACGAACAGATCGACTTTATTGCCAGCAACGCCGAATCATTGGAAGAAGCTGCCGAATGTCCTTGGTGTGAACCCTTAGCGGTGCGCGCCGTTCATTCTGGAGAAATGGTCGGCTTCCTTATGCATGCCCTCGACCCGGACGATAACGGTCGCTGGCTCTATCGCCTGATGATTGATCGTCAGCACCAAGGTTTAGGGTATGGACGCGCAGCTCTGCGCGCACTGCTGGTATACCTGAGAGGCTTGTCGGGAGGTCCTGACATCACGCTGGGAGTCGCGCCGGAGAATATCGGGGCGCGCAATCTTTATGCCTCCGAGGGGTTTCTAGAGACGGGCGAAGTGCTTGATGGCGAGCTCGTGATGCGCCTGAGGACATAGTGCTCGCGGTTACCGATCGGTATTGCGAGTGCAGGATTGACTGAACAGAAACCCGGCCATCGAGCCGGGTTTTTTCTGCCCGTAACAAACCATCCGGCGTATCCGGAGCGGCCTGACGGAACAGATCGATACAGGCTCAAGAGCAGAGCCTTCGTTGGATGTGTGTGGGGTGAGCTTGCCGATGGCTCAAGTGCTCTCAATGAAGAATGGACGATCAAAAAAGGGCCCACCCCAAGGTGGACCCTTTGTGTTTCTGAAGTGGCCAAAGCCGGCTGGAGCAACACCCTCACACGAATGGAGGGCGTGCCCATCGAGCATCAGACCAGGCTGATCATATCCGCACTGAGTTGCGCGGCGTTGAACCCTACCAGGGTGATGCTGCTGTCTCCCGCCACGATCAGGCTGTCGCTGCCTTGCTGGCTGGTGGCGCTGATGACCGCAGCCGCGGAGGCGAACAGGGATTTGGAGAACACCAACTGATCGAAGCCGTTCTGGTGAACGTTGAAGTCGCTGATCAGGTCATGGCCGAACCCGCCCTGGTCGAAGACAAACAGATCGCTGCCCACGCCACCACTGAGGGTGTCGTTGCCCAGGCCGCCGACCAGGATGTCGTTCTGTGAGCCACCGTAGAGGGCGTCGTTGCCACTGCCGCCGAGCAGGGTGTCGTTGCCACTTCCACCGTGCAGCAGATCATGGCCCGCGCCGCCTTCAATAAGGTCGTCACCGCCCTGGCCGAAGATCAGGTCGCGGCCGGCGGTACCCTTCAGGAGGTCTGCCAACTGCGTGCCTTCGGTGGCCTTGGCGTAGCTCTTGTCCGATCCGAACAGGCCTTCGAAGTTGAGCTTGCTGCTGGTCACGGTATAGGCCGGGGTCAAGGCCTGGCCGAGGAGGCCTTCGAACTCGACATGTTCGACGTCGTGCAGCTCCTTGAGGCCGTAACGCCCGCCGGTGTCGTTGAGAAACAGGCTGCCATCGCTCAGGCGCACGGCTTCGTAGCTGGAGACCGTACCCTGCAGGAAGACTTTGTCGTCGCCCACCCCGCCCGCGACGATGTCGGTACCGGTGCTGACCTTGAAGCTGTCGTTGCCGGCGAAGCCGTCCAGGAAGTCATCGTTGCGGCCATCCTGCAACTTGTCCGCGCTGTCCGTGCCGAGGAGAAAGGCCGGAGTGCCGAAGTGGTTGGAGGTGGCGGAGTATTTGTCGCTGACCCAGGTAAAGCTGCGGCTGACCGGGTCGAGGTTGCTGATGATGATGGTGCTGTCGCGCTCGATGTAGTCGTAGAACGTCGACTGGCCGATGCGCTGGATAGGGTTGATGAAGATGCCTTCGAGGTGCGCCACCCAGCCGTTGGGATTGACCACGGAGAAGGGGCCGTTGGGCCAGGTGGGCAGGGCGTAGACCGTGTCGAACAGCACGATGTTGTCGGTGGTCGAGGTGTAGCTGGCGTCACTGCCTTTGAGGGCCGCGAGAATGGCGCCGCTCAGGTCGGTCTGTTCGCCGATCAGCCGATGCACGATGTCGTTTTCGAAGCCGAAGTTGAAGATGCCGTCACTGTTGCTGGCCTTGGGCGAGGCCATGCCGAAGTAGTCCGAATCCTTGAAAAAGCCGTCGGCCAGGGTGTCCCTGCCCAGGTACATGCTGTTGGTCACGGAGCCGCCCTGGCTGTAGCCGGTGACCAGTACATCCTTGCCTGTCAGGTTATGGTTAGTGGCGTAGTTCTTGATCGAGTCGAGCAGGTAGTCGTAGCCGTGGATATAGGAGTTGTCGATCATCGCCGGGTAGCCCAGCAGGTCCATCGGCGAGTTGGTGCCGGCAATCGAAAAGCCCATTTTGACCAGCTTGCCGCTCTCGTCGTATTGGCCGAATACCTTGGCCTGGGAGCCGGATACGTTCTCGCCCTTGAAGCTGCCTGTCAGGTCGAGGTGGCTGCCGTCGATGCCCAGGTCGCTGGCGCTGATCTCGCGCCAGCCCTTGGGCAGGACAAAGGTGTTGCCTTCGCCCAGGACTGCCCCGGGCAGGTTGTAGAGCGCCCCTACCGTCGCTACACCGCTGGTGTAGGTGGCAAGGTTCCAGGCATCTGAAATGAGCACGCGGCCGTCTTGGCCCTTGTAGTCGAATATCGCCATGGTTCGTTTTCCCTCACAAACTAAAAAGTCATGAAAAAAAACAAGAGCTGAAGTCTTCTTGTTCTTCTTCGCTCGGATTGCGGAGCCTGGTGACTGCGTGCCCCGGAATCTGCGCCCAAGCTACTCATTCATGTGGAGGGTGTGGGCCAGGCAAGGGGGGTGTTGGCACGATCGTCCTAGGGAAAGCCCGATCCAGCCGCTATAAATTCAGCGTCATTACAGTTTGGTCAGTTCGAGGCTGGCTCGCAGCCGCCCATCCTCCCTACCTTTGAGATCGGACGACATGCACGGCAACCTGGCGAAGGTGCCGGACGTGTCGACATCCGACTGAAAATACCCCGTTGCACAAGGCTGGCCGGGCACATCGAGGTTCCAGCGAAGCCACACTGAAACCACGTTATGCCCGGCGAACAATCCCGGCCTTACCCCCAGCGCCGGAACAGCACGCTGGCATTCACCCCGCCAAAGCCGAAGCCATTGGACAAGGCGTATTCCATCGCCAGCGGCTGCGCCTGGCCACGAATCAGGTTGAGGCCTTGCGCGCCGGCATCCGGGTTTTCCAGGTTGAGGGTGGCGGGGGCGATCTGGTCGCGCAGCGCCAGGATGGTGAAGATCGCTTCGATCCCGCCGGCAGCGCCCAGCAGGTGGCCGGTGGCCGATTTGGTCGAGGCGATGGCCAGCTCGCTGCTGTTGCCAAACACACTCTTGATCGCCGCCAGTTCGCCTTTGTCGCCCACCGGGGTCGAGGTGGCGTGGGCGTTCAGGTGCTGGACCTGGGACGGCTCGACGCCGGCCTGACGCAACGCCTGTTGCATGGCGCGGCGGGCGCCGTCGCCATCTTCTGGCCCAGCGGTCATGTGATAGGCGTCGGCGCTGGTGCCGTAGCCCACCAGTTCGGCGATCGGCGTGGCGCCCCGGGCCAGGGCGTGCTCCAGCTCCTCGATCACCAGCAGGCCGGCGCCTTCGCCCATCACAAAGCCGTCGCGGGCCTGGTCGAAAGGCCGCGAAGCGCGTTCCGGGGTGTCGTTGAAATCGCTCGACAGGGCGCGCGCGGCAGCGAAACCGGCCAGGCTGACCCGGTGAATCGTGGCTTCCGTGCCCCCGCAGACCGCGACATCGATCTCCCCGGCACGAATCATCCGCGCGGCATCGCCGATGGCCTGGACACCCGCGGCGCAGGCCGTCACCGGCGTGCCCAGCGGCCCCTTCAGGCCATGCTGGATCGACACATGACCGGCGGCCATATTGCTGAGGAAGGACGGAATGGTGAACGGCGAAAGACGCCGCGGCCCCTTGCTGTCGGTGGTGCGCACGGCGTCGGCGATGGCCGGGAAACCGCCCACGCCCGAAGCGATGATGGTGGCGGTACGTTCCTGCTCTTCCGCGGTCTGCGGTGCCCAGCCGGCCTGGGTCAGTGCTTCCTGGGCGGCGGCGAGGGCGAACAGGATGAAGCGGTCCATCTTGCGCTGTTCCTTGGGCGCCAGCAGCGCGTCCGGATCGAAGCCGGCCTGCGGGTCCTGGAGGCGGTCGGGAACCTGGCCGCCGATGCTGATCGGCAGGTCGCCGATCAGTTCTTCCGGTAGCCGGCGGATACCCGATTGCCCGGCCAGCAGGCGTTGCCAGACCTGTTCGACGCCGCAGCCCAGCGGGGTCAATGCGCCCATGCCAGTGACGACAATGCGTTTATTCATGACCTTCAGCTCCTTCATCTCGAGTGGGGTGTGTCGCTCTATGGACGTCACTATCATCATGAAAGTAACATGCCCGAACCACAAATACGCAACTGCGAAATCCGAGGAACCGCCATGCAACGCAAGACCCTCCTTCACGACGAATGCCCGATTGCCCGCAGTCTGGAGCGGGTGGGCGAGTGGTGGAGCATCCTGATCATGCGCGACGCCCTGCATGGCCTGCGGCGTTTCGAGGAGTTTTCCCGCAGCCTGGAGATCGCCCCCAACATGCTCACCCGGCGCTTGAATTCGCTGGTCGAGGCCGGCTTGCTCGAGCGCCAGGCCTACAGCCAGCGGCCGCTGCGCTATCAATATGTGCCGACAGCCCGGGGCGAGGACTTCCGTGTGGTGCTGATGGCGTTCGTTGCCTGGGGCAATCGCCATTACGCGCCGGAAGGGGAAAGCGTGCAGATCGTCGAGCGCGCCACCGGCCGGCCGGTGCGGCCGATGATGGCCGACCTGGTCGATGGCCGCCCGGTGCCGCTGGAGCACTGCACGGTCCAGGCCGGGCCGATGGCCAGCGAAGGCATACGTCAGCGCCTGGGAGCGCTGCAGGTGATGGAGGCCAAGGGCGAAGCCTGAGTACCGCGGATCGCCGCGGCACCTTGGGCTTAACCACCAGCGCCTGTCACTGGTCCTTTTCGCAGTTGACCATCCACGAGGCGCCGAAGCGGTCGACCAGCATGCCGAAACGCGCCGCCCAGAAGGTGGCCTCCAACGGCATCTGCACAGTGCCCTGGTCCGCCAGCGCGGCGAATACCCGCTCGGCCTCGGCGATGCTGTCGACGTTCAGCGATATCGAGCAGCCGTGGATCCCCGCGTAAGGCCGATCGGGCGTGCTGTCCGAGCCCATGATGGCCTGGTCGCCCACCAGCAGGCGGGTGTGGATGATCAGGTTGTGATACTCGGCGGGAACATGCTCGCGGGCGGGGCTTTCGCCGAAGGTCATCATCACTTCGAGGGTGCCTTGCAGGCTCTGGGCGTAGAACTTGAAGGCGGCTGCGCAATCGCCGTTGAAGATCAGGTAGGGATTGATTTTCATGCTGGGACTCCCGGATGGCAGGCCAGCGGGCGCGTCGGATAAGCCGGCCCGCTGGCAAAAAACCGATGGATTGAGACCTCCACTAGCAAAGCCTAAACCTGGGTGGCAGTGGGCTTGTTCTTAGACGGTTTTCTCATGGGGCGGTGGCGGGTTATCGCCCTTGGTGCACTCCCTGTCAGGCCCGCCGCCGAGTCGGCGGCGAGCCTGGGGTGGCGCTACACCAGCCGGGTCTGGGGCATGCCCAGCAGGCCGGTCAGGCGATCCATGATCGCCTGCTGCCGGGCGCGGTCGGCCAGGTAGTCGGCCTCGGCGCTGGCCACATCGGCCGAGCAGTGCGGGCAGGTGGTTTCGTGGGCATGAATGTACTGCCAGCAGCTGCGGCACAGGGCCAAGCGGGTGGGCAGGTGTCCTTCCTCGGGGGATTTCTGCCCCTGGTTGATCCACGCCAGCTTGATCACCTGGCCGCTGTCGCTGACGCTGCTGACCGTCTCGCCGGTGTCGATGCGTTCGGTGATCAGGTCGAAGCGCCCGACCGCGAACGAGGCCTTGGCGGCGTCCTCGAGCTTGACGATGCGTTCGCGCAGGCCCTTTTTCTGCAGGTCCAGGGCGCGGTAGTGGCAGTACGGATTGTTGCCCGGCTTGCCCAGCAGCGAGTGCGAGGTCCAGGTGCAGCCGCCGCGGCACACGTCGTTGTAGTAGCAGGTGCGGCAATAACCCCAGAGGTCGTCGACCGAGCGCAGGCGGCCAAAATGCATGCCTTCGCTGTAGTGCCAGATGTCGTGCAGGTTCATGTCGCGTACATTGCCGCCGGAGAACCCCACTGTCGCCAGTGACGGGCAACCCTTCACCGTGCCGTCGGCTTCCAGGGCCAGCACCGTTTGCCCGGCGGCGCAGCCGCTCCAGTGCACGCGCTCGTCACCAAAGCCGCGCCACATATGCTCGTATGGGCCGTAGTAACCGATGTTGTTGCCCACGTTCATCAGCAGGCCGCGTTCCTGGCCTTCGCGGTAGAGGCGCGCGAGCAGCGGCATGACTTCCAGCAGTTGATAGGGTTGCAGCAAGAGTTCCGGGTGATCCACCGCGTTGCCCATGGCCACCGTCAGCTGGATCTGCCAATGGGTGGCACCCAGCTCGATGATCAGGTTCATCAGCTCCGGCAAGTCGGGCAGGGTGGCCGCGCCGATCTGTGTGTTGACGCTGACTGCGAGCCCGGCCTGCTTGGCCCGGCGCAGGGTGTCCACGGCCTTGTCGAAGGAGCCCGGGACGTTGCGCACGGCGTCATGCAAGGGCGCCAGGCCGTCCAGCGAAACCCCCACGCCGTTGAGCCCGGCCTCCACCGCGGCCTGCATTTTTGCCGGGGTGAGGTTGCGCCCGCCGGTCTGGATCGCGCAGTAGATGCCATGGTCGTGGATGGCCCGGATCAGGCGGGTCCAGTCCTTGCGCAAATAGGCTTCGCCGCCGATCAGGGTGACCTCCCGCGTGCCGAGGGCGGCGAGGGCGTCAATCACGTCGAGGCATTCCTGGGTGTTCAGTTCGTTGGGGCGTCGATGGCCGGCGCGCGAGCCGCAATGCAGGCATTTGAGGTCGCAGGCGAGGGTGATTTCCCAGACCACATGCACCGGTACGTAACGCTTGAGGTCGGTTTCGCTGAGGTAGCGGGCGGGGCGATTGGCTGACATGGACAGTCCTTTGGGCGCACACAGGCGCGCAGCACGAACCTGGTGGATGTCCGCGCCGTCCCTGGCGGTGCCGGCCCGAGCGGACACATGGTTTGCAATGGAGGACCGGGCCTGGCCCCGAGGAAGGAAGGCCAGGCCCGGACGCCACTGCTCAGCGAGCTTCGAGGCGGGCGATCTCGGCGTTCAGCTGCTGCAAGGCGCTGCGCAGCGCATCGCTGCTGGCCAGTTGCTGCTCGCCCTGGCGGACGACCGCCTTGAGCTGCGCCAGGTCACCGCTGCTTTGCGCCTGCTGCACCGCCACCGCATACAGCGGCACGGGGTGATGGGGCACAGGCTCGGGGTGCGGGATCGACGCCTGGCTGACCGTGGCGTGCTGCACGTCCTGCCAGTTGCCCTGGTAGCAGTATTTGTAGCTGGCGAAACCGCTGGCCCAGTCGAGCCCGAGAATCCCGTGCAGGTGGAAGGTCGCGGCGATCTGGCTGGTCGGGCCGCTGGGGTTGCCGGTCAGGCTCAGGATGATGTGGCCTTCGGTCGACGGGTGCAGCTGTGCCTTGGAATAGTCGCCCCACACGTCGGCGAAGAAGTTCACCGACGGGTAGGTGCTCTTGAACACGCGGGCCACGCCGCTGACTTTTTTCTGCACGGTGTTGACCAACAGGTCGAGGGTCAGAACCGGGGCACCCAACAGCCCCGTGGTGGCTTGGATGCGGGTATGGAACAGTCCAGTTTGCATGGTGCAACTCCTTGTTCTTGTTCAGGGAAGTCGGTGGGTTGGCACGCCGTGGTCAGCGCCGCTCGAGCCGGCCGATCTCGTCCTTGGCCGCATCCAGCGCGCTGCGCAGCTGGGGCAACTGGTCCAGTTGCTGCTGGGCCAGGCTGGCCAGGCTCTTCATCTGGGTCAGGTCGCCGCTGGCGATGGCGCCATGGATCGGCGCGGCATACAGCGGGGTGATCGGTGGGTACGGCAGCAGGACCGGGCCGGGTTCCAGCGGTATTGGCAGGGCTGACAAGGCGTAGGAGGGCACCGACTCGACGAGGTGGGCCGGAGCGTTCTCCACCGATACCCAACGCTGGCCGTTGTAGTACTGGTAGTTGGCGATGCCGTTCTTCCAGTCGTGGTCCACCACCAGTTGAATCTTGAAGGTGACGATCGAGTTCGAGCCCGGCCCGCCCTGGTTACCCTGGGCGGTGACCAGGATCTTGCTCGAGCTGGGTGGCATGACGGTCAGGTAAGTGTATTGCCCCCACACATCGGACTGCAGGTCCAGCGGCGGGTTGGTGGCCTGGGTCACCACCGAGGTGCCGCGCACGGTCTGCTCGGGGGTGTAGACCAGAAGGTCGAGGGTAAGGCTCGGCGCGCCCGGGGTCGGATTGCCGATCCGGTAGCTGAGCGGAAACAGGCCAACAGGGGACGTAGTGGAACCGGACATGATTGCCTCCAGTGCATTAGAAAATGGAACGGCCTTAGCGCCGTTCCAGACGGGCGACTTCCTGTGCCAACTGCTCGTAAGCGCTGCTCAGTTCTTTGGATTCTTTCTGGGATGAGTCGCGTTGTTTGAGCAGGGACTTCATCTGCGGCAGGTTGCCGAGGGAGATTGCTTTCTGAATCGCCACTCCATAGGGCGGAATGACATGTTGCGAGGATGAACTCATGGCGTTGCCTTCCGTGGGAGGTTGTAGAGACTGCGCTATCCGGCAGCTTTTGCAGTTAAGCAGGCCGGGCTCGGGGCAAACGCGAGGGCGAACAAATAACTTTGAATAGCCGTTATCGGGAAAAAATATATTCAGGCGGGACAAGCAATTGGCGCGGCGATATAGCGCGTTTGGCAATCAGCAGGAAGCGGCTTACGAAGAATAGATACAAGCGGCGCTGCGCACTTCGACGTCCAGGACGTGGGCGGAAAAGGGCGGGATCGCCCCGCCCCGGCGTCAGGCCACGGCACTCTGCGGCGCGCTGTTCAACAGCCGTTCCAGGGCGCCGCTGAGCAGGTGTTCCAGCAGGGTTTCGCGCTCATGTTCGGCCAACGGCTGTTCGGCCAGCCAGCCGGGCGCATTGTTGAGCAGGCTGGCGATGGCATGCCCGGTGGCCAGCAGCACCGCGTCGCCGAGCCGTGGCAGCGGGCCGAGGAGCATCAGCAGGCGGCGTTCATATTGCTCGCGCAGCTGGCGCACGCGCTCCTGCTGGTCCGGGTTCAGGCAACCGCTGTCGCGCTCCACCAGGCGAAAATGCCGGGGCAGTTCCCGGTGCAGTTTCAGGTGGGCGCGGATCAGGGTGCGCAGGCGATCGTCCGGCGCTTTGCGCCGCCGTTCGATGCGCCCCAGGGTATCGAGCAGTTCGTCGTAGAACTCTTCGATCAGGTCCAGCAGCAGGTGCTGCTTGCTCGGGTAATGGTGATACAGCGAGCCCGGGGTCAGCCCCAGATGGCTTGCCAGCTCGCGCATGCCGACCTGGCCGAAGCCCTTGCTGGCGAACAGCTCCAGGGCCTTGTCGCGGCTTTCGGCAAAACGCGAGCAACGCTCAGCCATAGCGGTGGAAGCCGCGTTCGGTCTTGCGCCCCAGGTAACCGGCGGCAACCATTTCCTTGAGCAGCGGCGCGGGCCGGTATTTGCTGTCGTTGAAGCCGTCGTAGAGGGCTTGAAGGATCGCCAGCAGGGTGTCCAGGCCGATCAGGTCGGCCAGGGCCAGCGGGCCGATCGGCTGGTTACAGCCCAGGCGCATGCCGGCGTCGATGTCCTCGGCGCTGGCCAGGCCTTCCTGCAACACCAGGATCGCCTCGTTGATCATCGGTACCAGGATCCGGTTGACCACGAAGCCCGGGCGGTTGCCGGCGGTGATCGCGACCTTGCCCAGGCGCGTGGCCATGTCCAGGGCCAGGGTGTGGGTCGCGTCGCTGGTCTGCAGGCCGCGAATCACTTCGATCAGGCCCATCACCGGCACCGGGTTGAAGAAGTGCAGGCCGATAAAGCGCTCGGGCGCGCTGACGCTGGCGGCGAGCTGGGTGATCGACAGCGACGAGGTGTTGGAGGCGATCACACAGGTGCTGGCAACCTGGGCGGCGATCTGTTGCAGCACCCGCAGTTTCAGCTCGAGGTTTTCCGTGGCGGCCTCGATCACCAGGTGCGCGTCGACCAGGCTGGCGTAGTCGGTGCTGGTGCGGATGCGCCCCAGCGTCGCCAGTTTCTGCGCTTCGTCTAGGCTGCCCTTGGCGATCAGCCGGTCGAGGTTCTTGCTCACCGTGGCCAGGGCCTTTTGCAGGGCGCTGTCGCTGATGTCCAGCAAGGTCACTTCGAACCCGGCCTGGGCACAGACCTGCGCGATACCGTTACCCATGGTGCCGGCGCCGATCACGCCGATATTCTGCAGATTCATCTTGGCTTCTCTTTCTTCGTCCGGGCGTGTCGCAGAGCAGCGCGAGCGCGTCTTGCAATGCAACCTTCGAGGCGCGAGTCTAGTGCCCGCGCCGACCCCGGCCTATGCCAAAAGCGCTCAGCCGCGCTGGCGTTTTTTGCCATGTCCACAGCCACAGAGAGCAGTCATTCCATGCGGGAAAAGGATTCGGTCGCGGTCTACTTCGTGCAGGTCATGGTCCACGCCTTGCGTGAGCGGCCCAAGCGCCTGGCCGCGGTGCTGGCCGAGGCGGGCATCGATCCGGCCCTGCTCGGCCAGCCCGAGGCGCGGGTGCCGGCCAGCGCGTTCGCGGCCCTGTGGCTGATCCAGATCCGCGAGCTGCAGGACGAGTTTTTCCAGCTCGATTCCCATGGCCTGCCGCCGGGGGCTTTCGCCCTGATCTGCCGTGGGCTGATCCAGGAGCCGACCCTGGAAAAAGCCCTGCGCCAATGCCTGGCCAACTTCGGCCTGTTCCTGCGCGACTTTCGCGGCAGCCTCAGTGTGCGCGGCAAGCGCGCAGTGCTGAGCCTCGACAGCCAGCCTCGCGATGAGGCCACCGGGCGTTTTGGCGAAGAGACGTTCCTGGTGCTGATGATCAGCCTGCTGTGCTGGCTCGGCGGGCGGCGCATTGCCATCGACCGCGCCGACTTCCGTTATCCGCGCCTGTCCCTGAGCGACGATGCCTTGCTCTGGGGGCCGAACCTGACCTTCGGCGCCGAGCGCACCGAAATCGAGTTCGCCAGTCGTTTCCTGCGCCTGCCGGTGGTCCAGGACCTGGCCTCGCTCAAGGTCTTTCTGCGCAGCGCGCCGCAGTGGCTGGTGATCCGTTTTCGCAACCAGCACGGCCTGGCGACCCAGGTCTATCAACGCTTGCGCCGCAGTCATTACAGCCAGTGGCCGACCCTGGAAGCCTTCGCCGGCGAGGTGCAGGTCAGCCCCAGCACCCTGCGGCGGCGCCTGGAGCGCGAGGGTGTGTCGTACCAGGAAATCAAGGACGAAGTGCGCCGCGGCATGGCCGTCGAACTGCTGCGCCAGAGCCGCGCGAGCATCGGCGAAATCGCCGAGCGCACCGGTTTCCAGGAGCCCAGTGCCTTCCACCGCGCATTCAAGAAATGGACCGGCGAAAGCCCCGGCCGCTACCGCGCGCGGTACCAGCCGACGACCTGACGGGCTGGCGCGCCCATACCCACTTACGGGCAGCCCGAGGTTGATTCAGGCCGGGCTGCGTCCGGGCATCTGGATGCCGTGCTGCTGCACCCGGCGATACAGGGTCGCGCGGGAAATGCCCAGGGCCCTGGCTGCCGCTACCGGTTTCCAGCGGTGGCGCACCAGGGCATCCAGCAACGCCTGGCGCTCGGGGCTGCCGCCGGTTTCCTGGGCGGGCAGGGCGCCCGCGGGTTCGACCCCGCGCACCTGTTCCGGCAGGTCGTGCAGCTGGATCAACGACCCCTCGCACACCGCGCAGGCATAGCGCAGCACATGCCGCAATTGCCGTACATTGCCCGGCCAGCGATAACCCAGCAGGCATTCCAGGGCCGCGTTGCCCAGTTGTACCGGCGCCCCGCAGCGCTTGGATTCCTCCTCGACAATCCGCGTGATCAGCGCCAGCCGGTCGCTGCGTTCGCGCAGGGGCGGCAACTGAAAGCGCGCCCCGCCCAGGCGGAAATACAGGTCCTCGCGAAAGCTGCCCTCGGCCACCAGGCTTTCCAGGTCGCGGTGCGTGGCGCAGATCACCTGGATATCCACCGACCGCCGCTGTGACGCCCCCAGCGGCGCCACTTCGCCTTCGGCCAACACCCGCAGCAAGCGGGTCTGCAAGGCCAGGGGCATGTCGCCGATCTCATCGAGAAACAGAGTGCCGCCATCGGCCTGTTGCAACAGGCCCTGCATGCCCTTGCCGGAGGCCCCGGTAAAGGCCCCGGCGACATAGCCGAACAGCTCGCTCTCGATCAGGCTTTCCGGGATCGCCGCGCAGTTCACCGCCACGAACGGCCGCTCGCGGCGCTGGCTGGCCTGGTGCAGCTGGCGGGCGAAGACCTCCTTGCCGGAGCCGGTCTCGCCCTGGATCAGCACCGGCAGGTGGCGGTCCTTGACCCGTACCGCCAGGCGCAGGCTCTGTTCCACCCGCGGGTCCAGTGGCTCGCCGGCCAGGCTCAGGCGCGGGCGGCTCGGGGGCCGTCGCGGCGCCCGCAGCCGTCCATGCAGCTCGGCGGACAGCGGGTACAGCGCTTCATCCCGGGCGCGATGCAGCAGTTGCGGGTCGAACACCTGGGCGATGTGCTGGGGCAGCTGGCCATAACGTTGCAACAGGTAGGCCCGGGCCGCCGGGTTCAGCGCGCGCAGGCAGCCGTCGTCGTCCCAGGCCAGCAGGTAGTCGGGCTGGCTGTCGACATAACCGGGGCTGGCATGGGCCCGCAGCAGCCAATACCCCTGGGCGCTGCTCATGAAGAATGCCTGCTCGATCTCCCGCGCGCTCTGCACCACCATCTGCCGGATCAGGTGCTGGGAACGGCGCTCGTCCGGGGAGCGCACCGCCGACACGTCCAGCACCCCCAGCAGCTCGCCCTGGGGATCGAACACCGGGGCGGCGGAGCAGGTCAGGCCGATAAAGGCCGCGCGAAAGTGGTCGCGCTTGTGCACCGTGATCGGCGCGCGGGCGGTGAGCACCGCGGCCACGCCGCAGGTGCCTTCCTCGCCCTCCGACCAGCAGGTGCCCAGGTACAGGCCGGCCTTGCGGCAGTCGTTGCGAATGGTCGATTCCACCCGGTAGTCGATGGTTTGGCCCTGGGCGTCGGTGAGCAGCACGCAGTAGTCGGCGTCGCGCACCCGGCCGTGGAGGCGGGCCACTTCTTCGCTGGCAATGCGCAGGAACAGCTCGGAGCGCTCGCGGCATTGCTTGAGCACGTCCTCGGACAGGATGCGTGGCCCCTGCAGCGAACCGGGGTCCAGGTGGTGCTGCTCCATGGAGCGGCGCCAGGAGTCGAGGATCAGGCTCGGGACCGGCGCCTGGGGCAGGTGCGCGGCGTTTTTCAGGACCCGGCTGACGCAGTCCACGTGGGCTCTCGAGTGTGCGGAAAGCATGAAGGCCTCCGGTTGCAGCTTCTTATCGTTGTGGGCGCAATTAAGCGCCGATCCGCCCGCCTCGACAAGCGCCGGCTGCCCCGGCGGCAGGCGTGAGACGCAACGTCTCAAGGTCTCGCCAAGGCCCCGTGCAACCTGACATGCCACGTCTCATCGGCGGCGCTGGCCAAGCCGCCCTCACAGTCGCGGCAAGCGCTCTGGACCGGCCTTGTCCGGGTTTTCCAGGGCAATTGGCACCGGCCTTGCTCTAGCCCTGGATAACCAGCGCTGACTGGCTCATCCAAGAATAACAACGAGGTGCCGCATGTCTTGTCCTGCCTGTGATCCGCCCGCGGTGGCCTTATGAGTCGCCGCCCCCTGAGCGTGGGCATCATCGCCAACCCGGCCTCGGGCCGCGATGTGCGCCGCCTCACCGCCAACGCCGGGCTGTTTTCCAGCACCGACAAGGTCTCGGTGATCCAGCGCCTGCTGGCGGCCTTCGGCGCCACCGGCATCGAGCAGGTGCTGATACCCACCGACATGACCGGGATCGCCGCCGCGGTGCAGAAGAACAGCCGCAGCCGCCAGGCCCGGGATAACCGCTGGCCGGCCCTGGAGTTCCTCGACCTGACCCTGCGCCAGAGCGTCGCGGACACCCGCCAGGCCGCGCGCTGGATGGCCCTGCGCGAGGTGGCGCTGATCGCCGTGCTCGGTGGCGACGGCACCCACAAGGCGGTGGCCGCCGAGGTAGGCGATATCCCCTTGCTGACCCTGTCCACCGGCACCAACAACGCCTTCCCGGAACTGCGCGAAGCCACCAGCGCCGGGCTCGCCGGCGGCCTCTACGCCAGCGGCCGGGTGCCCGCTGCAATCGCCCTGCGGCGCAACAAGCGCTTGCTGGTGCGCGAGCCGTCCCGGGGCCTGTGCGAAGTGGCTTTGGTGGACGTGGCGGTGTCGCCGCTGGCCTTTGTCGGCGCCCGGGCCATCAGCCGTGCCAGCGATCTGGCCGAGGTCTTCGTGACCTTCGCCGAGCCCCAGTCCATCGGCATTTCCGCGCTCTGTGGGCTGTGGCTGCCGGTGACCCGCCAGGCGCCCCACGGCGCCTGGATGCGCCTCGACCCCCAATCCCCCGAGGCGCTGCTGGTGCCCCTGGCCCCCGGCCTGTTGCAGGGCTGCGGTGTGCTGGACGCCGGCTACCTGCAACCCGACGCGCCCCAGCCGCTGTGCCTGAGCGCCGGCACCCTGGCCCTGGATGGCGAGCGCGAGATCGAATTCAACGCCCATGACCGGCCCACGGTCACCCTCGATGGCGGCGGCCCGCTGAGCATCGACGTCAACGCGGTGCTGGACCACGCGGCGCGCCAGCGCCTGCTGGCCATCGACCGCCAGCACCGGCAACACCCCGTGAACCTTCAGCCCCAAGACACCCTGGAGAATAAAAATGTCGACACCTTTGACCACTGAGCAGTTGCTGCATGCCTACCGGGTGATGCGCACCATCCGCGCATTCGAAGAACGCCTGCACGTGGAATTCGCCACTGGCGAGATCCCCGGTTTCGTCCACCTGTACGCCGGCGAAGAGGCCTCGGCTGCCGGGGTCATGGCCCACCTGCGGGACGATGACTGCATCGCCTCCAACCACCGTGGCCACGGCCATTGCATCGCCAAGGGCGTGGACGTGTACGGCATGATGGCGGAGATCTACGGCAAGAAGACCGGGGTCTGCCAGGGCAAGGGCGGCTCCATGCACATCGCCGATTTCGAGAAGGGCATGCTCGGCGCCAACGGCATCGTCGGCGCCGGCGCGCCGCTGGTGGTGGGCGCGGCCCTGGCGGCGCGGTTGCAGGGCACCGACGGTGTGTCGGTGGTGTTCTTCGGCGACGGCGGCTCCAACGAAGGCGCGGTGTTCGAGGCCATGAACATGGCCTCGGTGTGGAACCTGCCGTGCCTGTTCGTCGCCGAGAACAACGGCTACGCCGAAGCCACCGCGTCCAACTGGTCGGTGGCCTGCGACCACATCGCCGACCGCGCCGCCGGCTTCGGCATGCCCGGGGTGACGGTGGACGGCTTCGATTTCTTCGCCGTGCACGAGGCCGCCGGCGCCGCCGTGGAGCGGGCCCGGGCCGGCGAGGGGCCGTCGCTGATCGAGGTCAAGCTGACCCGCTACTACGGCCACTTCGAGGGCGACGCCCAGACCTACCGCGCGCCCGACGAGGTCAAGCATTACCGCGAGCACAACGACTGCCTGATGCAGTTCCGCGAACGCACCACGCGCTCTGGATCGGTCCAGGCCAGCCAGCTGGAGCGGATCGACCAGGAGGTGGACGCGCTGATCGAGGACGCGGTGCGCAAGGCCAAGTCCGACCCCAAGCCGAGCCCCGCCGACCTGCTCAGCGACGTCTATGTCGCCTATCCCTAACGCCTTCCAGAACAACAAGAGATCACCATCATGGCGAGAAAAATCAGTTACCAGCAGGCCATCAACGAAGCCCTGGCCCAGGAAATGCGCCGCGACCCCAGCGTGTTCATCATGGGGGAAGACGTCGCCGGCGGTGCCGGCGCCCCCGGCGACAACGACGCCTGGGGCGGCGTGCTGGGGGTGACCAAGGGCCTCTACCACCAATTCCCCGGCCGAGTGCTGGACACGCCACTCTCGGAAATCGGCTACGTCGGTGCGGCGGTCGGTGCCGCCACCCGCGGCGTGCGCCCGGTGTGCGAATTGATGTTCGTCGACTTCGCCGGCTGCTGCCTGGACCAGATCCTCAACCAGGCGGCCAAGTTCCGCTACATGTTCGGCGGCAAGGCCCAGACCCCGCTGGTGATCCGCACCATGGTCGGCGCCGGCCTGCGGGCCGCGGCCCAGCACTCGCAGATGCTCACTTCGCTGTGGACCCATATCCCCGGGCTCAAGGTGGTCTGCCCGTCGTCGCCCTATGACGCCAAGGGCCTGCTGATCCAGGCCATCCGCGACAACGACCCGGTGATCTTCTGCGAGCACAAGCTGCTCTACAGCCTGCAGGGCGAAGTGCCGGAAGAGTCCTATGCGATCCCGTTCGGCGAGGCCAACTTCCTGCGCGACGGCAAGGACGTGACCCTGGTGTCCTACGGGCGCACGGTCAACACCGCCCTGGATGCGGCGCGCAGCCTGGCCGGGCGCGGCATCGATTGCGAGGTCATCGACCTGCGCACCACCAGCCCGCTGGACGAAGACAGCATCCTGGAAAGCGTGGAGAAGACCGGGCGCCTGGTCGTCATCGACGAAGCCAACCCGCGCTGTTCCATGGCCACCGACATCTCGGCGCTGGTGGCGCAGAAAGCCTTCGCCGCCCTCAAGGCGCCCATCGAAATGGTCACCGCGCCGCACACCCCGGTGCCGTTCTCCGATGCCCTGGAAGACCTGTACATCCCCGACGCGGCGAAGATCGAACAGGCCGTGCTGAACCTGATCGAGTGGAGCCGCTGATGAGCCAGATCCATACCCTGACCATGCCCAAGTGGGGCCTGTCGATGACTGAGGGCCGGGTCGATGCCTGGCTCAAGGAAGAGGGGCAGAGCATCAGCAAGGGCGATGAAGTGCTGGACGTGGAGACCGACAAGATTTCCAGCAGCGTCGAGGCGCCGTTCTCCGGGGTTCTGCGCCGACAGGTCGCCCGCCAGGACGAGACCCTGGCAGTGGGCGCCTTGCTCGGCATCGTGGTTGAGGGCGAAGCCAGCGACGCCGAGATCGACGCGCTGATCGAGCAGTTCCAGGCGTCTTTCGTGCCCGGCGATGCCGCCGACGAAGACAGCGGCCCGGCGCCGCAGAAGGTCGAGCTGGATGGCCGGCTGATCCGCTACTTCGAGCGCGGCGAAGGCGGCACGCCGCTGGTGCTGGTGCACGGTTTTGGCGGCGACCTGAACAACTGGCTGTTCAACCACGAGGCCCTGGCCGCCGGGCGCCGCGTGGTCGCCCTCGACCTGCCGGGCCACGGCGAGTCGGCCAAGGCCCTGCGACGGGGCGACCTGGACGAGTTGAGCGACGTGCTGCTGGCCTTGCTCGATCACCTGGAGATTCCCGCGGCCCACTTGGTGGGGCATTCCATGGGCGGCGCGGTGTCCTTGAACACCGCGCGCCTGGCGCCGCAGCGGGTGCGCTCCCTGAGCCTGATCGGCAGCGCCGGGCTGGGGGCCGAAATCAACGGCGATTACCTGCGCGGTTTTGTCGAGGCCGGCAACCGCAATGCCCTCAAGCCGCAGCTGGTGCAGCTGTTCTCCAACGCCGAACTGGTGAACCGGCAGATGCTCGACGACATGCTCAAGTTCAAGCGCCTGGAAGGGGTGGACGCGGCCCTCGGGCAACTGGCCGGCCAGCTGTTTGCCGAGGGGCGCCAGCAGGCCGACCTGCGCCCGGTGGTGCAGGAGGGCGGGCAGCCGGTGCTGGTGATCTGGGGCAGCGACGACCGGATCATTCCGGCCGCCCACAGCGAGGGGCTCAAGGCCCGGGTCGAGATCCTCCCGGGGCAGGGGCACATGGTGCAGATGGAAGCGGCAGAACAGGTCAATCGCCTGATCCTGGAATTCGTCCAGCAGCACTGACCTTCACGGCGGTGGCCGCTGGGCCGCCGCCCAACCGATTCAGGAGCAAGCCTTATGAGTCTTTCCTTCAAGCCCACCTCAAGCATGCGCGCGGCGGTCTGGCATGGCCGTCACGATATCCGCGTCGAAGACGTGCCGCTGCCCGAGGCGCCGCCCGCCGGCTGGGTGCAGATCCGTGTCGACTGGTGCGGCATCTGCGGTTCCGACCTGCACGAATACGTGGCCGGGCCGGTGTTCATTCCGGTGGAGGCGCCGCACCCGCTGACCGGGATCAAGGGCCAGTGCATCCTCGGCCACGAGTTCTGTGGCGAGATCGTCGCCCTCGGCGCCGGGGTCCAGGGGTTCAGCGTTGGCCAAGCGGTGGCCGCCGACGCCTGCCAGCACTGCGGCAGCTGTTATTACTGCACCCACGGCCTGTACAACATCTGCGAGAACCTGGCCTTTACCGGGCTGATGAACAACGGCGCCTTCGCCGAATGGGTCAATGTTCCGGCCAACCTGCTGTACGCCTTGCCGGCCAATTTTCCCGCCGAGGCCGGGGCGCTGATCGAACCCTTGGCGGTGGGCATGCACGCGGTGAAAAAGGCCGGCAGCCTGTTAGGGCAGAACGTGGTGGTGGTCGGCGCCGGCACCATCGGCCTGTGCACCATCATGTGCGCCAAGGCCGCCGGTGCGGCCCAGGTGATCGCCCTGGAGATGTCCGGCGCGCGCAAGGCCAAGGCCCTGGAAGTCGGCGCCAGCCATGTGCTCGACCCCAAGGAGTGCGATGCCCTGGCCGAGGTCAAGCGCCTGACCGGCGGGCTGGGGGCGGATGTCAGCTTCGAATGCATCGGCAACAAGCACACCGCCAAGCTGGCCATCGACCTGATCCGCAAGGCCGGCAAATGCGTGCTGGTGGGCATCTTCGAGGAGCCCAGCGAGTTCAACTTCTTCGAGCTGGTGGCCACCGAGAAACAGGTGCTGGGGGCGCTGGCCTACAACGGTGAGTTCGCCGACGTGATCGCCTTTATCGCCGACGGTCGCCTGGACATTTCGCCGCTGGTGACCGGGCGTATCCAGCTGGAGCAGATCGTTGGCCAGGGCTTCGAGGAGCTGGTCAACAACAAGGAGCACAACGTCAAGATCATCGTTTCACCCGGACCGTTGCAACGCTCCTGAGCGGGGCGATTTGGCGATGGCCGGCAGCGGCCATCGCCTTTTTTTATCGCAGATCGGTTGATCCCCGCTGTCATTGCGGCAACGGCTTCATCCCGCTATTTCACATCCCACCCAGCAGTCCCAGGACCTGCAACTGGCGACGGGTTTCAGCCGCCGACTGGTGGTGAATCGCATTCCAACCCAGGGCCTTGGCGGCGACGATATTTGGCGCGTGATCATCGATGAACACCAGCTCCTGAGGTGCCACCTCCGGCAGGTGCGCGCGGATGCGCTGCAGGGTGGTGTGGTAGATCTCCGCGTCAGGCTTGATCTGCCGCTCCTGCCCGGACACCACGATGTCGCGAAAACGCTGCAGGAACGGATAGTTGTCCCAGGCATAGGGGAAGGTTTCCTGGGACCAGTTGGTCAGCCCGAACAGCGGCATCTGCGCCTGGTGCAGGTCTTCCAGCAAGGCCACGCCGTCATCCAGCTGGCCGCGGAGCATTTCCGGCCAGCGCCCGTAATAGGCCTCGATCAGGGGCGCATGTTCCGGGTGTTCGGCCACCAGGCTGCGGGTCGCTTCGGCCAGCGTTCGCCCGGCGTCCTGCCGGGTGTTCCAGGCCTGGGTGCAAATGGTGTCGAGGAACCATTGGCGGCGGGTATCGTCAGGGATCAGTTGGCGGTACAGATGGTGCGGATTCCAGTCGAACAGCACGCCACCAAAATCGAAAACCACAGCACGAATTGTCATGAGCACGTCCTTTGAGCGGTTGTGGGTCAGGGCAGACATCCTGCGACGGTAGGCGACGCAATGCAATTTGCCGGCGGCCCGGGCCCGGTTTCCGGCGCAGCGACATGCGCTGCTCGCCGGGCTGTTCGAGCCGGGGCCACAGCCCTCTTTCAGTCGACAATCACCTGTTCGTTCGGGTCATCGCCCAGGCACACCGTCAGCTGTTGCCCGGCCTTGTTGAACGCACAGTTGGGCAGGGCCTGCTGCTTGATGAAGTTCAGCGGCGGGAGGAGGAACACGCCGGCGAGGATCAGCGCACCGACGGTCCGAGGCAGCAGCACATCCGCGCTAGTGGCGACCGGGCGGGGCTTGAGGCGCCCGCGCCGGTACCAGTACAGACCGCTGAAGACCAAGGCGCAGCCGATCGCCATGGCGTAGTCCAGCTCCCAGGCTTGCGGGCTGAAGATCAGGTTGCCGTCGGCATCGTCCGGGTAATTGATCCGCCACCAGGCGCCCAGCAGCAGCGGCACCAGGCCGGCGACGATCCAGGCCAGGCGGGCGCCGGGCATGCGCGTGAGCAGGGCCAGGCCCAGGCCGAGGGCGCAGAGGAGCCAGATGCCGAGGTACAGCTGAAAGCCCATGGCCCCGCCGAACAGGGTGCCGCTGACGTCCCGGGGAACGATCAGTTGCAGGTCGGTAAACACCATCACGGACAGCGGGGCCGCTACGGCGATTCCGCTCAGGACGGCGTTGATCCATAACCACAAAGTGAACAGGCGATGCATGGGCGTACTCGACAAAGACAGGGAAGGGGATGGCACGGGGTGTGCCGGATTCAAGGGAATGGCAAGCCACTGCCGGTGGCGGACAGGGCCGGTTCACCAGGCTGGAATGGGCGAGTAGCGAAGGTGCGAATCAGGTGCGCAGTGTCGGGCAGCAGCATGGCTGGCCGGGCAATGATCGGGGCAGGCGCCAACACGTTTCTTCCTTGGGCGGTGTTCGGGGCGCGCAGTATGCAAGGCCGCCGGCGGTTTTGCATCAGCCGCCGTGCAGCAGGGCGGGGCACAGGGGCCCCGCCCGAGGGGGTTAGAACTGCTCCGCTTCCAGGCCGAACAGCGAGGAACTGCCGGCGCGGATGCTCTGCTCCAGGCTGAGGATGCGCGGCAGCAGGCGGCTGAAGTAGAAGCGCGCCGTGGCCAGCTTGGCGCCGTAGAAACTCTCGTCCTCGGCGTGCTTGTGCTCGGCCACCTGGGCCATGCGCGCCCACAGGTAGGCGTAGGCCACGTAGCCGAACAGGTGCAGGTACTCGACGCAGGCGCTGCCCACCGCGTTGGGGTTCTGCACCGCCTGTTCGCGCAGCCAGTCGCTGAGGTCTTCCAGGCGCTGCACCGCGTCCAGCAATTCGGCGGCGTAGGCGGCGCCGGGCAGGTAGGCGTAGTCGCGAATCTCGCCGGTGAACAGGCGCAGGGCCACGCCGCCGTTGCCCACCACCTTACGGCCCAGCAGGTCGAGGGCCTGGATACCGTTGGTGCCTTCGTAGATCTGCGCGATGCGCACATCCCGCACCAGCTGTTCCTGGCCCCATTCGCGGATATAGCCGTGGCCGCCGAAGACCTGCTGGCCGAGGATGCAACTGTCCAGCCCGGTGTCGGTGAAGAATGCCTTGGCCACCGGGGTCAGCAGCGCCACCAGGGCTTCGGCGTTATGCCGCTCATGGGGCTGGTCGGCGAACTTGGCCAGGTCCAGCTGCTGGCCGACGTAGCTGGCGAAGGCCCGGCCGCCCTCGGTCATGGCTTTCATGGACAGCAGCATGCGCCGCACATCGGGGTGGACGATGATCGGGTCGGCGATCTTGTCCTTGGCCACCGGGCCTGCGGGCGAGCGGCTCTGGATGCGCTCGCGGGCATAGGTGCGGGCGTTCTGGTAGGCGTTCTCGGCGCAGCCGATGCCCTGGATGCCGATCGACAGGCGCTCGTAGTTCATCATGGTGAACATCGCCGCCAGGCCCTTGTTGGCCTCGCCGATCAGCCAGCCAGTGGCGCCGTCGAAGTTCAGCACGCAGGTGGCCGAGGCCTTGATGCCCATCTTGTGCTCGATGGAGCCGCAGCTCACCGCGTTGGCCTGGCCGAGGTTGCCCTGGGCGTCGACCTGGATCTTCGGCACCAGGAACAGCGAGATGCCCTTGGGCCCGGCCGGCGCGTCCGGCAGCTTGGCCAGGACCAGGTGGATGATGTTTTCGGTCAGGTCCTGCTCGCCGCCGGTGATGAAGATCTTGCTGCCGCTGATCCGGTAGCTGCCGTCGGCCTGGGGTTCGGCGCGGGTGCGGATGATCCCCAGGTCGGTGCCGGCATGGGCCTCGGTCAGGCACATGGAGCCGGCCCAGCGGCCTTCGTACATGGGCGGCAGGTACAGCGCCTTGAGCGCCTCGCTGGCGTGGGCGTCGATGGCCAGGCACGCGCCGGAGCTCAGGGCCGAATACAGGGCGAAGCTGGAATTGGCGGCGTAGAGCATCTCTTCGAACTGCACCGCGAGCATCTTCGGCATGCCCATGCCGCCGTAGGCCGGGTTGCCGCTCAGGCCGACCCAGCCACCCTGGATATAGGTGCCGTAGGCCTCCTTGAAACCGGCGGGGGTGCGCACCTGGCCGTTGTCCCAGGTGGCGCCTTCCTCGTCGCCGCTGCGGTTGAGCGGGGCGATCAGCTGGCCGGTGACCTTGGCCGCCTCTTCGAGAATCGCATCGGCGGTATCGGCATCCACCGTCTCGGCCAGGGCCGGCAGCCGGGCCCAGAGTTTGGGCGCGTTGAACACTTCATGCAGGACAAAGCGCATGTCGCGCAGGGGAGCGTTGAATTCGGGCATTGCAGGAACCTCGGGCAAAAGTGGAGGTTGAACGGCCGGGGCCGCATGAATCAAAAACGCAGACCCCGCCACCTTGTAGGAGCCGGCTTGCCGGCGAAGGGGCCCGTAAGCCTGGCGTCGCACGGGCGGACGCTTTCGCTGGCAAGCCAGCTCCTACGGGGCAAAGGGTTTTTATTCAGGCTAGAGGTTTTTCGCCATGTCGCGCAGGACGAACTTCTGGATCTTGCCGGTGGAGGTCTTGGGCAACTGGCTGAACACCACGGTGCGCGGCACCTTGAAGCCCGCCAGGTGTTCCCGACAGAAGGCGATGATCTGCGCCTCGCTGACCTGCTGGTGGTCGGCCTTGAGGGTGATGAAGGCGCAGGGCGTCTCGCCCCATTTCTCGTCGGGGCGGGCCACCACCGCGGCTTCCAGCACCGCCGGGTGGCGATACAGCACGCCCTCCAGCTCGATGGTGGAGATGTTCTCGCCACCGGAAATGATGATGTCCTTGAGCCGGTCGCGGATCTCCACATAACCGTCCGGATGGGTCACCCCCAGGTCGCCGGTGTGGAACCAGCCGCCCTCGAAGGCCTCGGCGGTGGCGCTGGGGTTCTTCAGGTAGCCCTTCATCACCGTGTTGCCGCGCATGAAGATCTCGCCGATGGTCTGGCCGTCGCGGGGCGTGGGTTCGAGGGTTTTCGGGTCGGCCACCATCACCCCTTCCAAGGTCGGGTAACGCACGCCCTGGCGCGACTTGATCTGCGCCCGCTGTTCCAGGGGCAACTCGTCCCAGGCCGCATGCCAGGCGCACAGGGTCACCGGGCCGTAGACCTCGGTCAGGCCATAGACGTGGGTCACCTTGATGCCCATTTCCTCCACCGCGCCAATCACCTTGGCCGGTGGCGCGGCCCCGGCGACCATGGCGTTGACCGGGTGGTCGATGGCCGCCTTGGCCGAGTCCGGCATGTTCACCAGGGCGTTGAGCACGATGGGCGCGCCGCACAGGTGCGTGACCTGGTGCTCGCGGATCAGGTTGAGGATCTTCTGCGGGTCGACCCGGCGCAGGAACACATGCACCCCGGCCAGGGCGGTGACGGTCCAGGGGTAGCACCAGCCGTTGCAGTGGAACATCGGCAGGGTCCACAGGTACACCGGGTGGTTGCCCATGGCCCAGGTCATCTGGTTGCCCAGGGCGTTGAGGTAGGCGCCGCGGTGGTGATAGACCACGCCCTTGGGGTTGCCGGTGGTGCCCGAGGTGTAGTTCAGGGCGATGGCCTGCCATTCGTCATCCGGCCACTGCCAGGCGAACTCTGGATCGCCCTCGGCGAGGAAGGCCTCGTAGTCCAGCTCGCTGACCGGCTGGCCCTCGCCGTACTCGGGGTCGTCGAGGTCGATCACCAGCGGCGGCTGGTCGAGCATGGCGACGGCGGCGTGGATCACTTCATGGAACTCGCGGTCGGCGATCAATACCTTGGCCTCGCCGTGGGCCAGCATGAAGGCGATGGCCTCAGCGTCCAGGCGCACGTTGAGGGCGTTGAGCACGGCGCCGATCATCGGCACGCCGAAGTGGGCTTCGAGCATGGCCGGGATATTCGGCAGCATCACCGCCACCGTGTCGTTCTTGCCGATCCCGCGCCCGGCCAGGGCCGAGGCCAGGCGCCGGCAGCGGCTGTAGGTCTGGGCCCAGGTGCGGCGGATCGAACCGTGGATCACCGCCGGGTAATCGGGGTAAACGGCGGCGGTGCGCTCGATGAAGCTCAAGGGGGACAGGGCGATATGGTTGACGGCCGTCGGCGCGAGGCCTTGCTCGTAGATGGACATGGTTCGGGTACCCGGTGGCTGATTGTTAGCTCTATTGGCCGAGACCGTTTTTAACGGCGCTCGGTGACTTATCCGGAGGCTTTTATATACTGCTTGGCAATGGATATGGAAGTACTACCTGAGTTGTATAGTATTTCTACTATATTAATAATTCGCTGATCCAGCCCGCAGGTTTATCGACGATGCCCAGCTCCACCCACTTGAGCCGCTGGCTGCGCCTGCAGCGTGAAGGCCGGCTGCCGGACTCGCCCTGGCTCGGCCATGACCCGCAACCCAGCCTGTTGCTGGACGCCGAGGCGCGGCCCGTGGACCTGAATCCGGCGCTCTTGCAGTGGCTGGATAGCGAGGCGTCGAGCGAGGTCGCGGCGCTGCTGCCGGTCAATCACCCGGCCCTGGTCCGCGCGTGCCTGGAGCAGCAGCGGGCCATCGAAGAGGTCGAGGCCCAGTGGGGCGAGCGGGTGCTGCTCTGGAGCTTTATCCCCGACCCGCACCGGCAACGGGTCCTGGCCCGTTGCCGCGAAGCCACGGCGCAGATCCTCGCCGAGCGCGAGTCGGCCACGGCCCGGCGCCTGTACCGGCTGATCACCGAGAACACCACCGACCTGATTTCCCGGCATACCCCGGACGGCACCTTTCTCGACGCCTCGCCGGCGTCCTGGACCCTGCTCGGCTACTGGCCCGAAGAGCTGCGCGGGCGCCTGGCCCGCAGCCTGTTCCACAGCCAGGACCTGGCCGGGCTGACGCAGCGCACCCGGGACGCCCTGGAGCAGGACGGCTACCACACCATGACCTTCCGCATCCGCCATCGCGACGGCCATTACCTGTGGTTCGAGACCGCCTGCCGGGCGATCCGCGAAACCTACACCGGGGCGGTGGTGGAAGTGGTGGCGGTGTCCCGAGACATCACCTCCCGGGTCCAGGCCGAAGAGAACAAGCGGCGCCTGGCGGAAGTGGTGGAGGCCAACCCCGACCCGGTGCTGTTCATCCAGCCGGGCGGCGCGGTGACCTACCTCAACCCGGCGGCCCGACGCACCCTGGGCCTGGAGGCCGGGCAGCCGATGCCGGACCTGGCGAGCATCCTCACTCCGGAGGTGCTGCACAGCCTGCAACGCGAAGGCTGGCACCGCGCCGAACACACAGGCCGCTGGAGCATCGAGGCGCGCCTGCAACCGCCGGCCGGCGGCGCGTCGGTGCCGGTGTCACTGATGCTGCTGGCCCATCGCGCGGCCAGTGGCGAGCGATTCTATTCCCTGGTGGCCCACGACCAGAGCGAACGGGAATTGCGCGAGGCCCAGCAGCGCCATCACCAGGACGAACTGGCCCACACCGCGCGCCTGGTGACCCTGGGCGAACTGGCCTCGGGCATCGCCCACGAGATCAATCAGCCGCTGGCGGCGGTGGTCAATTACGCCAACGCCAGCCAGCGCTATCTGCAAGCCTTGGATACTCAACCCCAGGCTGTGCAAAAGGTCGCCCAGGGTCTGGAGCGGATCGCCGAACAGGCCACCCACGCCGCCGAAGTGATCAAGCGCCTGCGGGCCTTTTTGCGCAAGGGCGGGCGCCGGGTCCAGGCCCTGGACCTCGCCGAGGTGGCCCGGGAAACGGTGCGCCTGTGCGCCTGGGAAGCGCAGGCCTGCCAGGTGACGATCGAGCTGCGCCTGGCGGATAATCTGCCGCCGGTGTACGCCGACCGGATTTTGCTCGAGCAGGTGCTGTTGAACCTGTTGCGCAACGCCATCGAGGCCAATCGCGAGGTGCATCCGCAGCAGGGCTCGCAGATCGTTCTCGGCGCCCAGGCCAGTGGCGAAGGCGGGGTCGAGGTCAGCGTCAGCGACCAGGGTCCGGGCGTCTCCGCCGAGCAACTGGCGCAGCTGTTCACCCCGTTCTACACCAGCAAGGCCAACGGCCTGGGGCTCGGGCTGTCCATGAGCCGCAGCATCGTCGAAGGCTTCGGCGGCGACCTGCAGGCCCAGCCCCAGAGCCGCGGCCTGAAGATGTGCTGCCACTTGCCGGCGACGGCCCCGGCGCAAACCGATTCACCCACCCATCCGACAACAGGAGCAAGGCAATGACGAGTGCGGCGCAGCAGCTGGTGTATGTGGTCGACGACGACCCGGGCATGCTCGACTCCACCGTCTGGCTGCTGGAATCGGTGGGCCTCAAGGCCGTGCCCTTCACCAGCGGCCGGGAGTTTCTCGAACACTGCGACCCCAGCCTCGACGCCTGCGTGCTGCTGGATGTGCGCATGCCCGGCATGGGCGGGCTGAATGTCCAGGAAGAGCTGCGCCAGCGGGATATCCACCTGCCGCTGATCTTTGTCAGCGGCCACGCTGATGTGCCCATCGTGGTGCGGGCGTTCAAGGCCGGCGCCGTGGATTTCATCGAGAAGCCCTACAACGAACAGCTGCTGCTGGACAGCGTGCAGCAGGCCCTGAGCCGCGCCGACGACCGCCACAGCCGCAACGCCGGGCAGGCCCGGGTCGAAGCGCGCCTGGAGAGCCTCACGCCGCGGGAGAGGGATGTGTTGCTGCCGTTGGTGCAGGGCTACAGCAATCGCGAGATCGCCGAGCAGCTGGGGGTCAGCGTCAAGACCATCGACCTGTACCGGTCACGGGTGATGAAGCGCATGCAGGCCGAGCACCTGCCGGAACTGGTCGGCATGGCCATCGCCGTCGGGCTGGTGGACCCGCTGCAATTGCGCTGAGGCTGCGGCCACCGCACTTTTTGCGTTTTTGCGGTTCTATTCAGGGCCAGGCCGCGCCGATCCCCCGCGCGGCCAGAGTCCAGAACGGTGCCGATGGTTTACCCGCTTTCTCGTTGTTTTCTGCGCGTCTTTTGCCTGCGTATAGTGCGCCAGCCACTGTGGCTGGCCGCTGTCTTGATGGTCTGCGTCAGTGGCTGCAGCCAGCAGCAGGGGCGTGACATGGCCCACCAGTTCAGCAATGGCAAACCCCAGGAGTTCTTCCAGACCAGCGTCGACCGCATGGCCACCCTGAGCATGCGCGACAACCTGCAAAGCCTTTATCTGCTGATGAACAAGCTCTACCTGCGCAACCCCAACCAGTGGCGCGAGTGGGGGTATACCGATGCCACCAGCGCCGCGCGGGATATTCGCCAGGCCATCGAGCAGCAGAAGGGCTTGCCGGCCCTGGGTAACCGCCGTGACCTGGCGGCGTTGAGTTATGCCCTGAGCCCGGAGTTTCGTGGCGACCGGGTTGGGGCCTTTATCTATGCGATCGGCAGCATGCTGGTGACCGCCCATGGCGGGCGTACCGAGTTTTTCATGACCGACACTATCGATCCGCAGTTTGTCAGTAATGCTGCGCGCAATATTGAAAAGGCTACCTGGATGCTCAGTCAGCGGCAGGGGGCCAATGGGGAGTTGTTGCTGTTTTCCAATGAGATTTCGGAGGAGGGCAGCAACCTGAGTTTTGCTGTGGAGTTTGGGAAGATTGTGGCGCGTCTCGACCTGCTGACTCAGATGCTTGACGAGCGTTATCGGCGCATTGGGTTGAATTATGCGCAGAGCTTGTTGCTGATGAATTTTTTGCCGGTGCAGTAGGGGGCTGTCGTTCGCGGGGCCTCCGTTGCTGCGGGGGCTTCTGTAGGAGCAGCTGGTCGACGCTCGATTGCTCGCGATGGCGTCGGTTCTGGCGCTGCATTTTTTGGATGTGTACATATCCATTCCTGCGGTAACGGCCACTTATGGTTTCGCCCTTACGGCGAGTCCCTTTTTACAAACGCCTAAAAAGGAACCAAAAACGCTTGCCCCACCACTCGGTGCCTCGCCTAGGCTCGGCATGCCCGAACGCAGGCATTGATCCGTGGGCCGCCGCCACAGGCCATCCATGGCCTGGGGCGGCTAACCCGGCATCCCTGCCGGGTTACCCACGGCTCAATGCCTGCGTTCGGCCATCGTGGTTAACGGGGCGTTCAGATCAAAAGCCAAAGCAAGAGCAAGACGGCGGCCTACCGGCCGGCCTGGGGGGTGAGTACGCTCCCTGTAGCCGCTGCCGAGCCCTGGCGAGGCTGCGATCGACCGCGAAGCGGGCGCAGGATCTTGAGACCGCTGGAGGACCTTCGGTCCTATCGCAGCCTCGCCAGGGCTCGGCAGCGGCTACAGGTTTAGCGCCGACTGGCAGGGCGCGCATTTTGATCTACCCGCCCCACCGGAACGAGCAACCGTGTCGAAACTCAAGCCGTTTCGGCGAATTTTTTTTGATCTCGGACCATAGCGTTCAGATCAAAAGCCAAAGCAACGCGGGGCGGCCTGCCGGTCGGCCTCGCGTCCGGGGTTGTGCGTAGGGGGCTTCTCGGTTCTTAACGCCCCAGCTTTTCCATCGCCGCATCCGCCAAAAAAGACGACCGGCTCTTGATGTTGTGCTCCCGTACAAAGCGGTCGATTCGTTGAATCACGTAGCCCGGCAGGGTCACATTGACCTTCTCGGTCTTGCCCAGGTAAGGCGTGATATCGATATCCAGCATGCCCCAGCCCATCCCCTCGAAGTCGGGGTTGGCGCGGTGTGTGCCGGTGGGCGAGGGCAGGGGAATGGCTTGCCCGTCACGGGCCAGTTCTTCGAGCATGACGTGGGCGATCTCGATGGCGGCGCTGTACGCGGCCTCGAAGGTGTCGCCGGCGGTGACCGCGCCAGGAATGTCAGGAATCTGGATGCCGGTAGCAGTGTGCTCGTCGCCCCACTCGATGCAGATGGGATATTGCACGGGGATCTCCTCAAAAGGTGCGAAGGCTGAAAGGGCTATATCAGCCCGGCCAGTTTCTGGATGGCCCTGACCGTCCCCCGTGGCAGATCCTTCTTCGGATGAGGCACTGGAACGGTCTCGGGCCGGTAGGGATGCTTGAACAGATGATGGCTGCCGGTAACGCGCTCCAGCACCCAGCCTGCGGCTTCAAGCTCCTTGATCAACTGTCTGCTTTGCACCTCCATCTCCTTATCGGGGCGAGAGGTGCTTTATAACTCCAGGCGCATAGTAACGCAGGTTGAATTGTGTGTCTGGAGTTATGTGTCGGGACATGTCGTTCTATGGGATGGATGCTCCCTGTAGCCGCTGCCGAAGGCTGCGATCGGCTGCGCAGCAGACGCAAATCCTGCCTCCCGGCTTTACCTGTTACACCGCGTGGCTAGGTTTGGCGTGCGCTTCGTCGGAGTGCCGCCCAGCCCGATCGCAGCCTTCGGCAGCGGCTACAAATAGCGTTTCTGGCAGTGAGGGCTGTGCTGTGGCTTTTGATCAGAGACTCAAGTGTCGGGGCCGCAACGCGGCCCGAACACACCATTCAATAGTGCTCATGGCTCCTGCGCCGTGCGCCATTGAATCACCTCCAACACCGCACACCCTTCCCGGGTCAGCAGATGCACTCCTCGGGTTACCCGTGCCAGATCGCAGTCGGAAATGTCTTTCAGGTTAAGCGTGGACAGGCTGTCCATCAGGTCGCGCACCACGGTGAAACGATGGGCTGCACAAGCCGCCAGATCGCTCAAGGGCGCGTTGCTATCGAGGTAGAAAACGGGAGAGTCGGCGTCGTGGGTATCGACGGGGGTGAAGCGGGAAATCGATTGATCGTCCATGGTCGTTACTCGTTGTAGAGCTTCCACCATTTGCGGCCAAGCAAATTGAGGGTGGCAGCTGTGTGAGGGTTGGCCGACCGGTTTACAACGACACCGGCACACCCGAAGGTGTCCCGCACACAGCCGCCATAACACAGAATCGCAGGCACAAAAAAAGCGTCTGCAATGGTGTTTTGGACGCTGATGCGTCGTTGTAATTCGACCGGCCAAGGTCGTTCGCGGATTTTGCCGCGAGGGCGAACTATAGGGGCGACGCCTGCATGGCGCAACCGCGTATTGGTGGGGATGTTTGAGTGGTTGTGTCGTAGTGGTGGCTACGGTATGACTCTTTGTGTTTGTCAGAACAGCGATAACCTGTCCAGCAAGAAAGCCTACTTCGTATAGAAAACCGATTACCCAACAGCGAGGAATTAATGGCGTACATCATGCTACGTGTGGACTTCTCCACCAACGACGAATGTCATTTTTGCGACAACAGACTCCGCTCAGGAAAGGTGCGCATCCTTGTCGACGACGAAGGATGTGAAGTGCAGGCTGGCCCCATCTGTGCAAAAAACAACTCGATCAATCCGAAGGAAAAGATCCCAGATCTTACGGCTGCCGCTTTCGAGGGGGATGAACCCGAACTGACTCCGGGTGGGCCTAATGGGCAAGCGACTCCAGCAAGTGAAAACGGCCGGGCTCGTGGCGGCGATAGCAACAATGAGGAAGTGCAGCGCCGTCTGGCTGAATGCTACCTGCTACTGCGGGTTGAAAAGCTGGACGGTTTCCACGGCATGAAACTCGAGTCCTTGGCGAAGCTTGCAGAGAAGCTACGGGGAACAGGCTTGGCAGACGACGACTATCGCTATCTGAACAATTTGATGGCCAAGGTACAAACTGTTCGCCCCGAGTTTTCAATCAAGAACCTCCAAGCGATCTATGCATGCAACTACTGGATCAATTACTTCCTGGCCAAAGAGAGCTCTGACTTTATCTCCGATCTGAAGCGTTCATTGCATCGAGACCTGGCTCTGACTCCTGGCCAAGTTGAGGCACTCAATAAGTGGTTCAAGAACCGGCCTGGCATGCTGTCCATCAAGCCTGGTGCTTTCGCTTTTGATCCGGCCGAGCGCCGAAGGAAGACGAAGCAATCTGAATGACTTGGTGGTGGTTCTTAGTCCTTGCGCCTGCAGCACTTGCTGGGCTGGGTCTGATCTGTGAAGGCAGCATAGAGGGAGCGTTTGGTACTGAATAGGGGGGGGCTAACGGACTGCTTCCGGCCAATAGCGGTCATGGGGTGCCTACGAGGCCGGTGGTAATGCACTGATCCAGAGAAGTCGAAACCTCTGTTTCTGCCTGCATTCTCCCGCTAAGCCGTGGTATTCCTAGGGTATAGCTAACACATCTGCTTTGATCGGCTTTTGTTCGTTGTGATTTCGACACTTTTTCGACACGTCAACTAGACAGCCTTGAGGCCGATCAGTAGCCTCTAGGCATTAAGATTCCATGGCTAGTTTGGTGCGTGTGCCTTTTCATGTCGCTTTTTCACCTAGCCTAGTCGCATTTACCATTTTCGCGTCTATGCAAATCAAGGGCTTACTGCATGACAATGGACGTTATCAGACATCTCAAGGTGTGTTACGCGACAGCAATGTCGCCTAATTAACAGTTAGGCCTAGCAATAAATGCATACAGAACCGGAAATAAAAGAGCTTTCAGAATTCCTGAGTGAATTCAATAAAGAAACCGACCGCGGTGCAGTTCTGAATGCTGCTGCTGTTTTGGATGAGTGGTTGTTAATTATACTTAAAGAATTCCTTGCAGATAATAAATCATCAGCAGATTTACTAAATGGCTTCAATGCACCGCTTGGCACTTTCTCAGCACGTGTGGCAGCCGCACATTCTCTCGGATTAATCCAGGATAATGAATTTCGAGAAATAACAATAATTCGAAAAATCCGAAATGAGTTCGGCCACAGTTGGCGCGAGATTTCGTTCGAGACTCAAAAGATCTCTGATCTAGCTAATAATCTTCCTTGGCTTGGCCCAAAGGACTTAGAGGTCAACTCTGGCCCGAGGACTCGCTTCAACTTTGCAGTTGCGATCTTACTTTCCGATCTTCTGTGGCGGTCAAGGCTTGTAAAGAAAAACAAAATAGAAGCACAAACATGGCCAAACAAGTCGAGGCCATAGTGCCTAACAAGCGGTTTAAATCGTTCGCTTTGCGCACTGGGACGGTCTAAAGCCTGCCTCTTAACCAAACGTTATATGCCATGGAGACACCGAGTGGAGCTGCTATTCCTAACTGGCAACAGAACCCTGCTGTATCCACAGACAGCAAGAAAAATAGAGCTCCTCGACAATGCTATTCTTGAAAGAATCCAAAAGTGGCGAATGTTTTCTGCGCTATGGGAGTTAGAAACAGAAGACTTCTATGGCAAGAAAATATCGTACAGAGGTATAAAATATTCCGGCTCTCCTGAAATGGTATTCTGGGGCTATTTTCAGCCATTTTTTAACCATGAAATACCAAAGGCACTTTCCGAGATAGAAAAAGAGTGTGTTAATAAAAACCTTCCCCCTGAAGAATTTTTAACGGAAGCCGCTGACCTTCTAAAAATTATGGTTAGCCGTTTATGGAAAGAAATAGCAATAACGCATCAAGTTCTAAAAGGGGATGGATTTCCTAAAAATGAAGATTTACGTGACATGTCTGACACGATCAGCGCAGCTAAAGAAAAAATTGACTCTGAGGTAGCAGCTCTACTCCTCAGAGGTACACCAGAACATCAAGAAAACCACTCATCTCCAGATGACATACTAGAAATAAAACCTAACTTTATGGGCGTCGGCATTAATTTTAATGCGGTAGCTCGCTGGGCAAGGCGTAAGTGGAGAGGTATATAACAATTGGTTCAAGTCGCTCGCTTCGCTCAATCGGGACCGGTTAATGCCGGCCCCTTAACCAGACCTTAGGTTTAATCATGGGTACGAGGAAAGAAAGACCAGAATTAATCGATGAGTCCGATCGCGGCGCCGTAATTGTTGCTGCCGCTCTGCTAGAAGACGACTTAAGTGAGATGCTAAAGGACATAATTCGAAGAAACGGTGTATCAGCAAAGCAAGTAAAAGAAATATTTGACCTAAGCGGCCCTCTATCTAGCTTTTCCTCAAAAGCTCTAATTTGTCATGCATTCGGACTAATATCCAAGGACACATTTGATGACTTAGGTAAAATCAGAAAGCTCCGAAACAAATTTGCGCACTCGACAAGTAAAGTAGACTTTCTCTCACCTGACATTGAAGACCACATAGCAGAAATAAAGTGCTGCGTAGAGGCGTCCAAGAATTTTAAAGGGGAATTGTTCAAAGGTCGCGGCTTTAGTGCCGAAATATCAGGGCCAAAAGCAGTTGTATTAGAAGACTGGGAGGCAAGAGCAAAAGGCTTCGTAAAGTACACTAAAGCGGTATTTTGTTCGGGCATATCAATACTTCGATTACAAATAAAAGAGCAGCATTTACACAGAATAGAAACCTGACAAGTGGTTCAAATCGTTCGCTGCGCTCACCGGGACGTGATAGCGCCCGCGTCATAATCAAACGTTAGAGCACATCATGAATGCACATAGATAAGCTGTCAGTTTGATTCCCGCTGATATTTTAGACACCTGATGACTGCTTTTGGCCGAGAGCGGACGTTTTGGGTTACCCCTCGCTCCGCTAGATACCTGCATGAGACGCTTCGACCTCAGCAGACCTAATCCTGCAGTGCGGCGTAACTCACTTGCAATGGACACGCTCAGTGCGAATCGAGTAGTGTTTCAGAAGACTTAGCTTAATCGTTATGGACAATTTGATTCCGGAAAAGGAGTGAAGAAATTAGAAATTGGTATATCTATATTTTGAAGCTTGAGCTGAACTCATGGTATGTGGGTACAGCTAAAGGGTTGAGATCAAGGCTGCGAAGCCATGGTAAAAAAAGCCCTTACTCTACATTAAATAAAAATGGCGCCATCAAATATATAGAGAGCGGCCTCACGGGAAAGAGAAAAGCAACTCACTTACATGCGGCCTTTAGATCAATTGGCGATTGTTTCTGGGTGACAGAGATTGAAAATACTATCACTGTAGCTCTGGGACAAAAGTATGGCTTCGATAAAGTTAGGGGTGGCTCTATAATTCACCCTTGGAATCACAAGCTAAGTGATATTAAAGTGGAAAACCTAATTCGACGATTTAGTTGTAGTGATATTAGACTTAAATACAAGCTAAACGAAATAAATTTAACTCAAGAAAAGCCATTTGTCTTCCCGCTTACTCGGCGAAGGAATACATAGCAAGGCATTCAAGCACGCTCGCCGGACGCGCTTTCAGCGCGCCAGCCCAGTCCCAGTGAGACTGTCCGCTTTTGGCCGTTTGCCGCCGATTATGGTCATTGCCGCATGTGGACCATTTTGTGTTTTGGCTCCCGTGGCGACTTCATGCATTAGAAGCGCTCTGAAAGGTCTCCATGATTTGGCGAAAATCCATGGAGATCTATTACCGAGTACAGAAGAGCTCGATCCACCACCGGGCTTACAAAATGTGCAACATCCACAGCACCCCAAGGTAAACCACAGCTATCCCCAACGGCAGCACACAAAGCAGTCGAACCTGCGAAAAAAACGAAGGCACGGCTTCCACTGGAGTCGACTCCTCCAGTTGCTGCAACGTCATGACCGCGACACCTTCTTCTGCTGGCGCATTGAGCCGGGCCTGGATCAGGGGTTCGACTTCTTCGACTTTGCGCATCAGGGTCCGGCCCCAGGTGAACAGGGCCGCGCCGACGAAGATCAGCAGGTAGATCACCAGGAATTTCCAGTGAGGCGGGGTGCTCAGGTGGATGAAGTCGGGGGTCGGGCTGTTGTCCCAGAACCATTCCAGGGGCTGGGTGTTGTTGTGGACCATGGACACGAAGTCCTTGATCTGGCGGTTGAGGAGCGCCGCGGCGTCGCTGTAGCTGTTCATGCGCCAGTTGAGCATTTTCAGGGTGGAAAACAGGGTGGAGATCAAGGCGCCGGTAAACAGCAATGCACCTGCGGCGATGGACAGCCGGTATTTCAGTTGGGCCTGGGGGTAATTCATCTTTGCGTCCTGCGATGAAGAAAAGGGGCGCAATACTATAGTCCGTCGCCCCTGATCGATAGGGGCGGCCTTAGGGCCTTGAAGGCTTCAGCCGACCCGCCTGCGACCCTCGCTATTCCATCTTCGGCCGGACGAGCCAGCCCATGCAGCACCTGCAAGACGTCTTTGAACGCTACGCCCAGAGCCCGTTGACGGCGTTGCAGGGGGCGGCCTGCATCTGGAGCAGGGCAGCAACCTACAAGCCCGGCAGCGCAACACTGCCGGGCTTTTTTGTCCGCGCTCACCCGGCCCTGGCTCGTCTCCTATACTGATTCGCGCCGACAGGTTCACGGCGTACCCGAACGCCGCCGCAACAGCCGTCAGTTCCCTGACAACTACCCTCTCAGTCACTGCAAGGAGACCAACCATGGCAATCCGCATTGGCGACGAAGCACCCGATTTCACTGCCGACACGACCGAAGGTCCGCTGCATTTCCACGAGTGGATCGGCGATAAGTGGGCAATCCTGTTCTCCCACCCCAAGGACTTCACCCCGGTGTGCACCACCGAGCTCGGTTATATGGCCAGGCTCAAGCCGGAATTCGACAAGCGCAACACCAAGATTGTCGGGCTCAGCATCGACCCGGTCAGCGACCATAAGGCCTGGGTCGGCGACATCCAGGAAACCCAGGGGCATGCGGTCAATTACCCGATGATCGGCGACGAAAACCTGGTGGTGGCCAAGCTCTACGACATGATCCACCCCAATGCCAGTGGCGGCGCGCGCACCGCCGTGGACAACGCCACCGTGCGTTCGGTGTTCATCATCGGCCCGGACAAGAAGGTCAAGGCCATGCTGATCTACCCGATGAGCGCCGGGCGCAACTTCGATGAGGTGCTGCGCCTGCTCGATTCCCTGCAACTGAATGCCAAGCACACCGTCGCCACCCCGGTGAACTGGCGTCCGGGCGAGGATGTGATCATTCCCACCTCGGTATCCGACGAGGACGCCAGGAAGAAATACCCGCAAGGCTTCAAGACGTTGAAGCCCTATCTGCGGGTCGTGGAGCAACCGAAGTAACGCCCACCGACAAGGGCTCGCTCAGGAGCTGGCCTGCGGGGATGACGCGACGCCGGACAGGGTTCACCCGGCAGACCGCCGGCGCGGCGTTGCAGTCACCTCCAGGCATGTCCATGGGTACGCCTTTAGCCAGGATGGGCAGCCACTGCCCATCCGCGGTTCGAACAGTCCGTCTTGCCTATCGATGCCGCTGAGTGCCGGGCGGGTACGCCGTGAACCCTCGTGGCCTGACAAGCGCTATCCTTGAGCCTTCCTTCCGCTGCCAGAGCCCACCCATGCTCGATGTTCAAGCCGTCTGCAAAAGCTACGCCACGCCCCAGGGCCCGTTGACGGTGTTGCAGGGTGTCGACCTGCAGCTGGAGCAGGGCGGTAGCCTGGCGCTGATGGGCGAGTCGGGCAGTGGCAAGAGCACCTTGCTGCATTTGATCGCCGGCCTGGACAAGGTCGATCGCGGCAGCATCCGCATTGGCGATCAGCAACTGGAACGGATGAATGAAAACCAGCTGGCCAACTGGCGGCGGACCGAAGTCGGGCTGGTGTTCCAGCAGTTCAACCTGATCGGCAGCCTGCGGGTGGAGGACAACCTGGGGTTCCAGGCGCGGCTGGCCGGGCGTTTCGATGAGCGCTGGCAGGCGCAATTGGTGGAGCGCTTGGGCCTGGGGGATCTGTTGCGGCGTTATCCGGAACAACTGTCCGGCGGCCAGCAACAGCGGGTGGCCCTGGGCCGTGCCCTGGCCGGCAAACCGCGACTGTTGCTGGCCGACGAACCCACAGGCAGCCTCGACGAAGCCACCAGCGACGACGTGCTGCAGCTGTTGCTGGAGCTGTTGGCCGATACCCCCACCAGCCTGTTGATGGTCACCCACAGCCAACGTGTAGCCAGTCGCCTGGGCCGGATCGCGCTGCTGCATGGCGGGCGTCTGGCCGGCGCGGGCGAGCACTGAGGTGCGGGTTTTCTGGCACAGCCTGCGGGCGCTGCTCAGCCATTGGCGGCGGCACCCGGTGCAGTTTTTCAGTGTGCTGACCGGGCTGTGGCTGGCCACCAGCCTGTTGACCGGAGTGCAGGCGCTCAACAGTCAGGCGCGGGACAGTTACGCCAAGGCCAGCCAGTTGATCGGCGGCGCGCCCCAGTCCAGCCTGGCCACGGCCAATGGCACGCCATTTTCCCAGGAGCTATTCGTTGGCCTGCGCCGGGCCGGCTGGCCGGTGTCGCCGGTGGTGCAAGGCCGGTTGACGCTCAAGGGCCATGAACAGCAGCGCCTGCAATTGCTGGGAATCGAGCCGCTGTCGTTGCCGGCCGGTTCGGCGGTCGCCGGCCAGGTGCTGGATTCCGCGCGAATGGTCGAATTCGTCAGCCCGCCGGGCAGCACCTGGATCGCCCCGCAAACCCTGCAAGCCCTCGGCTACCGCGAAGGCGATCGGCCGACCACCGCGAGCGGCCAGCCACTGCCGCCGCTGCACAGCCAGGCGGACATGGCCCCGGGGCTGCTGCTGGTGGACATCGGTTTTGCCCAGCCGCTGCTGGGCTTGCCGCAGCAGCTCTCGCGCCTGCTGTTGCCGGCGGATTTCGCCGCCAGCGCGCCGGCCTTGCCCGATGCATTCAAGGGCCTGCTGGTGCTCAAGCGCGGCAGTGAGGAAAACGATCTGGCGCGCCTGACCGAGAGTTTTCACCTGAACCTCGATGCCCTGGGTTTCCTGTCGTTCCTGGTCGGCCTGTTTATCGTGCACGCGGCCATCGGCCTGGCCCTGGAACAGCGTCGCGGTCTGCTGCGGACCCTGCGTGCCTGTGGGGTCAGCGCGCGGATGCTGATGGTCTGCCTCTGTGTCGAACTGGGCGGCCTGGCCTTGCTCGGCGGCCTGGCCGGGGTGCTCAGCGGCTACCTGCTGGCCAGCGTGCTGTTGCCGGATGTCGCCGCCAGCCTGCGCGGCCTGTATGGCGCCGAGGTGGCGGGGCAGTTGAGCCTGAGCCCCTGGTGGTGGTTCGGCGGCATCGGCCTGAGCCTGCTCGGCGCCTTGCTGGCGGGGGCCAACAGTCTGCTACGGGCGGCGCGTCTGCCATTGCTGGCGCTGGCCGATCCCCAGGCCTGGCACCAGGCGTATGCGCGCTGGCTGCGGCGTCAGGCCTGGGTGGCGACGGCCCTGGCGGCGCTGGCGGGCGCGGCCTGGACCTGGGGCGACAGCCTGGGCAGCGGTTTTGCCCTGATGGCGGGCTTACTGCTGGGGGCGGCCCTGGGGCTGCCGGTGTTGCTCAACGGGTTGCTCAGCGCGTTGCTTGGGCGCAGCCGTTCGGTGCTCGGGCAGTGGTTTCTCGCCGATTGCCGGCAGCAGTTGCCGGCCCTGAGCCTGGCGTTGATGGCGCTGCTGCTGGCCCTGGCCGCCAACATCGGCGCCGGCAGCATGACCGCCGGTTTTCGCCAGACCTTCGCCGACTGGCTCGAGCAACGCCTGAGCGCCGAGCTGTACATCAACCCGCAAACCCCGGCGCAGGCGCGGGAGCTGCAAGGCTGGTTGCCGGAGCAACCTGCCATTACAGCGGTACTGCCCGTCCGGCAGGTGGCGCTGCAACTGCAAGGCTGGCCGGCGGACTTGTACGGGGTGATCGACCATGCCAGCTACCGCCAGCACTGGCCCTTGCTCGAAGCCCTGGGCGAGCAGCCCTGGACCCAACTGGCCAGCGCCGACACCTTGATGCTCAGCGAGCAGACGGCGCGCCGGCTCAAGGTGCGCCTGGGCGATCGGCTGGAGATTCCCGTGCCGGTGGGGCAGTGGGCGCCGCAAGTGGTGGCGATCTACGCCGACTACGGCAACCCCAGGGGCCATCTGCTGGTGAATGCCGAGCACCTGCTGACGCACTGGCCGCAGCTGACGCCCAACCGCTTTAATCTGCGCCTCGAACCGTCCGCCGTGGCGCCGCTGGTAAGCGCCTTGCAGCAACGCTTCGGCCTCGACGACAGCCGCATTGTCGAGCAGGCGCAGCTCAAGGGCTGGTCGAGCCAGATATTCGAACGCACCTTCGCTGCCACTGCCGCGCTCAACAGCCTGACCCTGGGGGTGGCCGGCGTGGCGCTGTTTATCAGCCTGCTGACCCAGAGCCAGAGTCGCCTCGGCCAGCTCGCGCCGCTGTGGGCGCTGGGGGTGAGCCGGCACCAGCTGATGCTGCTCAACCTCGGGCAGACCTGGCTGCTGGCGCTGCTGACCTTGCTCCTGGCGCTGCCGCTGGGCATCGCCCTGGCCTGGTGCCTGGACACGGTGATCAACATCCAGGCCTTCGGTTGGCGCCTGCCGTTGCGGGTGTTCCCGCTGCAACTGGTACAACTGCTGGCCCTGGCGGTATTGGCCACCTTGCTCGCCTCGGCCTGGCCGTTGCTGCGGTTGTATCGCAGCCAGCCGGCGGATCTGCTCAGGACTTTCGCCCATGAAGATTGAACGGCTGCTTGGCCTGTTGCTGGTGGCAGCCCTGTGCGGTTGCGATAAAGGTGACGAGCCGGCGCAAGGTTTCGCCGGCCTGGGCGAGGACGCCGCGGCGTTCACCCAGGTGGTGCCGGGGCGGGTGTTCAGCTTCCCGGCGGACCATGGCGTGCATGACGGTTTTCGCATCGAGTGGTGGTACCTCACCGCCGACCTCAAGGCCAGCGATGGCCAGCGCTTCGGCGTGCAGTGGACGCTGTTTCGCAGTGCCTTGCGCGCCGAGCCCGACCAGCCCGGCTGGCAGGCACCCAATGTCTGGCTCGGTCATGCTGCCGCCACCTCGGCCAACAGCCATCACGCCGTCGAACGTTATGCCCGCGGCGGAGTGGGGCAGGCCGGGGTGACGGTGCAGCCGTTCAAGGCCTGGATCGACGACTGGAGTTTTACCAGCCAGTCCGCCAGTGCCGATCCGCTGGCCCACATGCAATTGCAGGCCAGCGGCCCGGGTTTCGCCTACCGCTTGCAACTGCGCAGCGATAAGCCCCTGGTGCTCCAGGGCGAGGGCGGCTACAGCCGCAAGTCCGAGCAGGGCCAGGCCTCCTATTACTACAGCCAGCCGTTTTTCCAGGCCTCGGGCAGCCTGCAGATCGACGGCCAGACCTATGAGGTCAGCGGCCCGGCCTGGCTCGACCGCGAATGGAGCAGCCAGCCCCTGGCGGCCGGGCAGAGCGGCTGGGACTGGTTCTCCCTGCACCTGGACAGCGGCGAGCGGCTGATGCTGTTCCGCGTGCGGGAAAACCACAAGCCGCCCTACATCACCGGCACCTGGATCGAGCCCAACGGCCACACCCAGACCCTGCACAAGGACGATATCCAGCTCACCCCACTGGCGGACTCCAAGGTGGCCGGGCGCACACTGCCCACCCGCTGGCGCCTGCGCATTCCTGGCCATGGCCTGGATATCAATGCCGAGGCACTCAACCCCAAGGCCTGGATGAACCTGCGCATTCCTTATTGGGAGGGCCCGGTGCAGTTGAGCGGCAGCCATACCGGCAGCGGTTATCTGGAGATGACCGGTTACTGAGGCGCGTGAGCGGTATCAACAAAGAGGTGAAGTGCTCCACGGCGTCTATGCTCAAGCGGCACCGCGCACCTGAAAGGCGCGGGTCTTGTCTTCAATTACAAGGATGAATGTCTATGAAGCCGCTTTTCTCTCTGGCCAAAGCCGTTGCCTTGGCCACTCTGTTGTCCGCTGCCAGCCTGCATGCCCATGCCGCCGACATTCCGTTGGCCGGTAGCGTGGAGGCCGATGAACTGGTGACCAAGGTGCTCTCCGTGGATGCCGCCAAACATCGTGTGGTGCTGGAAGGCGCCCAGGGCCAACCGGTGCATGTGCAACTCAGCGATCAGGCCAAGGACCTGGGGCATCTGAAGGTGGGCGACCAGGTCAATGTGCGGGTCACCCACGCGGTGGTGGCGGTGCTGGACACCGATGTGGAAAAAGGCCTGCCGAATTCCGCCGAACGCACCGGGGTGACTCGCGCCACCAAGGACAACCCCAACCCGGGCGGTGAAGCCTATCGCCAGGTGCAGGTGCAACTGAAGATCACCGCTATCGACCTGAAGAACAACCAGCTGACCTTCCAGGGGCCGGCGGGTAACAAGAAGGTCCTGGACGTGGAGAAACCGGAAGTCCAGGCCCGGCTGAAAGACCTCAAGGTCGGCCAGAGTGTGGTGGTGACCTACACCGATGTGTTGCAAGTTACTACTCAGCACGAAGGTTGACTGAGACCGGGCGCTGGTCGCTGTGGCGGCCGGCGCGCCGGATCTCGGGAGGTCCGTGCGGGGAGTTGAACGAAGGTGAGCGGAATGACAAATTTTCCGTCAGCTTTGTGTTCAGAATTCTTCAGAATATGTGCACGGACTTTCTTTTCCTGTTCGATTAAAATAGTTCTCGTTCGCCCGGTGCAAGGGCTCTTTACCGGTGCATGGATTGCCAGGCCAGAGCACTGGGCGAACACCCTCTTCGGGGTTCCCGCCCCACGATTTCCGTAACGCCGCTCATGCCAGCCGCACAGGTTCGACGCCTGTTGCCAGCGGTTGCCAAGAGCGCTCGGCTTCCCCTCCAGCAAGACGCCTTGGCGACCCAGCCGCCTGCTGCATTGCCTGTCGCCTTGGCCAGCTTCAGCCTCGGGACACGGTGGTGCACAGCTGCAGGCCCAGCGCGCGCATGACCTTGACCACGGTATCGAAGCGCGGCTTGGCCCCCGGGGCAAAAGCCTTGTAGAGGCTGGCCCGGCCCTGGCCGGTGGTCTTGGCAATCTGCGTCATGCCCCGGGCCCTGGCGACGTGGCCCAGGGCGCGGATCAGTTCGTCGGTATCGCCATCGGCCAGGACCTGGGACAGGTATTCGCTGATCGCCTGGTCGCTGTCGAGCAGGGCGGCGATGTCGAAGGGAACCAGTGTGTCGGACATATCAGAACTCCTTGGCCAGGGAACGGGCCTGGCAGATATCGGCAGGCTGGCTGGACTTGTCGCCACCCAGCAGCAGGACGATGAGGGTATTGCCGCGAACCGTGAAATAGAGGCGGTAGCCGGCGCCTGTGTTCACGCGCATTTCCGAGAGACCGCCGCCGAGGTTTTTCACATCGCCCAGGTTGCCCGCCGACGCCCGCTCGATACGCCGAGCGATGGCTATCCTGGCGCGCAGGTCCCGTAGTGTGGTGTGCCATTGGGCAAAGACGGTCGTCTGCAGGATCTCGTAATCCATGAGAACTGTATCCATATAGAGACAAAATAAAAAGGGGTAATGACCCCCAGGCGACTGACGGTGCACCTGAATACGTCATGGGAAGGTAAGCAGGAGGGGAGTGGGCGAGGCGGGCTGTTTCGTATCGGCATGTTGTCGATCAGGGCTGGCGAAACACCCTGTAGCCATTGCCCTGCGGTGGCTGCCGGAAAGGGCCAGCATCAGCCGTTCTGGCTGATGCTGTGGGACGCAAAATCAGAGAGCCGGCAGGTCCAGTGCCGTGGCGCATTCCTGGAGCGAGCGTTGTTGGGTGTCGGCGTACAGCTGCAGTTCATCGATGGTCGGGCGCCCCAGGGCCCGCTCGAAAGCCTGCCGGTTGGAGTGGCCGGCGTAGTGGCTTTGCGCATCGTCGCCCAGGTTGGACTGGAAGATCCCGGCGGCGCTGACCGGCAGGAAGTCCTCGTACACCAGCGGCTCGGCCCGCACATGCCCGGCGCGGATCAGCGCCTCCAGGCTCGTCGGCCGATCCGCCTGCTGGCGCGCGGCCAGGCCCTGGTCGCTGACGAAGTAGCGGAAGTACGCCAGGCCCTGTTCACGCATGGCCTCGTGGTTGTCGGGAAAGGCGCGGAAGTGCTCGGCCATCAGTGTGTTGTAACGCTGGGCGTTGGCTTCGTTGGGGAAGTCCCCCAGGGCGTCGCGGGCGGCGTTCAACAACTGGTCGTACAGCGCCCGGCCTTTGGGGGTGAGGGCGGCGCCGCGCTGTTCGATCTCGCCGAAGCGCGCGCTGTGGCTGCCGCGGCTGTCGGGCTGGTCGGTGAAGGCCACGGGCTCTTCCAGCGCCTTGAAGCTGGTCTGGCGCAGCAGGATCGGGCATTCCCGGCGCGGCGGGCCTTCGATCACCGCCTTGGGCGTGATGCCGTGGGCGGGCATCAGCTCCTGCACCTGGTCGATGTCCAGGGTTCGCGGTGTCAGGTGGTTTATATGCGGCCCCTTGAACGCCACCACGTCGGCGATCAGCCGGTGCTGGGCACTCAATTGCTGGTACTGCCCGGCCGTGACCGTGGCGCTGTGGTGCCAGCGGAAGGTTTCCAGGGCCTGCTCGACGAATTCCTCGGCGGCGCGGTCGTCGAGGCCGCCCTGGGTTTCGGCCTGCTCGATCAGGGCCAGGGCGCGCGGGGTGAAAATGCTCCGGCGCACCAGCACCGATTCGGCGAAGTCGCGCAGCTGCTGATTGTCGATCAGCTCCAGGCGCAGCAGCGAGGTGAAGACCCGGAACGGGCTGACCTGCAGGGCGCTCTCATGCACCGCGCGAAAGGCCGTGGAATGCACCGGCACGCCGGCCGGGGTGAGGTCGTAGTAACCCACCGGCTGCATGCCCATCACCGCGAACAGCCGGCCCAGGGTCGCCAGTTCCGTGGCGGTGCCGACGCGAATGGCGCCGTGGCGTTCCAGGTCCAGGCGCTGGATTTCGCCGGTGCTGCGCAGCTGGCGGGCGATCCGCTCGTCGCTGCCCAGGACCCCGGCGTTGACCTGGGCCACCAGCTCCATCAGGGCGCCGTACAGCGGCACTTCCTCGCGGTACATGTCCGACATCGCCCGTGAAAAACGTTGGCGGATCAGGTCTGGGCTGACGAAGCTCTGCAGGCTCATAAACAAGGATTCCCGGCGTAGTGAGACAAAGAGGGTAGCGGTGTTGGCTGGGCCTGATTCTGGTCGGCGCGGGGTGTGCTGACAAACGAAGTTTCTTCCGGACTTCATTCTGCAAATGAATGCAGGCGGGCAGGGCGGCTGCACGGTTTGCCCTGGGCGGGCATGGGCCCTCGCGGCCAGGCGAGCCGTAGCGGTTTCCGGGGGGCTGAGCGGTGATGGCTATTTGCCGTTGCGCTGATAGACTTCAGAACACCACCGCATCCCATGGCTTGCGTACCGTTCAACGGAGGCGACTTGGCCTTGACGCCGCACAACGGAGGAAAGGGACTTTCACTGGCCAGGAGGCTGTACAAAACGCGAATTCTGGGGCTGGCCCTCGGTTTCCTTTGCGTGTCCGCGGGCATGTACCCGCTGCACCCGCCGCCCTGGGTCTGGGCGTTCATGCTGTTCAATGCCTTCATCTGGCCGCACCTGGCGTACCAGTGGGCGCGCCGCTCGGCAGTGCCGTTTCGCGGCGAGCATCGCAACCTGTTGATGGATGCCTTCCTCGGCGGGTTCTGGGTGGCGGCCATGCACTTCAACCCGCTGCCGACCACCACCACCCTGTCGCTGATGGCGATGAACAATATCGCCCTGGGCGGCGTGCCGTTTTTCCTTGCCGGTTGCCTGGCGCAAGCGCTGGGGATTGCCGTCGGGCTGCTGCTGTTCGGCGTCGGCTTCGTGGCCCAGAGCAGTGCGCTGCAACTCTATGCCTGCCTGCCGATGCTGACCCTGTATCCGTTGGCCCTGGGGTTTATCTGCTACCAGCAGGCCAATGTCCTGTCCCGGCACAAACGCGAATTGCTGGCCCTGAGCCGCACCGACAGCCTGTCGGGCCTGCTCAATCACGGGGCCTGGAAGGACCAGCTGGAAATCGAGTTTCAGCGCTGCCGACGCCAGGCCTCGACCCAGAACCAGGGCGGCGCCATCGCGCTGATCGACATCGACCATTTCAAGGCCATCAACGACACCTACGGCCATGTCGCCGGCGACATCGTGTTGCGCCAGCTGAGCAAGCTGCTCAAGCAGAATCTGCGGATCAGCGACCAGGCCGGGCGCTACGGTGGCGACGAGTTCTGCGTGATCCTGCCGGACGTGCCGCTGGAGCATGCCGCCGAACTGATGGAGGCCTTGCGTTGTCGTTTCGGCGGGTTGGGCTATGAGCAGAGCCCGGCCCTGCAGGTCAGCCTGAGCATCGGCCTGGCCGCCTATTCTTCGGAGCACAGCGATGCCCTGGACTGGTTGAACGATGCCGACCAGGCCTTGTACGAGGCGAAAACCACTGGCCGCAACAAGGTCAGTTGCCGCCGCGGCGATCACTCGGCAAAGGCCCTGCTGAACTCCTTGTGAGGCCGCTCGCAGAGCATTGCGCCAGCATGGAGGGGGGCGAATTTGTCAGGTAGGGTGGGCGGGCACCTTCCGACACGAAACAAGGACCGATTCATGACGCAGACTTCCCCTCGCTCATTGCTGGCCGCCCGTCTCGGCCTGACCCTCGCCCTTGGCCTGCTGGCCACCCACGCCAGCGCCGAACCCCACCCCCAAGTACAGAACGATGCGCAGCAATACCAGGGCGATGCCCTGAAACTGCTGGAGCGCCTGGTGAACATCGACTCGGGCTCCGGCTACGAGGCGGGGCTGAACCAGGTGAGCGACATCGCCATCGCCGAACTGAAGAAGCTTGGCGCCAGCATCGAAAAAGTCCCCAACGGCACTGCCGGCGGCAACCATGTGCTGGCCACCCTCAAGGGCACCGGCAAGGCCAGGATCCTGCTGATGGCGCACATGGACACGGTGTTCAAGGAAGGCACCGCGGCCGAGCGGCCGTTCCGCATCCAGGACGGTCGCGCCTACGGCCCCGGGGTGATGGACGACAAGGGCGGCATCGTCGCCGGGATCTATGCGCTGAAGGTCCTGGATAACCTCAAGTTCAAGGATTACGCACAGATCACCTTCCTGCTCGACGCCAGCGAGGAAACCGGTTCCGAGATCGCCACCGACTTGATCAAGAAAACCGCCAAGGCCCACGACGTGACCTTGAACCTGGAACCGGGGCGCCCGGCCGACGGCCTGGTGGTGTGGCGCAAAGGCAGCGCCACGGCGCTGGTCGAGGTCAAGGGCAAGGCCGCCCACGCCGGCGTCGCGCCGGAGCTGGGGCGCAACGCGGCGATGGAAGCGGCGCACCAGATCCTGCAACTGGGCAAGCTGGGGGATGAAGCGAAGAAAACCACCATTAACTTCACCGTGCTCAAGGCCGGCGACCGCACCAACGTGATTCCCGACCAGGCCACCGCCAAGGCGGATGTGCGGGCGGCGGTGCCGGAGGAGTTCGACCGCATCGAGAAGGACCTGGCGCGGGTCTCGGCCAACAAGCTGATCGCCGACACCGAAGTCAAGACCACCCTGCAACGCGGTTTGCCGCCGATGCCGCAGACCGAGCAGTCCGATGCGCTGGTGGCCATGGCCCAGGGCATCTACGGCGAGCTGGGGCGCAAGCTGACCATCGAGGGCAGCGGCGGGGCGGCGGACTCCAGCCTGTCGGCCGGCGTCGGTACGCCGACCCTGGATGGCTTCGGCATCGTCGGCGGCAATATCCACACCCCCGAGGAATACGCCGAAGTCGAGAGCGTGGCGCCGCGCATCTACCTGCTGGCGCGGATGATCATGGAGCTGTCGGCCAAGCACTGATCGCAGGAACAGACGCACTGCATTGTCTGCATGGCCGGACCCTGTAGCCGTGTAACCGTGTAGCCGCTGCCGAGCCCGCGAGGCTGCGATCGACTGCGCAGCAGGCGCAAGGATCTCGAGACCGCTGGAGGACCTGCGGTCCTATCGCAGCCTCGCAGGCTCGGCAGCGGCTACAGGGGTGGCGACAGGCGCCCGCGATCTGCATGCCTATACTCGAAAGCCTCGTCCCCCACCGCGGAGCTTTCAATGAGCAACAACCACCTCACCGAATATGCCGACGCCAGCCCCGAAGTGCGGGCGGTGTTCGATGACATCATGCGTACCCGCCAGGTCGACCAGGTGAACAACTTCTGGAAATGCCTGGCAGCCCATCCGCCGACCCTGCAGCGTACCTGGGACAGTCTCAAGGAGATCATGGCGCCGGGGGCGCTCGATCCGTTGACCAAGGAGCTGATCTACGTGGCGGTCAGCGTCACCAACAACTGCCCGTATTGCATTGCTTCGCACACCGCCGCGGCGCGCAAGGCGGGGATGACGGAGGCGATGTTCGGCGAGTTGCAGGCGGTGGTCGGCATGGCCAACGAAACCAATCGCCTGGCCAACGGCTACCGGGTGCCGCTGGATGATGCGTTCAAGCTTGAATGAGTCTGTGGCCCGCAGGGCTGCGGCCCTCGGCGCTGCTCGTATCGGCCAGCGCCGTCATCAGGCGTTCAGGCCGCCGCTGCCTTGGCCTGGGTGGCGAGCAGCGGCACGGCGCGCACCAGGTCGCCGGGTTGCAGTTGCAGGCGCTTGGCGCTGAGGCGGTCCACCAGCAGGCAGCCGGACACCAGGCGGCCGCGGGCGCTGGTGACGCGGCAGCTTTCCAGGCGGCGGTTGTGGATCAGCCAGGTCGGCGCATCGTCGTCCGGGGTGCCCACCAATAGCGGCAGCACCTGGCTTTCGCGCACCGCGCGGACTTTGCTCCGCTCGGCCTCGATCACCGGCCCGCCGTCGAAGATGTCGATATGGCCCTGATGGGCAAAACCTTCATGGCGCAGGATGGCCAGCGCCGCCTCGGCGTTTTCGTGAGCCTGGCCGATCGCGGCCTGGGCCGGTTCGCTGAGCAGGCAGGTGTACAGCGGCTGGCGCGGCAGCAGTTCGGCGATAAAGGGTTTGTGGCCCAGGCTGGACAGGTGGTCGGCCTGGACGAAATCCATCTGCAGGAAATGCCGGCCCAGGCTGTTCCAGAACGGTGAGCAGCCGTTCTCGTCGCCCTTGCCGCGCAGCTCGGCGATCAGCTTGTCGCCGAACAGGTGCGGGAACTCGGCGACGAACAACAGGCGCGCCAGGGACAGCAGGCGGCCGTTGCTGTCACGGCGCTGGTCGGGGCGCAGGAACAGCGAGCAGAGTTCCGATTGGCCGGTCATTTCATTGTTCAGGAACAGGGTCGGGATCTGCCGCCGGATCCCCAGGTTCGGCGCCGAATTGACGGTCATGCCGACCCGGTAGCTGTACCAGGGTTCGCGCAGGCCCACGGCGCCGGTCAGGGCGCTGATGCCGACCACTTGCTGCTCGTCGTCTTCGAGCACGAACAGGTAGTCGGCGTCGGCCCGTTCCACCTGCTCGGCAAAGGTCCGCTGGGCCCAGCGGATCCGATGGGTCAGGCGATCCTGGTTGGCCGGCAGAGTGGTCAGCCCCAGGCCCGCGCGCTGGGCCAGGGCCATCAGCGCGGGCAAGTCAGTCATGCGTACCGGGCGAACGATCATGATGCAGCTCCTTCTGCGCGCCTGTTGCGGCGGCGAATGCAAACGTGTCCGGGGTTCTTCATAGGGCGACCAGCCGTACCGGGTCGCCGGTTTGCAGTTGCAGGGCCTGGAAGCTTTCCGGGTCCAGGTTGACCAGGTCCCCCGGGGCTTCGTCCAGGTGCACCAGGGCCGCCCGGTATTGCCCCAGGCGCTCGTTGCTCGCCAGCCAGGCCCGGCCGCTGCCGCTCTGCGGGCCCGGGCAGGCGTTGGCGATCAGGCTGTGGCGGATGGAGCGAACGCCGTTGTGGCGGGCGTACAGCGTCGGGCCGCCGTCGAACAGGTCGACATAGTGGTTGGCTTCGAACCCTTCGCGCAGCAGGATCTCGTAGGCCTCGCGACCCTGCGGGTGAACCTGGCCGATGCAGTCCTGGGCCGCCTTGGGCAGCATCGGGATGTAGATCGGGTATTGCGGCATCAGGTCGGCGAGGAAGCTGCGGCTTTGCAGGCCGCACAGGCGCTCGGCCTCGACATAGGGCAGGTCGAAGAAGTGCTTGCCCAGGGCATCCCAGAACGGCGAGTGGCCGTCGTCGCTGCTGTAGCCGACGATCTCGGTGATGCTGGTGTCGGCGAAGCGCGCACCATGGGCGGCGATAAACAGCAGCCGGGCCCTGGAGAGCAGCTCCGCCATGGGCGTGCCGACCAGGTCCGGGTCGATATGAAAGCCGCGCAGCAGGCTGTGGTTGCTCAGGTCCTGGCACAGCGACAGGGTCGGCACGCCGTGCTGCACGTTCAGTTCCCGCGAGCTGCTGACGAAAGGCCGGTTGCGCAGGCTGTAGAAGGGCGCGGAAAACCCGGCCATGGCGAGGATTTCCGAGCAGCCGCGCAGCTGGCCGCGGGCCGGGTCGTGCAGGACAAAAAAGTAGTTCTCCGGCCCCGGCGCCTGCACGTTGGCGGAGAAGGAGGCGCAAGAGTCGAGAATCTTGTCCAGCAGGTGCTGTCGATCGTCCGGCAGGGACGTCACCCCCACCAGGCTTTCACGGGCCAGCCGTTGCAACTCCGGCAAATCGTCTGGCGCAACTGGGCGTAAGACCAGCATGGATGTACTCCTGTATCAAAATGATCGACGCCTGGCCGCGAGACCTGGGCGCCGAACCTGACAATCACTGTCGGTTTCCACGCATTACTGCCACGGCCCGCGACGGCGGGCGGTGGCACGCAGGCACCTGTCGGCGCCCGCTCGGATTCGCCGGAGCACCTTCAAGGTACCGCGGCGGCCGGGGGTGTTGATTAAAGTGGATCGGCCAGCGCCGTATTGGCGCCCAGCTTGTTGAGGAAAAACAGGTAGACCAGGCCGATGGCAATCCAGATGCAACCGAGTTTCTGCGCATCGACCCCCATGTTGTACATGATCGCGCAGACAATTAGGAAGCCGATCACCGGACAAATCAGATGACGCAGTACCTGGGCCGATTTGTTGCGACGCCAGTAGTGATTGATCACGGTCAGGTGCAGCAGGATGAAACCGCTGAGGGCGCCGAAGTTCACCAGGGAGGTGAGGGTGTCCACCGAGTTGATGAACAGGTAGCAGATCAGCAGCGACAGCACCGCCACCAGGTAGATGCTGACGTGCGGCGTGTTGTGTCTGGGGTGGACCTTGGCCAGGATCTTCGGCAGCTTGCCGTCGCGGGCCATGCCGAACAGCAGGCGCGACACCGCCGCTTGCGAGGTGATGGCCACCGCCACGCCCCACGCCAGTGCGGTGGCCACCGCGGTCAGGGTCGCCAGCCAGCTGCCGCCGGCGATTTCGGCGATCTCGTAGAAGGCCGTGTCGGCCGACTTGAAGCCCATGCCGGCGGCCAGGTCGGTGGCGATCCAGGTCTGCACCACGAAGATCGCACCCATCACCAGCAGGGTGATCAGCGCGGCGCGGCCGACGCTCTTGCCCGGCTCGCTCTTGATCTCTTCGGCCAGGGTCGAGATGGCATCGAAACCGAGGAACGACAGCACGGCGATCGACACGCCCTGCATCAACATGCCGAAGTGGAAATGCTCCGGGCTGTACAGCGGCGCCAGGGTCAGCTGGCCGTTACCGGTGCCACCGTGCAGGGCGTTCCAGGCGTAGAACAGGAAGATCCCCAGCACCACCAGCTGCGCCAGGAGAAACACGATGTTCATCCGTGCGGTGAAGGTGATGCCGCGCAGGTTGACGAAGGTGGCGCTGACCAGGAACGCGAGGATGAAGCCGACCTTGGGAATGTCCGGGTACAGGTGGTTCAGCGCCATGGCCGCATAGACGTACAGCAGCGGCGGGATCAGCAGGTAGTCGAGCAGCATCAGCCAGCCGGCGATGAACCCGACATGGGGGTTGAGCCCGCGCTGGGCGTAGGAGTAGACCGAGCCGGCGATGGGAAAGGCGCGGGCCATGCTGCCGTAGCTGAGGGCGGTGAAGAGCATCGCCAGCATGCCGATGATGTAGGCCAGCGGCACCATGCCCGGTGCTTCCTGGTTCACATAGCCATAGACCCCGAACGGGGCGATCGGGATCATGAAAATCATCCCGTAGACCACCAGGTCGCGCAGCGTCAGGCCGCGCTTGAGTTCCTGTTTGTAGCCGAATTCTTCAATCTCCATGAAGAGGTTCTCCTTGTCAGCCAAAGGGGGGGCGGATGCCTGTCGCTGATGTCGAAGGACGACCTGGAGCGGCAGGCAATGTATTTGAACCTGGCAGGTTTAAAGACACGCCACGGCGGTTTTTATAGTTGTTGTACCGGTACAGCAAACAGCTTTTTTACAACCACAGCTCCATCCTGGTTCACAGCCTTTTCTACAACAGCGGCGCCAGATAATCCGTCCAGCACTGTATGGCCTGCGGGGTGCGCAGCAGGTCGTTGCGCACCTCGATCAATACCGAATCCAGGCCGCGGGCATCGCCGTGGGCCGGCACGGTCATGTCGCCCAGGGCGTCGATCTTGTACGGCTCGTTGCCGGCAATCTTCACGTCGTGGACCGACATGCCTTCCAGCAGGCGCCGGGCGTAACCCTCGGCGCGATCGAACAGCACGCCCATCTCCAGCGTGCGGCGCTGGCCGTAGTACAGCGGGGTGAAACTGTGGATGCCCACCACCCGCACCGGTCGGCCCGCGGCCAGGCGCGCGTCGATCAGCCCGCTCAGGCGCGCATGAAAGGGCCTGAACAACTGCTTGCGGCGGTACTCGCGGGTGGCTTCGTCGAGGTACTGGTTGCCCGGGATCTGGTAGATCTCGCTCTGCAACGGAATGCTGTCGTGGGCCTGGCACGGGCGGTTGAGGTCGATCAACAGCCGCGAATAATTGGCCGTCAGCAAGGTGGCGCCGAGGGTCTGCGAGAGGTTTTCCGCCAGCTCCAGGGCGCCGGGGTCCCAGGCGATATGTTCGCGCGCCGCTTCCGGGTCCAGGCCGAGGTCGTTGAGCGCCGCCGGGATATAACGGCTGGCGTGTTCGCAGACGAGGATCAGCGGGTGCGCGGAATCTTCCCGCAGCAGCCGGTAGGCCGGTCGGGTGTACAGCCCCAGTTCAGCGGTTTCAGTACAGGTGTGCATAGTGCTCACAGAGTTGGGCAGGGGTCAGGTGCTCGGTCAGTTTCACTTCCTGGTGTTTGACGGCGAAATAGGTTTCCAGCAGCGGGGCTGGCAGGGCTTGCAGCAGTTCCGGGCAGTTGCGCAGGCAGTCCAGCGCCTGCGGCAACGAGGCCGGAAGGGCGACGATGCCGCGGTCCTGGCGCTGCTCTGCGCTCAGTTCGTCCGGCACTTCGTCGGTCACGGCGCGCAGGGGCAACTGCTGTTCGATGCCCAGGCGCCCGGCGATCAGCACCGCGGCCATGGCCAGGTGCGGCGAGGCGGTGGCGTCCAGCGCGCGAAATTCCAGGTTGTACTGCGGCGCCACGGGCTTGCCGCCGATGCTCACGGTGGGGCAGATGCGCAGCGAGGCTTCGCGGTTGCGCTGGCCCAGGCAGGCGTAGGAGGCGCTCCAGTGATGGGGCTGCAAGCGTGCGTAGGAAATTGGCGTCGGCGCGGTAAAGGCGCAGAGCGCGGGCAGGAACTTGAGCACCCCGGCCGCCCAGAATTGGCCGAGGGACGACAGGCTGTTGGCCCGCCCTTCCTCATACAGCACCGGCGTGCCATCCAATTTCTGCAGGCTCAGGTGCAGGTGCACGCCATTGCACACCGCGTGCTCCGCGGTCTTGGGCGCGAAGCTCAGGCCGTGGCCGAGTTGCCGGGCGATCTCGCGGGTGATTTCGCGCACGTTCACCGCACGGTCGGCGGCGGCCACGCCCCGGGTCGGGCGGCAGGTGATTTCGTACTGGTGCTTGCCGTATTCGGGCAGGAACATTTCCGGCTCGACGCCCGCGGCGCGCAAGGCGCTGAGCAGCCAGCCGCCGAAGTCCGCGCCCTGGCGCTGGGCCTGCAGGGAGAAGGCCAGGCGTTCCGGTTGCGCAGTGGCGCTGTACAGGTTGAATTCGTGCTCGAAGGCGGCGGTGACCTGCAGCCCCAGCTCGCTGGCGTAGCGCTGCACCTCGTTGCGCAGCAGGGTGCGCGGGCAGGCGGCCCAGGGCCGGCCGTCGGTCTCGCAGATATCGGCGTGGATAAAGTCCAGCGGCGAGGCGCTGGCGTCCGGGCCGTTGCCGACCTGGACCCGGCTGGCCAGGTCGGGGATCAGCCGCAGGTCGCCACGGGCGCCCCAGGGGTTGGGCTCGGCAATGATGTCCTGCGGGGTCAGCGCGCTGTTGGCCGGGACCCAGCCGCAGCCGGCGCTGGTGTAGCTGTCCAGTTCGTCGCTGGGGAACGAGCGGCCACGGCTGACGCCGATCAGGTCAGTGGTGAGCAGGGTGGTCATGGCCACCGGCTGCAACGGCTCGTTGTGCCGGCTCATGCCTGCATCTCCCGCAGGCGGCCGAGCACGGTCCGGGTATCGGTGATCCAGCAGTAGCCCTTGATCGCATTCAGGCAGGCCTGGTGCCGCGCATCGGTGTAGGTGGCGCAGGCGTCTTCCACCAGGGTCACCAGGTAACCGCGGTCGGCGGCGTCGCGCACCGCCATGTCGACGCACTGGTCGGTGACGATGCCGGCGACGATCAGGTGACGGGTCTGCAGGTTGCGCAGCACGTAGTCGATGTTGGTCGAGTTGAAGACCCCGGAGGAGGTCTTGGGCAGGACGATTTCGTTCTCCTGCGCCGCGAGTGGCTCGATGATCGCCGCCTGCGGGCTGCCCTTGGGCAGGTGCATGTCCGACAGCTTGTGGTCCAGCGAGCGGTCGCGGCCATCGGCGGTCAGGCTTTCGATAATGGTGTGCAGCACGTTCTGCCGGGCGCCGCGCATGGCCGCCAGGAGCTTCTGCTGGTTGGGTATCACCTGCTCACGGGTGCGCTTGATGAAGTACTCGGCGTCCGGCACCTGCAAATGCGGGTCGAGCTGCGGATCGAGCCAGGCCCGTTGCATGTCCACCAGCAGCAGGGCGGTGTGATCGAGGGTGAATGGCAGGTCGCGGGGCGAGTGGTGGGGAAGGCAGACCATCCTTATTTGTCCTCCAGCAGGTGAGTGGCGAATTCGTTGCGCAAGGCGTCGATGCCTTCCAGGCGTCGGTCCAGGTCGGTGCTGCGCAGGCTCAGGCTGGCGACCAGCGCCTCGACCTGGGCCAGGGCCGGCACCAGGGTGTCGAAGGCCGAGGCCGATTCCACCGGGGCGCTGATGATCAGGTCCGCCAGCTCCCGCAGGGGCGAGGCGTAGATGTCGGTGAACAGCACCACCCGCGCATGCCGCGCCTTGGCCGCGCTGGCCACGCGCAGGGCCTGGCTCTGGTAGCGGCGGTAGTCGAACAGCAGGACGATGTCCTGGCGCTGCACGTCATACAGGCGGTCGGGCAGTTGCGCGTTGTCGTCCAGGGCCATGCAGCCGGGGCGCATCAGGCGCAGGTGATTGAGCAGGTAGCTGGCGAGAAAGTTGCTGAAGCGCCCGCCGTAGCAGTACAGCGCGTGCCGGCTGTCCAGCAGCCAGTCGACCAGGATGCGCACGTCTTCGGGCTGGGTCAGGGCCTGGGTCTGTTCCAGGCTGCGCAGGCTGCCTTGCAGGTAATGGCTCCAGGCATCGTCCCGAGGGACCTGGGCCCGCGGTTGCAACAGGGTGCTGGGCGAACGCAGGCGATCGTCCATGTCGCTGAGCAGCGCTTCCTGGAACTGCGCATAACCGCCGAAGCCGAGTTTTTTCACCAGCCGCACGATGGTCGGGTCGCTGACGCCGGCGTGTTCGGCCAGCCGCGACATGGGCCCCAGGCCGTTGCGTGGGTAATGGTCGAGCAGGGCACGGATGACCTTGCGCTCCGAAGGCGTGAGGTCGAGGGCCGGGTCGGTGATCTGGTCTCTGAGAGACGGCATAAAACGCCTTCGCGAGTGGAGTGTCGTTTTTGTTTCACTGAAAGTGAAAACAGTATTTATGTAATTTACGCTACATGTCTAGTGAAAAATGGAAGCGCCCGCGAACGCCCCAAAAGGGGGCGCAAAAGCCCAGGTTTATTGGCTGTTCGAGGTTTTTTGGGGCACGCCATCAGCGCGGTAGGGTGCCGCGAAAGGCCGCGCTCAGGGCGCGCAGGGTTTCCTCGGAGCGGGCGTCGGTGGGCCGCGCGAGCAGGACGATTTCGCTGACCGGCAACAGCGGCAGGCCGAGGCGTTCGCCGACTTCGATCGCGCCGGCCGGCGCCACCCGATGGGCCAGCGCCGCCACTCCGAGCCCGGCGCTGACCGCGGCGCAGACGGCCATCACGCCACCGCCGATAAACACTTCGGTCCAGGGAATACCGGCCTCGTCCAGCACGCGCACGGCGATATGCCGCACACCACAGGGCGCGGCCATGGTCGCCAGCCGCAGCGGGGTACCCGGCACCTGCTGCCAGGCTGGCGCGGCGAACCAGCCGAAGCGCTCGACCACCAGCACTTCGCCGTCCTGGCGCGCGCCTTCGTTGCGCACGATGACCGCGTCCAGTTCCTCGCGGTCGAAGGCCGCCGTCAGGTCGCGGGAGGAGGCGATACGCACCTCGATGATCAGCAACGGATCGTAGGCGGCGATGCGGCTCAGCAGCTGCGGCAGTTCCGCGCCGGCCACGTGGTCGCTGATGCCGATGATCAAGCGTCGCGCCGGCGCCGCCTGCATGTCGCCCAGGGCCCGCTCATGGGCGCGCAGCAGGTCGCGGGCGGCCTGCATGAACTGCTCGCCGACCGGGGTCAGGCGCACATGCCGCGGCGTGCGCTCCAGCAGGCGATAGCCGAGGCGGTCCTCCAGGCGCTTGAGCTTGAGGCTGATGGCGGCCTGGGAGGTGTCCAGCGCCTGGGCGGCGCGGGTGAAGCTGCCGAAGTCGGCGATCAGCACGAAGGCGTGCACGGTGTCGATGTCCAGCGGCCTGAGGGGTTCGCTCATATCGGATACTTATCGCAGATATATTTGCCGATATCTTGTTGTAATGGCTGGTCCTGCGCAAGCTGGCAACACCTTCACGCACAGGAGCATCGCCATGTTGGCCAAACAGTATTCGCACCGCCTGCCCACCGATTACGACATGGGCGTGATCCGTCATCGCGCCGCGGATCGCGGGCCCTTGTGGGACGAGGTCGACGGTTTGCTGTTCAAGGTCTTCGCCGGCCAGGAGCGGGGCGTGCACGGCGCGCGGCATAACCTGTACGCCTCGATCTACCTCTGGGCCGATCCGGCGGGCGCCGCGCGGTTTCTCATGGGCAGCGGTTTCGACAGCGTGATCGACTCGTTCGGTCGTCCGCACATCGAGTCCTGGCTGCCCCTGGACTGGCGCCGCGGTTCCAGCAACCAGGCGCGGACCCTCTATCGCGAACACCTGGCGATCGATCCGCTGGCGGACCGTGCCAGGTTGCTGGCCGAGCAGGTCGAACACAATCAACGGCTGGCCGATGACCCGGACACCTTCGCCGTGTTCGTCGCCCTCGACCTGCAGGCCTGGGAGTTGGTGCGCTTCACCCTTTCGGCCAGCGCGCCCGACAGTACACGCGGCGCCGAGCGCTACGAGGTGCTGTACCTGGCCCGGCCGGGGTTCGCCAGCGCTTAAGCCTGGCGGCGACAAGTTGGGAATCCCCCGGCGACACATGATACAAACGCAGCCACATTGCCCACTGCGTCCATTCAACGTCGAGAGATTCCCCGTGCCGGCCACCCGCTTGACCCTGATCTGCCATGCCCGGACCGTCGCCCAGAAGCTGGCGTGTTTTCCGCTGGACGAGCCGCTGGAGATGGACTGGCAGGCGCAGGCGGGCTCGCGGGCCGCGGCGTTCAAGCGTGCGCCGCACCTGCTCAGCGGGCCGGAGCAACGGGCGCGGCAGACCGCTGCCTTGTATGGCGCCAGCGTGGAAACGGTGCCGGCGCTGCGCGACTGTGACATGGGCCGCTGGCAGGGCCTGTCCATTGACGATCTGCACCGTGAGCAGCCCGAGGCCCTGCAAACCTGGCTGGCCGACAGCCACTCGGCGCCCCATGGCGGCGAGTCGGTGGCGCAGCTGTGCGAGCGGGTCGCGGCGTGGCTGGCGGCGCTGAGCGAGCAGCCTGGGCATGTGCTGGCGGTGACCCATCCGCTGGTCATCCGCGCGGCGCTGCTGCACGTCATGCAATGCCCGCTGGCCAGTTTCAATGCCATCGATGTCGAGCCGCTGGCCCAGGTCGAACTGCGCTTCAATGGCCGCTGGAGGTTGCGCCTGGACCGGCGTGATTAACGCAGTCGTCCTGTGACGACACCCGCCAACCCGGCCATACTCGACCGCAGTATCGACACCGAGATTTCTGCCATGAAAACCCTCCTGATCATCGGCATCGGCGCCGGCAATCCCGACTACATCACGATGCAGGCGGTCAAGGCGCTCAATCGCACCGATGTGTTCTTCCTGATGGACAAGGGCCAGAGCAAGGATGCGTTGATCGACCTGCGCCGGGAAATCTGCGAGCGCTACATCGAGCAGCCCGGCTACCGGTTTGTCGAAGCGCAAAGCCCGGAGCGGCTGCGCGGTGCCGAGGTGGATTACCAGGCCAGCGTCGCCGAGCTGAACCGCGACAAGCAGCGCACCTTCGAGCACCTGATCGACGAGGAACTGGCGGATGGCGAAACCGGCGCCTTCCTGGCCTGGGGCGATCCGGCGCTGTACGACAGCACCATTCGCATCCTGCAGGCGATCCTGGCCAGCGGCCGCTGTGCGTTCGAGTTCGAGGTGATCCCCGGCATCACCAGCGTCCAGGCCCTGGCGGCGCAGCACAAGGTGCCGTTGAACCGCATCGGCCGCTCGGTCGAGATCACCACCGGCCGGCGGCTGGCGGCGGGGCAGGTGAGCGATGCCGACAGCCTGGTGGTGATGCTCGACGCCGAGGATGCCTATCGCCAGGTGGTGGACCAGGACCTGCAGATTTACTGGGGCGCCTACCTCGGCACGCCGGAGGAAATCCTGATCGCCGGCCGGCTCAAGGATGTCGCCGGGCAGATCCAGCAAGTGCGCAAGGCGGCGCGACAGGCCAATGGCTGGATCATGGACACCTATCTGTTGCGTAAGCCCGAGGATTGAGGGGCGCTTCTGTAGGTGCGAGGCTTGCCCGCGATAGGGTATTCGGTCGATGAGGTACAGGTTCGACGCTCTCTGCCCAAGACGCTTTCCACATGACTTGCAGGTCGCAATCCAGGCACGAAAACCCGAAAACATGCAGGGATCGGCGGGGGTTTCCGCAGTCATTGCACCAGCACAGGGCGGGCTCGGCGTCGTCCTGATCGGGAAGTGGTTTTTTTGTAAGTATTTGTCGCATAAACACAATTTGCCGCCCGGGCGCCGCTCTAGACTGCTGGCCACTTCGATTTCCCCCAATCGAACCTTTCTGCCAATAAGAGCCTCCGTCTACGGGAGTTATAAATGAAGAAGCTTGTGATGTTCGGTGCCCTGGCACTGTCCATGCTGTCCCTGACCGCCGTGGCTGACGATGCCAAGCCGATCCGCATCGGTATCGAAGCCGGCTACCCGCCATTCTCGATGAAGACCCCCGACGGCAAGCTCACCGGCTTCGACGTGGATATCGGCGATGCGCTGTGCGAGCAGATGAAAGTCAAATGCACCTGGGTCGAGCAGGAGTTCGACGGCCTGATCCCGGCGCTGAAGGTGCGCAAGATCGACGCCATCCTGTCGTCCATGACCATCACCGACGATCGCAAGAAAAACGTCGACTTCACCATCAAGTACTACCACACCCCGGCGCGCTTCGTGATGAAGGAAGGCACCGAGGTCAAGGACCCGCTGACCGAACTCAAGGGCAAGAAAGTCGGGGTGCTGCGCGCCAGTACTCATGACCGTTTCGCTACCGAAGTGCTGGTGCCGGCCGGGATCAACCTGGTGCGTTACGGCTCCCAGCAGGAAGCCAACCTGGACATGGTGTCCGGTCGCATCGACGCGCTGCTGGCCGACTCGGTCAACCTCGACGACGGCTTCCTGAAAACCGACGCCGGCAAGGGCTTCGCCTTCGTCGGTCCCGAGTACAACGATCCGAAATACTTCGGTGGCGGCGCCGGTATCGCGGTGCGCAAGGGTGATACCGAGCTGGCCGAGAAATTCAACACCGCCATCACGCAAATCCGCGCCAACGGCAAGTACAAGGCCGTGCAGGACAAGTACTTCAAGTTCGACGTCTACGGCGAGTAATTCGCTGCGCTGAAAAAGGCGGCTACCGTGAAGACGGCGCCGCCTTTTTTTGTGGGCGTTGTTGTGTCGGACTGGACGACGTAGCGCCTGGATGCAGGATTGCCGAGGAGCAGGGCGATCCCCTGTAGCCGCTGCCGCAGGCTGCGCCAAGGTCCGCAGGACCTTCAGCGATCTTGAGGGCGTCACGGCCGTGCCGGCCGATCGCAGCCTGCGGCAGCGGCTACAGGAAGCTCGTATCAACTGGCAGCGGACGACGACCTTTTCACGGCCGCGCAAATGCCTCAGGCTACGGCCCCCGCCGAACTCCATTTTTCTTCCGGAGCCCTTCATGCAACGCATCGACCATTCCTTGCCCTGGAGCCACCTGGGCACCCAGCGCCAGCTCAGCGTGTTCCGTTTTGGCAGCGGCAGCCGCAAGGTCTATATCCAGGCCAGCCTGCACGCCGACGAGCTGCCGGGCATGCGCACCGCCTGGGAACTGAAAAAACGCCTGAGCGAACTGGAAGCCCAGGGGCAGCTCAAGGGCGTGATCGAACTGGTGCCGGTGGCCAACCCCATCGGCCTCGACCAGCACTTGCAAAGCAGCCACCTGGGGCGTTTCGAAAGCGGCAGCGGGAAGAATTTCAACCGCGCCTTCGTCGAACTCAGCGGTCCGGTGGGCGACCTGATCGGTGACCGCCTGGGCAGCGATGCGGCGGCCAACGTCGCCTTGATCCGCCAGACCATGGGCGAAGTCCTCGACCGCCTGCCGGCTCCGGCCTCGCAACTCCAGGCCCTGCAACGCCTGTTGCTGCGCCATGCCTGCGACGCCGACATCACCCTCGACCTGCACTGCGATTTCGAGGCGGCGATCCATCTGTACGCGTTGCCCCAGCACTGGCCGCAGTGGCAGTCCCTGGCCGCCCGCCTGAAGGCCGGCGTGGCGCTGCTTTGCGAAGACTCCGGCGGCAGCTCGTTCGACGAATCCTGCTCCACGCCCTGGCTGCGCCTGGCCCGCGACTTCCCGCGGGCGGCGATTCCAGCGGCCAACCTCGCCACCACCCTGGAGCTGGGCAGCATGGGCGACACCCGGGTCGAACAGGCCCAGGCCAACTGCGAAGCGATCCTCGGTTTTCTCGCCGAGCAAGGGTTGATTGATGGCCACTGGCCGGCCACCCCGGACGCCTGTTGCGAGGGCATGCCGTTCGAAGGCACCCAATACCTGTTCGCCCCGCACCATGGGGTGGTCAGCTTCCTGCGCGAGGCCGGCGAGTGGGTGGAGCGAGGCGACGCGGTCTTCGAAGTGGTCGACCCGCTGAACGACATCGTCACCGTGGTGCGCGCCGCCACCAGCGGCGTGCTGTTCGCCCTGGACCGCAGCCGCTACACCGAGCCGGGTATCTGGCAGGCCAAGGTCGCCGGCCGCGAACCTATCCGCAGCGGCAAGCTGACCAACGATTGAGGCGTGCGGCGGCCTGATGATGGCCGAGCGTTTCCCCTGCTTGCAGGCCAGGCCTCACCGCCAGGCCTGCCCACCCGGAAGGACGTCCCATGTTCAAGTTCCTGGCCCTGTTGCTGCTAAGTGTTTGCGCCACCGCCCAGGCGCAGACGGCGCTGCACGACGACCTGCCGCTGCTCTATCTGGAACAGGCCCCGGCCGACTCACGCGACCGGCCCCTGGTGATTTTTCTCCACGGCTACGGCAGCAACGAAGAGGACCTGTTCGGCCTCAAGGACGGGTTGCCTGCGGACTACACCTACCTTTCGGTACGGGCGCCGCAGACCGTGGAAGAGGGCAGTTACCAGTGGTTTCACAAGCAGGGCGAAGGGGCTTATGACGGGGTGACCGCCGAGCTGGCCGACAGCGCCAAGCTGATCGACGCGTTCGTCCGGCAGGCGGTCGCCAAGTACCACACCCGTGCCGACCGGGTATTCCTGGTGGGCTTCAGCCAGGGCGCGATCATGTCCTACGAGCTGGGCCTGCGCCATCCCCAGGCGGTCCGCGGGATTGCCGCGCTGAGCGGGAAGATCCTGCCGGTGCTGCGCTCGCAGCTCAAGAGCGGCGAAGGCCTGGAGCAACTGGCGATCTTCATCGCCCATGGCACCGCGGACATGCGCCTGCCTTACAGCGACGGCTCCGAGGCCGACAGCCTGTTGCGCGGGCTGGGCCTGGCGCCGCAATTCCATGCCTACCCGGGCATCGGCCATACCATCAGCGACACCGAGCTCCAGGACCTGAACCGCTGGTTGCTCAGCCTCAATTCCTGAGTCCAATGAACCCGTAGCGGCCGCTGTCGCTGCGAGTTCCTGAAGGCTTACTTGCCGACGATCTGGCTGACCAGCTTGTCGTGATTGGCCTTGTCGTTGATCCGCGAAATCACCTGCACCACCGCCATGCGGTTGCCGGAGCCCGCGAGCAGGGTAGAGCTCTGGGTCATGCCGCCGCCCTGGGTCGCGGTGCTGTCGATCTGGCGCAGGCCGAGGCCGCCGCGGGTCATGCTTTTTTCGCTCTGCTTGCTGAAATCCGGCAGGGCCGCCGCCTGTTGCGAGAGGAAACCCGAGACCGCGCTGTCGAGGAACTGCGCGTCGTTGTCCTTGGCCTGCACCGCATCGGGGATCAGGTTTTCCGCGGCGATGACCACGGTCTTGGTACTGGCGTTGGTGTACATGGTGCCGGTGGCGCCGGCGGTGCCGCTGGCTTCGTCGCCGGCCTGCAGCGGGTTGGCGATGAAACCCTTGGGCAGGCTGAACTTGAACTTGCCGCCGAGCATCGAGACGGTCTCGACCTTGGCCTTCTTGTTCGTCGGCTGGGCCGCGGACACGTCCAGGGCGCTGAAACCGGCCAGCGCCGCCAGGACCAGGACCGCGGCGTGTTTACCGAACAGGGACATGCAGATTCTCCAGAGTGAACGCGTTGGGGCGCGCATCTTCCCACGGCTGTCGCGGGGCACTCCAGTGGGATATGCGGTGGCGCGAAATTTCGGATAAAAGGGCGCGGGAGCGGCCTTCGTGGCGCTTGTCGGGCGCTCCTCAACCCTGGGTAGAGCGCGCGCCCGAGGTCGCCAGCACCGCCCCGGCGATGATCAGCAGCGCCGGCACCAGCAGCCACACACTGGCCGGGCTTTGTCCGATGACGATCAGCAACAGGGTGGAGATCAGCGGCGCCAGGTACGACAGCGCGCCGAGCGTGGCCAGGTTGCCGTGTTTGGTGGCGTGGTCCCAGGCGAAGAAGGCCAGGCCGACCGGGCCCAGCCCCAGCCCGAGAATCGCCAGCCATTGCTTGAAGTCCGGTTGCACCGGGTTTTCGAACATCAGGTGGCAGAGCGCCCCGGCCAGCGCCACCAGCCCGCAGATGCCGCCGATCAGGCTGCTGGGCACGCTGCTGAAACGGCGGTTGAGCACCGAGTAGCCGGACCACACCAGGGCACAGCCGAACGCCGCCAGGTAACCCGCCACCGGCATCGCGCCAACCTGGCTGGAAGCGCGCTGCTGCATGATGAACGCGGTGCCGGCCAGCCCCAGCAAGGCGCCGGTCAGTTGCCGGCCGCGCAGCGGTTCGCTGCCGGCCCGGGCCGCCAGCAGGACGATCAGCAACGGCCAGAGGTAGGCGATCAGGCTGGCCTCGGCAGCCGGCGCGGCTTTCAGGGCGAAGAAATACAGCGCGTGGTAGGCAAAGATCCCGCCGAACCCCAGGGCCCAGACCGGCCAGGGCTGGCGCCAGCCACGAAAACCGGCGCGCCCCCGCAAGCCGAGCAATACCAGGCTGGCGCCGCAGGCCACGGCAAAGCTCAGGGCCAGCAACTGGAAGGGGGGAATGCCGGCGGTGAGGGTGGTCAGCAGCGCCAGGCATGACCAGAGAAACACCGCGATCACGCCGATGGCGGTGGCGGCGCCGCTGCGGGAGGAGGCGAGGCGGGTTGAGTGGATGGCGGTCATAGGCACACCGAGGCAAGGGCGGTGTGGCCAGCATAGAAGCCGCCGCGACGGCGGTATTGATCAGGCCTGCCGAACTCTTGTCGCAGCCTGCGCCTGGGCGTCGCGAGCGGCCTTGCGCAGGGCCGCCGGGGTCTGGTTGCGCGCCTTCTTCAAGGCGTGGGTCAGGGCGCTCTGATCGGCGTAGCCGACCCGCTGGGCGATCTCGCTGATGGGCAGCAGGGTGCGGCCGAGCAGGTCGATGGCGCGGTCCAGGCGCAGGGTCGAAATGTAGGCGAAAGGCGTGCTGTGCATGTCCCGCTCGAACAGCAGGTACAGGCTGCGCTCGCTGACCCCCGCGGCCTGGGCGATGGCGCGGGCGCTCAGTGGGCTGCCCAGGTGCTGTTCGATATAGGCCAGGGCCCGCGCCAGCGCCTGGCGTTGCGGCGCGCTTGGCGTCGGGCGAGCGAGGCAGGCCAGCAGCAGGGCGCTCCAGGCGCTGGCGACCTGGCTGCCAGAGCCGAGCAAGGCGCCGCTGTGGCTGGCATAGCCAAGCAGGTGGCGGATCTGCGGGTCGATGGCGAAGAAGCGGCTATCGGCCAGGGACGGTTCGCTGCCGGGGCTATCCAGGTCGAGCACCAGAAAGGTGTTACGGCGCTCGGCCAGGAAGCTATGCCGGGCGCCCGGGGCGATCAGCACGCCCTGGCTGGCATCGACCTTGCCGCCGCGGCCGTCCACCTCGATCTCCATCGCCCCCGACTGCGGCAGCACGATCTGCGGAAAATCGTGATCGTGCAGCTCGACCTGCCCGGAATACGAACGCATCGCCAGGGCGACAGTGGGTTGGGCTGGAGTGTTCATGGCGCGGCTCCGCGGATGGCTGCCCTGCATCATGCCTGAAAATTCCCGCCCGACAGGAGTCGCCGGGCGGAGCTCGATGGCTTGTGACGGGTGTCAGGCTGGCTGGTGGTCTCAGGCATCCGCAGACGATAGGCGGGCCGCTGTCGACGAGCGTGCCAACAACCGCTTGCTGATGCCCAGCACGGCCAGCGATACCGCCACCCCCAGGACAAACGCCGTGAGCCCCAGGCTCGGCAACGCCAGCGCCAGGACCAGGCAAAACGCCGCGAAGGAATACAGGCCGGTAGCCGTGGCCCGCAACAGCACGGCGGTAAAGGCCGGCCCCTGGCTCCGATGCGAGAACACCGCGAGCACGCTGGCGAGCACAGGGAACACTGCGAGCAGGCCGCTCCAGCGATAGCCGACGGTGCTGGCCAGCCAGGTGACGGTCAGGGTCAGCAGGGCTCCGGCGAGCATGCGCTGGATCAGCTTGTCGGACTTCGGCGCCGATGTCGGCACCAGCGGTTGTACCCGGGGAAACAGATAAGGTGCTGCCAGCAGCCCGATGGCGGCACAGAGGATGGAGAACGCCAGAGAGCCAGGAGCCCAGGAGATCAAGGTCGCCAGGATGGCCCAGACCAGCACCGCGATCGTCAGCGCCCAGGGCCATGCCAGTTTTTGCGCGGCCTGGGCGTAGGCGATGCCGAACGCAATCATGGCCAGGAGCGCCGACAGCGCCGCGACCGATGCCTGGGCGGCAAAGGCATTGCCCTGCTCGACGGCGAGAAAGAACAGGATCGGCCCGACCACCACCGGGAACCCCGCCAGCCAGCCCGCGATACTTGGCCCCCAGCGCCGACTGGCCAGGGATATGAGCAACAGAAAGCCGGGGACCATTATTATTTTCAGCAGCAGCACGCGATCACTCCTTTGTCAGCGAGCCGCAACGCTAACACCCATTCAACGGTCGTCGTGTTTTTTCATAGGGAAAATTTCCGGCCAACGCTGCCAGTGTCGGTCTGCTGACGGGCAGGAACATCAGGCTTAGCGCCTGGCCGTCGGCAAAGATACCGAGGCGAGTACACAGCCGATCCAGCATTCCATACCCGACGCAAAAGGCCGGAGCAGGGCGCTATCAAGGCTTGGGCCGGTTCGCTGAAACGTCTAAGCTGGGCCACCGTTCCAGCCTTCCGGATGCCCGTGTGAAATTCACTCTCCCCAAAGTCGGTACCGCACCCTTCTGCCCGCCGGAAGTCGCCGGCACCATCGTTGTCGATCCCAAGGCGCCACTGTTCAAACGGATCCTGCGTTTCGCCGGCCCTGGCCTGTTGATTTCCATCGGCTACATGGACCCCGGCAACTGGGCCACCGCCATCGAGGCCGGCTCGCGCTATGGCTACAACCTGCTGTTCGTGGTGCTGCTGGCGAGTCTTGCGGGCATGGCGGTGCAGTGCCTGTGTTCGCGCCTGGGCATCGCCACCGGGCGCGACCTGGCGCAGCTTTGCCGGCAGCGCTACAGCACCCGCACGGCACGGACCCAGTGGCTGCTGGCGGAGGTGTCGATCATTGCCACCGACCTTGCCGAGGTCCTGGGTTGCGCCCTGGCGTTCCATCTGTTGCTCGGGGTTTCGCTGACCACCGGGATAGTCATCACCGCCTTCGACACCCTGTTGATCCTGGCCTTGCAGAACCGCGGCTTCCGCCGCCTGGAGGCGATCATGCTGGTGCTGGTGGGCACTATCGGGCTGTGCTTTTTCGTCGAGCTGCTGCTGATCAAACCCTACTGGCCAGACGTGGCGCGAGGCTTCACGCCATCGCTGGCGGCGATCGGCGAGGCGGCGCCGCTGTACCTGGCGATCGGCATCCTCGGCGCCACCGTGATGCCGCATAACCTGTACCTGCACACCTCCATCGTGCAGACCCGCCTGGTGGGCCAGGACGAGGCCAGCCGGCGGGATGCGATCAAGCTGGCGCGCATCGACACCATCGGCTCCCTGGCCTTGGCGCTGCTGGTCAACGCGGCGATCCTGATCCTCGCTGCTGCGGCTTTCCATGGCACCGGGCACACCGAGGTGGTGGAGCTGCAGGACGCCTATCACCTGCTCGATCCGCTGGTGGGCGGGGCGCTGGCCAGCGTGCTGTTCGGCGTGGCCTTGCTGGCCTCGGGGCAGAGTTCGACCTTCACCGGCACCATCGCCGGCCAGGTGATCATGGAGGGCTACCTCAACCTGCGCCTGCCGTGCTGGCAGCGCCGCCTGATCACCCGCGGCCTGGCGCTGGTGCCGGCCTTCGTCGGCGTGTGGCTGATGGGCGACGGCGCGGTCGGCCAACTGCTGGTGCTGAGCCAGGTGGTGCTCAGCCTGCAACTGCCGTTCGCCCTCTACCCATTGATCCGCATGACCAGCGACCCGCAGTTGATGGGCGTGTTCGTCAACCGCTGGCCGACCCGCATCCTCGTCTGGAGCCTGTTCGCCATTATCAGCGGCGCCAACGCCTGGCTGATCGCGCAGTTGGTGGTGTAGGCACGCTTCTGTAGGAGCGAAGCTTGCTCGCGATGGACCGCGCAGCGGTCCCGATCTTCAATCCAGCGCCCGGGCAGCGAACAACGCCACCTGGGCATCTTCCCCGGACTTGACCCCGGACACACCGACGGCGCCGATCACCTGGCCGTCGAACACCACGGGTACGCCACCTTCCAGCGACGTCAGCAGCGGCGCCGAGAGAAATGCGGTGCGTCCGCCGTTGACCATCTCTTCATAACCCTTGGACTCGCGTCGCCCGAGGGCCGCGGTGCGGGCCTTTTCCACGGCGATATAGGCGCTGATCGGCGAGGCGCCGTCCAGGCGTTCGAGGGCCAGCGGGTGGCCGCCGTCGTCGACGATGGCGATGCTCACCGGCCACTGGTTGCGCTCGGCCTCGTCCCGCGCGGCGATAAGAATGCGCTGGACTTCGCGATGACCCAGGATGGCTTTGCTGTGCATGGCGTGCTCCTTTCAGGGTGTATTGGGTTGAGGGGAAGCCTTCAGGGGCGGCAGGGCGGCTTCGACCAGTTCGATCCAGTGCCGCACCGGGGTGCGCCCGGCACCGTCGAGGTGGGTCTGGCAGCCGATATTGGCGGTGACTATGAGCTCGGGCCGGCCGCTTTCCAGGGCATTGAGCTTGTTGTCGCGCAGTTGTCGCGCCAGCTCAGGCTGGGTCAGCGAGTAGGTGCCCGCCGAGCCGCAGCACAGGTGACTGTCGGGCACCTCGGTGAGTTCGAAACCCAGGCGCTTGAGCACCGCCTCCACCGCGCCGCCGAGTTTCTGCGCGTGCTGCAGGCTGCACGGACAGTGGAAGGCCAGGCGTTGGTCGCTGTGGACGTGCAACTGTTCCAACGGCTCGTCGCGCAGCACTTCCACCAGGTCCCGGGCCAGGGCGCTGACCCGCTCGGCGCGGGCGGCATACCGCGGGTCGTGGGCCAGCAGGTGGCCGTAATCCTTGATAAAGGCGCCGCAGCCACTGGCGGTCTGCACCAGGGCTTCGGCGCCGTTTTCCAGGTGCGGCCACCAGGCGTCGATATTGCGCCGGGCCCGTTCCAGGCCGGCGTCCTGGGCGTCCAGGTGGTAATCCACGGCGCCACAGCAGCCGGCCTCGGCCACCGGCTCCACGGCGATGCCCAGGCGGTCGAGGACCCGCGCCGTCGCCGCGTTGGTGCTGGGTGACAGGCTGGCCTGCACGCAACCTTCCAGCAGCAAGACACGTCGCGCATGGGCCGTGGCCGGACGCGCCTTGGCCGGCTGTATCTGGCGCGGCAGCTTGCCTTGCACGGCCTCGGGCAGCCACGGGCGCAAGGTGGCGCCGGTGCCGATCAGTGCCTTGAACAGCGCCGGGTTCGGTGCCAGGGCGCGCAGGCCCTGGCGCAGCAGGCGCTGGCCGAGGGGCCGGGGGACGGCGGCATCGACCACGGCGCGGCCGATGTCCAGCAGGTTGTGGTAATCCACCCCGGACGGGCAGGTGGTTTCGCAGTTGCGGCATGACAGGCAGCGGTCCAGGTGCAGCTGGGTCTTGGCCGTGGCCTCGTGGCCTTCCAGCACCTGCTTGATCAGGTAGATGCGCCCCCGCGGCCCGTCCAGTTCGTCGCCCAGCAGCTGGTAGGTGGGGCAGGTGGCGTTGCAGAAACCGCAATGCACACAGGTGCGCAGGATGCTTTCGGCTTCCGCGGCGCGGGGCAGCTGGCGCGCCTGTTCGCTCAAGGTGGTTTGCATGCTGCGGGTCTCCGTTCAGAGCTCGGCGTAGAGCCGGCCGGGGTTGAAGATCCCTTGCGGGTCCAGTTGCGCCTTGAGCTGGCGGTGGTAGCGCAGCAGCACCGCCGGCAATGGCTGGAACGGGCTGTCCACCAGGCTGTGGCTGTAGCAGGTGGCGTGGCCACCGACGCGCTCCACCAGGCTGCGGATGCGCTCCGCGGGCGCCGCGGATTTCAGCCAGCGCTGGGCGCCGGCCCAATCTATTAACTGCTGGCCGGGCAGCTCCAGGACGCCGGTGTTATTGGGCAGCGACAGGCGCCACAGCGGCAGGCCTTCGTCGAAGAACGCCAGGCGTTGCTCGTTGAGGTCGGCCCAGTAATCGGCGGCCAAGGGCTCGCCACCCAGGCGATCGCGGGCCGCGGCCACCGAACCTTCGCCGCCCTCCAGGCGCAGATGCAGGCGCTGGCCGTCATGGCTGGCGGCGCTGATGGGCAGCGGTTGCTGGCCCCAGTCGGCGAGCCGGGCCAGGGCCTTGGCGCTGTCCATTTCCAGGCTCAGGCTGAGGCACTGGCGGGGTTTGGGCAGGACCTTGAGCGACACCTCGGTAAGCACCCCGAGGCACCCGTAGCTGCCCACCAGCAAGCGCGAGAGGTCGTAGCCGGCGACGTTTTTCATCACCTCGCCGCCAAAGCGCAGGAGCTTGCCGGTGCCGGTGATCACCCGGCTGCCAAGCACGAAGTCGCGCACCGAGCCAGCCCAGGGTCGCCGTGGCCCGGACAGCCCGGCGGCGACCATGCCGCCAACGGTGGCGCCGTCGCCGAAGGCTGGCGGCTCGCAGGCCAGCATCTGCCCGGCGGCATCCAGCGTTGTCAGCAGTTCCTGCAATGGCGTGCCGGCGCGGACCGTCACCACCAGCTCGGTGGGGTCGTAGCTGACGATGCCGCGATGGGCGCGGGTGTCGAGCACCTCGCCGGCGGTCATGCGGCCGAGAAAGGCCTTGCTGTTGCCGCCCTGGATCAACAGCGGCGTGCCGTCGGCCAGCGCCTGCCCGACCTGTTCCAGCAGTGCGCCGCTGGCGTCGTTATCCGCGTGTGCCGTCATCAGAAACGCTCCAGCTCGGGGAAGGGCAGTTGCCCGGCGTGCACGTGCATGGCGCCGAATTCGGCGCAGCGGTGCAGGGTCGGGATGTTCTTGCCGGGGTTGAGCAGGCCGCCAGGATCGAAGGCCGCCTTGACCGCGTGGAACAGGGTCAGCTCGTCGCTGTTGAACTGGGCGCACATCTGGTTGATTTTCTCCCGACCGACCCCGTGTTCGCCGGTGATGCTGCCGCCGACCGCGACGCACAGTTCGAGGATCTTGCCGCCCAGGGCTTCGGCGCGGTCCAGTTCGCCGGGCTGGTTGGCGTCGAACAGGATCAACGGGTGCATGTTGCCGTCGCCGGCATGGAACACGTTGGCCACCCGCAGCTGGTATTCGGCGGCCAGCGCGGCGATGGCCTTGAGCACCCCCGGCAGTGCGCGGCGCGGGATGGTGCCGTCCATGCAGTAGTAGTCCGGCGACAGCCGGCCCACCGCCGGGAAAGCGTTCTTGCGCCCGGCCCAGAAACGCACCCGCTCGGCTTCGTCGCGGGCCTGGCGGACCTCGGTGGCGCCGGCCCGTTCGAGCACCGCGCGGACCCGGTCGCAGTCGTCGTGGACATCGGCTTCGACACCGTCCAGCTCGCACAGCAGGATGGCCTCGGCGTCCACCGGGTAGCCGGCGTGAATGAAGTCTTCGGCGGCGCGGATCGCCAGGTTGTCCATCATCTCCAGGCCACCGGGGATGATGCCGGCGGCGATGATATCGGCCACCGCGCGGCCGGCTTTTTCCACCGAGTCGAAGGCCGCCAGCAGCACCTTGGCCAGCTGCGGCTTGGGCAGCAGCTTGACCGTGACCTCGGTGATGATCCCGAGCAGGCCTTCGGAACCGGTGAACAGCGCCAGCAGGTCGAAACCGGGCGCATCCAGGGCGTCGCTGCCCAGGGTCAGGCGTTCGCCTTCGACGCTGAGGATCTCCACTTTGAGCAGGTTGTGCACGGTCAGGCCGTATTTCAGGCAGTGCACGCCGCCGGCGTTTTCCGCGACATTGCCGCCGATGGAACAGGCGATCTGCGAGGACGGGTCGGGGGCGTAGTACAGGCCGAACGGCGCGGCGGCCTGGGAGATCGCCAGGTTGCGCACCCCGGGCTGGACCCGCGCGGTGCGGGCGGCGGGGTCGATATGCAGGATCTGGTTGAAGCGCGCCATTACCAGCAGCACGCCCTGTTCCAGGGGCAGGGCGCCGCCGGACAGGCCGGTGCCGGCACCCCGGGCGACCACCGGCACGCGGCGTTCATGGCAGATCCGCAGCAGTTCCTGCACCTGCTCGATATGCCGCGGCAGAGCCACCAGCATCGGCGTGGTGCGGTAGGCCGAAAGGCCGTCGCATTCGTAGGGTTTGAGGTCTTCGCTCTGGTGCAGGAGATCCAGGTCGGGCAGGCGCTGGCGCAGTACCTGGAGCAGTGCCGTTTTATCGACTGTGGGCAGCGCGCCGTCGACGCGTTCGTCGTAGAGGATATTCATGGGTGGCTAACGACCCTGAGTTGTTTTTATGGGCGCTCGGCGGACAGGCCGCTCAGTTGCATCATTGGCCCGGCTGGCCTTACTGTCCACGGGGCCGGGGACTGGTCGAACCAGTTTGTTGCGCCAGCGATGCCGGGATTTTTATAAAAACTGAAGTATTTCAGCGCGATGGCTTGGCGATCCGTTTGATCGGGTTTTTTCTTCACAGCTGGTCATACCAGTGGAGGGCGCATGGACAGAAGCGATTCGGGGCGGCATCAGGTGGCGGATGTGGTCTGTGAACGTATCGAACGCCTGATCGTCGATGGCGTACTGAAGACCGGCCAGCTGCTGCCCTCGGAGCGGCGCCTCACGGAAAAACTCGGGGTGTCGCGCACGGCGTTGCGCGAGGGCCTGAAACTGCTGCGGGCGCGGGGCATCATCGAAACCAAGCAGGGCAAGGGCTCGTTTGTCGCCCAGTTGTCGGGGCAGGGCGCGACCTCGGCGTTGATGCATCTGTTCAGCTCCCAGCCGCGCACCCTCTACGACCTGTTCGAAGTGCGCAGCCTGCTGGAAGGCGAGTCGGCGCGGCTGGCGGCGTTGCGCGGCACCGATGCCGATTTCGTGCTGATCGGCCGCGCCTATCAGGCGCTGCTGGATGCCCACGACCAGGCGCTGGAGGCTTCGGCCCATGCGCGGCTGGACCACGCCTTCCACCTGGCGATCTGCGAGGCCTCGCACAACCCGGTGCTGGTGCAGACCCTGCGCTCGCTGACCGACCTGCTGCTCAACTCGGTGTTCGCCTCGGTCAACAACCTCTACCACCGCCAGGCGCAGAAACGCCAGATCGACCGCCAGCACGCGCGGCTCTACAACGCCGTCACCGGGCGCCTGCCGGAGCAGGCGCGCAAGGCCGCCATCGCGCATATCCAGGGCCTCTGCGACAACCTGCGGGAGATCGAAAACGAGGAGCAGCGCCTGGTGCGGGCGACCTTGCGCCTGGAAGGCTGGAACTGAATCCGCCGCGACCAGGGGCCAATGGCGGCGACGGGCAGCCACTACACTGCTAGAGACGCGGCAACATTCGCGTCGTCGACGACCACCACAAAGGAGTCACCCCATGTCCAACGAGACTTGTGCCTGCCCGGGCTGCACCTGCAAGGTCGGCGCCCATGCCATCGTCCGTCACGGCAAGCACTACTGTTGCCAGGCCTGCGCCAGCCACCACGCCAACGGCGAGCCCTGCGCCTCTACCGAAGGCTGCGATTGCGCCAAGGGCGCGCATCACTGAGCGCCCGCGGTAGCGGGGCGCGAACGCAGAGCCGAGGCGGCTCCACGTTCAACTGCCAGCCTCCTGGTCGGCCTCGAGGATCGAGGCGACGAGGGGGCTGCGTACCTTGGCGAACCACCATAGGGCCGCCACGCCCAGCAGCGTGGTCAACACCGCCAGGACCAGGATCACCCGTTGCGTGCCCAGCGGCGCGGCCAGCAGCGCCACCAGCAAGCCGGCCAGGGGTTGCGAGAGGTTGTTGAGCAGGGTGATCACGCCCACCGTCTTGCCGAAGTCCCGGGGCGGAATCACCCGCTGGCGGGTGCTGCGTATGTAGATGTTGAACATCTTGTCGAAGCCGACGATCAGCAGGAACCCCAGCACATAGCCGGCCAGGTTCGGGCTCAGAGCACTGATGAAGGCGCCCGCGGCGATCATCGAATAGGCCAGGCTACCCAGCACCCGCAGGGGCAGTACCACCCGGGCGAGGAAGAACAGGATCAGGATGGTGGTCAACGCGCCAGCCGCCTGCAGCCAGGCGTAGGCGTCCTTGCCGGCGCTGTACTGGCCGATCACCATGGCCGCCGAGGTGGCCAGGGTGACCCCGACGATCAGATTGACCCCCACGGCCAGGGTGATGATCTTCTTCAGCTCCGTCAGCTCGCGGATATGCCTGAAGGCGATGCGCAAAGGCTGGATCCAGAGATCCTGATGCTGCTCGAACACCTCCAGGGTGATGTGGCTCAGGCGTTGCCACAGGCGCATGCTCAGGTCGGCCAGCAGGAACAGACCGGCGATCCACAGCACCACCCAGTGCCAGGCCCAGGCTTCCAGCAGCAGCGCCGCCAGCAGCGGCCCGAGGACCAGCCCGGTCTGGTCGGCGATCTGCGAGTAGGACAGGGTCTTGGTGTAGCTGTAGTGCTGGAAGATATGTGGCATCAGCACCTCGCGGGCCATGATGCCCTGGGTGGTCAGCACCCCGCATAGCGCCGACAGCCCCACCACCCAGGCGATGCCGCCGAAGAGGCCGTAGAGCAGCACCGCCAGCACGCAGAGCAGTGCCCGGTAGACCTGGCTGATGTGCAGGATGCGGATCGGCGAGAACTTGTCGCACAAGGCCCCGCACAGCGGAAAGGCGAGAAAGCGCGGCAGCGATTCGACGAAAAACGCCAGCCCGGCCCAAGACGCGCTTTGGGTGGTCTGGAACACCACCAGCGGCACGATGAACAGCAGGATCTGATCCGCCAGCCGCGACAGAAACAGCGAGATGAAAAAAGCCAGGTAATCCTTGCGCATGGTGACTCCTGTCGGTGGGCGGCAGGGCGGCCAGCGATGAAATAACACGCCTCCAGGGGCTGGCGATAGTGCAACGGCGATTCAGTCAGGGCGCAGGGGCATGGCGCGCCATGGCGGCGAGTCGGGCAGGCTCGGTGGGTAGGGCGTCGACGAGCGGCGCCAGATCGATGATCGAGGGGATGAAGCAGGGGGCCCAGGGGCGGTCGTGGTAATCGAGGCCCGGCTGAGAGGGCGATGTTCGGGGCGGGCCCGTGGCCAGGCCAGGGCTTTAGCCCGGGCACCTTGCCGGTGCGCGGTGACCGATGAGGTGCCCGGGAGCTGCCGCAAGGGTAGGCGAGGTCAGGTCGACGGTCGCCAGGTGACGTTCTCGATACCGAATTTTTCCGCCAGGGGTTTGCTGGTCTTTTTCACCCGTTCCAGGCCGAAGCGGCCGATGCGGCCGACACCGGCGTCGCAGCTTGCCCAATGCCACGCCTCGGCGTTGTCCATCTTCTCCGAGCGGATGATGAAGGACTTGGGGGCGCCGTGCAGGGTGTATTCGATGACGAAAAGTTTTGCGTTGTTCATAAAGCTATCAATCCTCCCTGTGATGGTTTAGTGACCCGCGCGGGCAGGGAAAAATTCACTCGGATTGTCGAGCAAGGGTATCAGCGGTCGGACAGTGGTCGGGCAAGCATCCGAACGGGTTATCGCCTGGCGCTGCGGCGTCCGTCCGGATGTTTTTTCGCGGTTTTCCAGGCGGATCGGCGGGGTTACCATGGGCCCCCCTGCTTGACGACGATGCCCGGCCATGGCCCTTGCCGCACCTCCCGACCTCAGCGATACCGATGTGCCGGTGCAACCCCTGGCGCGCACCTATCCGCGTGGCCTGTTCATCGAGCCCCACGAACATGCCTGGGGGCAGCTGCTGTATGCCATGAGTGGGGTGATGTGGGTCGAGACGCCGAACGAGGCGCTGGTGGTGCCGCCGCAACGGGCGGTATGGCTGCCGCCGGGCGTGCCCCACGGGATCCGCGTGGTCACCGACCTGCAGATGCGCAATATCTATCTGCGCCCGAGCCTGGCGGCGACCCTCGACAGCCAGGTGCAGGTGTTGCAGGTGGACAACCTGCTGCGCGAGCTGATCGTGCGTCTGGTGGAGCAGGCCGGGGCGCCCCAGCCGGAGTACTACGACGCGCTGGTGGGCCTGGCCCTGCTGGAGCTCAAGCGCGCCCGGCGCTCGCGGTTGAAGATCGTGCTGCCGGACAGTTCCGATCGGCGCCTGGTCAGCCTTTGCCAGGCGGTGATGGCCGCGCCTTCCCTGGACATTCCCTTCGAGCGCCATGCCGAGGCGGCGGGCGCCAGCGTGCGTACCCTGGCGCGGCTGTTCAAGGACGGCCTGGGCATGGGCTTCGCCGAGTGGCGCCGCCAGGTGCAACTGGCCACGGCCGCCGCCGAGCTGATCCAGGGCGTGCCGGTCAGCACCATCGCCCGCGAACTGGGGTATTCCCCCGGCAGCTTCAGCGACATGTTCCGCCGCGAGCTGGGGCTGGCCCCGTCGCAATACGCGGCTAAAGAAGCCCGCGCCTGAGTGCCTGTCATCCCTGTCGCCGCTGCCGAGCGCTGCGAGGCTGCGACCGGGCCACCGCGTTTATCCAGACCCACTGCATTCTCAGGCTTTGCGCCTGCTGCGCAGTCGATCGCAGCCTCGCGCGGCTCGGCAGCGGCTACGGGGCTTTGCGCATAGGCATCCATTGTGTGGGCGCCGCAATACCCGTAGGAGCGAAGCTTGCTCGCGATGGACGATAACGCGGTCCGCCAGACATTCCGCGCCGGGGCTATTGCGGGCAAGCCTCCGCAGCCTCGCGCGGCTACGGGGCTTTGCGCACAGGCACTCATTGTGTGGGCGCCGCAATACCCGTAGGAGCGAAGCTTGCTCGCGATGGACGATAACGCGGTATGCCAGACATTCCGCGCTGGGGCTATTGCGGGCAAGCCTCCGCAGCCTCGCGCGGCTCGGCAGCGGCTACGGGGTTTTGCGCACAGGCATCCATTGTGTGGGCGCTGCAATCCCGTAGGAGCGAAGCTTGCTCGCGATGAACGATAACGTGGTATGCCAGACATTCCGCGTTGGGGCCATCGTAGCCAAGCCTCGCTCTTACTCGTTCATAGCCACAGATTGGCCGAAATCCTGAAGTGCTTGGCCGGTTGCGCAGGTTTTCGCTCCCTACACTCCCGGCATGCCCAATCGCCGCCGCCCAGGCGCGGCGCACTGCCCGGAGTTCGTCATGCATTACCTCATCTCCCTCGCCATTGGCCTCGGCGTTGGCCTGCTCTACGGTGCCCTGAACTTTCGCTCGCCGGCGCCGCCGGCCATCGCCCTGGTGGGCCTGCTCGGCATGCTCGCCGGTGAACAGCTGTGGCCCATGGGCCGGCAACTGGTGAGCAACTGGTTGTCCTGAGCCTTTCGATCCTTTTATTTATTCCTGTTCATGGAGGCGCTTATGCACGCCCTGCAATTTTCCAAGACCGGCGATCTGTCGTCGCTGCACTACGTCGAGGTGCCGACCCCGGTGCCGGCCGCCGATCAGGTACTGGTGCAGATCAAGGCCGCCGGCCTCAACCCCAGCGATGTGAAAAACGTGCTCGGGCGTTTTCCCTACACCACCGTGCCGCGCATTCCCGGGCGGGATTTTGCTGGGGTGGTGGTGGACGGGCCCCGGGAGCTGGTGGGGCAGGAGGTCTGGGGCACTGGCAAGGAGCTGGGGTTCTATGCGGACGGCTCCCATGCCCAGTACGTGGCGCTGTCGGCCAAGGGCGTGGCACACAAGCCGGCGCACCTGAGTTTTGCCCAGGCCGCCAGCCTGGGCGTGCCTTACACCACCGCCTGGGATGCCCTGGAGCGCAGCGGAGTGGGCGCCGGCACCACCTTGCTGGTGATTGGCGGCGGGGCGGTGGGCAGCGCCGCCCTGGCCCTGGCGAAGATTCGCGGAGCCCGGCTGCTGGCCGCCGCGCGGCGCCCGGAGCAGGTCAAGGCGTTGCAGGCGCAAGGGTTCGAGACCGTGCAGCTGGACCAGCCGGAAAACCTCGGAGCCCAGGTCAACGCCGTGTTTGCCGGCGGCGCCGAGGTGATCTTCGACACCACCGGCTTCTGGCTGCCGGCCTCGGTCGCGGCCCTGGCGCCGTTCGGCCGCATCGCCATCATCGCCGCGCCGGTGGACGGCCACGTGCAGTTGCCGGCCCTGGGCCTGTATCGCAAGGGCGGTTCGGTGGTCGGGATCAACTCGCTGCTGTACGGCGTGCAGGCCTGCGCGGCCATGCTCGAGCAGTTCGGCCGGTTCTTCGATGAGGGGTTGTTGCCATTGCCGCAGGGGTTGTTCGAATCGCCGCTGGAGCGGGGCGTCGAGCGCTACCACGAGGTCAATCGGGGCAGCGGCGAGAAGGTGATTTTGCTGCCGTAAAGGTGGCCAGCCCACATGAATCGGCAGGCTGGCCCGGCTTTGTGTAGCCGCTGCCGAAGGCTGCGATCGCCCCGAAGGGGCGCGGCGATCTTGCGTTCGCCACGCCCCTTCGGAGCTTATATTGAGCTCCGAAGGACCTATCGCAGCCTGCGGCAGCGGCTACAGGTTGGGGCCTGTGTCGTGCCTGGGGCCTTGCTCGCGATGACGTCAGCCCAGACAACCTGGCAACAAAGGTTGCAGAGCTTTTTCGATCACACTCCCGGCACACCTTTCTCCCACGCCGACCAGTTCTTCAGGATGTCCTGCACCAGCGGGTTCCCGGTGCGATAGAGGTTTTCCAGGGCCGGGACGAAACCGCCCTGGTCGGCGTACTTGAGCAGGTTGTCGACCTCGCTGCCGCCCGGCTCGGGGCGGTCGAAATCGGAGCCGGCGCGGACCACCGCCAGCCGCTGCACGTCCACCCGGCCTTCGCGGCTGGCGCGCAGCAGGGCCTCGTAGGTCGAGTTGTCTTCCTGCTGGGTGGTGCAGTACTCGCCCTTGTTGTCGGTCAGCAGGCGGGTCCAGACCTCGGCCCGCTCGCTCAGGCGGGTGCCGGAGAACCAGGTGTTGCCCGCCAGGGTGTCGCACTGGGTCACCACCGGCGGCTGGTTGGCCGGGGCCGCCGGGTACTTGAGGCGCCAGGCTGCCGATTCCTTGCTTTCGCTCAGGCTCACCCGGCGCGACAGGGCGAAGGCCTTGGCCTGCAGTTTCGGGTTGAGTTCGAAGACCTCTGTCTTGTAGTCCAGCGGCGGTTTCTCGTTCGGGCCCTTGGTGTTGATGCCCAGGTAGCCGGTCGGCCAGTCCTTGGGCGCGTCCCGCGAATCCAGTTCCCACTGGGTGCCGAATTCCACCAGGTAATGGGCCCAGGCGGTGGTACCGATGGTGCCGTATTTGGGGCTGATGCCGGCGATCCCGGCGACCAGGAAATAGCTTTTGCGCAGGTCGAATTTCGGCGACAGCGCCAGGGCCAGGGTCGAGGCCGCGGCGTTGGTCTGGCCCATGCCGGTGACCAGCAGGCAGACGTCCTTGGTATTGCAACGTATCGCCGGGTACTCCGCCGACAGGCCCGGGACGCGCACTTCCTGTTTCAGTTCCAGGCGCTCGATCCAGTGCTGGGCCTCGGGGGCGAACATGGTGATCAGCATCACCTTGGGTTTGATCGGTGCCGCAGCCGTTTCGCTCGCCCAGGCGCCGCAGGACAGCAGAGTGCCGGCAGCCAGGCCAACCGACAGGGAAAGACGGGTCATCACATTCATAAAACCTCCATGGTTCTTGACTTGCAGCTTGCCGCTCAAGGCTCGCCGCTGCTTTTAAAACTGGTAACCGATGCCGGCGTAATAACCCCAGCCATTGGACCGGGCGCGGAAATCGCCATCGCCGAAATTCAGCTCGCTGCCGTCCTGCCAGTTGCCGCCGTTGTGGAAGTAACGGCCGACCAGGGTGAACCGCAGGTGGGTGAAGGAATACAGCAGCACGTTGGTGGACACCGTGGCGTTGGCGGTGCGGGCCGGGTTGTCCTTGTGCAGGTCCGAGCCGAAATCGAAGTTGGTGAAGCCTATATAGGTCAGCGAGGCGCCGTTGCTGAACTTGTCGATAGGCACGATGTACTTGAGCTGGGCCCGGTAGCCGTCCCACGAATATTCATTGCTGGCGCCATAGTTTTCCCACTGGTAGCGCCCGTAGAAGTTGGCCGACAGGTTGACCCGCGAATGGGTGTCGATGTCGGTGCCCAGGCCGCTGTACAGGGTATTGGCGCGGTTGGCGCTGTTGCTGCCGTGGTCGTAGATCCAGTCGAAGGCTACGTACCACTCCTTGAACGGGCCGATGGCCAGGCTGCGTCCGGCCAGGTAGTCGATGGAGATCCGCGGCTCGTGTTCCATGAACACCGGCGAGCCGTGGTCCCACACGCCTTTGTCATGGCTGTTGCCGATGTTGAAGATCTTTGGGATGTCGATGTAGCCGTACAGCTCGAACGGCCCCTTGCGGCCGAAGTACTCGTACTCCAGGTAGATATCGTCGGCCGGCTGCGGGCCGAAACTGATGTCCTTGCTGCCGATCAGCGTCAGGTCCTGGTTGTACCAGTCCGACAGGTATGCACCTTTTTTGGGCGGATTGGCGTCCGGGCTGAGGGTTTCGCCCTGGGCCGAGTCATCAACGCTTTTCTGGATGTCGACGGTTTTTTCCTGGGCCTGGGCAGCACTACTGAGTACTCCCGTAACGGCAGTCAGTAGCAGGGAAACAGCCAGGGTGCGACAGGAGGCCGAAGGTGTAAGAGGTCGATGCATTGAAAATCCCTGTTCATGCGGTAGGAAAGCCATGGCTGGCCGGGTTGAAGCGAACCTGTATTGATTATCGGTTTAACGGGTTCGCGCAAACGTTTGCATATGCTGTACCAACTTCGATCAGGTGTTTGAAACAAATGAAGAATCGGTGCAGAAACTGACTGTCTTGTTAGGAAATATCCAGAAAATTAAACCGGATACTTCTGAAATCGCTGGGCGGTGAGAGGGTGGGGCATAAGGCGGGGCATTGGTGAGGGGATGTATCTGATCTGACAAAAAAGCTGTTTTTTAACTTATTGATAAATAAGTAATTGATAACTTTTTCCGAAGTTTTATCGGTCAATTCTTACCATAGTATTAATGCTATTTAATCCCGCGGTTTCGTCTCTGCCCTCGCAAAGCTCGTCTACGTTTCTGGCACGGAGCAATTTTCGCCACGGTCAGGTATTCGAAGTCAGTGCGTATCGATTCAGGACGTTGCTGAGCGAGCAGTACACGCATTCATGGATGAACGGCTTGGCCCCTTAGCAAGGAGTTGAGCGTGGACAAAGTTCAGGTCAGGGACGCAGTCAATCATCTTTCCCCCCTCTCTTTGGCAGTTCGCCTGGGCCTTACCGGGTTGCTGCTCAGCCTGGTCAGCCCCTCGGCCATGGCCACCTGTTCCACCGTCGGCAGTGTGGTGACCTGTACCGGGGTGCCGAGCCTGCCGTTGTTCCTCAACAACTTTTCCAGTGCCACCGATGGCCTGACGGTCAACGTCAACAGCGGCGCGCAGATGAACGCGACCCTGGGCGGCAAGGTGCTGGACCTGACCGGCAGCACCATCACCCTGAACAACGCCGGGACCCTCGACCCGGCGCTGCTGGGCCTGGTCTCGGTATTGAGCGGCGGGGCCTTCATCGGCAACGGTGCAGCGGGCGTGGTCAACGTCACCAACGCCGTCACCGGGATCATGCGCGGTACCGGGCAATTGCTCGGCCTGAACCTGAGCAGCCTGGACGGCGCTGCGCTGAACATCAACAACGGCGCCGGCGGCACCACCACCATCGTCAACGACGGCACCATCACCTCGACCGGCCTGTCGCTGCTCAGCGTGACCCTGGCGGACACGCCGGTGGTGGCGGTGTACGGCGGCTCCCAGGTGAACATGACCAACAACGGCACGCTGCAAGGCCGGGTCGCCTTCGAGAGTTCCAGCGGCGGCAACACCTTCCTCAACACCGGCACCATCCAGGGCGGGGTGTCGATGGGGGTGAACAGCACCAACACCTTCACCGCGGTCACCGGCTCCAGCGTCAGCGTCGGCGATGGGATCAACATCAGCCTCGGCCTCGGTGGCCTGCCGGGGGTCGACCTGACATTCGCCCCCACCGGCAAGGTCGACGGCGGCGCGGGCGGCACCAACACCCTGATCCTGCAGAACACCCTCGGCCCGGGCGGCGGCACCAGCGGCAGCGGCACGCTGTCGAGCGACAACTACATCAACTTCAACAACCTCACGCTCAACAGCGGGACCTGGACCCTGCAGGGAGCGCTGGTCAGCGGCAGCACCACCCTCAACGGCGGCATCGCCCAGTTCGATAACAGCGGCACCTTCGGCAGCGGGGTGCTGACCAGCAATGGCGGGATCCTGCAGGCCAGTACCGGAGGCCTGACCCTGAGCAACCTGGTGACCCTGGGCGCCGGCGGCCTGACCGTGCAGGGCGGCAACGACCTGAGCCTGGCCGGGGTGATATCCGGCACTGGCGGCCTGACCAAGAGCGGCGCCGGCCAGTTGAGCCTCGACGGGGCCAACACCTACAGCGGCAACACCAGCATCAGCGCCGGCTCCGTGCAACTGGGCAACAACCTGGCCTTCGGCAGCGGCACGCTGAGCATCGATGGCGCGGCCACGCTGTCGACGCCCGGCACCATCACCCTGAACAACCTGGTCACTCTCAACAACAGCATGATCGCCACCGGCGCCGGCAGCCTGACCCTGGCGGGGCTGATCAGCGGCAGCGGCGGGCTCACCAAGAGCGGCACTGGCAGCCTGGCCCTCAACGGCATCAACAGCGGTTATTCCGGCACCACCACCCTGGCCGCCGGTACCCTCAGCGTGGGCAGCGACAATGCCCTGGGCAGTGGCGGGCTGACTGTGAGTGGCAGCGCCAGCCTGGACAGCAGCGCCGCGGTGAACCTGGCCAACGCCGTGACCCTGAACGCCAACCTGACCACCCTCGGCAGCAATGCCCTGACCCTGGGCGGGGGGCTGTCCGGCACCGGCGGGCTGATCAAGAACGGTAGCGCGGACCTGACCCTGAGCGGCGCCAGCACCTACTCGGGCGGTACCTCGCTCAATGGCGGCAAGCTGCTGGTGGGCTCCGGCACCGCCCTGGGCAGCGGCGCCCTCAACGCCGGTGCGGGCACCACCCTGGATGCCACCACGGCGCTGAGCCTGGGCAACGCCATCAACCTCATCGGCAACCTGACCCTGGGCGGCACCCAGGCCCTGACCCTGGGCGGGGTGATCAATGGCGCCGGCGGGCTGATCAAGGACGGGGCCGCGGCCCTGACCCTGAACGGTGTCAACGGCTACCTGGGCGATACCGCCCTCAACAGCGGCTCGCTGATTCTCGGCTCGAACACCGCGCTGGGCCTCGGCGCCCTGAACGCCGCTGCCGGCACCACCCTGGATGCCAATACTGCGGTAACCCTGGGCAACAGCCTGAACCTGGCCGGCAACCTGAACCTCGGCGGCAGCGCCGACCTGACCCTGGGCGGCGTGGTCGGCGGCAGCGGCGGCCTGACCAAGAACGGCACGGCCAACCTGATCCTCAACGGTGCCAACACTTTCCTCGCCGGCACCACCCTCAATGGCGGCACCCTGACCCTGGGCAACGCCGGCGCGCTGGGCAGCGGCGCCCTGACCGTGGGCGGCGCGGCGACCCTGGACAATACGGCCGGCATCAGCCTGGCCAATGACGTCACGCTGAATGCCGACCTGACCCTGGCCGGCAGCAATGCCCTGACCCTGGACGGTCTGGTCAGCGGCACCAGCGGGCTGATCAAGAACGGTACGGCCGACCTCACGCTCAACGGCGCCAACACCTTCCAGGGCGGCACCACCCTCAATGCCGGTGGGCTGATCCTGGGCAGCGGCACGGCGCTGGGCAGCGGTGCCCTGACCGTGGGCGGCGCCAGTACCTTGAGCGGCAGCGGCGCGCTGACCCTGAACAATGCTGTGCACCTCAACGCCAACCTGACGCTGGACGCCAGCAACCCCCTGGTGCTGGGCGGGGTCATCGACGGTACCAGCGGCCTGATCAAGAACGGCACCTCGAGCCTGACCCTGAGCGGCAACAACAGCTACCAGGGCACTACGGCGCTGAATGCCGGTTCGCTGATCGTCGGTTCCAATACCGCCCTGGGCAGCGGAGCGCTGAATGCCGCCGCCGGCACCACCCTCGATGCCAGTGCCGCGGTCAGCCTCGGCAACGCCATCAACCTGGGCGGCAACCTGACCCTCGGCGGCACTCAGGACCTGACCCTGGGCGGGGTGATCAACGGCGTCGGCGGGCTGATCAAGAACGGCGCGGCCGACCTGATCCTCAATGGCGCCAACGGTTATCTGGGCAACACCGCGCTCAATGCCGGCACGCTGATCGTCGGGGCCAACGGCGCCCTTGGTGCTGGCGCGCTGAACGCGGCCGCGGGTACCACGCTGGATGCCAATACCGCTGTCACCCTGGGCAACCAGGTGAACCTGGCCGGTGCCCTGAACATCGCTGGCAGCGCCGACCTGACGCTGTCCGGCGCAGTCAACGGCGCCGGCAGCCTGGTCAAGGACGGCAGCGCCAACCTGGTGCTCAATGGCAGCAATGGCTTCCTTGGCGGCACCACCTTGAATGCCGGCACCCTGACGGTCGGCGCCGACGCGGCGCTGGGCCTCGGCGGCTTGACCGTCGGCGGCGCGGCGACCCTGGACAGCAATGCCACGGTGACCTTGAACAATGGCGTGACACTGAATGCCAACCTGACCCTCGGCGGCAGCAACGGCCTGACCCTGGACGGCGTGGTCAGCGGCACCGGTGCGCTGATCAAGAACGGCGCGGGCGAGCTTGCGCTCAACGGGGTCAACCTCTTCGCCGGTGGCACCAGCCTGAATGCCGGCACCCTGACCCTGGGCAATGCCGCGGCATTGGGCAGCGGCGCCCTGACCGTGGGCGGCGTGGCCACCCTGGACAACAGCGCGGCCTTGACCCTGGGCAACGACATTGCGCTCAACGCCGACCTGAGCGTCGCCGGCAACAACAACCTGACCCTGGGCGGGGTGGTCAGCGGCGGTGGGGCCCTGATCAAGAACGGCCTGGGCGACCTCGCCCTGTCGGGCAACAACAGCTTTACCGGCGCCCTGGACATCAACGCCGGTAGCGTCAGCACCCTGAGTAGCGGCGCCCTGGGCAGCACCTCGGGAGCCAACGTCAGCGCCGGGGCCAGCCTCAACCTGGGGGCCGACAGCAGCCTGGCGAGCCTGACCGGCAGCGGCGGGGTGCTGATCGGCGCGGGCACCACCCTGAGCGTCGGCGGCGTCAGTTCCAGCAGCACCTTCGACGGCAGCCTGAGCGGCAGCGGCGGCCTGACCAAGGTCGGCAGCGGCACCCTCGACCTCACCGGGATCAACGGCATCACCGGCAATACCCAGGTCAACGGCGGCACCCTGAATGTCAGCGGCTCCCTGGGCAGCGCCAACGTCGGCGTCGCCAGCGGCGCGACCCTGACCGGCAGCGGCTCGTTGCTGGGCACGCTGAGCGTCGCCGATGGCGGTCACCTGGCCCTGAGTTCGGGCACCACCCTTTCGACGGGCGCGCTGGTCCTCGGTGGCAACGCCAACCTCGACGCCAGCCTCGGCGCACCGTCCACCACTTCGCTGCTCGATGTCGGCGGCAACCTGACCCTCGACGGCAAGCTGAATGTCACCGACGCCGGTGGCTTCGGCGTGGGCGTGTACCGCTTGATCAACTACACCGGCAGCCTGGTCGACCTCGGGCTGGACATCAACAGCGTGCCGGTCGGGTTCAGCCTCGGCGACCTGCAGGTGCAGACTTCGGTGGGCAACCAGGTCAACGTGCTGGTGGCCGCGCCGAACGTCAATATCCGCTTCTGGGACGGCAGCCAGACCGTCGCCAACGGCAGCGTCGATGGCGGCAGCGGTACCTGGAGCAGCGCCGGCAGCAACTGGACGTCGGCCGACGGCTTGCTCAACCAGGCCTGGGCTGGCGATTTCGGGATCTTCCAGGGCACCGCGGGTACCGTCACCGTCGATGGCGTCCAGACCTTCACCGGCCTGCAATTCACCACCAGCGGCTACAACCTGGTGGCGGGCACCGCCGGCGCGCTGACCGCGGTCAACGGCACCGGTGGCAACACCGCGCTGCGGGTCGACCCGGGCGTTACCGCGACTATCGGCGTGGATATCAACGGCAGCGGCACCCTGGCCAAGCTCGACGCCGGCACCCTGGTGCTCAATGGCGCCAACTCCTACAGCGGTGGCACCTCGTTGAATGGCGGGACCCTGGTGGTCGGCAACGACTCGGCACTGGGCAGCGGCCAGTTGACCGCTGCCGCCGGCACGACCCTGGACAGCAACGCCGCGGTCAGCCTGGCCAACGCGGTCACCCTCAACGGCAACCTGACGGTCGCCGGCAGCAACGACCTGGCCCTGAACGGCGCCATCGGCGGCACCGGTGGCCTGATCAAGAGCGGTACTGCCGACCTGACTCTGGGCGGCAACAACAGCTACCTGGGCCCGACCGCGTTGAACGCCGGCGGCCTGATCCTGGCGTCCAACACGGCGCTGGGCAGTGGCGCGCTGAACGCCGCTGCCGGCACCACCCTGGATGCCAGCAGCCCAGTCAGCGTGAGTAACGCGGTGAACCTGGCCGGTAACCTGGGCATCGGCGGCAGCGCCGACCTGACCCTCGCCGGGTCGATCAACGGCACCGGCAGCCTGAGCAAGGACGGCAGCGCCAACCTGACCCTCAACGGCGCCAACGGTTTCCTCGGCGGCACCACCCTCAATGCCGGGACCCTGACCCTGGGCAATGCCGCGGCCTTGGGCCTGGGCAACCTGACGGTGGCCGGCGCCTCCACCCTGGACAGCAATACCGCCCTGACCCTGGGCAACAACCTGGCATTGAGCGCTGACCTGACCCTTGGCGGCAGCCAGGCCCTGACCCTGGGCGGAGCGGTCAGTGGCAGCGGGGAACTGGTCAAGGACGGCGCGGCCAACCTGACCCTCAATGGCGTCAACACCTATCAGGGTGGGACCACCCTGAACGCTGGCGGCCTGACCCTGGGCAATGCGGCGGCCCTGGGCAGCGGGGCCTTGACGGTGGCGGGCAGCGCGACCCTGGACAACAGCGCGCCACTGACCCTGGGCAACGACCTCAACCTCAATGCCGGGCTGACGCTGGCGGGCAGCGCCGACCTGACCCTGGCCGGCACCCTGGCCGGCAGCGGCACCCTGACCAAGAACGGCGCGGCCGACCTGACCCTCAGCGGCAGCAACACCTTTGGCGGCCAGTTCAACGTGGCAGCCGGCAGCCTGAGCACCCTGGGCGGTTCGGCGCTGGGCAACAATGCCGGAGTCAACCTGGCCAGCGGCACCCAGCTCAACCTCGGTGGTTCGGCCAGCCTCGCCAGCCTGACCGGCAGCGGCACGGCGCAGGTGGGCGCGGGCAGCACCCTGAGCATCGGCGGCACTAACCTGAGCAGTACTTTCGACGGCAGCCTGAGTGGCAGCGGCCTGTTGAGCAAACTCGGCAGCGGCACCCTGACCCTGGGCGGCAGCAACGCCCTGACCGGCGACACTAGCGTCAATGCCGGCACCCTGAATGTCAGTGGTTCCCTGGCCAGCGCCAACGTGGCGGTCAACAACAGCGGCACCCTGACTGGCACCGGCAGCCTGAGCGGCGCGGTGACGGTGGCCGACGGCGGCCATCTGAGCCTGAGCAGCGGCAACAGCCTGACGCTGGGCTCGCTGGTGCTGGCGCCGAACGCCAACCTGGATGTCGGCCTGGGTACGCCAGTGGCGGGTGGCGGGACTTCGCTGCTCAACGTCGGCGGCAACCTGACCCTCGACGGCACGCTCAACGTCAGCGATATCGGTGGCTTCGGCAGCGGCGTGTATCGCCTGATCAACTACACCGGTAGCCTGACCGACAACGGCCTGGTGGTCGGCAGCGTGCCGGGCAGCGTGGTGCCGAGCGACCTGCAGGTACAGACCGCGGTGGGCAGCCAGGTCAACCTGCTGGTGACCGCGCCCAATACTATCGTGCAGTTCTGGGACGGCGGCCAACTGACCGGCAATGGCGCCATCGATGGCGGCAGCGGCACCTGGGCCAGCGGCACCAGCAACTGGACCAATGTCGATGGCACCCTCAATCAGGCCTGGGGCAACAGCTTCGCCGTGTTCCAGGGCGCGGCCGGCAACGTCACGCTCAACGGCACGCAAAGCATCACCGGCATGCAGTTCGTCACCGACGGCTACAGCCTGATCGATGGCACATCCGGCACGCTGAACGCGGTCAACGGCGCCACCGGCAATACGGCGATCCGCGTCGACCCGAACGTCACCGCCACCCTCGGTGTGGACATCAACGGCGCCGGCACCCTGGCCAAGCTCGACAGCGGCACCCTGGTGCTCAATGGCAGCAATGGCTACACCGGCGGCACCGCCCTCAACGGCGGCACCCTGGTGGTGGGCAGCAACAGCGCCCTGGGCAGCGGCGTGCTGACCGCGGCCAACGGCACCACCCTGGACAGCAACGGCGCGGTCAGCCTGGGCAACGCGGTAGTGCTGAACGGTGGGTTGAAGGTGGCTGGTTCCAACGACCTGACCCTGGCTGGCGTGGTCAGCGGCAGCGGCAGCCTGATCAAGAACGGCGCGGCGAACCTGACCCTCGACGGCAGCAACAGCTATCAGGGCGGCACCCAGCTCAACGGCGGCGAGCTGACCCTGGGCAACAACGCGGCCATCGGCAGCGGCGCCTTGAGCGTCGGCGGCAACGCCCAGCTCGACAGCAGCACAGCCTTGCAACTGGCCAACGCCATCAACCTGGGCGCCCAGCTGACCCTGGCCGGTACCCAGGACACCACCCTCGGCGGCGCCATCGGCGGCAGCGGCAGCCTGGTCAAGAATGGCAGCGGTGCCTTGCTGCTGACTGGTGCCAATAGCTACACCGGCGGCACCACCCTCAATGGCGGCAGCACCACCGGCGATACCTCCAGCCTCAAAGGCGCGATCCTCAACAACGCGGTGCTGACCTTCGCCCAGAACAGCGACGGCACCTACAGCGGCAACCTCAGCGGTAGCGGCACCCTGACCAAAAGCGGCACGGGCGAACTGTTGCTGACCGGCAGCAACAGCCTCACCGGCACCACCAGCGTGCAAGCCGGCTCGCTGCGGGTCGACGGCACCTTGAGCAGCGCCACGGTGAATGTCGCCTCCGGCGCGGCCATTGGTGGCAGTGGGGAAATCGGCGGGACGCTGCAACTGGCCAGTGGCGCCACCCTGAGCGCCGGCGGCGCCGCCACGCCGTTGTCGGTGGGCGCCTTGAACCTGGCCTCCGGGACGACGCTGGACTTCACCCTGGGGCAAGTCGGCAGTTCGACCACGGTGGTCGATGTGGCGGGCAACCTGACCCTCGACGGCACCCTCAACGTCACCAATGGTGGCGGGTTCGGCGTCGGTATCTACCAGCTGTTCCGCTACGGCGGCAGCCTGACCGATAACGGCCTGGTCTACGGCGCGCTGCCAGCGGGCGTGCTGCCTGAGAGCCTGACGTTGCAGACCGCGCTGGCCAATCAGGTCAACCTGCTGGTGCAGGGCACACCGGGTGAAGTGCAGTTCTGGAACGGTGGCAAGACCACCGCCGACGGCAGCATCACCGGCGGCAGTGGTACCTGGGGCCCGGGCACCAACTGGACCGACCCGAACGGCACCCAGAGCCTGGGTTCCAACAATCAGTTCGCGGTCTTTGGCGGGCAGGGCGGCACGGTCACCGTGGTCGGCAACCAGGGCTTCACCGGCCTGCAATTCCTCGACGCCGGCTACAACCTGGTCGCCGGGGAGGGCGGCAGCCTGAGCCCGACCAATGCCGCCGATGGCACCCTGGCCGTGGTGCGGGTCAACGCCGATGTGACGGCGCAGATCGATGCGCCGCTGGTGGGCAGTGGCGGGATCAACAAGCTCGACGCCGGCACCTTGCTGCTGACCGGTGCCAATACCTACACCGGCGGTACCACCGTCAGTGGCGGCACCCTGGCCGGTAATACCACCAGCCTGCAAGGACGCATCCTCAACAATGCGCGCCTGCTGTTCGTGCAGAACAGAAACGGTCGTTTCAATGGCGTGCTCAGTGGCACCGGCAGCCTGGTCAAGCAGGGCAGCGGCCTGTTGCTGCTCACCGGCGACCAGCCGTTCAGCGGCGCAGTAGCAGTGGAACAGGGCGAGTTGCAGGTCGGCGACCGCAGTGCGCCGAGCGTGTTCGCCGGGCAGGTCACGGTGGCCAATGGCGCCGCCCTGAGTGGCAACGGCAGCGTCGGTTCGCTGGACAACCACGGCCTGACCCAGTCCGGTGGCGCCGCCGGGACCCTGAGTGTGGCGGGCAACCTCAGCAATGCCGCCGACGGTGTGCTGGACCTGACCGTAACGTCGCCTACCAGCACCGTGCTCGCCGTGGGCGGGACCGCTACCCTCGGCGGCGGTCTGCAAGTGCGCTCGCTGGCGCCTTACACCGGCAACACCACCTACTCGCTGATCACCGCCGGCGGCGGGGTCAACGGTACTTTCAGCAGCACCCGCCTGCCGTCCCTGGCCTTTCTCGACACCTCGCTGGTGTATGGCCCCAACCAGGTCGGCCTGGCGGTCAGCCGCAACCAGACCACCTTCGCCGAAGTGGCGGCCACCCCCAACCAGCGGGGTGTCGCCAGGGCCCTGGAGAGCTACACCGGCGCCGAAGGCTCGGGCGCTGACGTGCTCAATGACCAGGTCATCAACCTGGATCGTGCCTCGGCCCGCGCGGCGTTCGACAGCCTGTCGGGCGAGATCCACGCCAGTACCGCCAGCTCGCTGCTCGAGGACTCGCGCCATGTGCGCGATGCCCTCAACGACCGCATGCGCCAGCCCGGCTGCGGTACCGAGGAGGATGAGCTGCGGCGCACCCTGGCGCCTGGGGAGAACCGTTTGAGCCGCGAAGGCTGCCAGGACCAGGACGAGATGGTCGGCTGGCTGCGGGTGCTCGGTTCCTGGGGCGACATGGAAGGCGACAGCAACACCGCCGGCCTGGACCGCAACCTGTCCGGCTTCATGCTCGGCACCGACCGCCAGCTCGGCGATCAGTGGCGCGGCGGCGTGGCAGCCGGCTACACCCACAGCGATATCGATGCGCAGCGGCGCCAGTCCGATGCCACGATCAACAGCACCCACCTGGCGGCCTACCTCAACTCCCAGCATGACGCCCTGGCGGTCCGTCTCGGCGCGGCCTACAGCTGGCACCGGATCAGCACCAAGCGCAACGTCAGCGTCGGCAGCTACAACGATCGCCTGAAAGCCAACTACGACGCGCGCAGTGCCCAGGTGTTCGGTGAGGTTGGTTACGCCCTGGAAGCGGCGGGCGTGGCGCTGGAGCCCTTCGTCGGCCTGGCCTATGTCAACTACGACAGCGATACCGGCCGGGAAAAAGGCGGCGCCGGACGCCTGAGTGCCAAGTCGAGCCAGGACATCACCTTCTCCACGGTGGGCCTGCGGGCCGGCAAGCGCATCACCCTGGGCAACGGTTCGCAGATCACACCGCGCGCTGCCCTGGGCTGGCGCCATGCCTACGGCGATACCAAGCCCGATGCCGACCTGACCTTTATCGAGGGGGGCGGATCGTTCACCACCCAGGGCGTACCGATCGCCAAGGACAGCGCCCTGGTCGAGGCCGGCCTGGACTACCAGATCAGCCCCACGGGCAAACTGGGCATCGGTTACTCGGGCCAGCTGTCCCACGACAACCGCGACCATGCGATGACCCTCAGTTTCACCCTCGGTTTCTGATCCCCACCGAGGTTCCTTGCAACCGCCCGAAAGGGCGGTTTTTTTTGCCGCTATGCTTGCGGGCCGGATCGATTGGAGGGCAGGCAGGCGGCGCCGGTGGTCGATGGCTCAGGACACGCTCAGCGCGCAGGGCTCTCTATTAGCGCCGAGGGCTCAGCGCTGAAGGCTCTGCTAGAATCGCCGCTCCACGACTTTCAGAGGTGCCCCATGAGCGAGCCGATTCGCCTGACCCAGTACAGCCACGGCGCGGGTTGCGGTTGCAAGATTTCTCCCCAGGTCCTGGAGGTGATTCTGGCCGGCAGCGGCGCGCAGAACCTCGACCCGAAACTCTGGGTCGGCAACGCCTCGCGCGACGACGCGGCGGTGTACGCCATCGACGAAGAGCGCGGCGTGGTCTCGACCACCGACTTTTTCATGCCGATCGTCGACGACCCGTTCGACTTCGGCCGCATCGCCGCCACCAACGCCATCAGCGACATCTACGCCATGGGCGGCGATCCGTTGATGGCCATCGCCATTCTTGGCTGGCCGGTGAATGTGCTGGCCCCGGAAGTCGCCCGCGAGGTGATTCGCGGCGGCCGCGCGGTGTGCGACGCGGCCGGCATTCCCCTGGCCGGCGGCCATTCGATCGACGCGCCGGAACCGATCTTCGGCCTGGCCGTCACCGGCCTGGTGGAAAAGCGCCACATGAAGCGCAACGACACCGCCACCGCCGGTTGCCTGTTGTACCTGACCAAACCCCTGGGCATCGGCGTGCTGACCACCGCCGAGAAGAAGGGCAAGCTGCGCAGCGCCGACGTCGGCCTGGCCCGTGACTGGATGTGCACCCTGAACAAGCCCGGCAGCCGTTTCGGCAAGCTTGATGGCGTGACCGCAATGACCGACGTCACCGGTTTCGGCCTGCTCGGGCACCTGGTGGAAATGGCCGACGGCAGCAACCTGACCGCGCGCATTCACTACGACCGCGTGCCGCGCCTGCCTGGGGTCGAGTACTACCTGGACCAGGGCTGCATACCGGGCGGCACCCAGCGCAATTTCGACAGCTACGCCGACAAGCTCGGGCGTATCCAGGCCCTGCACAAGCTGGTGCTGTGCGACCCGCAGACCAGCGGCGGGCTGTTGATTGCCGTCACCCCAGAAGGCAATGCGGCCTTCCTCGCGCTGGCCGCCGAACTCGGCCTGGAACTGGCGCCGATCGGTGAGCTGGTGGAACGACAGAGCAACGCGGTCGAGGTGATCTGATGCCCATCGATATCACCGACTACCGCGAAATCTTCCTCAACAACCGGCCGATGATGGATACCCGCGCGCCGATCGAGTTCGCCAAGGGCGCCTTTCCCGGCGTGGTCAACCTGCCGCTGATGATCGACCACGAACGGCAGCGGGTCGGCACCTGCTACAAGCAGCAGGGCCAGCAGGCGGCGATCGTCCTCGGCCATCAACTGGTGTCCGGGGCGATCAAGGCCGAACGTATCCAGGCCTGGGCCGACTTCGCCCGGGCCCATCCCGATGGTTACCTGTATTGCTTCCGCGGCGGCCTGCGTTCGCAGATCGTCCAGCAGTGGCTCAAGGACGAGGCCGGCATCGACTACCCGCGGGTCGGCGGCGGCTACAAGGCCATGCGTACCTTCCTGCTCGACACCCTCGAGGGCGCGGTGGCCGAGTGTGATTTTGTCCTGCTCGGCGGCATGACCGGCATCGGCAAGACCGAGGTGCTCCATCAACTGGCCAACGGCCTGGACCTGGAAGGCCACGCCAACCATCGCGGCTCCAGTTTCGGCAAGCGCGCCAGCGGCCAGCCGTCGAACATCGACTTCGAGAACCGCCTGGCGGTGGATATCCTGAAAAAGCGCGACCGTGGCATCGCCGGGTTCGTGCTGGAAGACGAGAACCGCATGATCGGCAGCTGCGCCTTGCCGTTGCCGCTGTACCAGGGCATGCAACGGTTCCCCATGGTCTGGCTGGAGGATGGCCTGGAGGGGCGGATCGAGCGGATCCTGCGCGACTACGTGATCGATCTGTGCGCGGAGTTCGTCGCGGTGCATGGCGAGAATGGCTTTGCGCGGTTTTCCGAGCGCCTGCTGGAAAGCCTGAACAACATCCGCAAGCGCCTGGGTGGCGAGCGTCACCAACGCCTGTACCAGCTGCTGGAGGCCGCCCTGGCCGAGCAGGCCCGCAGCGGCAACGTGGACCTGCACCGGGCCTGGATCGAAGGCTTGCTCAAGGAATATTACGACCCGATGTATGCCTTCCAGCGCGAAAGCAAGGGCGCGCGCATCGAGTTCGTCGGCGAGCAGGCGGCGGTGCTGGAGTATTTGCGTGAGCGGGCTCGTCAGCGCGGCTGAGTCGGTAGAGGAGTGGGGCCTTTGGCCCCATTGCGGGCAAGTCGGATCGCCGCCCGCTCGCTCCTACGGGGGTTACGTGTTTTTCTGTAGGAGCGAGGCTTGCCCGCGATGACGTCCATGCAGACGCCATCGAACCCAGGGTTACAACAGCGCCGCGCCAATCAACCCGCACACCACGCCAATCAGCATGGTCAGGCCGGCCACGGTCACCAGCACCCGCGCGTCGAAATCCTTGCGCAGCATCAGCAGTGACGGCAGGCTGATGCTCGGCAGGGTCATCAGCAAGGCCACCGCCGGGCCGGTGCCCATGCCCAGGGTCATCATGGTCTGCACGATAGGGATTTCCGCGGCGGTGGGAATCACGAACAGCGTGCCGACAATCGCCAGCGGCACCAGCCACAGCAGGCTGTCGCCGATCGCGCCCTCGACGTGGGGGAACAGCCAGACCCGCGCCGCGCCCAGCACCAGCACCGCCAGCACATAGATCGGAATGGTGCTCCAGAACAGCTGCCACAGGCTGCGCGCCCAGCGGCTGAAGAAGGCGCCGTCGTTAGCCGTGCTGGCGTCGACCACGGCTTCCACCGCCGCCTCCGGCAGTTGCTCGGGACGGGCGATGCGCTGGGCCACCAGCGACACCCCCAGCACCAGCACGATGCCCGCCACCAGCCGCAGCGCGGTAAAGCCCCAGCCAAGGACAAACCCCATGAACACCAGGGTCGCCGGGTTGAGCACCGGGTTGGCGATCCAGAAGGCCAGCGCCGCGCCGACCGAGACATTCTGCCGACGCATGCTCGCCGCCACGGGCGCGGCGCAGCAGGAACACATCATGCCCGGCAGGGCGAACAGCCCGCCGCGCAGGGTCGAGCCGAAGCCGGCGCGGCCGAACAGGCGCAGCAGCCAGTCCCGCGGGATCAGCACTTGCAGCAGCGAGCCGAGGATCACCGCCAGCACCGCGGCTTTCCAGATCGCCAGGAAATACACCTGGGCATAGGCCAGGGCGGCATTCAGCGGCGAGGAGGGCTGATCGTTGATGATCGAGGCGCCGATGCTGTGGCTGTCGGCGGCGAGAAAGGCCTTGGCGTAGTAGGGCGACCACTTGACGAAGTAGAGGCCGACGCACGCCACGAGGACGAATAGGGCGGGTTTCCACCAGAACGACCAGCCCCGGACGGGGCTGGCAGGGGCAAGGCTGGACATGAACAGTGATTCCGGGCAGTGACGTTAGGCCGCGAATCTTAGCCTACTCGCGCACCTGCGCGCCTCTGTAGCCGCTGCCGCAGGCTGCGATCGACCGCGCAGCGGTCGTAAAACCTCGCAACACGGAGTGCCGGGCCAAATCCCGGAATCCATGCCTGCGACCGCTGCGCTGTCGATCGCCGGCGACTACAAAAGGCTCATGGCCACTCAGAGCGTACGAATCGAGGTGCGAATCGCCCGCGCGCACTCGATCACCGAGGGCGCCAGCTTGCGTTCGGCTTCTTCCAGGGTCCAGCGGCTGCTGGGGATCACCACGTGCACGGCGGCCACCGGCAGGCCCTGGCTGCCGATAATCGGCGCGGCGATGCTCATGTCGCCGAGAAACAGTTCTTCCTGGTTCAGGGCGTAACCGCGCTGACGGGTGGCGACGATTTCCCCGTGGATTGCGTCGATCCCGGTCAGGGTGTGCCGGGTATGGGCCTGGCGGTCGCTGGCCTGGAGCATCGCCAGGGCTTCCTGGTCGGGCAGGGCGCTGAGGTAGGCGCGGCCGGAGCCGGTGCAGTACATCGGGATGCGGCTGCCGATGGGCATGTGGATCGGGATGAACTTGGGCGCCACGAAGCGCGCGACATAGACCATGTCCAGGCCGTCGGGCTCGGTGAGATTGGTGGTTTCGCCGGTGACCTGGGCCAGCTCGGCGAGGAACGGGTTGGCCACGTCCACCAGGGTGTCGGCGGCCAGGTAGTTGTAGCCGATCTCCATCACCCGCGGGGTGAGCTGGAAGCGTTTGGTCTGCGGGTGCTTACGCACGTAGCCGAGCTGTTCCAGGGTATGGATCATGCGTTGCGCCGAGCTTTTGTTGATCTCGGCGGCCTCGGCGATTTCCGCCAGGTTCATGGTCCGTTGGGCGGCGTTGAAGGCGCGCAGGACCGCCAGGCCTTTTTCCAGCGACTGATTGAACAGGCTATTGGGGGTGTCGCTCATGGCGGTTCCTTTGGATTTTTTGTGTTTTAAATATCGATATTCGATATTTATAAATCTCTTTACGATTTTTGTAAATTGTTTATAGTCGGTCCATGCCTCCTGCCACCCCCAGAGGCCAACCATCACGGACTTCAAACAATAAAATCGTCCAATGGGAGATTCGCCATGCAAAAGCGTTTTCGTGTCCTTGCATTGTGCTGCGCACTCAGCGCCGGCCTCATCGGTTCCGCCAGTGCCGGCGCCGCGCCGGTGTACAAGGTCGGCGCCACCGCCACCGGCATTCCCTTCACCTTTCTCGACGTCAAGAGCCAGAGCATCGAAGGCATGATGATCGACGCCGCCCGCGCGGTGGGTCAGGCCGGCGGCTTCGAGGTGGACATCCAGCAGACCACCTTCGCCGCGCTGATCCCCTCGCTGACCTCGAACAAGATCGACATCATCTCCGCCGCCATGCTGCGCACCCCGGCGCGGGAGAAGGTGGTGCAGTACTCCAACCCGGTGTTCAGCTACGGCGAGGGGCTGATCGTGCGCGCCGACGACAACACCGCCTACACCCGCATGGAAGACTTCAAGGACCAGGTGGTTGGCGCCCAGGTCGGCACGGTGTTCATCGATGAGTTGAACAAGCGCGGGATCTTCAAGGAAGTGCGTGGCTACGACTCGATCCCCGACCTGCTGCGCGACCTGGCGCTGGGGCGGATCAAGGCCGGTTTCGCCGACCGGCCGATCGTCGCCTACCAACTGGCCCAGGGCACCCAGAACAAGGTGCAACTGGTGAAAAGCTACCAGCCGGTGGTGATGGGCGATGTCTGCCTGATCGTGCGCAAGGGCGATGCGCAGACCCTGGACGAGGTCAACCGCGGCATCGCGGCGATCAAGGCCGACGGTTCCCTGGAGCGGATCATCGAGAAGTGGAAGCTCAACTGACCACCCCGCGGCCCGGCCGCCCGGCGGGGTCGCTTCACTCCTGATTGCGCAGGTCCTCCTATGTTTCTCCAGAACGCTCTGGACTTCCTCCCCATTCTGCTGAAAGGGGCGGTGGTCACCTTGCAGGTCACGGCCGGCTCCTTTGTGCTCAGCTCGCTGATCGGCCTGGTATTCGCCTTGATGATGGTGTCCAAGGTGCGCTCGATCTCGCTGTTCGCGATTGGCGTGGTCAACGTCATTCGCGGCCTGCCGATCATCGTGCAGCTGTTCTACATCTACTTCGTGCTGCCGGATTTCGGCATCCAGCTCACGGCCATGCAGGCCGGGGTGATCGGCCTGGGCATCGCCTACTCGGCGTACCAGGCGGAGAACTTCCGCGCCGGCATCCAGGCCATTCACCAGGGGCAGATCGAGGCGGCCGAATCCATCGGCATGCGCGGCGGCATGATCATGCGCCGGGTGGTCCTGCCCCAGGCCTTTCGCATCGCCTTGCCGCCCTACGGCAACACCCTGGTGATGATGCTCAAGGACTCCTCGCTGGTCTCCACCATCACCGTGGCCGAGATGACCCGCGCCGGTCAGCTCATCGCTTCCTCGACCTTCGAGAACATGACCGTCTACACCCTGGTGGCTTTGCTCTACCTGGCCCTGAGCTTGCCGTTGTCCTTTGCCCTGCGTCGCCTGGAGGCGCGCTTCAGCACCCGGAGAAAGTCATGATCGAGATCAAGGGCGTACACAAGAGTTTCGGCAACGTGGCGGTGCTCGAAGGCATCGACCTGAGCGTGCAGAGCGGTGAAGTGGTGTGCCTGATCGGGCCCTCGGGTTCCGGCAAGTCGACCCTGCTGCGCTGCATCAACGGCCTGGAAAGCTACGAGCAGGGCGACATCCTGGTCAGCGGCGAACGGGTCGACCGCCACGGCAAGACCATTCACCAGCTGCGCACCCAAGTGGCCATGGTGTTCCAGCGCTTCAACCTGTTCCCCCATCGCACCGCGTTGCAGAACGTCACCGAAGGGCCGATCTATGTGAAGAAGCAGAACCCGCAGCAGGCCCGGGAGCGGGCCGAGGCGCTGCTGGAAAAGGTCGGCCTGGCCCATCGCATGCACGCCTATCCGGACGAGCTGTCCGGCGGCCAGCAGCAGCGGGTGGCGATCGCCCGGGCCCTGGCCATGGACCCGCAGGCGATCCTGTTCGACGAGCCGACCTCGGCGCTGGACCCGGAGCTGGTGGGCGAGGTGCTGGCGGTGATGCGCAAGCTCGCCGACGAAGGCATGACCATGATCGTCGTCACCCACGAAATGGGTTTTGCCCAGGACGTGGCGGACAAGGTGTGTTTCCTCCACAGCGGCAAGATCGTCGAGGCCGGGCCGGCGAAGCAGGTACTGAGCGCGCCGCGCCATCCGCGCACCCAGGACTTCCTCAAGCGCCTGCTCAACCAGGGCACGGAGGTGCAGGCATGAAGGCCGCCGAAACCTTGCGCCTGCCGCCTTCCCTGTGGGCCGCCACAGCGACTGCGGCGGTCGAGACCCCGGCGCTGGCCGAAGACTTGCGGGTCGACGTGGCCATAGTCGGCGCCGGTTACACCGGGCTGGTGACCGCGCTGCGCCTGGCCGAGGCCGGGGTCAGCGTCTGTGTACTGGATGCCGGAGAACCGGGCTGGGGTGCTTCCGGGCGCAACGGCGGGCAGGTGATCCCCGGGCTCAAGTACGACCCGGATCAACTGCTGGCCAGGTTCGGCCCGGTCCGCGCCGAATCCATGCTGGAGGCGGCCGGTTCGGCCGCCGATGAAGTGTTCGCCCTGATCGAGCAGCATCGCATCGCCTGCGATGCCACGCGCAAGGGCTGGATTCAGCCGGCGTTTTCCGCCAGCTCCCTGCAGGCCATCGAGCAGCGCGCCGAGCAGTGGCGCCGGCGCGGGGTGGCGGTGGAGTTGCTCGATCGCGCCGCCGTCGGTCGGCGCATCGGCAGCCAGAACTACCTCGGCGGCTGGGTCGATCCGCGCGCCGGCAGCCTGCACCCGCTGAACTATGCGCGCGGCCTGGCGAGGGTAGCGCAGCAGCAGGGCGTGCGGATTCACGGGCAGACTCGGGTCGAAGCTTTGCAACGCGAAGGCGGGCAGTGGCAGTTGCGCACCGCCCAGGGCCATCGGGTCCGGGCCCAGCGCGTGGTGCTGGCGACCAATGGCTACACCGACGACCTGTGGCCACGGCTGCGACAGACGGTGATCGCCGCCAACAGTTTCATCATCGCCACCCGCCCGCTGTCGGCCGAGCTGCGCCAGAGCATCCTGCCGAACGGCGAGGTGTGTTCCGACGCCCGGCGCCTGCTGCTGTATTTCAAGCAGGATGCCCAGGGGCGTCTCTTGCTGGGAGGGCGCGGGCCGTTTTCCGAACCGACTCACAGCGGCGACTGGCGTCATCTGGAGCGTTCGTTGCTGGGCTTGTTTCCGCAGTTGGCGGGCACGCCCATCGAGTATCGCTGGAGTGGGCGGGTGGCGTTGAACCAGAGTTTCCTGCCGCAGCTGCATGAGCCGCAGCCGGGGTTGTCGATCCTGCTCGGCTACAACGGCCGTGGCATCGCCTTGTCCACGGCCCTGGGCAAGCACCTGGCGGCGCGGGTGTCGGGGGCGAGCAGTGAATTTCCGTTTCCGGTGACGCCGATCCGGCCGATTCCGCTGCATGGCTTGCAGCGCCTGTACCTGGGGGCGGGGATCGCCTGGTACCGCCTGCTGGACGCCCTGCGCTGAGGGCGGCGCATCAGGTCGGGCAGCTTTCCTCGCCGTTATCCAGGCCCTGCTTGTAGCTGCGGCTGTCGAGGGTGGCCTTGCCGTTGTGCCAGGTCAGGGTCAGGACGTAGAGCGAGTCGAAATCGTTGGAGGCCCAGTCGTCGGTGATGGTGCGTTTTTCGCCGACGGCTTCCCGCGCCACCTTGTTGATCAGTTCCGGCAGGTAGCCGTGGGACCAGGCGGTGTAGATGATCGAGTTGTGGTAGCGGTCGTGCAGCAGCTCGTCGGCCAGTTCGCTGGTGTCGTTGGCCGAGAACTCGATGTTCACCGGCAGGCCGAGCTTGATGGCGCTGGGGCTGATGGTCATCAGCGGACGGATGTAGCTGTAGGAGTTGTCGAGCTCGCCTTCCTCGACATTGCGCGTCGGGTTGGCGGCGAACACGTAGTTGGCCTTGCCGAATTTTTCCGGCAGCAGGGACGCCAGGTCGATGGCGCGGTTCAGGCCCTGGCAGTTGAGCTGGCCGAGGCCGCCAGCGGGTTTTTCCGCGTGGCGCAGGAAGATCAGGGTCTGGGTGCCGTCCACCGGCTGGGCGCGACTTTCACTGGATTCCAGCGACAGCAGCAGCGCACTGGTCAGCATCAGCGCCGGAAAGAATACGTAGGACCGGCGTTGCAGGCGTTGGGTGAAACTCAGCAGATTCTTCATTTGATTGTGGGTACTTCAGCGCAATCGGTTAAGGCTGACAAACCTTTCCACGGCGAGCTCCCGGCTTCGCGTGGTTTTCCCTGTCATTGAACGAGTGTTTCTGCCCGCAGGCAGTGCTCTGAGTCCCTGGACGCCTTTTGGTTCGATCCGGGCGTGGGGCTGCGAGCGTGGGCCCGTTACTTTATCCGTACCGCTGTCTGGCTGCCGGGGAGCTTAACCACCGGATGTTTCGAATTTAAGAATGCGCGCCGCGAACCGATGCCTGTAATCTAGCGCCGTCGTCGCCCGGCCCGGGGCCACGGCCTTTCATCTGACTGTCATTGGAAGCCTGTCATGACCGATCTCTCCGCATTCCCCATCACCCAGAAATGGCCTGCGCAGTACGCCGACTGGATTCAGCTGTATTCCTTGCCGACCCCCAACGGCGTCAAGGTTTCGATCATGCTCGAAGAGATCGGGCTGCCCTACGAGCCGCACCGCGTCAGTTTCGAAACCAATGACCAGCTGTCCCCTGAGTTCCTCTCCCTGAACCCGAACAACAAGATCCCGGCGATCCTCGACCCCCATGGCCCGGATGACCGGCCGCTGGCGCTGTTCGAGTCGGGGGCGATCCTGATCTACCTCGCGGACAAGAGCGGGCAACTGCTGGCCCAGGAATCCGCCGCGCGCTACGAGACGATCCAGTGGCTGATGTTCCAGATGGGCGGCATCGGCCCGATGTTCGGCCAACTGGGCTTCTTCAATAAATTCGCTGGCAAGGACTATGAGGACAAGCGGCCACGGGACCGTTATGTCGCCGAATCCCGCCGCCTGCTGAGCGTGCTCGAAGGCCGCCTGCAAGGTCGCGACTGGATCATGGGCGAGCGCTACACCATCGCCGATATCGCCACCTTTCCCTGGGTGCGCAACCTGATCGGCTTCTATGAAGCCGGCGACCTGGTGGGCTTCAAGGACTTCCCCAACGTGCAGCGCGTGCTGGAGCGTTTCCTCGCGCGCCCGGCGGTGATCCGCGGCCTGGAAATTCCCAAGCCGGTCTGACACCCCGTAACCCTGTAGCCGCAGGCTTCGGCAGCGGCTACAGGTTTCCATGCTTGAGGCCAGGCCGATCCAGGCCTGACCGCGTTCATTCAGACAAGGACCCGTAATGAGCCGATTCGATTTCAAGCAGGTGGATGTCTTCAGCGACGAGCCGCTCAAGGGCAACCCGCTGGCGGTGGTGTTCGGCGCCGACCCGTTGAGCGACGCGCGCATGGCGGCGTTCGCCAACTGGACCAACCTCAGCGAAACCACCTTTATCCTCGAACCCCGGGACCCGCGGGCCGACTATCGCCTGCGGATTTTTACCACCCTGCAGGAGCTGCCGTTCGCCGGCCATCCGACCCTCGGCAGCTGCCATGCCTGGCTGGAGGCCGGCGGTGTGCCCAAGGGCGAGGAGATTGTCCAGGAGTGTGCGGTGGGCCTGGTGCGCATTCGCCGCAACGGCGCCGAGCTGGCGTTTCTCGCGCCGCCCTTGCTCAAGTCCGGCCCGGTGGAGGCTGGGTTGCTGGAGCAGGTGCGCCAGGGCCTGAGGCTGGCGCCCGACGCCATAGTCGATGCGCAATGGGTGGACAACGGCGCCGGCTGGCTGGCGGTGCTGCTGGCCGAGCGCGGCCAGGTGCTCGACCTGCAGCCCGACTATTCCCAGCTCAAGGACCTCGCGGTGGGGGTGATTGCACCCTGGAACCCCGAGCGCGATGGCGACGCGGCGCAGTTCGAAGTGCGCGCCTTTATCGCCGGCGACGGCATGCCGGAGGACCCGGCCACCGGCAGCCTCAACGCTGGCATCGCTCAATGGCTGCTGGGCGCGGGCCTGGCGCCGGAATCCTACGTGGTCAGCCAGGGCCTGAGCATGGGCCGGGCCGGGCGCATCCAGGTCGAGCGGCTCGACGATGAAATCTGGATCGGCGGTTCGGCGGTGACCTGTATCGAGGGCAGCCTGACGTTGTAGGCGAGGGCGGCGGGGCTGGCCCGGCCTGTCGCCTAAGTGGCCTTGGACGCGTGGCGATAGGTTCTGGGAGACACGCCGTACCAGCGCTTGAAGGTCTGGGAGAAACTCGACAGGTCGCTGTAGCCCAGTTTTTCGGCGATGTCGGTCAGCTTGAGCGTCGGGTCGCCGAGCAGCTCCAGGGCCGCGGCGCTGCGTGACTGCTCCAGCAGGTGCCGGTAACTGGTGCCTTCCTCGTGCAGGCGCCGTTTCAGGGTGCGCTCGCTGAGATTGATCAGGCTGGCCATGCTCGGCAGGTCTGGCGGTGCGCCCAGGGGGGTGATGTTCAGGTACTGGCGGACCAGGTTGGCGGTGCCCGCGCGGGGGACCCGACGCTCCATCAATTGCGCGCACATCTGCTCGCACATCGAGACGGTGACGGCGTTTGCCTGGGGCAGCGGGCGGCTCAGCAGCGAACGATCGAAGGCCAGGCTGTTGCTGTCGGCCAGGTAGTCGGGGCGCATGCCAAGAATACTGCCGGCACTGGCGGCCGCCTGATCGACCGGGCGTTTCTTCTTCAGGGTAAAACCCGCCAGCGAGAACTCACTGCCAGCTATTTCCTTGAGCAGCACCGCGGCGGCGGCCATGTCGCGCTCGATCACGAAGTCCCTGAGCGAATCATCCGCCAGCGCCGGTTCGGTGAACGTCAGGATGCCGAGCGACGGTTGCTCATGGTAGGCGATCCGGGTGACCGCGTAGGTCAGCGGCAAGAACCGCAGGGCCAGCTGCAAGGCGTCACCCACGGTCGCGCTGCTGATCAGGCCATAACCGAACAGCCCGTAGGTCGAGAAGTGATAGCGGGCGCCCACTTGATAGCCCAGCCCCTGCGGGTGCCCCGACAGGTTGAGCAGGTTATTGATCAGGCGCAGTTCCTGGGTGCATGACAGCTCGAAGTTGGGATCTGCCAGCCGGGTCAGCGACAGGCCCGAACCGGCCAGCAATTGCGCAGGCGAGAAGCCTCTTTCGCGACCGAAATCCACCATCAGCAGGGCACTGGCCGGTCCCCGCAACAACTCCAGCATGTTCATGCTCGCTACCCGGGTCAGGGAAAGGAATTGGCCTGAATACTAAAGTATCTGTCCCTTTACGTCATGGGACTGGCGAGGCCGGGCAAGCATGATGGGCGCACAGGCTACGCTGATCGGGATTGCCGGGAAGGCCGTGGAGCCCATCATGCGAAGACCTGCGCCTGCCCATGAAAAAACAAGAAAAGAGGTGCTGCATGCCCCAACTCGAACCCGACCTGCCATCGACGTCGCCACTCACCGCCGTGATCATCGGCAGCGGTTTTGCCGGCATCGGCATGGCCATCGCGCTGCGCAAGGCCGGCATCACGGACTTCATCATCCTGGAAAAACAGCAGGATGTCGGCGGCGTCTGGCGCGACAACAGTTACCCGGGCGCGGCCTGCGATGTGCCGTCGCATCTGTATTCGTTTTCCTTCGAACCCAATCCCGGCTGGACGCGAATGTTTGCCCCGCAAGCGGAAATACAGGGTTATCTGCAGCATTGCGTGCGCAAGTATGAGGTGGCGCGGCACATCCGCTTCGGCGCTGAAGTACAGGCGGCGCGATTCGACGAGGCCAGCGCGCAGTGGTGCGTCACCGAAGTCGGTGGGCGGGTGCATCGCGCCGCCTTGCTGATCAGCGCCACTGGCCAGCTCAGCCGGCCGGCGCTGCCGACGTTCGAAGGCATGCAAGCGTTCAAGGGGCAGGTGTTCCACTCCGCAAACTGGGATCACGGCTACTCGTTGGCGGGGAAACGGGTGGCGGTGATAGGAACGGGCGCTTCGGCCACTCAGTTCGTGCCGGCCATCGCCGACTCGGTGGCGCAGCTCAAGGTATTCCAGCGCTCGCCGGCCTACATCCTGCCCCGGCCCGATCGCGCCTACAGCGACGAAGAACAGCAGCTGTTCGCCAGGAGGCCCTGGCGCATGGCGCTGCATCGCGCCGCCATCTACCTGCGCTACGAATCCAGGGCCCTGGGTTTTACCCGCCTCAAGGGGCTGATGAAGTGGGCGGTCGGCCTGCCGTTCCGCCGCTTGTTGAACCAGTCGGTGGGCGACCCGCAGCTGCGCCGGCAACTGATCCCGGACTACCCTATCGGCTGCAAGCGCATCCTGCTGTCCAGCGATTACCTCAAGACCCTGGCCAGGCCCAATGTGCAGTTGATCACCGAGGGCATCGGGCGCATCACCGAGCAGGGCATCGAGACGCTGGACGGCAAGCACCACCCGGTCGATGCGATCATCTACGGGACGGGGTTCGCGGCGACCCAGTTCCTCGCGCCGATGACGATCGTCGGGCGCGGTGGGGTAGCGCTGCAGCACGCCTGGGAGCAGGGCGCCCGGGCGTATCTGGGGCTGGCGGTGCCGGGCTTTCCCAACTTCTTCATGTTGTATGGCCCCAATACCAACCTGGGGCACAACTCGATCGTCTACATGCTGGAAAGCCAGATATCCCATGTCATGCGCTGCTGGCGCGCGATGCACAAGGCTGCGGCCACCACCGTCGAAGTCGACGAGCAGACGGAGCAGCGTTTTCATCAACGGATACAACGCCGCCTGGCCGGATCCGTGTGGAGCGGGTGCAAGAGCTGGTATGTCGACGCAGCGGGCCACAACAGCACCAACTGGCCGGGTTTCACCTTGTCCTATCGCTGGCTGACCCGTTATTCGGCATTGCGCGCCTATGGTTTTTCCAGGGCGTTGGCCAGCGAGTCGGGCCAGGTCTACGGGCGTCTGGTCGCCGAGCCCCGCGATGGTCTCGAAGTCCTCAGTGCTGGCTTGTTGCGCCAACTCTTGCGAGTGAGCTTCCGGGCGCTGATCGGTCCGCCGCGAAGCCTTGCCGCACAGCGGCGTATCGTCAACGGCCTGTCGTGGTCGATGCCGGGCTGCGCGGGCGTGCGCCAGGCACAGGTGCACATCTCGGGCGTAGCGCTGCGGATCCTGACACCGGACCATACCGAGGCGGGTGGGGTGATTCTCTATCTGCATGGCGGCGCCTTCTGCCTGGGCGGCCCTGTCACTCACCGTAGCGTTACCAGCCGTCTGGCCCGGGAAGCGGGGATGGCTGTCTGGGTACCGGACTATCGGCTGGCGCCGGAACACCCGTTTCCCGCGGCCCTGGACGATGCGTTGGCCTGTTACCAGGCGATCCGGGCGCAAGGCTATTCGGCGCGGCAGATCCTGCTGGCCGGCGACTCCGCGGGTGGCTCTCTCGCCCTGGCCCTGGCGCTTACCCTGCAACAGCGGGGCGAGCCCTTTGCCGCGGGCCTGCTGCTGTTATCCCCGGTGACGGATGCGACGCTGAGCGGGCCGACCCTCATCACGCGCCAGTACGCCGACCCCATGCTGCGCCGTGATTGGCTCGAGCAAGGGCTGCGCGCCTACGCAGCGCCTGCCGATAGCCCGTTGCACAACCCATTGACCGCCGACTTGCGCGGCTTGCCGCCGATGCTGATCCAGGTGGGGGATCAGGAATTGTTGCTGGCGGACTCCACACGCCTGGCCGAGCGCGCGCTGCACTGCGGCGTGGCATGTCGCCTGGAAGTGCATGCGGCGAGGTGGCATGTGTTCCAGTTGCAGGCGTTCTACCTGCGTTCGGCCAGGCAAGCCCTGCGTTCAGCGGCGCTGTTCGCTCGCGGCCGCCTGGAGGATCGTGGCGAGCCTTGTGCCGACGCGGTTGCAGGAGTGGCGGTGACGGATGTCGCAGCCATTGATGGGTAATTGTCGCCAGGATTTTCGGGCAAAAAAAAGCCGCCCAAGATGGCAGCGTTAAAGGAGAGCACGCGTTGTTGATAGCGCGAGTATCACTGCGAAAAATGACCAAATGATGACAGTCCCATTGCCGCCGAACAGCCTTTCGTGACCGGGCTGCGGCAGGGCAAGGTCTGTGTGAGCGCAACTGGAGGGCCGGGCGCATCAAGGCGGGTGGCTGTCATCTTGGCGTCATCGATGGAATGGCAAGATCGCCGCAAACCGTCTTTAGTTCTCGACAGGCCGCGGCCTGCCGGTCGATGAATCTGCCAGGAATCCTCCATGAAAGGTGACGCCTCTCTGTTCGCGGCCATTGATCTTGGGTCCAATGCGTTTCGCCTGATGATCGGCCAGCCGGTCAGGCGCAGCCAGGGGTTCATGATCCAGGAAGTGAAGACCCTGCGGGAACCGGTGCGCCTGGCCGAGGGCTTCCAGGAGGGCGCGCTGGACGCGCTGGCGCTGGACCGGGGCTGGCAGGCGCTGGCGCGCTTCGGCAAGAAGCTGCGCGGTTTCGAGGCCGGGCGGGTGCGGGCGGTGGCCACCAGCGCGGTGCGCGAAGCCGACAATGCGCCGCTGTTCCTGGCCAGCGCGGAGCGTCACCTGGGGTTTCGCATCGATGTCATCTCCGGGCATGAAGAGGCGCGGCTGGTGTACGCCGGCGTCGCCCATACCGTGCCGGGCAGCGAAAGCATGCGGCTGGTGGTGGACATCGGCGGCGGTTCCACCGAGTTGATCCTGGGGCAGGGCGCCCAGCCCTTGCTGACCGAGAGCATCGCCATTGGCAGCGCGACCTTTGGCGCGCGCTACTTTCCGGGCGGTGCGGTCTCGGCTCACGCCCTGCAGGAAACCGAGCGCCTGGCCAGCCTGAAGTTCGAAAAAGTCGCCCGGCGTTATCGCCAGCTCGGTTGGCAGCAGGCCATAGGCTCCTCGGGCACCACCCGGTTCCTGGCCAAGGTGCTCAAGGCCAATGGCCTGAATGACTATGGCCAGGACGGCATCACCTACGGCGGGCTGTTGCGCCTGTCGCTGCGCCTGCTGGAGGCCGGGCATGTCAAACGCCTGAGGCTGGTGGGGCTGCAATCCCATCGCCTGAGTATCCTGCCCGGCGGCCTGGCGGTAATGCTGGCGGCGTTCAAGGTGTTTGGCGTCACCCATATGACGCCTTCCGAGCCGGGGCTGCGTTTCGGCGTGCTGCATGGCCTGATATGTAACAACTGATTACCCATCGTTATCTGCAAACCGCTGGCCTTCCTCCGGCCAGTGGTTCCCGCCAGGGTGTTCCGTCGCTCTATTTCAATCCTTTACCGGCCACGCCGGAATCAGTCGACGGGCAACGCGTACGCGCCGTCGCTGCGGCGTCCCGCTGTCGAGAATAGGCTGTCATAAAAAGTGCGATTTTCCGCGGCACTATCCCAGCAGTCTGAAAACAGGGGAATGAACCATGAGTGACAAACGCCGCGTGCTGTTCGTTTGCGCCAGAAACGACGCCCGTTCACTGATGGCCGAAGCGCTGCTGCGCCACGCCGACGCCGAAGATTTCGACGCCTTCAGCGCCGGCCTGGAGGCCAGCGAAATCGACCCGCGTACCCTGGAGTCTCTCGAACATATCGGCATCGACACCGAGGGGCTGCGCAGCAAGGCCCTCGACGAGTTCGCGGGGCAGCAGTTCCACCATGTCATCACCCTGTGCGACAAGTCCTCGGAAGAGGCCGCGCGCATGCCGTCCTCCGGCGAGGTGATCGTCTGGAACTTCGAGGACCCGGTCACTAGCGACAGACATGAACCGTTCCGCCACACCCTCCAGGAAATCCATGATCGGCTGCATATGTTCATCACGGTGAAGACTCGTTCGTGATGGGCAAGGATCGCAGATCCTCTCTTGCTGAATCGCTGATCCTCCCTCGCTGACAAGCGCGGCCGGGCTTTGTACCGGCCAGCTTCTTTCCACCCCGAATCAAGACTCCCCTGGCAGGGCGTCGAGTCTTGGCTGCGTTCTTTACCCGGAGTTCTCTCCTCTGGCGGTCGCCAATCGCCGGCCGTCTACACTTAACCGCAGGCCATACAGGGCGACGGCCCTGGGCGCATTCAACCGGTATCAACAAAAACAATAGTCTCGGGAGAAACCTGATGTTCACAGCACTGCGTCGATTCAGCCGCGGCATGGCCATTGCCGCCAGCCTCGCCACGCTCACCCTCGCCACCCCGACATTCGCCCTGGATACGGTCAAGTTCATGGCCCCGGGCTCCGTGGGCGGCGGTTATGACCAGACCGCGCGGGTCTTGGGCAAGGCCTTGCTCGAGGCCGGCACGGCCAAGTCCGTGACCTTCGAGAACAAGGGCGGAGCCGGCGGCACCCTGGGCCTGGCGCAGTTCGCCAACAGCACCAAGGGCGACCCGAATGCGCTGCTGGTGGTGGGGGCGATCATGGTCACCGCGGTGGAGCAGAACAAGCCGCAGATCAGCCTCAAGGACGTGACGCCGATTGCCCGGTTGTTCACCGAATACAACGTGCTCGCCGTGCGTGAGGAGTCGCCCTACAAGACCCTCGAGGACCTGCTCAAGGACTTCAAGGCCAACCCAGCCAGCATCAAGTGGGGCGGTGGCTCCAAGGGTTCCATCGACCATATCGGCATCGCCGAGCTGGCGAGCAAGATGGACGTGCCGGTGAACCAGGTGAACTACGTCGCCTACGCCGGTGGCGGTGAAGTGGTGGCCGCGACCCTGGGCGGGCACATCACGGTGATCACCGGCGGTTATGCCGAACTGGCCAAGTACGTGCAGTCCAAGCAGTTTCGCCTGCTCGCCATCGGCGCTCCGGAGCGCGTTCCCGGCATCGATGCGCCGACCCTCAAGGAGAAGGGCTACGACGTGATTATCGGCAACTGGCGCGGGGTCTATGGCGCGGCCAACCTCACCGCCGAGCAGCGCAAGCAAGTCACCGACGCGGTCCTGGCCGCCACCAACAGCCAGGTCTGGCAGGACAATGTGAAAGCCAACGCCTGGTCGCCGAGCATTCTCACCGGCGATGAGTTCGGCAAATTCGTCGACGAGGAACACCAGCGCCTGCGGACGATGCTGGTCAAGGTCGGGCTGCTTTGAGATGACCGGGCGCAGCAGGGTCGTGCTGTCGCAGTTGGCGATTGGCCTGGGGCTGATCGCCATCAGCCTGGTGCTGGTCATCGGCGCCTTGCGCTTTCCGCCCGAGATGGGCTTTGTCATCCTCGGTGCCCATGTCTATCCCTGCGCCGTCGGCGCTTTTCTAGGGGCCGTCGGCCTGCTGTTGAGCTACCAGGCCTGCACCGGTGGTTTTCGCGAGCTGGACGCATCCAGCGACGACAGCGCCCAGGCCCAGCCCGGCGGCAGGCTGGGGGCGGCCTGGGTCACCGCCGGCCTGGTGGCGATTGCCGTGCTGATCAGCCTGATCGGTTTCGTCCTGGCCGCCGGCTTGCTGTTCGCCTGTTCCGCGCGAGGGTTCGGCAGCCGGCGTCCGCTGCGCGACCTGGCCATCGGCATCGCCCTGACCCTGCCGATCTACTGGCTGTTCAACGCCGGGCTGGGCGTGGCCCTGCCACCCCTGGTCAATGCCTGGATCTGAGCCGGGCCGAAGGAGGTCACACGGTGGACATTCTCTTGAGCCTGGCAGCAGGTTTCTCCGCGGCGCTGGCGCCGATCAATCTGCTCTGGGGATTTATCGGCTGCCTGCTGGGCACGGCGATCGGCGTGTTGCCGGGGATCGGCCCGGCGCTGACCGTGGCCCTGCTGCTGCCGATCACCGCCAAGGTCGATCCCACCGGCGCGCTGATCATGTTCGCCGGCATCTATTACGGCGCGCAGTTCGGTGGCTCGACCACCTCGATCCTGCTCAATACCCCGGGTGAGTCGTCGTCCATGGTCACCGCCCTGGAAGGCAATCTCATGGCCCGCAACGGCCGCGCCGGGCCGGCCCTGGCCACCGCGGCGATCGGCTCGTTTTTCGCCGGCACCATCGCCACGGTGCTGCTGACCCTGTTCGCCCCCATCGTCGCCATGCTGGCGCTGAAGTTCGGCCCCGCGGAGTATTTCGCGATCCTGGTGCTGTCCTTCACCACGGTGTCGGCGGTGCTCGGTGCGTCGATGCTGCGCGGTTTCGCTTCGCTGGGGATAGGCCTGGGCATTGGCCTGATCGGCCTCGACTCGACCTCGGGCATTGCCCGCTACACCCTGGGCGTTCCCGAACTGGTCGATGGCATCGAAGTGGTGCTGGTGGCGGTCGGCCTGTTCGCCGTGGGGGAGGCCTTGTACAGCCTGCTGTATCAGAAGGAGGAAGCCTCCGGCCGGCATCGCCTGACCTCGTTGTGGATGACCCGCGCCGACTGGAGGCGCTCGATTCCCGCCTGGCTGCGGGGCACCCTGATCGGCTTTCCGTTCGGTTCGATCCCGGCCGGTGGCGCGGAAATTCCGACCTTCCTGTCCTATTCCACCGAGCGCAAGCTGAGCAAGTACCCGCAAGATTTCGCCGCCAGCAAAGGGCAGGGCGCCATCGAAGGGGTGGCCGGCCCCGAGGCCGCCAACAACGCCAGCGCCACCGGTTCCCTGGTGCCGCTGCTGACCCTGGGCATTCCGACTTCCGCCACCGCGGCGATCCTGTTGGCGGCGTTCCAGAACTACAACCTGCAGCCGGGGCCGCTGCTGTTCCAGACTTCCGGCGACCTGGTCTGGACCCTGGTGGCCTCGCTGTATATCGGTAACGTTATCCTGCTGGTATTGAACCTGCCCCTGGTCGGGCTCTGGGTGAAGCTGCTGCAGATCCCCCGGCCGTACCTCAATGCCGGGATCCTGGTGTTCGCCTCTATCGGTGTGTACGGCATGCGCCATTCGTCCTTCGACCTGTTGCTGATGCTGGCGATCGGCTGGGGCGGGGTGCTGATGCGGCGTTTCGATTTTCCCGTCGCGCCAGTGATCGTCGGCATGCTGCTGGGGCCGATGGCGGAAAAACAACTGCGCAACGCCTTGTCCATCAGCCAGGGCGACTGGTCGATATTCGTCACCCAACCGATAGCCGCGGCCTTCCTCGGCTTGACCCTGCTGGTGCTGGTGGTGCCCCACTTGCTGCACGCCCGGGGCATCAAATTGCAAGAGGATGATTGAGCACACGGCGATGCGTGCCAGCCGGCGTGGCACGACACTTCAGAACGTCATGGCAGGCCCCTAGGATGGGGGCTGCCAGGCGGTTTGCGTCCTGGAGCATTGCCTGCAACAGAGCCGATCCGGGCGCGGTGCCGAGGCACTGACCCGGCGAGCGGTGCTTTCTGCCCTTTCGATACGCGGCAAGTGAAGGCACAATGCGCATCCTTTTTTTGGCTGGCCTGGCCGGAGGCCTCGAAATGATCAAAACGCCGTACTACCTCATCGACAAACAGAAACTGCTCGGCAACATGGAGAAGATCGCCTATGTGCGCGAGCAGTCCGGCGCCAAGGCCCTGCTGGCGCTCAAGTGCTTCGCCACCTGGTCGGTGTTCGACCTGATGCAGCAGTACATGGACGGCACCACTTCGTCGTCGCTGTACGAGCTCAAGCTCGGCCGGCAGAAGTTCGCCGGCGAGACCCACGCCTACAGCGTGGCCTGGGCCGACGACGAAATCGAAGAGATGCTCGACAACTGCGACAAGATCATCTTCAACTCCATCGGCCAGCTGCAGCGCTTCGCCACGGCGTCCGAGGGCAAGGTCCGCGGTCTGCGGGTCAACCCCCAGGTGAGCAGTTCCGATTACCTGCTGGCCGACCCGGCGCGTCCGTTCAGCCGCCTGGGCGAGTGGGACCCGGTGAAGGTCGAGGCGGTGATCGAGCAGATCTCCGGCTTCATGTTCCACAACAACTGCGAGAACAGCGACTTCGGCCTGTTCGACCAGATGCTGGGCACCATCGAGGAACGTTTCGGCCACCTGCTGCACAAGGTCGAATGGGTCAGCCTCGGCGGCGGCATCCACTTCACCGGCGAAGGCTATGCCCTGGATGAGTTCTGCGCGCGCCTCAAGGCGTTCTCCGAGAAGTACGGCGTGCAGGTCTACCTGGAGCCGGGCGAGGCGGCGATCACCCAGAGCGCCTCGCTGGAAGTCACCGTGCTCGACACCCTTTACAACGGCAAGCACCTGGCAGTGGTCGACAGCTCCATCGAGGCACACATGCTCGATCTGCTGATCTATCGCCTGAATGCCAAGCTGGCGCCCAGCGCGGGCGAACACACCTACATGGTGTGCGGCAAGTCTTGCCTGGCCGGAGACATCTTCGGCGAGTACCAATTCGATCGTCCGCTGGCCATCGGCGATCGGCTGTCGTTCGTTGACGCGGCGGGTTACACCATGGTCAAGAAAAACTGGTTCAACGGCCTGAAAATGCCGTCCATCGTAGTGAAACAACTCGACGGTAGTGTTGAGGTGGTTCGTGAATTTGGGTTCGAAGACTACCTGTCCAGCCTCTCGTAAGCTGGCGGAAAGGAGAGATAAAGAAATTGAAGAAGAACGTTCTTATCATTGGTGCAGGAGGTGTCGCCAAGGTGGTGGCCCACAAGTGCGCGCAGCACAACGACGAACTCGGTCGTATTGCTATCGCGTCGCGCAACATCTCCAAATGCCAGGCCATCATCGACAGCGTCAAGGCCAAGGGCAGCCTCAAACAGCCTGCGCAAATCAAGGCCTACGCGCTCAATGCGCTGGACATCGAGGCGACCAAGGCGCTGATCCGCGAAACCGAATCGCAGATCGTCATCAACGTCGGCTCCGCCTTCCTCAACATGTCGGTGCTGCGTGCCTGCATCGATACCGGCGTGGCCTACCTGGACACCGCCATTCACGAAGAACCGGGCAAGATCTGCGAGACGCCGCCCTGGTATGGCAACTACGAGTGGAAGCACCTCGAGGAATGCCAGCAGAAGAACGTCACCGCCATTCTCGGCGTGGGCTTCGACCCGGGTGTGGTCAACGCCTATGCGGCCCTGGCCAAACAACAGTATTTCGACCGCATTGATTCGATCGACATTCTCGACGTCAATGCCGGTTCCCATGGCAAATATTTCGCCACCAATTTCGATCCGGAAATCAATTTCCGCGAATTCACCGGACAGGTGTGGAGCTGGCAGGACAGCCAGTGGACCAGCAACACCATGTTCGAAGTCAAGCGCACCGACGACCTGCCAGTGGTCGGTTCGCAGAACCTGTACCTGACCGGTCACGATGAAGTGCACTCGCTGTCGAAGAACCTCGACGTGCCCAACGTGCGTTTCTGGATGAGCTTCGGCGAGCACTACATCAACGTCTTCACCGTGCTCAAGAACCTCGGCCTGCTCTCCGAGCAACCGGTCAAGACCGCCGAAGGCCTGGAAGTGGTGCCGCTGAAAGTGGTCAAGGCCGTGCTGCCCGATCCCGCCTCGCTGGCGCCGGGCTACACCGGCAAGACCTGCATCGGCGACCTGGTCAAGGGCACCAAGGATGGCCAGCCGCGCGAAGTCTTCATCTACAACGTGGCCTGCCACGAAGAAGCCTTTGCCGAAACCGACAGCCAGGGCATTTCCTACACCGCCGGCGTACCGCCGGTGGCCGCGGCCCTGCTGGTGGCCCGTGGCGAATGGGACGTGCAGCGCATGGTCAACGTCGAGGAACTGCCAGCCGAGCCGTTCCTCAAGGCGCTGGACGTGATGGGCCTGCCGACCCGCGTCAAGGACGAGAACGGCGACCGTCCCTGGAACTGATTCACCTCCCGCTGTAAAGAAACCAGGTGCGCATGGATGGCGTGCCTGGCTCTCGATTCCCGCTACTCCCTCCTGCCAAGACAATTGCGCCCTGCATGTTACCTCAGGCGCGCGACCGTCCCCGACCGACGCCAGAAGCAAGCCCCGGCAGTTCCAGACCAAGCACCTGGCCCGGATCAAGGGCGTGCAGCGCCTGAAGACGGAAATCCCCATGCAGAAATCAAACTGAGTACCGAACTGCCGGTGTGACGCTCGTCGGTTACCTGGAGGGAAACGGCCCGTCAGCGATACTCAAGGGTCGGAACGACACCCCTCCAGAGGATGACCAGGATGAAGAAACAGACCAGCGATGCCAAGCCGGCGGAGGAGAGCAGCGCGGCCTCCCGGCTGATAGACGAGCGCATCGAGGAACTGGGCGATTGGCGCGGCGAGATGCTGGCCCGGGTCCGGGGGCTGATCAGGCAGGCCGACCCGCAGGTGGTCGAGGAGTGGAAGTGGCGCGGGGTGCCGGTGTGGTCCCACGGCGGCATCCTTTGCACCGGCGAGACCTACAAGAGCGTCGTCAAGCTGACCTTCGCCAAGGGCGCCGCGCTGGACGACTCGGCAGGTCTGTTCAACGCCAGCCTCGAGGGCAATACCCGACGGGCGATCGACTTGCATGAGGGGGACAGCCTGGACGAGGCCGCCTTGCAGGCGCTGATCCTGGCGGCCGTGGCGCTCAATACGGCGCGCTGAGCGGGCGTGTCCGCGGCAAAAAAAAGCCCCTTGCCGATTTCCCGGCAAGGGGCTGGCTGGCCTGGGTCATTCGCCTTTGATCTGCACGACCTTGTCCGCATTCAGGGCGGCAGGTTTTTTCGGCAGCGAGATGCTCAACACGCCTTTGCTGAAGCTCGCCTCGATCTTCTCGGCATCGACCCCTTTGGGCAGGTTGAACACCCGCTCGAAGGAACCGTAATGACGTTCGCTCAGGTGATAGCCTTTTCTGTTTTCTTGCGTTTCCTCTCTTTTTTCACCCTTGATGACCAGGCTGCCGTCGGAGAGTTTGATCTCGATATTCTTCTGATCCATGCCGGGCAATTCGGCAGTGATTTCGAAGCTTTCGTCTTTCTCGGTGATGTCGACGGCAGGCATGCCACGGCCGATCAGTTCGCGCCGCCAGAACGGATCCACATCGAACAGCCCACGGCTGAAGGGAGACAGGCCGGGGCCGCGATTGAAGTCATCGAACAGGTGATCGACCTGTTGCCGCAGTTTTTCCAGAGGTTGCCACAGGTCACTCATGCTTGAACGCCGGGTGGCCTTGTCTTCAGTCTGGATCGGCATTTTTTTCACGGAGTTGGCCATTTTCGCTTCTCCTCCCGGGTTGAGGGCGGGCCGCGAGCCCTCCCTGGGGCGACCCGCCACGACAGAACGGCAACCGGGCCCGCAGGCCTGCAAACCCGGTCTTTCCGCCCACGACAGCCATCCCGCGAAACGCGCTGCCAAGGGGCTCGATCTGAGTGCTCGAGGATGCCCGGCAGGCGATTCGCCAGGGGCCGCCTCCATGGGGCGGGCGGTCCTGCACACGCGAGCAATACCTGCCGCAGGCACTGGCCTTCAAGGCTCGCGCGAACGGCTCGGGCGTGTATTAGTTAGATCGAAAATCGGCCTGACAGTTTCGTCTCGGGCTGTTTGTCTGACAGGCGTAACCACCCGTATTCATGGGCATTGTTACCAAAGCGGCAACGCAGTCTTGGCGACGCGGTGTTTGTGCCGGTCGCAGCTTCGGGCATAAGCTTCGCTCTTTTTAGCTGCGGTCGTTATTGTCCCCAGCCTTGTCTCATGTGGCCTGCCCTGAGGAAATCCCATGTCCAGCCAGTTCCCCCAAGCCCGTCCCCGTCGCCTGCGCCGCTCCGAACAGATGCGCAGCCTGTTCCAGGAAACCGAGTTCAGCCTCAACGACCTGGTGCTGCCGATTTTCGTCGAGGAGGAGATCGACGATTTCGTGCCGATCAAGAGCATGCCGGGGGTGATGCGCATTCCGGAATCGAAGCTGGCCGGGGAGATCGAGCGTTACGCCCGCGCCGGGATCAAGTCGGTAATGACCTTTGGCGTGTCTCACCACCTGGACAGCAACGGCAGCGACACCTGGAACGACAACGGCCTGGTGTCGCGCATGTCGCGGATCGCCAAGGACGCGGTGCCGGAGATGATCGTGATGTCCGACACCTGTTTCTGCGAGTACACCGACCATGGCCACTGCGGCGTGCTGCACGGCCATGAAGTGGACAACGACCAGACCCTGGTCAACCTCGGCAAGCAGGCGGTGGCCGCGGCCCGCGCCGGCGCCGATGTGATCGCGCCGTCGGCGGCCATGGACGGGCAGGTCCAGGCCATCCGTCGCGCCCTGGACGAGGCCGGCTTCACCCAGACCGCGATCATGGCCTATTCCACCAAGTTCGCCTCGGCGCTCTACGGTCCGTTCCGCGAGGCCGGCGGCAGCGCGTTGAAGGGCGACCGCAAGAGCTACCAGATGAACCCGATGAACCGCCGCGAAGCGGTGCGCGAGTCCTTGCTGGACGAGCAGGAAGGCGCGGACTCGCTGATGGTCAAGCCGGCCGGCGCTTACCTGGACATCATCCGCGACATCCGCGAAGCCTCGCGCCTGCCGGTGACCGCGTACCAGGTCAGCGGCGAGTACGCGATGATCAAGTTCGGCGCCCTGGCCGGGGCCATCGACGAAGCGCGGGTGGTGCGCGAAAGCCTGGGCTCGATCAAGCGCGCCGGGGCGGATCTGATCTTCACCTACTTCGCGATGGACCTGGCGTTGAGCGGGATCTGATACATCCCGGCGTAATACATGGTCTTCAAGGGCCCTATCGCGGGCAAGCCTCGCTCCTACGTAAGAGCGAGGCTTGCCCGCGATGACGTCAGCTCTGACACCGCAAAAAATCCCTGCTGCCCAGTCGACTGCGGCCGTAACACAAATCACAACGCAATCTTGCGCTCCTCGAAATACCGCTCCATGACCTTCGGGTCCGCCGATTTTTCCGCCAGCGCCACATAAGTGTCCGGCCGCAGCAGGTAGAAGCCGTTGCGCGCCAGGCCGGCGGCCTGGTGCGCCGGTTCCCAGTCGAACACCGTCAGCGGCAGTTGCCGCTCGGCGCACCAGGCGCGCAGGGCGTCGCTGGTGACGCCGTACACATGCACCTGCCACCCCAGGTAGTCGAGGCTGGCGAAATTGTCGGTGACGGCGCCGTGGGCCCAGGGCAGGCGATCGCCGCCGTGGACATGGCCGGCGCTGCCGCAGCTCAGGGGCATGTCGCGGTAGTTGAGGGTGATCTGCGACACCGTGCGGAACAGAAACTCGCGCGCCGCCTCCACCGCGGTCACCTTGGGAATCAGCAGCGGCGCCAGGCGGGTGCGCAGCAGGTTGGCGATCGGCCCGTCGGCGGTGACGAAGCTGAACACCCGGTCGGTGGTGGCCACCAGGCGCCGGGCGAATTCGATGCGTTCGAACTCATAGGTCGCCAGCAGGTGTTCCTCGGCCTTGCCGCTGAGCACCGCGGCGAGTTTCCAGGCCAGGTTGATGGCGTCGCCGATCCCGGTGTTCATGCCCTGGCCGCCGGCCGGGCTGTGCACGTGGGCGGCGTCGCCGAGCAGGAAGGCGCGGCCGCTGAAGAAGCGCTCGGCCACCCGGTGATGCACGCGGTAGGTGGAGAACCAGTTGACCCGGTCGACCTGGACCTTGAGGTTATCCATGGCGCGCCGGCTGACGTCCTCGAATTTCAGGGTTTCCGCCTGTTCGGCGCGCTCGTCGCGCACCGTGCCGATCAGCCGTGCCCGGCCTTCGCCGGCCAGCGGAAAGACCGCGAGGAAATCCGCCTCGTCGAGGTCGGCGTGCAATTCGCCATTGAGCGCCGGGCCCCGGGCGTCGACATCCGCCACATAAAACACCTGCTGATAGGTGCCGCCGGGAAAGTCGATGCCCAGGGTCTTGCGCACCGTCGAACGGGCGCCGTCGCAGCCGGCCAGGTAGAAGGCCTGGCAGGTTTCTTCCTGGCCATCGGCGCCGCGCAGTTGGGCGCTGATCAGGTGGCCGTGGTCGGTGAAGCTCAGCAGCTCGGTCTGGCGCTCGACCGTCACGCCGAAACGCTGCAGGCGCTCGATCAGCAATTGTTCGTGCTGGTCCTGCGGGTAGATTTCCAGGAAGGGGTAGGGCGTCAGGTCCGCGCCGATGCTGCTCAAGGGCAGGTGGGCGGCCTGTTCGCCCTTGACCCAGAGGTTGGCGGCCGGCACCCGGTGACCCTGGTCGAGGATGGCCTGGGTCAGGTCCAGCTGGCGGTACAGCTCAAGGGTCCGCGCCTGCACCGCCAGGGCCCGGGAGGTGGTGCCGGGGCCGGCGGTCAGGTCGAGGATGCGCACCTTGACCCCCTGCCGGCTCAGCCACAGCGCCAGAACCAGCCCGGTGGGGCCGGCGCCAATGATCAGTACGTCGCTGCGGTTCATGTCCTTGCCCTCGTCGAGAGATCAATGTCATGCCGGTATTGCGTACAACGGTTCAGCGCTGGGCGAACGCCAGGTTCAGGCCCAGGGCGGCGAAGCTGGCGGCAAAGCTGCGGCGCAGCCAGTTCTGCACCTGGGGCGACTCGATCACCGCCTTGCGGAACAGGTTGGCCAGCAGGCCGTAGACCACGAACACGGCGAAGGTCATCGCCATGAACACGCCGCTCAGGCCGAGCATCTGCATGGCCGGCGACGGGCCGTCGTGGCTGATGAACTGCGGCAGGAAGGCCAGGAAGAAAATCGTCAGCTTGGGGTTGAGGATGTTCAGCAGGCAGGCCTTGAGCACCAGGCCGCCGGCGCTGGCGGCGGGAGCGCTGGTGTCCACGGCGAAGGCCGAGCGGTCGCGCCAGGTGGCGTAGGCCAGGTACAGCAGGTAGGCGACCCCGGCGAACTTCAGGCCCTGAAAGGCCAGCGCGCTGGTGTGCAGGATGGCCGACAGGCCCAGCACCGAGGCCAGCAGGTGCGGGACTATCCCGGCGGTGCAGCCGATGGCGGTGAACAGGCTGGCGCGCTTGCCGGCCACCAGCGCCGTGGAAATGGTCAGGATCACGCCGCTGCCGGGGATCAGCACGACAATCAGCGAGGTGATGAGAAAATCCAGTGAGAGCATGGCGCAGGGGACTCCAGGGCAGGTAAAGGAGGCTCAGGTCTGGCTGAACACTTCCAGCAGGTGGCCGTCGGGGTCATCAAAATACACCCGGCGAGCGCCTTCATGGCGGTTGATTTCGTTCGGGCGCTGCTTGCCCGGATCGGCCCAGAACGCCAGGCCGCGCTGGCGAATGCGCTGCAGGATCGGCTCGAAGTCGTCGGCGGCGACCAGAAAGGCATAGTGCTGGGAGGCGATGGGCGGGTCGTTGTCGTAGTAATCCAGGGACACGCCGTTATCCAGCTGCACCACCAGCATCGGGCCGAAGGGCGTGGGTGGCGGCAGGCCGAGCAGGTGCACGAGAAAGTCCGCCGACCGTCGCTTGTCGCGGCACCAGACGATGGTGTGGTTGAGTTGCACGCTCATGATGGGCCCCGCCTGTTGTTTTTCTGTGGGCGATGAGGTTTCAGATTAGGTGAAATTCGCCGTCGGTCACGGGGAATGCTCAAATGGCCCGTCGCCGGTACGGAACAGCGCGGCGCCTCGAGGGTCGATATCCGCGGCGACGCGCATCCCTCGGGCGCGGGCCACCTTCGGAATTACTGGGAAGCCATGTCTATAAAACCTCTGCATTCACTTCGCTGGGCCGCTGTCGCGGCCTCGCTGGCCCTGGCCGGTTGTGCCGGCCAGCTCGGTTCAAAGGCGCCGGCGCCAAGCCCGGCGCAGGTCCAGGCCCAGGTGGCGCGCCTGCTGCCGGCCAAGGTTGCCGATCGCCAGGGCTGGGCCCGGGATATCCAGGTGGCCTTTACCGCCCAGGGCATCGAGCCGAGCAAGAGCAACCTCTGCGCAGTGCTGGCGGTGGCCGAGCAGGAATCCACCTATCAGGTCGACCCGCCGGTGCCGGGGTTGGGCAAGATCGCCCGCAGCGAAATCGACCGCCGCGCGGCCAAGGTGCATGTACCGTCGATGCTGGTCAGCGCGGCGCTGCAGGTGAGCTCGCCGAACGGCAAGTCCTACAGCGAACGCCTGGCCGGGGCGCGCACGGAGAAGGAACTGAGCACGATTTTCGACGACTTCATCGGCAGCGTGCCCATGGGCAAGACCCTGTTTGGCGGCTTCAACCCGGTGCACACCGGCGGGCCGATGCAGGTCAGCATCGACTTCGCCGAGCAGCAGGCGCGCAATTACCCCTACAGCGTGGACGGCTCGATCCGCCGCGAGGTGTTCAGCCGGCGCGGCGGCATGTACTTCGGCATCGCCCACTTGCTCGGTTACCCGGTGAATTACCCGCAGCCGCTGTACCGCTTCGCCGACTTCAATGCCGGCTGGTACGCCAGCCGCAATGCCGCGTTCCAGAACGCCCTGAGCGTGGCCTCGGGGATTTCCCTGGCGCTGGATGGCGACCTGATCCGCTACGACTCGATCATGCCCGGCAGCACCGAGCTGGCGGCGCGCGCCCTGGGCAAATCCCTGGACATGCGCAACCCGACCATTCGCGACCAGCTGGAGAAGGGCAACAGCCTCGAATTCGAGGACACCAAACTGTACAAACGGGTATTCGCCCTGGCCGATCAGGCCCAGGGCAAGCCTTTGCCGCGGCAGATCCTGCCGGGCATCCAGCTGAAGAGCCCGAAGATCACCCGCAAACTGACCACCGCCTGGTTCGCCAAACGGGTGGATGAGCGTTATCAGCGGTGCATGGCGAGGTGAGGGTGATAGCGATCGATCGGGGAATCCCGACGCCCTGAAATGAAAAAAGCCCGGCTGGTAAGGCCGGGCTTTTTTTCGAGTACTGCGGACCGCGCAATCATACGGCGCGACGCTCGATCAGACGATCGGAACCACCTTCGGCTACACGGCGTTCGATCAGACGATCAGAGCCACCTTCGGCAACGCGGCGTTCGATCAAGCGATCAGCACCACCTTCAGCGACACGGCGTTCGATCAGACGATCAGCACCACCTTCAGCGACGCGGCGTTCGATCAGACGGTCGGAGCCACCTTCGGCTACACGGCGTTCGATCAGACGATCAGCACCACCTTCGGCAACGCGACGTTCGATCAGGCGGTCAGCACCACCTTCGGCAACGCGACGTTCGATCAGACGGTCAGCACCACCTTCGGCAACGCGACGTTCGATCAGACGATCAGCGCCACCTTCAGCGACACGACGTTCGATCAAGCGATCGGCGCCACCTTCGGCGACACGTTTTTCAATCAGGCGATCCGAGCCGCCTTCGGCGACCACCGGGTAGGCCGAGGACGCGGCAAAAGCGTTTGCTGCAAGAACCGAGAAAGCGATGCTGAGAAGAATTTGGCGTTTCATGGTGGTGTGCTCCGGGGTGTTGTTGGTTGGTATGGAGCAGATGTTACGCGGCGGATTTTTTTTGAGAATTTCATTGGGTCGATGGTGACCATCGACGCCAATGATAGCTGCGCCAACCCCCGGAGCAGAGCCTCAGGCCGGCGCTTCGCAGGCCTGCGGCGGGCTCCATTGCAGCCCCGAAGCCTGCAACAGTTCCCGGGTATAGGGGTGTTGCGGCGCGCTGAATATCGCCCGCGACGGCCCCTGTTCCACCACCTTGCCGTCCTTGATCACGATCAGGTCGTGGGCCAGGGCGTGGACCACCGCCAGGTCGTGGCTGATGAACAGGTAGGTCAGGCCGTGGCGTACCTGCAACTCGCGCAGCAGCTGGACCACCTGCTTCTGTACGGTGCGGTCGAGGGCCGAAGTGGGTTCGTCCAGCAGGATCAGCGCCGGCTCCAGCACCAGGGCGCGGGCGATGGCGATGCGCTGGCGCTGGCCGCCGGAAAACTCGTGGGGGTAGCGGTGGCGGCTCTGCGGGTCGAGGCCGACTTCCTCGAGCACGCGGATCACCGCCGCCTCGCGTTCCTCGGCGGTGCCGATGCCGTGGGTCAGCAGGCCCTCGGCGATGATCTGCTGCACCGACATGCGCGGGCTGAGGCTGCCGAAGGGGTCCTGGAATACCACCTGCAGTTGCCGACGCAAGGGGCGCATCAGGCGCTGGTTGAGAATGCTCAGCTCCTTGTTGCCGAAGCGGATGCCACCCTCGGACTCCACCAGCCGCAGGATCGCCTGGCCAAGGGTGGACTTGCCCGAGCCGGACTCGCCGACGATGCCCAGGGTCTTGCCCCGGTGCAGGCTCAGGCTGACGCCGTCCACCGCCTTGATGTAATCGCGCTGGCGGCTGAACAGGCCCTTGGGCAGGGGAAACCAGACCTTGAGTTCACTCACTTCCAGCAGATTGTGCGAGTAGGCGCTGGGCACCGGGGCGCCACTGGGCTCGGCCTCGATCAGCAAGCGGCTGTAGGGATGCCGCGGGGCGCGAAACAGTGCCTCGCACTCGGCCTGCTCGACGATCTCGCCCTGGCGCATCACGCACACCCGCTGGGCGATGCGCCGCACCAGGTTGAGGTCGTGGCTGATCAGCAGCAGCGACATGCCCAGGCGTTGCTGCAACGCGATCAGCAGTTCGAGGATCTTGCGCTGCACCGTCACATCCAGCGCGGTGGTCGGCTCGTCGGCGATCAACAGTTCCGGCTCGTTGGCCAGGGCCATGGCGATCATCACCCGCTGGCGCTGGCCGCCGGACAGCTGGTGCGGGTAGGCCTTGAGACGCTTGTGCGGCTCGCGGATGCCCACCAGCTCCAGCAGTTCCAGGGTCCGCGCCCGGGCCGCGCGACCGCGCAGGCTCTTGTGCACGTCCAGCACTTCGCCGATCTGTTTCTCCACCGTGTGCAGCGGGTTCAGCGAGGTCATGGGTTCCTGGAAAATCATCGCGATGCGGTTGCCGCGCAAGGTACGCAACTGGGCGTCGCTGGCCTGCACCAGGTCCAGGCCGGCGTAGTGGATGTTGCCCTGGGTCTGCACCTTCTGCGCCGGCAGCAGGCGCAGGATCGAGTGGGCGGTCACCGACTTGCCCGAGCCGGACTCGCCCACCAGGGCCAGGCATTCGCCGCGGCGGATATCCAGGTCCAGGCCATGGACCACTTCGGTGCCGGCGAAGGCCACCTTGAGGTTGCGGATTTCAATCAGGTTGTCGTGCATGTCAGCTCCGGGGATCGAAGGCGTCGCGGCAGGCTTCGCCGATAAACACCAGCAACGAGAGAATCAGCGCCAGGGCGAAAAACGCCGTCAGGCCCAGCCAGGGGGCTTGCAGGTTGCGCTTGGCCTGGCCGATCAGTTCGCCCAGGGAGGCGGTGCCGGCGGGCATGCCGAAGCCGAGAAAGTCCAGGGCGGTGAGGGTGGCGATGGCGCCGGTGAGAATGAACGGCAGGTAGGTCAGGGTGGAGGTCATGGCGTTGGGCAGGATGTGCCGGCGCATCAGTTCGCCGTCGCTCAGGCCCAGGGCCCGCGCGGCCTTGACGTACTCCAGGCTGCGGCCACGCAGGAACTCGGCGCGCACCACGTCCACCAGGGTCAGCCAGGAGAACAGCGCCATGATCCCCAGCAGCCACCAGAAACTCGGCGAGACGAACCCCGAGAGAATGATCAGCAGGTACAGCACCGGCAGCCCCGACCAGATTTCCAGCAGGCGCTGTCCCAACAAGTCGACCCAGCCGCCGTAATAACCTTGCAGGGCGCCGGCGGTGATGCCGATCAGCGCGCTGATGGCGGTCAGCACCAGGGCAAACAGGATCGACACCCGGGTGCCGAAGATCACCCGCGCCAGCACGTCCCGGGCCTGGTCGTCGGTGCCCAGCCAGTTCTGCGCCGAGGGCGGGCTGGGCGCCGGTTGCGCCAGGTCGTAGTTGACCGTGTCGTAGCTGAAGGGGATCGGCGGGAACAGCATCCAGCCGCCCTGGCCCTCGATCAGCTCGTGCACGTAGCTGCTGGCATAGTCCGGCTGGAACGGCAGTTCGCCGCCGAACTCGGTTTCGTCGTAGTCGCTGAGGATCGGGAAATACCAGGCGCCGTGATAGCGGATGACCAGGGGCTTGTCGTTGGCGATCAGTTCGCCGCCCAGGCAGACCAGGCACAGGCCGATAAACAGCCACAGCGACCAGCGACCCCGGCGGTTGGCCTTGAAGTGTTCGATGCGGCGACGGCCCAGGGGAGAGAGTGTGAACATCAGGCAGTCCTCGCCGAGAAGTCAATGCGCGGATCGACCAGGCTGTAGCACAGGTCGCCGATCAGCTTGATCAGCAGGCCGAACAGGGTGAACAGGAACAGCGCGCCGAACACCACCGGGTAGTCCCGCGACACCGCCGCCTCGTAGCTCATGCGCCCGAGGCCATCGAGGTTGAAGAGGGTCTCGATCAGCAGCGAGCCGGCGAAGAACACCTCGATCAGCGCCGTGGGAATGCCGGCGATCACCAGCAGCATGGCGTTGCGGAACACATGGCCGTAGAGCACCCGGCGCTCGCTCAGGCCCTTGGCCCGGGCGGTGACCACGTACTGGCGGCTGATCTCGTTGAGGAAGCTGTTCTTGGTCAGCAGGGTCAGGGTGGCGAAGCCGCCGATCACCAGGGCCGACACCGGCAGCACCAGGTGCCACAGGTAGTCGCCGACCTTGGCCAGGGGCCCGAGGCTGGCGAAGTTGTCCGAGACCAGGCCCTGCACCGGGAACCAGTCCAGGTAGCTGCCGCCGGCGAACACCACGATCAGCAGGATGGCGAACAGGAACGCCGGCATGGCGTAGCCGAGGACAATAGCGCTGCTGGTCCAGGCATCGAAGGCGCTGCCGTTGCGGATCGCCTTGCGCACCCCCAGGGGGATCGACACCAGGTAGGTGATCAGGGTCGCCCACAGGCCGAGGGACAGCGAGGTCGGCAGCTTCTGCAGGATCAGGTCGGTGACCTTGGCCCCGCGGAAGAAGCTGTTGCCGAAGTCCAGTTGCGCGTAGTTCTTCAGCATCAGCCACAGGCGCTGGTGCATCGGCTTGTCGAAGCCGTAGTGGTGCTTGATCTCCTCGATCAGCGCCGGGTCCAGGCCGCGGCTGCTGCGTCCGCCGCCTACCGCGGCGACCTCGGCGCCACCGCCCATGGCATGCCCGCCGAAGCCTTGCAGGCGGGCGATGGCCTGTTCCACCGGGCCGCCGGGCGCGGCCTGGACGATCAGGAAGTTGACCACCAGGATGCACAGCAGGGTGGGGATGATCAGCAGCAGGCGACGACTCAGGTAGCGGCCCATGTCAGTGCGCCCCCACGGTGCCGCGCAGGGCGCTCATCTGGCTGGCGGTCAGGGCCTTGGGGCTGACCTCCCACCAGGTGTTCAGGCCCTCGTCGTAGACCGGCGCGATGGCCGGCCGGCCGAAACGGTTCTGGAACACCGTGGGCGTGCCCTTGGAGTAGTAATTGGGAATCATGTATTGGCCCCATTGCAGCACCCGGTCCAGGGCCCGAGCGTAATGCACCATCTCGTCGCGGCTATTGGCCTGGACCAGGCCGTCGATCAGGCGGTCCACCGCCGGGTTGGCCAGCACCATGGCGTTGGAGCTGCCGACCTGGGTCGCGCTTTGCGAGCCGTACAGGCTGTACAGCTCGCGACCCGGGGAGACGATGGGGTCGCCGCTGCGGGGGAAACTGGTGACGATCATGTCGTAGTCCCGGGCGTTGAGCAGGTTGATGTACTGCGCCGAATCGATGCGCCGCAGGTTGAGGGTGATGCCGATCTGCGCCAGGGTGCGTTTGTACGGCAGCAGCATGCGGTCGAAGCCGCCCTGGCCATCGAGGAAGGTGAACTCCAGCGGCTCGCCGGCGGCGTTCACCAGACGGTTGTTGTGGGGTGTCCAGCCGGCCTCGGCCAGCAGGCGCAGGGCCTGCAGCTGCTTATCGCGGATGCGACCGCTGCCGTCGGTCTGCGGGGCCCGGTAGACCTGGCTGAAGACTTCGTCGGGAATCTGCCCGCGCAGGGGGTCGAGGATCTCCCGCTCGCGGGCATCCGGCAGGGCGCTGGCGGCCATTTCGCTTTTCGGCCAGTAGCTCTGCTGGCGCACGTAGAAGCCGCGCATCATCTGCTTGTTGGTCCACTCGAAATCCCACAGCAGGGTCAGCGCCTGGCGCACCCGGCGGTCATGGAACACCGGCCTTTGCAGGTTGAACACAAAACCCTGGGCGGCGGTGGGCTTGTCCGGCGCGAGGATCGCCTGTTGCAGGCGGCCGTCGCGCAGGGCCGGGCTGTCGTAGCCGACCACGTAGCCGGACGAGGAAAACTCGCGGTTGTAGTCGAAGGCGCCGGCCTGCAGCAGCTGGCGGGCGACGTCGGTGTCGCCGTAGAAATTCACCGTCAGGCTGTCGAAGTTATACATGCCGCGGCTGACCGGCAGGTCTTTGGCCCACCAGTTCGGATCGCGCTCGAAGCTGATGCTGCGCCCGGCGTCGACCTTGCCGACCTTGTACGGCCCGCTGCCCAGGGGCGGCTCGAAACCGCCGCCGTTGGCGAAGTCGCGGCTCTTCCACCAGTGTTCGGGCAGCACGCGCAGGGTCGCCAGGTCCAGGGCCAGGGTGCGGTTGAGGTTGTTCTTGAAGTCGAAGCGCACCTGCCCGGGGCCTTCGATCACCACGTCCCGCACGTCGCCGTACTGCTGGCGATAGCTCAGGCTGCCCTTGCTCAGCAGCAGGTCGAAGGTGTAGCGCACGTCTTGCGCGGTGATCGGCGTGCCATCGGCGAAGCGCGCCCTGGGGTCGAGGTAGAAGCGCACCCACAGGCCGTCGGGGTCGCGCTCCATGCGTTCGGCCACCAGCCCGTAGACGGTGTAGGGCTCGTCCAGGGAGCGAAAGGCCAGGGGCGAATACACCCAGTCGTTGACCTGGGCCACCGCGATGCCCTGGTCGGCATAGGGGGTGATGTAGTTGAACTGGCCGATCTCCATCGAGGCGCGGCTCAGGGAGCCGCCCTTGGGCGCATCGGGGTTGACGTAGTCGAAGTGCTGGAAGCCCGGCGGGTACTTCGGCGGTTCGCCATAGACCGTCATGGCATAGCTGCCGTGGGCGGCGGCCAGGGCCTCGCCGGCGGCGCCAAGCAGCGCGGCGGCCAGCGCCAGCCCGGCCAGGGTGCGAGTCAGTGCAGACATGATCGAAAGGTTCCTCGTGATGCCGGAAAGCCTGGGTCGGCAGGGCGAAAAGACCCACGGCGGCGGACCGCCATGGGGTGCGAATTCGCAATGCGGCCGGGGCCGGCCGGAGTCTTGCGCGGCCCCGGCGGTGACTCAGAAGTGGTACGTCATGCGCGCGAACAGGGTGCGGCCCAGCGGGTCGGTGTAACGGGGGTCGTAGCCGCTCTGGAAGTTGTAGGCCTGGTTGGAGAACGGTGGGTCGCGGTCGAAGACGTTCTTCACCCCGGCGTCGACGTCCAGCACCTTGTCGAAGGTGTAGCCGGCCGCCAGGTCCCACACCGAGTACGAGGCCACGCGGGCATTGGTGGTGCGGTCGTAGTCGTTGTAGCCGGTGGTGAAGCGGTTGCTCAGCGAGGCCCGCGCCGCGCCCAGGGTCCAGGTGCCGGTGAGGTTGTGTTTCCAGCGGGCGATCACGCCATCGCCCTCGAAGTCGCCGACCTTGTCGGTGAACGGCCCCTTGATGGTGCTCTGGAAGTCGTAGCTCTTGACGTAGGTGCCTTGCAGCCCGAGGCCGAACTGGCCGTAGGGGGTATTGGGGAAACGGTAGTCCAGGGACACGTCGACACCGTTGGTTTCGACTATGCCCAGGTTGGCGTTGCCGGTGACGATGTAGTTCAGCGAACCGTCGGCGTTGCGCACGAAGCGGTCGGCGTAGGCGCCGGACTGGTCGAACACCGTGGATTCGGGGAACGGCTGGATCTGGTTGGAGATGTGAATCCACCAGAAGTCCAGGCCCACCGACAGGTCGCGGATCGGCTGATAGACGAAGCCCAGGGTCACGTTGCGGGCCTTTTCCGGCGCCAGGTCGGTGTTGCCGCCGATCTGGTTGAGGAACTGTTGGCCGCAGTCGCGCCCGCCGTTGCCGCCGGGTTGTACCACGCCGCCGGTACAGAGCACCGGGTCGTTGTAGTAGCCCTGGGTGTAGGTGATGCTGCGCGGCGCATACAGCTCGTACAGCGACGGCGCGCGGAAGCCTTCGCTGTAGGCGCCGCGCACCACCAGCTCCTTGATCGGCTGGTAGCGGAACGAGTATTTCGGGTTGGTGGTGCTGCCAAAGTCGCTGTATTTGTCGTGGCGGATGGCGACGGACAGCTCCAGGCTGTCGAGCACCGGCACGCTCAGTTCGGCGTAGGCCGCCTTGACGCTGCGATCGCCCTCGACGCTGCCGGACGGGTCGATGCCCAGGCTCTGGATGTCGCCGGCGAACTCTTCGTAGTCCTGGTGGAATTTCTCTTTGCGGTACTCGCCACCCAGGGCCAGGCCGGAGGGCCCGGCACCGAACCAGTCGCCGATCTCGCGGCTGACGCGCCCATCGAAACCGACCACCCGACCGACTGCCGTGGAGTAGGCGCCGTGGTAGGCCGCCTGCTCGATGTAGTCCTGGCCGGCCTGGGTCTGCGGGCCGAACGGGTTGAGCAGGCCGCTGGCCAGGCCGGCGATCATCGCGCGGTCGCTGACGTAGCCGTTGGTGACGCTGGAGACCACCTTGTTCTGGTTGTAGGAGGCACCGAGGTTGTAGTCCCAGCCGGCCACCAGGCCGTCGAAGCTCAGGACGAAGCGCTGGCTGGTGTTCTGGTCCTTGGATTCCCGGGCACCGGCGGCGGTTTCGCGCCAGTTCACGCCGATCGGCTGGCTCGGGTCGAGGCTGAAGCCGGTCGGCGCCGGGGTGATGCCGTTGCCCGGGTAGTAGGGCGAGGAAGCGTCCAGGCTCAGGCCGGTGAGGGGCGCCGGGCCGACCGCCGTGGCGTTGTTGTTGCGCGACCAGAAGTACTCCAGGTTGACGTTGTGGTCGTCGGCCAGCTTGGCGGTGCTCTTGCCGAAGAACGAGGTCTTTTCGGTCTCCGGCATCAGGTCGATGTACTCGCGGGTACTGAAGCGGCACAGGCCCTGGCGGGCAATCAGGTTCGGCCCGTTGCAGTTGCTGCCGGCCAGCGGGTTGGTGGCGTTGTCGCCCTGGGTGTAGTTGCCCGGAAAGGCCGTACCCGAGGTCTGGTCGAGGCCGCGGCCGGGGCGGTAGTCGGTGGCGAAGGAGCGGTCGTTGGCGTCGAGGTTCTGCTGCTTGTTGTAGTTGAACACCCCGAGCACGTTGAAGCGGTCTTCTTCCAGGTCGCCGAAGCCCCAGCTGGCGCTCATGTCCTTGCTTGCACCGCCGCCGCTGTGGGTCGGGGTTTCGCCGCCCAGGGTCAGTTGGCCGTCGGTCAGGGACTTCTTGGTGATGAAGTTGATCACGCCGCCGATGGCGTCGGTGCCGTAGAGGGCCGAGGCGCCGTCGCGCAGCACTTCGACGCGGTCGATGGCGGCGAAGGGGATCATGTTCAGGTCCACCGCGCCGCCGGCCGAGTTGGTGCCCGACAACGCGTTGTTGGCCAGGCGTCGGCCGTTGAGCAGCACCAGGGTCTTGTTGGCGCCGATGCCGCGCATGTCGGCGAAGGAGGCGCCGCCGGTGGCGGCTCCCACCGAGCCGGCGCTGTTGTTGATCGACTGGCTGCCGGTGATGCGCTGCACCAGTTCGGCGGTGGTGCTTACCCCCTGTTTGCGCAGCTCTTCGGCGCGCAGGACGGTGATCGGCACCGCGGTTTCGGCATCGACCCGGCGGATCGCCGAACCTGTCACTTCGACCCGTTGCAGCTGGGTGGTGGGCGCCACGGCCGCGGCACTGGCGGCCGGGACGGCGGCGCTGCTGTCAGCGTCCTCTTCCGCGGCTTGCGCGGTGCCGGCGCCCAGGCCCATGGCCATCAGGTACAGCGGGACAAAACGGTGCCGTTGCAGCGTGGTCACCAGTGGCTTGAGCGTGAAACGTGGAATGTTCATCAGCATGATTACTTCCGACTCTTTCAGACGTTAATCGAAATGGCCTTGTGGGCCCTCATTGCTCCGGCTGGGTTGTACCGACCCCGGAAAACCACTTTCTTCAAGCAAGCCGATCCCCTCCGCAGGCGCGTGGCGTCTTGCGGTCGGCCGATTGCGACGGGATTCCTGGAAGCAGTGCCTGGCGCGTCCCTCAGGGGGCGTCAGGCACTGCCTTCATCGGGTGGTCATCACGGATATCCTGGTGATTCCCGAACGTTCGATGGAGGCCATGGCCTTGGCCACCTGGCCGTAGTTGACGGCGGCGTCGGCCTGCAGCTGCACGCGCACCTCGCTGTCCTTGGCCTTGACCTCCTTGAGGCTGCTTTCCAGCAGCTCGGGGGCCACTTCGGACTTGGCCAGGTAGAACTTGCCGTCCTGGTCGACGCTGACCACCACCGGGTCTTTTTTCTCGGCGGGGGCCACGGCGTCGGTCTTCGGCAGGTTGACCTTGATCGCGTTGGTCATCAGCGGGGCGGTGACGATGAACACCACCAGCAGCACCAGCATCACGTCCACCAGGGGCGTGACGTTCATTTCACTGAGCACTTCGTCGCTGTCTTGAGTAGAGAAGGACATCAGCTGGCCTCCCGTACGGCGTGGGTGGTCTTGCTGGCGATGGCCTGGCGGCTGATGGCGAAGGCGCTGCGCTGGGCCAGGGCGTCGAAGTCATGGGCGAAGTCGTCCATGCTGGCCGAGGCCAGCTTCAGGCGGCGCAGGAAGAAGTTGTAGATCAGCACCGCCGGCACGGCGACGGCGATGCCCACGCCGGTGGCGATCAATGCATGGCCGATCGGCCCGGCCACGGTTTCCAGGCTGGCCGAACCGCTGGCGCCGATGCTCTGCAGGGCTTCCATGATCCCCCAGACCGTGCCGAACAGGCCGATGAAGGGCGCGGTGCTGCCGATACTGGCGAGCACCGCCTGGCCGCTTTCCAGGGCCCGGCGTTCCTTCTGGATCTGCTGGCGCAGGTTGCGCTCCAGGCGGTCGGCGCGGTTGATGGTGTGGGCCAGTTGCTGGGTGGTGCGTGGCGACTCCTCCACCAGCAGGGCTTCGAAACCGCTGCTGGCGATGCGCGCCAGGGAGCCGGGGTACTGGCTGGCGTGTTCGGCGGCGGTGAGCAGGTCCGGGGCGCTCCAGAAGGCTTTGCTGAACTGCCGGTTCTGGGTCTTCTGCCGCAGGTACTGCGCCGACTTGACCAGCAGCAGTGCCCAGCTGACCACGGAAAACAGCACCAGGGCCCAGAGCACGCCGGGGACAATCAGGGATGTCAGGGAATCGTTCATGGCTACACCTCGCATGCGTAAACAGGTTGTGAGTTCAGGTCAGGCCGCGGTCATTGCGGCAATTTGAAATCGATGGTCTGGGTGGCGAAGCCTTCGATCGGCGTGTCGCCGCGCTTGGCCGGGATGAATTTCCAGTTCTTCACCGCGGCCACGGCGGCCTCGTCCAGTTGCGGCTTGCCGCTGGAACGGGTGACTTCCACGCTGCCGGCGCGGCCGTTGGGCAGCACCTTGATGCGCAGCACCACCGTGCCTTCCCAGTTGCGGCGCAGGGCCAGGGACGGGTATTCCGGCGGCGGGTTGCCGAGGCTGGCCAGGCCGGAAACCGCCGCCGATTCCTTGACCGGCCCGGGGGCCGCGGCAGGCGCCGGAGCGGCGGCCGGCTGGCTGGGCGCTGCGGGCGCGGCCGGTGGCGCGGGGGCGGGTGGCGCCGGCGTTTTCGGTGGTTCGGGCTTTTTCACCGGCTTGGGTTTTTCGACCGGTTTGGGCTTTTCGATGGGCTTGGGTTTCTCCACCGGCTTGGGCGGCGGCTTGAGTGCGTCCTCGTCTTCCACCGGTTGCTCGGGTTCGGGCGGCGGCGGAGGCGGCGGGGGTTCCGGGGTGGGCGGCGCGGGCGGGGTCGGGCTGCTCAGCTCGACGGTCATTTCCGGGATTTCCGGGGGCGTTTCCAGCGGCGCGGCGCGGGTCTGCTGGAAGAACCACCAGGCGCCACCATGGAGCAGGGCCGAGACCGTCACCAGCAACAGCACCTGACGCTTGCTCAGGCCTGCGGGTTTCGATGCATTGCCCTTATAAGGACGGCCCCGCGCAACCTGGACGACGGCTTCATCGCCCAAGGGCCTCGGCAGGGTTCTGTTCTTTACCGCATCGTTCATTAAAGCTCCCTCGGTCGGATGAAGGGCAATAAGGCACCGTTCGAACATTGGCTGGAATATTCGAAAGTCGGGTTTAACTTTTTCAAGGGTGAGCAAAAGCCGATAGTTGAACTATCCAGTTGAACGGCCTTGTGCAAACGAGTGGCTTAACGCCTTCGGCTTAGATTGTTCATTACCACTCCCTGGAACATTGTTATGGGATGAGCCGGTGTTTGTAGCGCACCTGTCTCGTACTCGTTACATATAGCAACCGCTATGCCAGATTGTGTCGCTTGTTATGCAATTGGCGACGGCCCGTAGTGCATGTCGCATTTATATAAATTTGCGAGAAAAACGGGCGCGACAACATAGATTCGGTACTTCGAAAAGTTGACCTTTAATATTTTATTGGGGCGAGCCTGCCTGCCCTGGGTTATCCGATTTTCAGCCGGAAACAGGGATGATCAATAGCGTGGCCAACGCACTAAAAAGTGTCTGGCGAATTGATTTGGTGCAAATAAACAGTGACTAGTTGGTCATTGTCTGGAGGTCCTTGATCTTGTTGTTCTCTGGGCTCTGTGTAGCGCTTCTGCAGCCTTTAGTGGCCTGCTTCGTGGGCATCTTGAGTCTCTATGGCGCGCTCGCCAGCCCGCCCTGGAACTGGGCGGTGGCGGACGTCTTATTAGCCTGTTGAGGTATAAATAATTAACCGGTACGTACATTGAGTATCTGTTAATAGTGCTCTGCTCATTATCAAATGGCCGATGCGTTGATGTTGAATTGCCTTATTGTCTGACAATGCTTTGACCATCCACTTTTAACGCGCCTTGGAGCGTTTGTTTATTGTCGAATACGCAACGATGGGAACACGACTTTCGCTCGGTGAAATGTCACCGAGTGCAAAGTAAAGTGGCTGCTTAGTGGTTTAGAAACAGTCGACGACCGGTCTTGTCGAGGCTTCTTCCGTCGACGCTACTTGAACAGTGGCGAGACCGGGCAGGGGGCGAATGCGTGTGTCGGGATACAGTGGACAGTACCCGGGAAGACTGGCTTGGATATCGGTAGCGGGACAGGGGCGGCGTTAAAACGGTCGCGATCGCCAGCCTGGAAGTTGTCCTGTCGACTGGAGTAGGGGGCATTACCAGACGCTGGCCCAGGCAGCGCCGGGTAGCGTGCGCAAGGTCGACCGTCGATGACGCGCAGGGCGCGAGGGCCGGTCCGGGCAGGGCTGCCGGACGAGGCGGAGCCAGGGGCGAAACGGTGGAGCCAATAGCGGAAAACGCCGGTGAACATGACTGCACATCGCACATGAGACTTCCTTATCGCCAGTCTCAGCTCAACGAGCTTTTGGCTCGCCGTCTGCACTTTATAGGGACGCGGATAGCGTCCGATGATTGCTATTGGTGCGGGTAGGCACCGTCGATGCGGCTCTTCTGGTGGGTCGATTCGCAAGCTGCAGGTGCATGGGAAAAACGTGCCAGTTTCAGGTACGTTCGTGCAGTTTTCTTCGTCAGTGCTCGCCAGGCCTTGTTCGGCGTGGTCTGGGGGTGGGCAGCGGATGCTAATGAGGCGAGGCTTGCAAAAAAGCCCGGCACATCAGGCCGGGCTTCTCGGGTTTTGCAGAGTGCTGCGACTCAACGACGGCGTACGAACCGGCGCCACAGCCAGACCCAGATCATCGCCAGCGGGAAGGCCAGGATCAGGAACGGCAGCACGTAGCTGCCTTTCTCCAGGGCTTCGGCGGTGCCGTAGGCGAGGTTGTCCAGCAGGTTGTCGAAGGCCTGTTGCAGGGTCGAGCCGCGCTGGCTGCTGTCGGTGGGCACGAAGTTCAGGGTCAGGCGGTTGGTGTCGAGCCGCCGCTGGTGCCCGGCGGCGGCCTGGGCCAGGGCTTGCAGGTCGTTCTCGATGCTCGCCTGTTCCTTGCTCAGGGCGATCAGGTCGCTGACGGTGATGTCCTTGCGCGCCGCCAGCTGGTCGAGGCGTTGCTGCTGGGCCTTGAGCCGCTCCTGCTGGCGCTGCACGTCGGCCACGGCGTCGGCCAGGTCTTCGGCGCTGGTGATGCGTTCGCCGATTTCGGCGCCCTGGGCGGCCAGCGCGACTATCGGTTCGACGCCGTCGGGCACGATGCGCAGGATCACCTGGGCGTGATACTGGCCTTGTTGCAGGCGCAGGATATTGCAGGCGCCGAACTTGGCGTTTTCGCAGGCTTCGCGGGTGGCGGCCAGGCGCGGCGCGATCTGCGCCGAGGGCAGCGACAGGCTCAGCTCATGTTCGTAGGCCAGTTGCGCGCCGGCCTTGCCCTGGGCGCCACCGACCGCCACCGAGGACGAATGATCGCTGGGGGAACAGGCGGCCAGCAGCGTGCTGAGCAGCACCACGGCGAGGCTGCGCAGCGGGGTGGGGGTGTCGTCCTGAGGGTGCATGGTCGCTCCTTGAAATAAATGATCGTGCCCGGGGCTGGCGGGACGGCCGCGTATCTTATCGTCGATTGCCCGGGGAGGGGCGAGGATGTGGTGTCGCCGCGGCTTATCGCCAGGGATTTGCCGGATGGATACGGCTGGGCGCGGGTGCTGCTTCGGGGTACACCTCGGGGACCGATGACCCGCACCCCGGTCATCACCATCGGCAACGGAGACCCGCCATGAGCACGCCCGAGTTACCCGAAGGTTATGCCCCCTTGTCCCGCAGCAGCCCGCTGCTGGAACTGATCGGCCCGGTGTATTGCCGTGGCAGCGGCCTGCAACTGGAGATCGGCTTGCGCGCCGACAGCCGTCACGCCAACGGGCGTGGCACCGTGCACGGCGGCATCCTCGCCACCCTGGCCGATATCGGCATGGGCTACGCCATGGCCTTTGCCAGCGATCCGCCGTTGCCGCTGATCACCGCCAGCATGCACCTGGACTACCTCGGTGCGGTGCAGGTCGGCGAGTGGATCGACGTGCGCCTGGAGCACTCCAAGCGCGGCCGGCAGATGGCCTTTGCCACCGTCACCCTGCAGGTCGGCGAGCGGGTGGTGGCCAGGGCCAACGCGGTGTTCGCGGTGCCGGGTGGCTGAGGGCAGGTCAATTGTGTGGGGCGCTTTTGCGAGCGCTCTTAGTCCGCTGGTGCAACTATCTGCTTCCACTCCAGGCCGAAGCGCGCCAGGTACTTGCGCAGGCGGTCGGCGTCATTGGGCTGGGCCTTGGTCTGGCGGGACACGCCAAACAGCTTGCGTCCGGCATCGGACAGGCTGTCGGCCTGGCGGCAGACCTCGAGCACTGCCTGCAATTGCAAGCGGTCGAACAGGTCGAGTTCGGCCGTGTCGCCCAGCAAAGTGGCCAACGGATCCTGCTCCTGGCTCAAGCCCCAGGCATAACGTAGCCGCTCGATTTCTTCCTCGGCCTGGGCTTCGTCGATGCGCCCGCTGTCGGCCAGGGTGGCCATGCGGGTGATGGACGCCGACAGCTCGCGGAAGTTGCCCAGCCACGCCGCCTCGCTGGAGCTGGCAAACGCCAGGTAGCGCCGCCGCGCCTCGAGGTTGAAGCGCACCAGGCGCCCTTGTTCCCGGGCGTGGCGTTCCAGTTCGAAATCGATGTTCGGCTCGATGTCCTCGCGCCGCCCGGCGAGCCCCGGCAGGTTGAAGGTCCAGAGGTTGATCCGCGCATACAGGTCCTCGCGGAACAGGCCCTGGGCGACCCGGCCGCGCAGGTCACGGTGGGTGCCGGCGATGATCAGGAAGTTGCTGTCCACTTCCTTGTCCGAGCCCATGGGGAAGAAGCGTTTTTCCTCGATGGCCTTGAGCAGCATCGCCTGTTCGTCGAGCCCCAGCTCGCCAATCTCGTCGAGAAACAGCATGCCGCCGTCCGCCGCCCGCAACAGGCCGTCGCGGGCGTTCTGGGCGCCGGTGAAGGCGCCCTTGATATGCCCGAACAGCGCCGACATGGCGCCGTCGCCGCGCAGGGTGGCGCAGTTGACCTCGACAAAACGCCCCTGGACCTGGTGCCGGCCGCGCTTGAGCTCATAGATGCGCCGGGCGAGGAACGACTTGCCGGCACCGGTGGGGCCGATCAGCAGCATCGGTGCCTTGGAGCGCAGGGCCACCCGCTCGATCTGTTCGATGGAACGGTTGAACGCGGCGTTGCGGGTGGCGATCCCCGACTTGAGGAAGGCCAGGCCCTCCAGGCGCTTGCCGGCGAAGCGCGAGGCGATGCGGTCGTAGCGCGACAGGTCGAGGTCGATCAGGGCGTGGGTGCCGGTGGCGTGCTGCTCCGGGTCGCGACGCCGCGCTGGAGAGGTCTGGATCAGCCGCCCCGGCAGGTAGCGCGCCTCGGTCAGCAGGAACCAGCAGATCTGCGCCACGTGGGTCCCGGTGGTGATGTGCACCAGGTATTCCTCGCGCTCGGTGTCGAACGGGTAGGCGCTGGTGAAGTCGTGCAGGGCGCCATACACCTCTTCGAAATCCCAGGGGTTCTTCAGGCCCATGGGGTGCAGGCGCACCTCGGTTTCCGGCGACACCTGGCGAATGTCGTTGGCCACCCGCTCGGCCAGGCTGACGTCCCGGGCGTCGACACCGTGGATCAGTTCCAGGCGATTGATCAGCACGTCCTGCTGTTGGCACAGGCCGACACTGGGGCGCCAGTGGCTCCAGCGGTTGGCGCCCTTGCCGACGCGATCGAGGGTGGAACCGACAAAACCTATGGCGACCGTGGGCTTGCCCGACATATTTATACCTGAAGATAAAAGGCGATAAACAAAGATATAAAATTATCAGCAGCTTTGTCTCGAAGACTCGCAAAGGAAAAAGTATTTAAAAATAAAATCGTTATAAATCAATAAGTTAAAAAATAATTCGCAGGAAAAAATAAAACTGGCACAGCGGCTGCAATACCTCTGGCAACGAACAAGACAACAGAGCGAGACGCCAAGATGGCCAACTTCCAGCTGTTCAACACCCAACAGGCAAAAGCACCGGCGAGCAACACCCTGAACGCCGCCCAGGCCCCGGCCTATGCCTACAACGCCAAGCACCGCCTGGCCCAACTGGCGGTGACCGGTTGCCTGAACTCGACCTTCTACACCTCGCCTGAAGGTCAGCTGGAAGCGGTGCTGCAGCTGGTGAGCGAAGTCGACAGCCGTTTCGTCGCCCAGGCCGCGCGTTACGCTCGGCAGCAGGGTCATATGAAAGACATGCCGGCCTTGCTGCTGGCGGCGCTGACCGCGCAACGCTCGGCCCTGGTGCCGGAGCTGTTTGCCCAGGTGGTGGACAACGGCAAGATGCTGCGCAACTTCGTGCAGATCCTGCGCAGCGGGGCGACCGGGCGCAGATCCCTGGGGTCGCAGCCCAAGCGCCTGGTGCAGAACTGGTTGAACAGCGCCAGCGAACGCCAGCTGTTGCAGGCCTCGGTGGGTAACCAGCCGTCGCTGGCGGACGTGGTCAAGATGGTTCACCCCAAGCCAAGCGAGGCCTGGCGCGCAGCCTTCTTCGCCTGGTTGATCGGCAAGCCGGTGGATGCGCAGGCGCTGCCCGAGCTGACCCGCGCCTTGCTGGCGTTTCGCAGCGGGGCGACCACGGCGGTGCCGCAGGTGCCGTTCCAGTTGCTCGGCAACGAAACCCTGAGCCGCGAGCAATGGGCCGAACAGGCGCACAATATGGGCTGGCAGGGGCTGCGCATGAACCTCAACACCCTGGCCCGCCATGGCGCGTTCCAGGTGCCGGGTTGCACCGAGTATGTGGCGGCGCGGCTGGCGGATGCCGCCGAAGTGGCCAAGGCCCGGGTCTACCCGTACCAGTTGCTGGCGGCCTATCGCATGGCCGGGGACGAGGTGCCGCAACAGGTTCGCGAGGCGTTGCAGGATGCCCTGGAGCTGTCGCTGGCCAACGTGCCGGCGCTGCAAGGCGCGGTGGTGGTGTGCCCGGATGTCTCGGGGTCGATGCACAGCCCGGTCACCGGTTATCGCCAGGGCGCCACCACGGCGGTGCGGTGCATCGATGTGGCGGCGCTGGTGGCGGCAGCGGTGTTGCGCAAGCAGCCGGCGGCGCGGGTCATGCCGTTCGAGGTCGGGGTGGTGGATATCCGCCTCAACCCGCGGGACAGCGTGATGAGCAACGCGCAGAAACTGGCGGCCATCGGCGGTGGCGGGACCAACTGCTCGGCGCCCCTGGCACAACTGGCCAACGCCAAGTGCAAGGTGGACACCCTGATCCTGGTCTCGGACAACGAGTCGTGGATCGATGCGCGGCGTCATGGCGCCACCGAAACCCTGCGCCAGTGGGAGCGGATCAAGGCCATCAACCCGCAGGCGCGGCTGGTGTGCATCGATATGCAACCCGGGGCCACCACCCAGGCGCCGGACCGCGAGGACATCCTCAACGTCGGCGGCTTCAGTGACGCGGTGTTCGATGTGATCCAGCAGTTCACCGCGGGCAACTACGGTGCGCAGCACTGGGTCGAGGCGATCGAGGCGGTGGCGCCCTGATCGGCCAGACGTGAGATAAACCGTGCGCCGCTCACCCGGCGCACGCCGAAGATTTTTTGTTCATTGGCCCCGAATGCCGCTGTGACTACATCCAAAGACGTCCCAGCAGATTTTGTCAGGGCCTGTGAAGGCACGAATGCCAGTGGCTGTACATCCTGGTGATGCCGGTTCGATTCCGGCTATCAGTCACTTCTTTTGTCGTGCCACCTTTTTTGCAGTTTCAGCGACGAATGCGGATGGAACTACATCCCAGATTCGTGATGCGGGTTCGAGTCCCGCCGGTGCCTGGAAAGGCGCCGTAGTTCAACGGTCAGAACACGAGTGCACGGTTTCATCGACCCTTGTCGTCGCAGGTTTTTCTCCCGCCCGAGCGGGATGGCAGCGAATGCCACAGGTACTACAAGGTGTCGCGGGTTCGAGTCCCGCCAGCCGCAAGGCTGTAGCTCAGTCGGTAGAGCAAATGTGCCTGTTCTCTTGTCGCTGCCCGCAGGCCCGGCCTGCACCGATTGACCCGGCGAATGCCGGTGGAACTACAGGACAGCGTGGTCGCGGGTTCGATTCCCGCCAACCGCAAGGGAGTAGCTCAGTGGTAGAGCGCGCTGCATGTTTCACCTTCACTGGTCGCCGTTTATGCCGGACCACCGGCCACCGAACAAGGTCGGATTTTCGACCACAGAAAAAAGAGTCAGGAACATGGAACACAAGACCTACCAACTGCTGGAAGTCGCCAACGGCAAGCCGATCAAGATGTGGACCGAGGGCGTGCCGGTGGAAAACGAAGCCCGCCAGCAGTTGATGAACACGGCGAAGATGCCGTTCATCTTCAAGCACCTGGCGGTGATGCCGGATGTGCACCTGGGCAAGGGTTCGACCATTGGCAGCGTGATCCCCACCCTGGGCGCGATCATCCCGGCGGCGGTCGGGGTGGATATCGGCTGCGGCATGATCGCCGCCCGTACCTCGCTGACCGCTGCCGACCTGCCGGATAACCTGCACGGTTTGCGCAGCGCCATCGAACAGGCGGTGCCCCACGGTCGTACCTCGCCGCGCAGCGGTCGCGACAAGGGCGCCTGGGGCGACGTGCCGCGCCAGGCCGACCACGCCTGGGCGGCCTTGCAGCCACGCTTCAAGGCGATCACCGACAAGTACCCGGCGCTGGCCAACAGCAACAACCGCCAGCACCTGGGTACCCTCGGCGGCGGCAACCACTTCATCGAGGTTTGCCTGGATGAAGCCAACCGGGTCTGGTTCATGCTCCACAGCGGTTCCCGTGGCGTGGGTAACGCCATCGGCAACCTGTTCATCCACCTGGCCCAGGCGGACATGCGCCAGCACATCGCCAACCTGCCGGACCGCGACCTGGCCTACTTCGAGGAAGGCAGCCGGCACTTCGACGATTACGTCGAGGCCGTGGCCTGGGCCCAGGACTTCGCCCGGCACAACCGTGAATTGATGATGCAGTTGGTGATCCAGGCCACCCGCCAGGTGATCCGCAAACCTTTCGAGGTGGCGCTGGAGGCGGTGAACTGCCACCACAACTATGTGCAGAAGGAGCGCCACTTCGGTGAAGAGGTGCTGGTGACCCGCAAGGGCGCGGTGTCGGCGCAGAAGGGCGAGCTGGGGATCATCCCCGGATCGATGGGCGCCAAGAGCTTCATCGTTCGCGGGCTGGGTAACGAGGAGGCGTTCTGCTCCTGCAGCCACGGTGCCGGGCGCACCATGAGCCGCACCAAGGCCAAGAACACCTTCACCCTGGCCGACCAGATCCGCGCCACCGCCCATGTGGAGTGCCGCAAGGACACCGCGGTGATCGATGAAATCCCGATGGCCTACAAGGACATCGACCAAGTCATGCACGCCCAGCGCGAGCTGGTGGAAGTGCTGCACACCCTGCGTCAGGTGGTGTGCGTCAAGGGGTAGAGAAATGCACGACAGGGAAGCAGTGGTACAGGTGCCGTCCAGCTGGCATTACCAGCTGAGCGACTACGAAGCCCGCCGCGTGCGGGAGGTGATGGACACCCTGGACAGGCACAGCGCCTGGCTGGAACTGAGCCGCTTCGGCAACGGGTTCGTGCGCCAGGCCGCAGTGCGCGGCCTGGCCGCACAGCCTTCGGCAGAGGCCCTGGCCGCCTTGCTGGAACGCCTCAACGATTGGGTGCCCCAGGTTCGCCAGGAGGCGGCCGCGGCAGTCGAGGCGTATTGGGCGCCGGAGCACGCCGGGCTGCTGTTGCAGACCCTGGCACCGTTGCTGGCCCTTGCCAGCAAGCAGCGGGCCGACCACGGCGCGACCCTGGAACGGGCCACCGCGGTGTTGCAACTGGCCCAGGTGCGCGACGAAGTGCAAGGGGCCTTTGGCGATTGCCGGGGCAAGGCCGCGCGCTTTGTCTTCGAGCTGTTGCTCAAGGGCGTCGAGGACCGGCCGGCGCTGCTGGCCATGGCGTTGCGCCACCCCGAGGTCAGCGTGCGGCAGATGGCGGTGGATGCCTGCGCCGAACTGCCCGACGAGCAGGCGCTGCCTTTGCTGGAAGAGGTGATGCGCAGCTGTGGCGCCAGTGTGCGGGTCAAGGCCTTGCGGCTGCTGTTGTCACGCTTGGCCGATTGTCGCGGGTACCTGGCGCAGGCCCTGCTCGACCCTTCGGGGGCCTTGCGTTGCCTGGCCCATTGGGCCGCGCCGCGCCATGGGCTGGACCCGCGGCAAGTGCTGCTGGCCCGGTTGCAGCAGCCGGCTCCGGGCAACAAGCGCCAGTGGCTGGGCCTGCTGGGGCTGGTCAGGGAGCTGCAGGAGCCACAGGCCGACGCCATGCTGCACCAGGCCCTGGCCTCCAAGGCGCTGACCGTGCGCCTGCTGGCCCTGCGAACCCTCGGCGAGCGTGGCCTGGCCCAGCAACTGGCGGCCCTGGACGATCCGTCGGACAAGGTCTTCGACTGCGCCCTCGGCCTGTTGCACGAGCAGCCCTGGTCGGCGTTCGAGGAGGCCCTGGAACAGCGTCTGGACCAGCATTGGCATGCACTGCCGAAGGCGCGGCGCTGGGCCTTGCTGGGGCTCAAGCCAGGCTGGCGCCAGTTGCAATACCTGCTGCATCGCCTGGACCAGGCGGGCAGCGAAGCCGCTTATTGGCGCGAGGCCCTGGCCCGTTGGTGCGATGCCCGCTACGCGATGTTCGACCCGGTAACCCCCAAGCCACTGCGAGAAGCACTGGCGCAACGGTTACAGGCAATGGAGGAGGCCGGCGACGTGCCTCGGGGATCGCTCAAGCGCCTGTTGTGAACGAAGAGGGCGATCAGGCCAGCGCGAGAAGCGGCTGGCGATCGTCGATTGAACAGGACAAGGAACCATGGAACTTCATGAGCGTCACCCGCTGAGCAGCGCCATGCGCGCACGGGTACTGGATGAGCTGGCGCGGATCGAGCGCGAGCGCAATGTGCGGGTGCTGTATGCCTGCGAATCGGGTAGTCGGGCCTGGGGCTTTGCCTCCACCGACAGCGATTACGATGTGCGTTTCGTCTATGTGGAAAAGCCCGAGTGGTTCATCCAGGTGGACGCCGGGCGGGACGTGATCGAGCGGCCGCTGGACGATGAGCTGGACATCAGCGGCTGGGAACTGCGCAAGACCTTGGGGTTGCTGCGCAAGTCCAACCCGACCCTGCTGGAGTGGCTGGATTCGCCCCTGGTGTATCGCAGCGAGCCGGCGGCAACCGCGCGCCTGCGCGAGCTGGCGGAGGCGTTCTATAGCCCGCCGGCGGCGCGTAATCATTACCTGTCGATGGCCAGGAAGAACTTTCGCGGTTACCTGCAAGGCGACAGCGTGCGGTTCAAGAAGTACTTCTACGTGCTCCGGCCGTTGCTGGCGGTGCGCTGGATCGATCAGGGGCGCGGCCGCCCGCCGATGACCTTCGCCGACCTGCTGAGTACCGTCGACCATCGGCCACTGCTGGACGAGGTGGATGAGTTGCTGGCCTTGAAACGCAGCGCCGACGAGGCCGCTTACGGACCCAGGCGCCCGGCGCTGCACGCCTTTATCGCAGCGGAACTGGAACGCCCGGTGCCCAAGCTGGCGCGCACCCATCAAGACAATGCTTTGCTGGACGCCTACTTGCGAGACAGCGTCCGGCGTTATGCCTGAGGAATGTAATGAAACAGGATGTCATCGAACTGGACGGCGCCATCGGCGGCGGCCAGGTCCTGCGCAGTGCCCTGAGCCTGTCGATGCTCACCGGCAAGACCCTGCGTATCCACAACATACGGGCCCGGCGCGCTCGCCCGGGGCTGCTGCGCCAGCACCTGACCGCGGTGCTGGCGGCGGCGCAGGTCTGCGCGGCCAGGGTCTCGGGCGCCGAGCTGGGCTCCCGGGAGCTGACCTTCGAGCCGGGGCCGATTCGCGGCGGCGACTACCGCTTCGCCATCGGCACCGCCGGCAGTTGCACCCTGGTGTTGCAGACCCTGCTGCCGGCCCTGTTGCAGGCCCCGGAGCCCAGCCGCGTGAGCATCAGCGGCGGCACCCACAACCCGCTGGCGCCGCCGGTGGATTTCCTCCAGCAGGCCTGGCTGCCGCAACTGCGGCGCATGGGCGGGCAGGTGGAGTTGCAGTTGCTGCGCCATGGCTTCGTTCCCGCTGGCGGCGGCGAGCTGGAAGCCTTTATCCAGCCTTCGACCCTGCAACCCCTGCACCTGGAGCAGCGTGGCGAACTGCTCGGGCGTCGGGCCTGGGCCCTGAGTGCCGGCCTGCCGGAACATGTGGCGGAACGTGAATTGCGCCGGGTCGGCACTCGCCTGGACCTGCCTCGGGAACACCTGAGCCCGGTGCGGCTGGATGAGCAATGCGGCCCGGGCAACGTGTTGTTGCTGGAGTTCGTCTTCGAGCACCTGACCGAGCTGTTCAGCGGGTTTGGCCAGAGCAGCCTGCGGGCCGAAAGCGTGGCCGATCGGGCCATCGACCAGGCCCGCGACTGGCTGGAGTCCGGCGCGGCGGTGGCCGAGCACCTGGCCGATCAACTGCTGCTGCCCATGGCCCTGGCCGGCGGCGGAAGCTTCACCACCCCACGCATGAGCGAGCACCTGCAAAGCAATATCCGGGTGATCGAGGCATTTCTGCCGGTGCGTGTCGACTGTTCGACGAGCGCTCACGGAGGGCTGCGCGTCGAGGTTCTCCCCCTGCATCATTGAGCTTGTCCCTCACCAGATCCGGTTCTCTGCTTGCGGTAAGTTCTTGCAGGTCAAGGCCGGGATGCGGCTGGAGGTCGAGCGCTTCGGGCTGCTTAACCGCTTGATCCATTTCCTGGTGCGGCGCATGCGGGGTCCCGAGCCGCTGAGCCTTTACCTTTTGAGCTACCGTGGAAGCGTGCTGCGCGTGCCGGCCGAGGCTATCCATCAGCATCCGGACTACCGCCTCGCGGACTTCCGGCACTGGAAGGAACAAGCCGCGCAAGCAACCCGTCAGATGTAAGGCCCAGTCAAGCGAGGGGATGGTCATGTATCAACTTTATGGGACACAAGGCTCCGGTTCGGCCATCGTCGAGATCGCCCTGGAGTGTTGCCAGGTGCCGTACCGCATCGTTGAAGCCTCGTCCTGGGCGCCGTCGCCCGGGGCCGACGAGCTGGCGCGGCTCAACCCGCTGAAACAGGTCCCGACCCTGCAACTGCCGGACGGCAGTGTCCTTACCGAGAGCGCGGCGATCCTGATCGAGCTGGGCTTGCGTTATCCGCGCTCGGCGCTGCTGCCCGAGGATGAGAGCGCCCGGGCGCAGGCGATTCGCGGCCTGGTGTTTATCGCCGCCAATTGCTACTCGGCAATCAGCGTGATCGATTACCCGGAACGCTGGCTGCACGACGCCGATGAAGCGCTGAGGGCGCGGGTACGCGATGCGGCCCATGAGCGCCTGCACCGCAACTGGGAGGTGTTCGCCGATCAGTTCGCCACACAGCTGTACGCCAGCGGTTCACCCCTGGCGGCCCTGGATGTCCAGGCGGCGGTGGTGTCGCGCTGGTGCGGCACGCGCGAGCACCTGCGGCGCGAACGCCCCGAGTGTTGCGATCTGCTGGAGCGCATCGACCGTCATCCGCAGGTGGCCCAGGTGCTGGAGCGGCACTGGCCGGACTGAATACGGCAGGGCGCGAGGCAGCAAAAGCCGTCGATGGTTGAGCGCGAGGCTCTTATACTCGCCGGCTTTCTTTATGCCTACTTGAGAGGAACGCCCCTTGGCCAACGAATCGGATCAGCACTTCTACAACCGCGCCGATGCCATCATCGAACTGGCGAACACCCATATCAGCGACAGCAGCCGCGGCAAGGCCAGTGCCTCGCTGATGTACGCCAACTCGCGGTTTGCCGCCTGGGTCAGCGCCTGCGGTTGCCGCAACGCCGAGGAACTGGCGGCGGCCAAGCAGCAGGCGGTGGATTATTTCGTCGAGGAATTCCGCCTGATGCTGGAAGAGAACCTCACCGACTACATCGAGAATTTCAGCCTCTACATGACGCCTCAGGACAGCTGAAAAGCATCGCGGGCAAGCCTCGCTCCTACAGAAGACCGTGAGCTTCTGTAGGAGCGAGGCTTGCCCGCGATAGCGTCAGTGATGTCGCCGCAGAAAAAGCGGACTTACAACCCCATCTCCAGTTCCAGCAGATCCGCCAGCGGCTGGCGGCGGCGGATCAGTTTTACCTGGCCGTCCTCGAACAGCACCTCCGGCAACAGCGGCCGGCTGTTGTAGTTGGAGGACATGCTGGCGCCGTAGGCGCCGGTGTCGTGGATCACCAGCAGGTCGCCGACCCGGGCCTGGGGCAGCAACTGCGGGGTCAGGCTTTCGTCGTCCTGGGTGAAGATATCGCCGGACTCGCACAGCGGGCCGCCGACCACGGTGGGCCGCAGTTCGCGCTGGACCGACTGGCCATTGGCGTCGATCAGGCTCATGGCGTGATAGGCGCCGTACATGGCCGGGCGCATCAGGTCGTTGAAGCCGGTGTCGGCCAGCACGAAGTGATGATTGCCGGCATCTTTCACCACCCGCACTTCACTGACCAGGCAGCCAGCCTCGGCCACCAGGAAACGCCCGGGTTCGATTTCCATGCGCACGCCGTGGCCGAGCCAGGCTTCGATTTCCTCGCGGGCCTGGCGCCAGGCATTGGCATAACGACGCACGTCCACCGGCTCGTCGCCGGCGCGGTACGGGGTGGACAGGCCGCCGCCGATGGAGAAGGCCTCGATGTCGTGGTCCAGGGACTTGACCGTCGCCACCATGGCTGCGCCGACCTGCTCCAGGTGCCCGTAGTCCACGCCGGAGCCGATGTGCATGTGCAAGCCCACCAGTTTCAGGCCGTACTGGCGGATCACCGCGAGGGCTTGGTCGACCTGTTCGTGCCAGATGCCGTGCTTGCTGTTTTCGCCGCCGGTGTTGGTCTTGCGGCTATGGCCGTGGCCGAAGCCCGGGTTGATCCGCAGCCACACGCGGTGGCCCGGGGATTTTTCGCCGAGCTGGCGCAGCATGTCGATGGAACCGGCGTTGACCTCGATGTTCAGCTCCACCACCCGTTGCAGGGTGGCGGTGTCGAACAGGTCGCAGGTGAAGACGATGCCGGCCGGGTCGCCTTCCGGGCTGAACCCGGCCAGCAACGCCCGCTCGATTTCCCCCAGAGACACCGCGTCCACCCGCACCCCGGCCTCGCGGATCAGGCGCAGCACCTGCAGGTTGGAGCAGGCTTTCTGCGCGTAACGCACCACGTCGAAGGCCTTCAGTTGCTGGATGCGCACCTTGATGGTCCGCGCGTCGTAGCACCACAACGGGGTGCCGTACTGGCGGGCGGCGGCGGTCAGTTGCTCGGGAGAAAAGGGAATGGCCATGGCAATCGTCTGTGGCGAGGAAAGAGGCCTGCATGATGCCGAGGGCGGTGTATTCAATAAAATATCTATTCTTTGTATCTCGATTCAGTTTTGATATGGGTTGTGTGAGTCAACGTCTCAAACCAAGGAGCAAGCGGTGGACATTTCCCTGCGCCATATCGAGGTGTTCCGCGCCATCATGCAGGCCGGCAGCGTCACCGGCGCGGCGCGCCTGCTGTTCACCTCGCAACCCACGGTCAGCCGCGAGCTGGCGCGGCTGGAGAGCCTGTCCGGGCTGAGCCTGTTCGATCGCGAGGGCGGCCGCCTGCTGCCGACCGCCCAGGCCATGCTGTTGCTGGAGGAGGTGGAGCGGGCTTATGTCGGCCTGGAGCGGATCAACAGCGTGGCGCAGTCGATCCGCCGCTTCGAGCACGGCCAGCTGAGCCTGACCTGCCTGCCGCTGTTCTCCCAGACCCTGCTGCCGCGGGTGTGCAAGCACTTCCAGCAGCGCCACGCCGGCATCGGCCTGAGCATCACCGCCCAGGAATCGCCCTTGCTCGAAGAGTCCCTCAGCGCCCAGCGCCACGACCTGGGCCTGACCGAAAGCGAGCACCTGCCGCGGGGTACCCAGGGCGAACTGCTGTTCTGCGCCGACATGGTGTGCATCCTGCCGGAAGGGCATCCGTTGCTGGCCAAGCCGCTGCTGCATAGCGAGGACTTTCGCGGGGTGGATTTCATCAACCTGTCAGGCCTGGACATTTATCGTCAGACCCTCGACGAGCACTTTCGCCAGGCCGGCGTCGACCGCCGGGTGGTGATCGAAACCACCAACGCCGCCTCGGTCTGTGCCATGGTGCGCCAGCAACTGGGGGTGGCGATCATCAACCCGCTGAGCGCCATGGAGGAGGCGGGCAGGGGCCTGGCGATCCGGCCGCTGCAGTTGTCGGTGCCGTACCGGGTGATGCTGATCCGCCCGGACTACCGGCCGTCGTCGATTTTCGTCGAGGCCTTCTGCGCCTCGTTGAAACAGGAGGCGTCGGCCCTGGCCGCGGCCCTCGAGCGTCGATTGCAACGGGAGCCATGACAGGCATTGCCGCCGTTGTCGACCTAGGCTTGGAGCAACCGGATTCTTGGTAAACCCTGGGGGATGTCTGTCATGGCGGGACCTGTAACGAGCGAATCCGGGAAACATTTGAGCCGCGGCATTCCGCGCACCGTCTGGGCCTTGGGATTTGTCAGCCTGTTCATGGACGTGTCGTCCGAGCTGGTGCACAGCCTGTTGCCGCTGTACATGGTCGGAACCCTGGGGATCAGCATGCTGGTGGTCGGCATCATCGAGGGCGTGGCGGAAGCCACGGCGCTGATCGTGAAAGTCTTTTCCGGGGCCCTCAGCGATTTCATCGGTCGGCGCAAGGAACTGCTGTTGCTCGGTTACGGCCTGGCGGCGCTGACCAAGCCGCTGTTTCCCCTGGCGGCTTCGGCGGAGCTGGTGTTCAGCGCGCGCCTGCTCGACCGTATCGGCAAGGGCATTCGCGGCGCGCCACGGGATGCCCTGGTGGCGGACGTGGCCCCGGCGGAAATCCGCGGCGCCTGTTTTGGCCTGCGCCAGTCGCTGGACACCGTGGGGGCTTTCCTCGGGCCGATCCTGGCCATCGGCCTGATGCTGTGGCTGGCCAACGATATCGCCCATGTCCTGTGGCTGGCGGTGATCCCCGCGGCGCTGGCCGTGGCGCTGCTGATCTTCGCCATCCGCGAACCTGAGCACGCCCCCGGCACCCGGCACTTCCACTCGCCATTGCGCCTGGCCTCGCTGCGGCGTTTTTCCCGGCATTACTGGTGGGTGGTGGCCATCGGCGCGGCCTTCACCCTGGCCCGTTTCAGCGAGGCATTCCTGGTGCTGCGGGCCCAGCAACTGGGCTTCGCCGCCGCCTGGGTGCCGCTGGTGATGGTGGTCATGGCCGGGTTCTACATGGTCTCGGCCTATCCGGTCGGCAAATGGTCGGATCACATCAACCGCAGCGCCTTGCTCAGCGTCGGCCTGCTGTTGCTGATCCTCGCCGACCTGGTGCTGGCCTATGCCGAATCGGTGCCGATGGTGCTGCTCGGCGTCGCCCTGTGGGGCCTGCACATGGGCTTCAGCCAGGGCATCCTCGCCACCCTGGTGGCCGACACCACGCCTGCCGACCTCAAGGGCACCGCCTTTGGCGTGTTCAACCTGCTGAGCGGGATCGCCCTGTTGCTGGCCAGCGTGATCGCCGGCTGGCTGTGGCAGGTCCATGGCGCGGCGCTGACGTTCTACGCCGGCGCCGGGTTTGCCGGCTTGTCGCTGCTGTTGCTGATGGGCAAGCCGAAATCGCAGTGACGGTCTCTCGGGGCAGGGCGCTAGCCACTCCCGCCGGGCTGATCGGCCGACAAGCTCCAGACGATGGAGCTGAGGATGCCTAGGTCGAGCAACAGGGCCTGCGAGCGCAGGGCCTTGCGCAAGGATGGGTAGTCGGCCCTGGTCGCCTTGAAACTGGACCTTTCCAGCGCATGGATATGTCGGGTCACCACCGTGACGGCCAGGTTGGCCAGCTGTTTCTCGGTGCCGGGCACCGCGATATCCAGCTCTTTCAAGCGGTTCTGGAAGGCGGCGATGGCTTCTTTTTCACTGTCATCCCGGGGCTGATAGAGGATCTTCTGCTCGGGGGCGCTTGCAGTGACTTTCTTGTACAGGGCGACCGACTCGTTGAAGTGTTCCAGGGCCGCTGCCTTGGCCTCGGTGGCGTGCAGGGTGTCCTGCAGTTCGAGGTACATCAGCATTTCGTGGAATTTCTGCAAGCCTCGGTGCAGCTCGGCGCCGGCGTTGGCCGAGAGTTTCTCGAGTCCTTTCCTGTCCGCATCGAAGGAGGGGCCGGCCATGGCCTGGAGGCTGGCCAGCCCCGCCAGCACTATGCAAAAGCCGGTGTAGAGCAGGCATCTGGTCAGGCGCATGTTCCGCTCCTCGTTATCGGGTCGATGAAGCAGGCGAAGGGCTGGCTGGCATGCCGGGCGCTGCCCATGCTTGAGCGCTGTGCTCCGGCTTCGACAGATAACGCAGCGCGCACCGGCCTGGACTGTTTCAGCCGTGAGTCAGTGGGCAGGAAGGCGTGGGAAACGGCGTTCGCCAGCCGTATGAGTTGAATGTAGCTGACGGATAGGCGGCTGCCAGCGGCCTCTGTTCAGCGTCGGCCGGGCCGCAGAATGAACCCGGCGCACCATGAGGTGCGCCGGGTGTGTTGCCGGCCAGCCGCCGGATGTCGTGGGTCCGAGGGCCGGCCGTGGTGCGCGGTAAATTAGCGTTCGATCGCCAATGCCACGCCCTGGCCGCCACCGATGCACAAGGTCGCCAGGCCTTTCTTGGCATCGCGCTTGAGCATTTCGTGCAGCAGGGTCACCAGTACCCGGCAGCCCGAGGCGCCGATCGGGTGGCCGAGGGCGATGGCGCCGCCGTTGACGTTGACCTTGCTCGCGTCCCAACCCAGTTCCTTGCCCACCGACAGCGACTGGGCGGCGAAGGCTTCGTTGGCTTCGATCAGGTCCAGTTGCTCCAGGGACCAGCCGGCCTTGTCCAGGCAGCGGCGGGTGGCCGACACCGGGCCGATGCCCATGATCGCCGGGTCGACGCCGGCGTTGGCGTAGGCGGCGATCTTCGCCAGCACCGGCAGGCCCAGGGCCTTGGCCTTGGCGGCGCTCATCAGGATCACCGCGGCGGCGCCGTCGTTCAGCGACGAGGCGTTGCCGGCGGTGACCGTGCCGTCCTTCTTGAAGGCCGGTTTGAGCTTGCCCAGGGATTCGGCGGTGGTGCCGACGCGCGGCTGCTCGTCGGTGGCGAAGGCCACGGGGTCGCCCTTGCGCTGGGGAATCAGGATCGGGGTGATCTCATCGACGAAGCGCCCGCCTTCGATGGCGGCCACGGCCTTCTGCTGCGAGGCGGCGGCAAAGGCGTCCTGGGCTTCGCGGCTGATGCCGTATTTGTCCACCAGGTTCTCGGCGGTGATGCCCATGTGATAGTCGTTGAAGGCGTCCCACAGGCCGTCGCTGATCATGGTGTCGACGATCTGGCTGTGGCCCATACGCAGGCCGGTGCGGGCGCCGGGCAGCACGTAGTTGGCCAGGCTCATGTTTTCCTGGCCGCCGGCGATGATCACCTCGGCGTCGCCGCAGCGGATCGCCTGGGCGCCCAGGTGCAGGGCCTTGAGGCCGGAGCCGCAGACCTTGTTCAGGGTCAGCGCTGGCACCGCGTGGGGCAGGCCGGCCTTGATCGCGGCCTGGCGCGCGGGGTTCTGCCCGGCGCCGGCGGTGAGCACCTGGCCCATGATCACTTCATCGACCTGGGCGCCGTCCAGGCCGGTCTGGGCCAGCAGCTGGCGGATCACCGCGGCGCCGAGATCGACCGCAGGGATATTGGCCAGCGAACCCTGGAAACTGCCGACCGCGGTGCGGGTGGCGGCAACGATTACGACGTCTTGCATGGTCTGGTTGCTCCTCAGGCGAACTGCATTTCAGGCACGTGGGCCGGCACGATCAGCTTGCCGGCGGTCTTGCTGACGATTTCCTCGACGCTCACGCCCGGGGCGCGCTCCTTGAGGATGAACGCGCCGTTCTCGATCTCCAGGTACGCCAGGTCGGTCAGCACGCGCTTGATGCAGTTGGCGCCGGTCAGCGGCAGGCTGCAGCGCGACAGCAGTTTCGACTCGCCGTCTTTCGAGGCGTGGGTCATGGTGACGATGATGTTGTCCGCGCCGGCCACCAGGTCCATGGCGCCGCCCATGCCCTTGACCAGCTTGCCGGGGATCATCCACGAGGCGATGTTGCCCTGCACGTCGACCTCGAAGGCGCCGAGCACGGTGAGGTCGATATGGCCGCCGCGGATCATCGCGAAGGATTCGGCGGAAGAGAAAATCGACGCGCCGACGCGCGCGGTGACGGTCTGCTTGCCGGCGTTGATCATGTCCGCATCGACTTCGTCGTCGGTGGGGAAGGCGCCCATGCCGAGCAGGCCGTTTTCCGATTGCAGCATCACTTCCATGCCGTCGGGGATGTAGTTGGCCACCAGGGTCGGGATGCCGATGCCGAGGTTCACGTAGAAGCCGTCCTGCAGTTCGCGGGCGACGCGTTGAGCCATTTGTTCGCGGGTAAGAGCCATTTTTTTATTCTCCGTCAGTCGTTGGGCGGGCGATTACTTGCGCACGGTGCGCTGTTCGATGCGTTTTTCGAACGTGCCGCAAATGATCCGGTCGACGTAGATGCCGGGGGTGTGGATCTGCGTCGGGTCCAGCTCGCCCGGCTCGACGATTTCTTCGACCTCGACCACGGTGATCTTGCCGGCGGTGGCGGCCAGCGGGTTGAAGTTCTGGGCGGTGTGGCGGTAGACCACGTTGCCGAAGTGGTCGGCTTTCCAGCCTTTGACGATGGCGAAGTCGCCGGTGATGGACTCTTCCATCAGGTAGGCGCGGCCGTTGAATTCACGGGTTTCCTTGCCGTCGGCGACCGGCGTGCCGACGCCGGTGGCGGTGAAGAAGGCCGGGATGCCGGCGCCGCCAGCGCGCATTTTTTCGGCCAGGGTGCCTTGCGGGGTCAGTACCACTTCGATTTCGCCGCTCAGCAGTTGCTTCTCGAACAGGGCGTTTTCACCGACGTAGGAGGCCACTACCTTGCTGATCTGCCGGTCTTCCAGCAGCACGCCGAGGCCGAAGCCGTCGACGCCGCAGTTGTTGGAGACCACGGTCAGGTCGCGGGTGCCGCGACGCTTGATCTCGGCGATCAGGTTTTCCGGAATGCCGCACAGGCCGAAGCCGCCGGAGATCACGGTCATGCCGTCCTTGAGGCCTTCGAGGGCTTCCTCGTAGGACGCCACGCGCTTGTCGAAACCTGCCATCTGCACATCCTCTTGTTATGGGTATTTGCATTGCCAGCCGGCTGGCCGGCCGTATGAAGAGAGTGAGCCGCAGTGTTGCGCCGAGGCATTCATTTGTTAAGTTTATTTTTAAGGTTGATTGATTTATAAAACAGGATAATTAGCTGCAAGCTGCAAGCCGCATCTAGCTTGCAGCTTGCAGCTGATTCTCTCTTGGAGCTTCCTATGACCGTGAAACAGATCCGCGCCTTCCTGGCCGTGGCCCAGAGCCTGAGTTTCGCCGTGGCCTGCGAGCGCCTGCACCTGTCGCAGTCGGCCCTGAGCCTGACCATCAAGGCCCTGGAGGACGGCCTCGGCGGGCGGCTGTTCAGCCGCAATACGCGCAACGTCGCCCTGACCCCGGAAGGCGAGGCCCTGGTGCCCCTGGCGCGGCGCCTGATCGCCGACTGGGACAACGCCGAGGACGAACTGCGCCAGCGTTTTACCCTGCAACGCGGGCGGGTGACCCTGGCGGCCATGCCGTCCTTTGCCGGCAACCTGCTGCCGCCGATTCTCAAGACCTTTCGCGCGCGCTACCCGCAGGTCAACGTCACGGTCAACGACGTGATCAACGAACAGGTGCTGGAGATGGTCCGCGACCGCCAGGTGGAACTGGGGGTGGCCTTCGAACCGCAGCAAAGCGCGTCGCTGCAATTCACCCCGCTGTACATCGACCGCTTTGTCGCCGTGGTGCCCAGCGACTCACCCCTGGCCGACCTGAAGGACATCGACTGGCAGTCGCTGCTGGAACAGCCCTTTATCACCCTGCAACGGCCGTCCACGGTACGGGTGATGCTCGAAGAACATTTGTTGGCGCGGCAGATGAAGTTGCCGGTGGAATTCGAAAGCCATCAGCTGGCGACGGTGGGACGCATGGTCGCCAGCGGCCTTGGCGTCAGTGCGGTGCCGGCCCTGTGCGCCGGGCAGATGCGCGAACTGGGCGCGCGCTGCATCACCCTGCGCGACCCGGTGGTGGAACGCGCCATCGGCGTGCTGACCAAGCCCGGGCATGAGCTGTCGAGCGCGGCCCAGGCGCTGTTCGACATTTTGCGCGGGGCCGGTCTGGCCGAGCGCCTGGCGGTGCTTTCCTAGGAGCTCAGGCGCTCGGCCAGCAGCGGCAACAGTTGCTCGCAGGAGGCGGCGATCTTCAGGTCCAGCAGCTCGTCGGCGCGGGTCTTGCCGAAGTTGATGGCGATCAGCGGCTTGCCCTGGGCGGCCATGACCTTGCACAGGCGAAAGGCCGAATAGGCCATCAGGGACGAGCCCACCACCAGCAGGCCGGCGGCCTGCTCGACGCTGTGCAGGGCCTTGGCCGCAGTGGCCTGGGCCACGTTTTCGCCGAAGAACACCACATCCGGTTTCAGCCGTTCGCCATCGCAATGGGGGCAGCGGGGCAGCTGGAAACGTTCTTCGAACACCGGGTCAAGCAGGGTGTCGCCGTCAGGCGCCTGCACCGCGTCGACACCGGCCAGGTAGGGGTTGTGCAGTTCCAGCAACTGCTGGATCGCCTGCCGATCGCTGCGTTGCGTGCAGTCCAGGCAGACCACCCGGTGCAGGTTGCCGTGCAGTTCGATCACGTCGCGGCTGCCGGCCTGGTCGTGCAGGGTGTCGACGTTCTGGGTGATGACCCCGGCGATCTTCTGTCGCGCCTGCAAATGCGCCAACGCCTCGTGGGCCGCGTTCGGCCGCGCCTGGCGGATCCGCGGCCAGCCGAGCATGGCCCGCGCCCAGTAGCGGCGCCGGGCCTTGGGCTCGGCCAGGAACTCCTGGTACATCATCGGCTGGTTGCCGCGACGCACGCCGTCGTTGTCGCGGTAGTCGGGAATCCCTGAAGGGGTGCTGATGCCGGCGCCGGTGAGGACCATGAAGGGGCGCTCGGCCATCAGTTGTTGTAACTGCTCCAGAGGGGTGTCCAGGGTGTCGGTCATGTGCGTCCTCATGCTCTGGCGGTGGCGCTGCGGACCGCAGCGAGGCCCTACCTTGTGCCTGACGAGGAGTTTAGACAAGGGCGCGGAAGCTGGATGGCTGTGTCGCCGTCCAGCTTCCCGCGGCGGGGATTCAGGAGGACTGCGCGCTGTCGTCCTGGGGTTCTTCGCTGGTTTCTTCTTGCCCCGGCAGTTCGGTGATCACGCTGAAGTCACTGACCTCCACCGCGCCCAGGCCGTAGCCCAGCAGGTGGAAGGAGAAGGCCTTGCGCGATTCCGGGTTGGCGAAGCTGAAGTCCATTTCCAGCGGCTGGTCGGGGGTGACCAGCATCTCTTCCGGCAGGCCCAGGGGCACGTCCTGTTCGCGCTCCTTGCCCTTGAGCAGGATGTAGGCGCTCTGCTGCGGGTCGGCCGAGCGCACGGTGAAGCGCACGCGGGTCAGCGAGCCCTTGGGCATTTCCAGGTACTGCGCGCCGATCAGGTTGTCGGCCCAGTCATCCTTGATCTGCGCTTGCAGCGGGATGATCGCCGGGCTGCCGAACTGGTAGTGCAGGTTCAGCGGCGATTGCAGCAGGGTGCGGTCCAGTCCCTCGGCCCGGGCGCTGATCTGGCGCGCGCGCAGGCCGCCGTACTGGCCCTTGAAGGTGGCGCTGTCGGCGATGAAACCGGTGCTTGAGTAGTAGCGGCAGCGCTGCTGGAAATCGCATTCGGTCAGGGTGCCCTGGCCATCGTGATAACGCAGCTTGCCGTTGGTGTAGGACATGATTTCCCGGCCCAGGGCGTAGTCGCGAAATAGCGAGCGGCCGCTGAGGCTGTCCGGCACCTGGAAGCCGAAGTAGTCGAGCACCGAGGCGCTCAGGTCGACATGGCCGTAGGTCCCGGACTTGAGTCTGGGCAGTTGCGCCTGCTCCGGGGCGAGCATCAGGTTGAAGCCCCAGGACGATGCCAGGCGCACGCCATCGATACCGTGGGATTCGTCCGAGGTGATCACCACCAGGGTGTCCTTCAACACGCCCTGGCGCTCCAGCTGGTCCATGAACTGGCCGATGGCGTCGTCCAGGTAGGCCACGGCGGCTTGCTTGGGTGTGTCGAAGCGGTTGAGGTATTCCTCGGGCGCGGAGTAGGGCTGGTGGGTGCCGACGGTCAACAGGGTGAGCATCCACGGCTGCTTCTGTTTTTTCAGCTGGCCGACATACTCCAGCGCGCCTTCGAAGAAGGCCTTGTCGTCCTTGCCCCAGGGGAAGTCCAGGTAGTTGGCGTTGCTGAACCACTCCAGGCCGTGGGTCGAGTCGAAGCCGATGTGCGGCATGATCTTGTCTTTGGCCATGAAGCGCAGGCCGGCGCCTTGCAGGTAATGGGTATTGAAACCCTGCTTGCGCAGCTGGGCCGGCAGGCAGGCCTGGTTGCGCTGGCTTTGGGTCAGCAGCTCGATGCCCTTGGGCGTACCGTTGTCGAGCTTGTCGTAGTCGCCGCAGAGCATGGCGTACAGGCCGCGGATGGTCTGGTGGCTGTGCAGTACGTAGTCCGGGGTGTTCATGCCGCGTTCGGCCCAGGCGCTGAGCTTGGGCATCAGGTTGTCCTGGTAGCGGCTGTGCAGGGCCTCGCGGTTGGTCTTGATATAGGCGCCGGGAATGCCTTCCAGGGCGATCACCAGCACGTTGCGTGCCTGGCCCGGGGCGGCCAGCAGCGGCTCGCCGTCGAGGTCGAGCTGGGTCAGGCCGGCCATCTGCACCGGCAGTTCGGGCACATCGCCTTCCAGCCATTGTTCCAGCTGCACCTGGCCCTGGCCGGCCGCGGCCGCGAGCAACTGGTGCGGCAGGTTGAACAGGCGCCACTGGTCGGCTTCGCTGGGGTTCAGGTATTGCACGCCGCCATGGGCCAGCCACAGCAGCGCCGGGGCGGTCCAGGCATGGCGCGGCAAGCGTGGGGCGCGGGTGCCGCGGGCCGCCCATTGCACGCCCAGCCACAGCACCAGGCCGGACAGCAGCGCCGCGGCCAGCCAGGGATGAGCCAGGCCACCGCCGGTGGAGTTGCCGACGAACTGTGGGTCGAACAGGTAATGCAGGTCAGAGGCGTTAGGCAGGCGGCCCACGGCGCTGACCAGCTCGGCGCTGGCGATGCTCAGCAGGGCCCACACCAGCAGCACCGGCAAGGCCAGCCACCAGGGCCGGCGGTACAGCAGCAGGGTCAACAGGCCCGCGGTGCCCAGGTCCGAGAGATAACCCAAAGGGTCGGACCAGCCAAGCAGCGCACGCGCCACCAGGGGCACGAGCAGCACCAGGCTCAGCAGTGCGCCAAGGGGAGCCAGGGGATGATGGAAAACACGCCGGATGAAATTCACGAAAAACCTGCCAGTCATTAAATCGTCATGCAAATGTGCGCCATGGTAACAACAGCCGGCGGCAAGACGTTTCTTATTCGACAGGGAAATAAGCTCCCGGGCCGCTGGCGAAACGGCCCTGGGCACTGCAGGGCGGCGGCTTGAAGCCCGTATTCAGGCGCCTGGCGGCGGAGCCAGGGAAGGGAGGATGGCGCTCGGATTTACTATTTCAGAGTGTTTAAAGACGCGCGGCGCCAGGGTTCAGCGCGACCACTTGATGATCAGCCGGGCGAAAAAAGCGCCGCTGACGATCACCGCGAACAACCGCAGGGTCTGCATGGCCAGCACCAGGCCGACATCGGCGTGGGTGTCCACCGCGATGATTGTCATGGCATCCAGGCCGCCGGGGCTGGTGGCGAGGTAGACCGAGAGGAAATCCTTGTCCAGCCAGTGCGCCAGCAGCCAGGCCGACAACGCGCAGAGGGCGATCAGCAGCACCGCGCCAAAGATCATCGCCGGCAGGCGGGTCCAGACGTAGCGCAGGGTCGGCCGGTCGAAGCGCAAGCCGATGTAGCAGCCAATGGCGCCGTAGGCCAGGGCCAGCAGCCAGCCGGGCAGGGTGATGTGCAGCAGCCCGGAGACTTGCAGCGCGCCGCCGATCAGCAGCGGCACCAGCAGGGCCCCGGCCGGCACCCGCGACCCGAGCAGCACGCCGAGCACTATGATGCCCAGGGTCAGGCCGAGGTTGAGCAGGGTGAAGGTCTGCAGCACCACCTCGGTGCTGTGGGCCTGGCTGCCGCCGGCCGGGACGCCGATCCAGTGGCTGGCCAGGGCGCCGATCATCACCACGCACACCACCCGCACGTACTGCATGGTGGCCACCACCCGCGAGTCGGCGCCGAAGTCGTCGGCCATCGCCACCATGGCCGAGGCCGCCCCTGGTGCGGTGCCCCAGGCCGCGGTGCTGGGTGGCAGGCCGCCGAGGCGTACCAGCGCCAGGCCGACCAGGGCGCTGAGGCAGACGGTGAGCAGGGTGGCGAACAGCATCACCGGCCAGGACTGGGCCATCGAGGCCAGCACCGCCATGGTCATGGAGTGGGCGGCCAGGACCCCGACCGAGCCCTGGCCGAGGCGGAAGGCCTGGCGCGGCACGCGGATGCTGGCGCCGCTGACGCCGAAACCGATGGCCACCAGCATCGGCCCGAGGAACTGCCCGGCTGGCACTTGGAAATGTTTCAGCAACTGCCCGGCGCTGCCGGCGAGGATCAGCAGCGCCAGCCATTGCAGGGCAAGGGGCCAGGCGGACAGGGACAAAGGCGAGGGACGAGGCAAGGGCATTCTCCAGCGCGCTGGCCGTTCCTGTTGCGGGATCGTTGCTACCAGCGCTTCGGAGCAAATTATTGATAGCGCAATTGATCAAGTCCAGTTTCTAATTGTGATCAATCAATAACTCTGGTTTATCGATTATGGACCTGCGCGATCTGACCTATTTCGAAACCATCGCCGAGCTCGGCCACCTCGGGCGCGCGGCGCAGAAGCTCAACCGCAGCCAGCCGGCGCTGACCAAAAGCATCCAGCGCCTGGAGGAGTCCTTCGGCACCAAGCTGTTCGAGCGTGACGGGCGGCGGATCAAGCTGACGGCGGTGGGCCTGTTGCTGCAACAGCGCGCCCGGCAGTTGCAGCAGAACATCGCCGAGACCCATCGCGAGGTGCGCGATTTTGCCAGCGGCGTGCTCGGCAATATCCGCCTGGGGTGCGCCGCCAGCATGGCCGAGCACCTGCTGCCGCAGATGACCGCGACCCTGCTGGAGCGGGCCCCGGACATCACCCTGAACCTGGTGATCGGCCAGGACGACGTGCTCCGCGAGTCCCTGCGCTCGGGGCGCCTGGACATGGTGATCTGCCCGCTGTTCGAGGGTGACCCAAACCTGAGCCACCACACCCTGTTCGAAGACCAGGCCGTGGTGGTGGCCAGCCGCGACCACCCGGTGTTCGACACGCCGATGCGCCTGCGCGACCTGTGCGACTACCGCTGGGTGCTGCCGGGAACCGGGGTCTCGGCCCGCCGCTGGATCGACAACGTGTTCCAGAGCCACAAGCTGCCGTTGCCCTCGGTGCAGATCGAGACCAACACCATCTCCCTGCTGCCGCGGCTGATCGCCAAGACCGGGCTGCTGAGCTTCCTGGCCCGGGAAACCCTGGACGACTTCAAGGGCATCGCCCACCTGCGGGAAGTGCCGCTGGCGCAAACCCGCATGCATCGCAGCATCGTGGTGCTGGTGCGGACCGAAGGCTACCTGTCGCCGGCGGCCCAGTTGCTGCTGGATCTGCTCAAGCGGGATGGGCGGCAGTTCTTCACTGCGGGTTAAACACCGACTGGTAACGGGCTACGCATTGCGTGCTTCTGTAGGAGCAGCCGGTCGACGCTCGATTGCTCGCGATAGCCGGCAAAGCCGGCGTAATTGAATGCTGCTGGTCGATCAATGTGCGGGGCTTTCCGTCAGCGAGGCGGGAATGTCCCGCATGGCGTGCAGGACGCGCCACACGTCAATGTGGTCGTCGTGCCGGGCGTAGAACACCAGAAAGGGATAGCGACTCAATGGCCAGTAAAGAAGCCCTGGCAAATCGAGCTCATGGGTGTAGCGGGAAAGGCCTGAGGCCGGATGCCGGGCGATATGCGCATAGGCGGCTTGCAGGTCGTCGATGAAGCCCAAGGCTGCCTGCTCGGCCTGTTGAGCCAGGTAGTAGTCGACAGCGTCTTCTACATCCTGATTGGCCAGGGCCCTTGGAATGACCCGCTGTGCCTTCATTCCTTGCGGACGCTGGCGCGAAGAGCGTCGAAGTAACGATCGTCCACCGGAGTGCCAGGCGCCGATTCAGCACCCGCCAGCAGCAGGCCGCGCAGGTGCTGTCGATCCTGATCCTTGCGGATCAGCTCCCGCACGTACTCGCTGCTGGTGCTGTAGCCCCGCTGGCTGACCTGATCGTCGACGAAGGCCTTGAGGGCTTCTGGCAGGGAAATGTTCATGGTGCTCATGGTTTTGTCCACGTTTGACAAAATTTGCCAAAGTATACGCCTCCAGCCTCACCTTGCCAGCGAGGAACATCAGGGACATGCCGCCGATCCATGGCGCCACGCTGGGCTCCCACCGCAAGGGCCAACCACCAAGCTCGCGGCCAACCGATGCGGTCGTTAGTGTGCCGTTCGCAGTGCCGGTACATGAGTTTCATCGGGGCAACAGACACCGGCTTCAGCGGGTCTCGATCTGCGCCTGCAACTGTCCGCCCACGATAGACACTTCCCGCAACTGCGCTCCGTCGCGGATCACGAACAAGGCATCCATGCCGCGCTCCTGGGCCAACCGCGGTCCCTCTACTTCGCCGAGCACCAGCAGCGCGGTGGCCCAGGCATCGGCCAGCATGCAGTTGGCGGCCACCACGCTGACCGAGGCCAGGCGGTTGTCCAGGGGCGCGCCGGTGGCCGGGTCGAGGGTATGGGCATAGGACTGCCCGGCGATCTCCACCCACCGCCGGTAGTCGCCGGAGGTGGCAATGGCTGCATTGCCCAGCTCCATCATCCCCATGACTTGGCGGACCCCACGCAGGGGTTTCTCCAGGGCCACGGTCCAGGGTTGCCCGGCGGGCTTGCTGCCCCTGGCGCGCATTTCGCCGTCGATCCCCACCAGATAGTCACGGATGCCCGAGGCTTCCAGGGCGCGCGCCAGTTCATCGACGCCAAAACCCTTGGCAATGCCATTGAGGTCCAGGCGCAGTTTCGCCCGCTTGCGCAAGCGGTGGCGCCGGGGTTGCAGCTCCAGGCCGTAGCTGGCGGGGGCGAGGCGCTGCCGGCCCAGCTCGGCCAGCGCCGGCTGATCCAGTGTCCGGGCCGTGGGGCCGAAGCCCCAGCCCTGGACCAGTTCGCCCACGGCGATCTCGAAGGCCCCGGCGGATTGCTCGCTGACCTGCAGCGCCGTGGTGATGACGTGCATCAGTTCCCTGGGCACGCTGACCCAGTGGTGCCTGGGCGCCGAGTTGAGTCGGTTGAGATCGGACGTGGGGTTCCAGCTCGACATCTGTTGCTCAACCCGTTCCACCGCCTGGGCCAGGCGGTCCGCGATGTCTCGGGTAGCGAATCCCGGGGCGGCATAGAACAGCGCGGTGTAGCGGCTACCCATGGTCGGGCCGTTGAGGCTGTAGCGTTGCAGTCCGGCGGTTTCAGTAGATGTCTTCACGGTAACGTCCTTGGGCCTTGAGGGTCAGTACGCTGAGGTTGAGCGGCGCCAGCACTTCGTCCAGGGCCTGGATCACCCCCTTGGCCATGTCCCGGCTGCCGCAGACCAGCACCTGGGCGCCTTTTTCCACCAGCCGGCGTAGCGCCAGGGCATCGGCGAGCAGCCGGTCCTGCACGTAGCCGCGCGCCGGGACCCGGGAGAAGGCCGCGTGCAGGGCGGTCAGGCGTCGGTCGGCCAGATAGCCCTTGAGTTCCGGCTCGTAGAGGAAGTCCGAGGCCGGGTGGCGCCCGCCCCAGTACAGGTGCATCGGTTGCCGGGCCCGGTTGCCGCGGATAAAGCCCGCCAGGGGGCCGATTCCGGTGCCGGCGCCGATCAGGATCACCGGTTGCGAGCCCTGGACCGGACGAAATTGCGGATTGGGCTGGATGAAGCCCTGGATCCGCGCTCCCGCTTGCAGGTCATGGAGAAAGCCTGAGCACAGGCCACCAGGGTGCTTGCGCACGCAGATCTCCAGGACCCCGTCGGCGCTGCTGCTGGCCAGGGAGTAGAAACGCGGCTGCGCAGTGCCGGGGGGCAGGATACCCACCAGGTCGCCGGCCTGGAATTCGGGCAAGCCTTGGCCGCTGCCGTCGGCCGGGGCCTTGAAGCGCAGGATCCGGGTCGGTGCCTGGACCTGGGCGCCATAGGCCACGGACTCGACCAGCTCCAGGTCATGGCTGGGCGGGGTTTGGCTGTGGTGCTGCAAGTCCAGCTCCAGCCCCAGGGCCGCTCCCAGCGCCTGGCCCCAGCGCTGGAACTCCTGGGCGCACTGGCGATGGATGCAGTCCAGGGGCAGCAGGGGGCGCGCACCGCTGGCGGCCAGGGCGTTCTGCACTTGCTCGGCGAAGCCGCAGAAGCGTGGGAACTGACGGTCGCCAAAACCCAGCACGGCAAATGGCAGCCCCGGCCCCGGCGGGTTTTGCCCCAGGCGCGCGAGAAAAGCCGTGGCCGAGGCCGGGGCATCGCCATCGCCGTGGGTGGCCGTGAGAATCAGCAGGTGGCGCGCCTTGGGGTAATCGCTTTGCAACTGGTTCATCGGCGCGCTATGGACCTTGATCCCGGCCATCACCAGGGCCTGGTGCAAGGTGTGGGCAAAGCCCCAGGTGCTGTTGTTCTCGCTGCCCACCAGGATCACGCAGTCGGCGTTGGCGGCCGTGCTGTTGTCGTGGATCGGCGTGGCGCCTTGGCGCCGACGCCACCACAGCCACAGTCCGGTGACGCTCATCAGCGGCACGCCCAGGGCGCAGGTCCCCAGCAGCAGGCCCAGCCACCACAGGCCTTCGCCAGTGTGCAGCCGGTAGATGAGCTCATAGGCCTGATGCGCGCCGGCGTAGGGCTGGAAGGACAGCAGGGCGCCGCTGGCCTGGTCGACATAGCCTTCGCCGGCGGTGGTGCGCAGGCTGTACAGGTCCTGGGGGTTGCCAGGGCTGGGGTAGACCAGCTCGCGCAGGTCATTCAGGTCCAGGGCCTGCAACGCCGGCAGGCTGGCCACCGGCAAGGCCGGGCCGACGCTGAGCAGGGTGGGGACGGCCGGTTCGGCCTGGCTGCCGTCGGCAATCAAGCCGAAGGTGCCGGCCGACAGGTACAACCCGCTCAGGGCCGACAGCAGCAGGCCCAGGGTGGTCAGGCGTCCGAGCTCGGCGTGCCAGCGCTGGCTGAAGCTGCCCCGCAAGGGCCGCAGCAGGTTGCCCCAGCCGCCGACGCGGCGGGCCAGCAACACGGCACCGGAGCACGCCAGCAAAAGCATTGCCAGGGCGCCCAGGGCCGATACGGCGTGGCCCGTCGTGTCGAGAAACAGCGAGCGGTGCAGCTCCTTGACCCAGCGGGCAAACACTGAGGGTGAGTAGGGCGCGAGCACTGCGCCGGTCAGTGGGTCGACCGTGCTGGCCAGCGCCTGGCCGTCCTGGCTGTGGTAGACGATCACCGAGCCCGAGGGCGTGCGCCGGATCTGCTCGATCCCGCTCAGATGGCCGGCAATGCGTCCGGCCAGTTGCCCGACCGAGACTTGCGCCACGGCCGGTTGGGGTGTGTGCAGGCGTTCCAGCGCCGGGTTCAGTGCCAGGGTCGCGCCGCTGATGGCCAGCAGCATCACCAGCAGGGCGGCGATCAGCCCGGGAATCGAGTGCAACGAGCGCAACATGGTTGTGCCTCCTGACGGCGTGGGCATTACAGGTCGTAGCGCAGGGATTGCACGTAGGTGCTGCCGCTGGCCGGCTGGCCTGCGCCCTGGAGTGTCAGGGGCAGGACCACGTCGGCGCGGACATCGCGCTGGTCCTCCACGGCGCTGTCGATGCGGATCTGATACCCGGCGTCGATCAGGCTGTCCGCCAGCTCGGCGCTGACGGTCAGGGTCTCGCCGCTGCCGACGCTGGCACCGCTGATGCCGTCGTACTGGGCGGCGGCCATGCGGCTGCCCCGGGCCCAGTCCGGCAGGTGCTTGTAGTACTTGGCCTTCTTGCCGGCGACCCACAGGGTCTGCTGGTAGGTGCCATTGGCGTCGGTGAGGTAGATCGCCAGGTAAGCGTCATTGCCGCTGTAGTCCTTCAGGCGGGTGGTCAGGGTCACTTCACGGGCCTGGGCCAGCCCGGGCAAGGCCAGAACCGCGGCGAGGCAACTGGCGACGACAAGCTTGTTCATGAGGGTGTCCTTTTCAAGTGATGTGGCTGCAGCCTGAGCCGCTTAGCTGACAGCAACCTGAAGGACGTTGAAAAAACTTCGAGGCCGGGCGAATGGGCTTTTCATGATCTGGCTCCGGCTGTCGGGGGGCGCGTGTGGCTACCCTGATGAGGATTTTGATGGCCAGCTGAATCTTCAGGTTGGCGTCAGGTTCGGCGGTTAAGGTGCGTCACCACACAGATCAGGGGAGGGCGTCATGCGGGTGTTATTGGTCGAGGACGCGGCGGTACTCGGGGAAGCGGTGCGCGAGCAGATTGCCGACGATGGCCACGCCGTGGATTGGGTGCAGCGCCTGGAGCAGGCCCGGGCCAGTGTCGCCAGCACAGCCTACGACCTGATCCTGCTGGACCTGATGCTGCCCGACGGGCGCGGCCTGGAATTTCTGCGCCAGCGCCGCGGTGCCGGAGACGTGACGCCGGTAATCATCCTCACCGCCCAGGACCAGATTTCCGAGCGCATCGCCGGGCTCAACGCCGGTGCCGACGATTACCTGGTCAAGCCCTTCGACTTGTTTGAGCTGTCGGCGCGGGTCGCGGCGGTGGCCCGGCGCTACAGCGGCAACCCCAACCCGCAGATCCACCTCGGCGAGCTGCAGGTGAACATCAGCGCCCGCACCGTGCAGCGCGGTGGCGCCATCATCGATCTCACCGCCCGTGAGTGGGCGGTGTTCGAGGCCTTTGTCCAGCGCCCCAGCGCCTTGCTCTCCAAGTCCCAGCTGGAGGAGCGGCTGTATGCCTTCGGCGCGGAGATCGAGAGCAACACCATCGAGGTCTACGTCAGCCGGCTGCGCAAGAAACTCGGGCGCGAACTGATCGAAACCGTGCGCGGCATGGGCTACCGGCTGATGCCCGCATGAAGCGTCCGACCAGCCTGCAAAAGCGCCTGAGCCTGGGGCTGACCCTGGGCATGACCCTACTCTGGCTGGGGGCCACCGCCGGCACCTGGCTGGCGGTCCAGCATGAGTTGGAAGAAACCTTCGACAGCGCCCTGGAAGCCACGGCCCAGCGCATCCTGCCCCTGGCCGCGCTGGAAATCGGCAACCGTTCCGGGCCGCGCCGGGCCCGACATGTAGCGACCCTGAAGATGGACAGCGAATACCTGACCTACGTGGTGCGCGACGCCGAGGGGCAGATTCTGATGCGCTCCCACGACGCCAAGCTGAAGATCTTCAGCCACCGGCCCAGCCCGGGGTTTACCACCCGGGGCAAATACCGCTTGTACAGCGCCAGCGCCGAGAACGACTCGATCGTCATCGAGATCGCCGAGCCCCTGGCCCAGCGCCGCGAAGCTTCCCGGGAGGCGCTGTTCGCCTTGCTGGTGCCCTTGCTCGGGTTGATTCCCATCAGCCTGCTGGGCACCTGGCTGTTCGTGCGCATCAGCCTGCGCAGCGTCTTGGCCTACCGGCGAGCAGTGGAGGCCCGGGGTGTGGGCGACCTGTCACCAATCAAGGTGGCGCGCCTGCCGGCGGAAATCGATCCCCTGGCCGAAGCGGTCAACCATCTGCTGGAGCGCCTGCGCAAAGCCCTGGAAACCGAGCGCAGCTTTACCGCCAACAGCGCCCATGAATTGCGCACGCCCCTGGCGGCGACCCTGGCGCAGATCCAGCGCCTGCGCCATGAAGCCCCGGAGGGGCCGTTGCAGCTACGGGCGGCGAAGATCGAGAACGCCCTGCGGGAGCTGGCCCGGCTCTCGGAAAAACTCATGCAGCTGGCCAAGGCCGAGGGCGGCGGGCTGTTGTCCGAAACCCCCGAGGACTTGATTCCGCTGCTGGCCCACGGTGTGGAGGAGTGGAATCGCGGCGCTGCGCCGCGCATCCGGCTGCAGTTGCCGCAGACGCCCCGGGTGTGTGCTGCCATCGACCCGGACGCCTTTGGCATCCTGCTGCGCAACTTGATCGAAAACGCCCTGAAGTACGGCGATCCGTTGCAGCCGGTAGACGTCAGCCTTGGCGCCGATGGTTGCCTGCGGGTGGTCAATGGCGGACCGGTGGTGCCGCCGCCAGTGCTGCAACGCCTGACCGAGCGTTTTGTCCGCGGCAACAGCGAGGCCAGCGGCTCCGGCCTGGGGCTGGCGATTGCCCAGAGCATCGTTCACGGCGTGGGCGGCGAACTGCACCTGGCATCACCGGCCAGTGGCCGTTGCGATGGGTTCGAAGTGCGCGTGCAATTTCCCGTGTAGGGCCGGCGTGCGAAGGCGCCGCCGGCTCCAGGGGGTTGGGTCGTGGGGGCGGGCTTACTCGCCGCGAATGTACTGTTCCAGCTGGCGGATCAGGTCGGCCTGTTCGGCGATGGCTTCCTTGACCAGGTCGCCGATCGACAGCAGGCCCAGCAACTGGCCGTCTTCCACCACCGGCAGGTGCCGCAGGTGGCTGTCGGTCATGATGCCCATGCAGGTTTCCACGCTCTGGTGCGAGTCCACGGTGATCACCGGCGAACTCATGATCGCGCTGACCGGCGTGCCCACCGAGGAGCGGCCGTGCAGCACCAGCTTGCGCGCGTAGTCGCGTTCGCTGATCACCCCGACCACTTCACCGTTCTGCATCACGGGCAGGGCGCCGACGTTCTTCTCGGCCATCAGCATCAGCGCCTCGAGCACCATCTGATGGGGCGCGATGGTGTGCACTTGCTGGTTGTGCTTGGCCTTCAACTTCAGTACTTCAGCGACGCTCTTCATGGGGCGCTCCTGTTGTTTTGCCTGGGACGGCCTGGCGCCGCCCCGCGGGGGTCTCTACAGAATCGTAGAGAGTGAACGAAGGGGCAAGGTTGAAAGCGGCGCTCACAGGAGGAAAAACGTCACTGAATCGTTTCTGCCTGGAAAGCGCCCCGTCACGGGGCGTCCAGGCGTTGCTCAATGGTCGAAGCGCGCCAGGGAAAACGCGCTCAAATCGATCTCGCTGCGTCCGTCCACCAGCCGCTGGGCCAGGGCTTCGCCAATCGCCGCCGAGTGCTTGAAGCCGTGGCCGGAACAGGCGCTGACCACCGTGACATTGGCCAGGCGCGGGTGCTCGTCGATGATGAAATGCGAGTCCGGGGTCACGGTGTAGGCGCAGACCGCGGACTTCACCCGTTGCGGCGTCACCCCGGCGATATTGGCCAGCACCAAATCGCGGTACATCGCCTCGCTCTGCGCCGCGCTGACCTGGCGGTCCAGGCTGTCTGGGGTCGAGGTCTCGCTGTACTGCTCGGTGGCGATCTTCATGCTGCCTTCGCCGGGTATCGGCGGGAAGCCGTAGCAGGTCTGCTCGTCGCTGGCGCCGTGGACGATAAAGCTTGGCGAGTGCTCGGGGAAGATCACCGGCTCCGCCAGTTGGTACCAGTACAAGGTCTGCCGGCAGACCCGCAGCAACTTGTCGAACGGCGCGCCGAGCAATTGGCTGGACCACATGCCGGCACAGACCACCACCTTGGCCGCAGTGATGCGCCGGTGCTGGCTGGTGATTTGCACCAGATCCTGCTCGTTTTTGATACCCAGCACCGTCTCGCCGGTGATCAGGGTCGCGCCCAACTGGCGGGCCAGGCTCAGCTGCGCATCGATGCAACGCTCCGGCCGCACATAACCGCCGCCGGGTTCGAAGTAACCCAGGGCGCTGTCGTGGATCGGCGCGAACTGCGGGAAGCGCTGGCGGATCTGCGCGGCGTCCAGCACCTCATGCGCGATGCCGAATTGGCGGGCCAGGGCCAGGGTGTTTTCGGTGAAATCCGGCGTGCCGTCCTGGCCGCTCGGGGTGGCGCTGGAGGTCATCACCAGCACGCCGCACTGCTCGAACAACGGCTGCTCTGTCGGTACATCCAGCTGCGCTTCCAGCTCGCGCCAGATCTGCTGCGCACGGATCGCCAGCGGTACATAGGCCGCGCCTTCGCCCACCGCCTGGCGGGTGATGCGGGTGTCGCCATGGCTCGAACCCTGGTCGTGGGGCGGGGCAAAGCGGTCGATGCCGGCCACCTTCACGCCACGCTTGGCCAACTGGTACAGGGTCGCGGCGCCCATGGCGCCCAGGCCTACTACAACAACGTCGAACTCGGGTGTCTGCATGGCAGTGTCCTTGAAAGTGGCGGCTCAGCGGCGATTGATGTTGGTCAGGGTCATGGGCGCGATGAGCCGGTGGAACGGCGCCACCGGCAGCATGTACAGGCGCCCCAGCAGGTTGTGCGGATGGACCACGGTGGACAGCACCACCGGGCGTAGGCCCTCGGCGGTCAGCGGCAGGCGGTTGAGGGACAGGTACACGTCCAGGTGCTTGTCGCGGTCCACCACCAGCACCTCGTCGGGGGCCTGGGCAACCAGGGTGAAGATGCCGACCCGGTCGTCCGGCCGGTAATCCTCGTCCGCCCTGGTCAGGTCGATGTGTGTCAGGCGCCCCAGGTCCTTGAGGCCGAACAACTGCACCACGCGATTGCGCAGGCCCATCATCCGGTCGATCCAGGCCGGGGTCTGGCTCATCAGGTTGAGCAGGTGGCGCATGGCCGTGCGCTCGGGGTCGTTGGCCAGCACCTGGCGGCAATCGATGAAGCTCGCCCCGACCGCCAGGTTGGCAATGCTGGATTGGCTGGGCAATGGACAAGGCTGGACGGCGGTCTGCATCGATACGGTTCCCTGTAAAAGTGGCGGTGCCCGGCTGCACCGCAAGCGGCGAAAAATATCATTGTTTGTGGTTGGGGGGACCCGCTGGATGATGCCGATCCCCTGTAGCCGCTGCCGAGCCCGCGAGGCTGCGATAAGGCCCGCAGGGCCTTCATCGGCCTCGAGATCGCCGCGCCCCTTCGGGGCGTACGCAGCCTGCGGCAGCGGCTACACCAAGCCTGCCCCTGTAGCCGCTGCCGAGCCCGCGAGGCTGCGATAAGGCCCGCAGGGCCTTCATCGGTCTCGATGATCGCCGCGCCCCTTCGGGGCGTACGCAGCCTGCGGCAGCGGCTACATGAAGCCTGATCCCGCGCCGCCTGTAGCCGCTGCCGAGCCCGCGAGGCTGCGATAAGGCCCGCAGGGCCTTCAGCGGTCTCGAGATCGCCGCGCCCCTTCGGGACGTGCGCAGCCTGCGGCAGCGGCTACACCAAGCCTGCCCCTGTAGCCGCTGCCGAGCCCGCGAGGCTGCGACAAGGCCCGCAGGGCCTTCATCGGTCTCGAGACCGCCGCGCCCCTTCGGGATGTACGCAGCCTGCGGCAGCGGCTACTGGGTTTTGTGCGGCCTGAAAGCAAAAAAGGCGCCCGAGGAGGGCGCCAAGGAGTCACCTGAACCGAGGGAGCCAGGCGAGCCCGTTCGCAGGGGTGTCGCGGTGGTAAGGCGCGACTGAACGGAAGAGGGCAGCGGCGCCCGCCGCGATGGCCGGGCGGGCGCGGGGTGTCATTTGCCGAGCTTGATCCGCGTCCAGCCGCGGTTCATCACGCGCTGGATGGCGATCGGCTGGTCCGGCACCGCGTACAGGGTGGCGAGAACGGCTTGCGGCGGGTACGAGGCCGGGTCGTTGCGGATGGCTTCGTCCACCAGCGGCGTGGCGGCGGCGTTGGCGTTGCTGTAGCCGAGGCTGTTGGTGACCTCGGCGATGATGTCCGGGCGCATCAGGAAGTTCATGAACAGGTAGGCGTTGTCGACGTTGGCCGCGTCCTTGGGCATGGCCATCATGTCGTAGAAGCTGCCGGCGCCTTCCTTGGGAATGCTGAAGGCGACCTTCTCCTTGTTACCGGCCTCTTCGGCGCGCGAGCGGGCCTGCAGCACGTCGCCGGAGTAACCCACGGCCACGCAGATGTTGCCGTTGGCCAGGTCGGAGATGTACTTGGAGGAATGGAAGTAGGTCACCGAAGGACGGATCTTCATGAACAGCGCCTCGGCCTCGAGGATCTGCGCCTTGTCCTTGCTGGTCACCGGGTAGCCCAGGTAGTGCAGGGCGGCGGGAAGCATTTCCGTCGGCGAGTCGAGGAAGCTGATGCCGCAGGCCTTGAGCTTCTCGGCGTTCTCCGGCTTGAACAGCAGGTCCCAGGAGTTGGTCGGCGCGTCGCTACCCAGCACTGCCTTGACCTTGTCCGGGTTGTAGCCGATGCCGATCGAGCCCCACATGTACGGGAAGGCGTGGGCGTTGCCCGGGTCGCTGGCGGCGGCGTTCTGCAGCAGCACCGGGTTGAGGTTCTTCCAGTTCGGCAGCCGCGACTTGTCCAGTTCCTGGTAGACCCCGGCCTTCATCTGCTTGGCCAAAAAGCTGTTGGACGGGACCACGATGTCATAGCCGGACTTGCCGGTCAGCAGGCGCGCTTCCAGGGTTTCGTTGCTGTCGAAGACATCGTAGGTGACGTGGATGCCGGTCTCGGCCTCGAACTTTTTCAGGGTGTCCGGGGCGATATAGTCCGACCAGTTGTAGACACGCAGCTCCTTGTCGCTGGCTTGAGCGCCGGTCACCATTGCGCCCATCAAGGACAGTGTCAGCATGGTTTTGGCGAGCAGTATCCTGCCAAGCATTTTCATCACTACAACTCCATTTCTTATTGTGCAGAATTGCTGCATTCGCAACGCGGTGTGCCAGGGCGGACGCCATCGCCCGCAAGCGGGTTTCTACAGAGATTGCCCCCTGTAGGAGCCCGCTTGTGGGCGATCCGGGCGTCGCGGTGTATCGTGAAACACGACGACTCAGGCCGTCGCTTGCATCCGTGGGGTGCTTGCCGGTTGATAGGCTTCGTTGGCGGTGTAGTCCATGGCTTCCTGGATCGCCCGCTTGCGGGCCGCTTCGGCGCGCCGGCCGAAGTACCAGACCAGGAAAGTCACCAACGACACCGCCAGCAGGATCAGGCTGGCCACGGCGTTGATCTCCGGCTTCACGCCAAGGCGCACCGCAGAGAACACTTCCATCGGCAGGGTGGTGGAACCCGGGCCGGAGACGAAGCTCGCCAGCACCAGATCGTCCAGGGACAAGGCAAAGGACATCATGCCGCCCGCCGCCAACGAGGGCGCGATCATCGGGATGGTGATCAGGAAAAACACCTTCCACGGTCGCGCACCCAGGTCCATGGCCGCCTCTTCAATGGACAGGTCCAGCTCACGCAAGCGCGCGGAGACTACCACGGCCACATAGGCGGCGCAGAATGTGGTGTGGGCGATCCAGATGGTGACGATGCCACGCTCCTGCGGCCAGCCGATCATCTGCGCCATGGCCACGAACAGCAGCAACAGCGACAGACCGGTGATTACCTCTGGCATCACCAGCGGCGCGGTGACCAGGCCACCGAACAAGGTGCGGCCCTTGAAGCGGGTGACCCGGGTCAGCACAAAGGCCGCCAGGGTGCCCAGGGCCACCGCGGCGACCGCGGTGTAGCAGGCGATCTCCAGGGAGCGCACCACCGAGCCCATCAACTGCTGGTTATCCAGCAGGCCGACGTACCACTTCACCGACCAGCCGCCCCAGACCGTCACCAGCTTGGAGGCGTTGAACGAGTAGATCACCAGGATCAGCATCGGCAGGTAAATGAACGCCAGGCCGAGCACCAGCATCAGGCTGGAAAATCCGAAACGTTTCATGCCCGTCCCTCCATCTCTTTGGCCTGGCTGCGGTTGAACAGCAGGATCGGAATAATCAGGATCGCCAGCATCACCACCGCCAGGGCGGAGGCCACCGGCCAGTCACGGTTGTTGAAGAACTCCTGCCACAGCACGCGGCCGATCATCAGGGTCTCGGGGCCGCCCAGCAGTTCGGGAATCACGAACTCGCCGACCACCGGGATGAACACCAGCATGCAACCGGCGATGATGCCGTTCTTGGCCAGGGGCACGGTGATTTTCCAGAAGTTGTTGAAGTTGCTCGAACCCAGGTCCGACGCCGCTTCCAGCAGGCTCTGGTCGTGCTTGACCAGGTTGGCGTACAGCGGCAGCACCATGAACGGCAGGTAGGCGTAGACCACCCCTATATAGACCGCGGTGTTGGTGTTGAGGATTTCGATCGGCTCCGAGGTCAGGCCGCTCCACATCAGGAAGCCGTTGAGCAAACCGTTGTTGCTGAGGATGCCCATCCAGGCATAGACGCGGATCAGGATCGCGGTCCAGGTCGGCATCATGATCAGCAGCAGCAAGACGTTCTGCGTTTCCTTGCTGGCCTTGGTGATCGCGTAGGCCATGGGGAAGCCGATCACCAGACACATCAGGGTGCTGAGCAGGGCGACTTTCAGCGAGCCGAGGTAGGCCGAAATATACAGCTCGTCACCCACCAGCAATGCATAGTTGCCGACGTTGAGCAGCAGCTGGAATTTCTGTTCGGCGAAGCTGTAGATCTCCGAGTAGGGGGGAATGGCCAGGGCCGCTTCCGAGAAGCTGATCTTCATCACCAGGAAAAATGGCAGCATGAAGAACAGGAACAGCCAGAGGAAGGGAATGCCGATCACCAGCTTGCGACCGCTGGGCAGCACACGGGTCAAACGCTGATTGAGAGTGCTCATGGTTGACGTACTCATGTGCGCAGTACCACGCCGCTGTCGTCTTCCCACCACACGTACACCTGGTCGTCCCAGGTCGGCCGCGCGCCACGGCGTTCGGCGTTGGCCATGAACGACTGGACGATCTTGCCGCCAGGCAGCTCGACGTAGAACACCGAATGCCCGCCGAGGTAGGCGATGTCGTGCACCTTGCCCTGGGACCAGTTGTAGCGGTGCTCGGGCCGGGTGGTGCTGACCAGCATCTTTTCCGGGCGGATGGCGTAGGTCACCGACTTGTCCTGCACCGAGGTGCTGACGCCGTGGCCGACGTAGATCTTCTGTTCCAGCTCCGGGCAGTGGATCACCGCGTGGCCTTCCAGGTCTTCGATGACGGTGCCGTCGAAGGCGTTCACGTTGCCGATGAACTCGCAGACCATGCGGCTCACCGGGGCTTCGTAGATGTCCACCGGGCTGCCGATCTGGGCGATCCAGCCCAGGTGCATGATGGCGATGCGCTGGGCCATGGTCATGGCCTCTTCCTGATCGTGGGTCACCATCACGCAGGTCACGCCGACCCGCTCGATGATCTCCACCAGTTCCAGCTGCATCTGCGAGCGCAGCTTTTTATCCAGGGCGCCCATTGGCTCGTCGAGCAGCAGCAGTTTCGGCCGCTTGGCCAGGGAGCGGGCCAGGGCCACGCGCTGGCGCTGGCCGCCGGACAGCTGGTGCGGCTTGCGCTTGGCGTACTGGGTCATGTGCACCAGCTTGAGCATCTCGGCCACGCGGGCATCGATCTCGGCCTTGGGAATCTTGTCCTGCTGCAGGCCAAAAGCGATGTTCTGGGCCACGGTCATGTGCGGGAACAGCGCATAGGACTGGAACATCATGTTGATCGGCCGCTCATAGGGCGGCATGTCGGTGATGTCCACGCCGTCCAGGTAGATACGCCCCTCCGTCGGTCGCTCGAAGCCCGCCAGCATGCGCAGCAGGGTGGACTTGCCGGAACCCGAACCGCCGAGCAGGGCGAAGATCTCGCCCTGGTGAATGTCCAGGGACACATCGTCCACGGCCACGGTTTCATCGAACTTCTTGGTCACGCGGTCGACTCTCACCAGCACCTTCTGCGGTTGCGGGTGACCTTCCAGAGCCTTTCTGTACGTGCTGGAGGCGTTTGCCATGTGGAACTCCCAACAGATGTCAGTCGTCGGGCCAAAACGGCCCGGCTTAATAGATGGATGACAAACCCGTGGTGGCGGGTTTATTCGGCGCTGCCGTCCTGGCGGCCTGACGCTGGTTCTTGTTTTTCATGTTGCTGGGTGTGGCTTGAACCGCCCCAGAGGCCAAGGCGGGCGCACAAGGGCGCGCCGCCGCCGGCCGGGGGGCGTGGCAGTCAATTTCGCGGGTGAAGCTTTTAGTCAGTGGCCGTTGCGCTGCGTCGCCCGTTGCCGGCAGGCATCGCCGAAGGCCTGGAAGATCCGCAGGTAGACCGGGTTCGACAGCACCTGCCATTCCGGATGCCACTGCACGCCCAGGGCAAAGGCCGCGCTGTGTTCGACCGACACCGCTTCGATCAGGCCGTCCGGCGCCAGGGCCTCGGCGCGCAGGCCGGGGGCCAGGCGGTCGATGCCCTGGCTGTGGATCGAGTTGACCTGGAATTCCTGGGGCAGGTCCAGGGCCTGGAACACGCCGCCCGGTTGCACCCTGACGGCATGGGCGGGGGCGTATTGCACGGCCAGGTCCGGGTGGTCGGCTTCGCGGTGATCGAGGTAGCCCGGCAACTCATGCACCTTCTGGTGCAGGCTGCCGCCGAAGGCCACGTTCATTTCCTGGAAGCCGCGGCAGATGCCCAGCACCGGCACGCCGGCGGCAATCGCCGCGCGCAGCAGGGGCAGGGTGGTGGCATCGCGCTGGGGATCGTGGGCGGTGCCCGGTTCGCTGGCCGGGCCCTGATAGTGGAAGGGCTCCACATTCGATGGCGAGCCGGTGAACAGCAGGCCGTCCAGGTTCTGCAGCAGGGCCTCGGTATCGATGAGGTCCGCCAGGGAAGGAATGATCAGGGGCAGGCCCTCGGCCGCGCTGCTGACAGCACGCAAGTACTTGTCGCCGCTGACGTGGTAGGGGTGCAGCCCAATCTCTTTGACGCACGCAGTAACGCCGATCAATGGCTTGAATGCCATTTTTATCACCTCGAAATTCACGCTGGAACGAGTTTTTCCAGAGCTTATCCTCGTTGATTTTAATTAACAACTTCCGTGTAAAAAATTCTAAACGTAATTCGTCGGATGCCCAGTATCTGTGAGTGTTTTGCCTGCTATAGCGACCATAAATGGCAAAATATTTAACGATGAGGGCCCTGTGTTCGCTATTGACTTCACTTTTCCTTTCGGATTGACTGCTGCCACGAAACCGCTTTGAACATAATAATTAACACATAGGTGCATCATGTCGGTCCCACTGCGTGCCGTTCAGCTCAACGAAGCCAACGCCTTCCTGAAGAACCATCCCGAGATCCTCTACGTCGACTTGCTGATTGCCGACATGAACGGCGTGGTGCGCGGCAAGCGCATCGAACGCACTGCCCTGCACAAGGTGTACGAGAAGGGCATCAACCTGCCGGCCTCGCTGTTCGCCCTGGACATCAACGGCTCCACCGTGGAAAGCACCGGCCTGGGCCTGGACATCGGCGACGCCGACCGCATCTGCTACCCGATCCCCGGCACCCTGAGCGTCGAGCCCTGGCAGAAGCGCCCGACCGCGCAACTGCTGATGACCATGCACGAGATCGAAGGCGAGCCGTTCTTCGCCGACCCACGCGAAGTGCTGCGGCAGGTGGTGAGTAAATTCGACGCCCTGGGCCTGACCATCTGTGCGGCCTTCGAGCTGGAGTTCTACCTGATCGACCAGGACAACGTGAACGGTCGTCCGCAGTCGCCACGCTCGCCGATTTCCGGCAAGCGTCCGCAGTCGACCCAGGTCTACCTGATCGATGACCTGGACGAATACGTCGACTGCCTGCAAGACATCCTCGAAGGCGCGAAAGAGCAGGGCATCCCCGCCGACGCCATCGTCAAGGAAAGCGCCCCGGCGCAGTTCGAGGTCAACCTGCACCACGTCTCCGACCCGATCAAGGCCTGCGACTACGCGGTGCTGCTCAAGCGCCTGGTGAAGAACATCGCCTACGACCATGAGATGGACACCACCTTCATGGCCAAGCCTTACCCGGGCCAGGCCGGTAACGGCCTGCACGTGCACATCTCGATTCTCGACAAGCAAGGCAACAACATCTTCGCCAGCGACGACCCGGAAACCAACGACGCCCTGCGCCACGCCATCGGCGGCGTATTGGAAACCCTGCCGGCGCAGATGGCCTTCCTCTGCCCGAACGTCAACTCCTATCGTCGTTTCGGCGCGCAGTTCTACGTGCCGAACTCGCCGAGCTGGGGCATCGACAACCGCACCGTGGCCGTGCGCGTGCCGACCGGTTCGGCGGATGCGGTGCGCATCGAACACCGCGTGGCCGGCGCCGACGCCAACCCTTACCTGCTGATGGCTTCGGTACTGTCCGGTATTCACCACGGCCTGACCAACAAGATCGAGCCCGGCGCGCCGGTGGAAGGCAACTCCTACGAGCAGAACGAACAGAGCCTGCCGAGCAACCTGCGCGACGCCCTGCGGGTGCTGGACGACAGCGAGGTGATGGCCAAGTACATCGACCCGATGTACATCGACGTGTTCGTCGCCTGTAAGGAAAGCGAGCTGGCCGAGTTCGAAAACTCGATCTCCGACCTCGAATACAACTGGTACCTGCACACGGTCTGACGGCCGTTCCTTTTCCTGCGTTGAGTATTTGCCATGACTAAATCCCGCAGCGACTGGGAGCAGCGCTTCCAGTCCTTGACCCTCGAAGGGCGCGCCTTTATCGACGGCCAGTATTGCCACGCCGCCAGCGCGGCCACCTTCGAATGCATCAGCCCGGTGGACGGGCGTTTCCTGGCCAACGTCGCCAGCACCGATGAGGCCGACGCCAACCGGGCGGTGCAGGTGGCGCGCCAGGCGTTCGAGTCCGGCGTCTGGTCGCGCAAGGCCCCGGCCGAGCGCAAGCGCGTGCTGATCCGCTTCGCCGATTTGATCCTCGAGCACCAGGAAGAACTGGCGCTCCTGGAAACCCTGGACATGGGCAAGCCCATCGGCGATTCCCTGAGCATCGACGTGCCGGCCACTGCCAACGCGATCCGCTGGAGCGCCGAGGCCGTCGACAAAATCTACGACGAAGTGGCGGCCACGCCCCACGATCAACTGGGCCTGGTGACGCGCGAGGCTTCCGGCGTGGTGGCGGCCATCGTGCCGTGGAACTTCCCGCTGATCATGGCCAGCTGGAAATTCGCCCCGGCCCTGGCGGCGGGCAACTCCTTCATCCTCAAGCCTTCGGAAAAGTCGCCGCTGACCGCGATCCGCATCGCCCAGCTGGCGCTGGATGCCGGCATCCCTAAAGGCGTGTTCAACGTGCTGCCGGGCTACGGCCACACCGTCGGCAAGGCCCTGGCCCTGCATATGGACGTGGACGTGCTGGCCTTTACCGGCTCCACCGCGGTGGGCAAGCAACTGCTGGTGTATTCCGGGCAGAGCAACATGAAGCGCGTCTGGCTGGAGGCGGGCGGCAAGAGCCCCAACGTGGTGTTCGCCGACGCGCCGGACCTGCGCGCGGCAGCGGAGGCGGCGGCCAGCGCCATCGCCTTCAACCAGGGCGAAGTCTGCACCGCCGGCTCGCGCCTGCTGGTGGAGCGCTCGATCCGCGAGCAGTTCATTCCGCTGCTGGTGGACGCCATCAAGGCCTGGAAACCCGGGCATGCCTTGGACCCGGAGACCCGCGTCGGCGCGCTGGTGGATCAGCGCCAGCTGGACAACGTGCTGCGTTACATCGGCATCGGCAAGGAGCAGGGCGGCCAACTGCTGGCCGGCGGCGCGCGGACCCTGGAAAGCACTGGCGGGCTGTATGTCGAGCCGACCATTTTCGATGGCGTGACCAACGCCATGACCATCGCCCGCGAAGAGATCTTCGGCCCGGTGCTGTCGGTGATCAGCTTCGACACCGAGGAGGAAGCGCTGACGATCGCCAACGACAGCATCTTCGGCCTCGCCGCCGGGGTCTGGACCAGTAACCTCAGTCGCGCCCACCGCTTCGCCCGTGGCCTGCGCGCCGGCAGCGTGTGGGTCAACCAGTACGACGGCGGCGACATGACCGCGCCGTTCGGCGGCTTCAAGCAGTCGGGCAATGGTCGCGACAAGTCGCTGCACGCCTTCGACAAGTACACCGAGCTGAAAGCGACCTGGATCAAGCTCTGACTCTGATAACAACGGCGGGGCTGGCTGCAGCTGGCACCCGCTGGAGAATTCGATAATGCAAACCTACGTAAACAGCTACTACGCCGCGACCCGCAACCAGACCACCGACTTTCCGGTACTGGAAGAACAGTTGGACTGCGACGTCTGCGTGATCGGCGCCGGCTACACCGGCCTGTCCTCGGCGCTGTTCCTCGCCGAGGCGGGCTACAGCGTCACCGTGCTCGAGGCGGCCAAGGTCGGCTTCGGCGCCAGCGGGCGCAACGGCGGGCAACTGGTCAACTCCTACAGCCGCGACGTCGACGTGATCGAGTCGCGCTACGGCGAGAAAAGCGCCGAAGTGCTGGGCAGCATGATCTTCGAAGGCGCCGACATCATTCGCCAGCGCATCCAGCACTACGACATCCAGTGCGACTACCGCCCGGGTGGCATCTTCGCCGCCATGAACAAGAAGCAGCTCAAGGGCCTGGCCGAACAGAAGGCCAGCTGGGAACGCTACGGCAACAAGAATCTGAGGCTGCTGGACCAGGCGCAGATCGCCCAGGAAGTCGGCTCCGACGCCTACGTCGGCGGCCTGCTGGACATGCAGGGCGGGCACATCCACCCGCTGAACCTGGCCCTGGGCGAAGCCAGCGCCATCATTGGCCTGGGCGGCAAGATCTTCGAGCAGTCGGCGGCGGTGGAAATCACCTACGGCGAACCGAACATCGTGCGCACCGCCAAGGGCGTGGTCCGCGCCAAGTACCTGCTGATCGCCGGCAATGCCTACCTGCAGCAGGACCTCGACCCACGGGTGACGCGCAAGAGCATGCCGTGCGGCTCGCAGATCGTGGTCACCGAACCGCTGTCGGAAAAAATGGCCCGCAGCCTGATCCGCAACAACTATTGCGTCGAAGACTGCAACTACCTGCTGGACTACTACCGCCTCACCGCCGACAACCGCCTGCTGTATGGCGGCGGCGTGGTCTACGGCGCCCGTGAGCCAAACGACATCGAACAACTGATCCGGCCGAAGATCCTCAAGACCTTCCCTCAGCTCAAGGACGTGAAGATCGACTACCGCTGGACCGGCAACTTCCTGCTGACCATGTCGCGCATGCCGCAATTCGGCCGCATCGAGAAGAACGCTTATTACATGCAGGGCTACAGTGGCCACGGCGTCACCTGCTCGCACCTGGCCGGCAAACTGATCGCCGAAATGATCCGCGGCGACGCCGAACGCTTCGACGCCTTCGCCTCGCTACCGCACATGCCGATGATCGGCGGCCGCACCTTCCAGGCCCCGCTGACCGCCATGGGCGCCGCGTACTATGCCCTGCGCGACCGCTTCGGCATCTGATCCCGATACGTTTCCTGCATTTGCCCGCGCTTGCGCGGGCTTTTTTCAGCCCCGGAGCCCGCCCCGAACTCGCCCACGAACCTGCACCTGTAGCCGCTGCCGCAGGCTGCGATGAGGGCCGCAGGCCCTCCCGAGGCCCGAAAGAACACCGCCGCTTTTCAACGCCTGGCACGCCCCACGACAAGGCCAATCACCACCGTCGGCCACCGCTACAGCTCCACCCACAAACGTGATTTAATAGCCGCCTTTCAGGTTCCGGGGCCACTGGATCGGCGAACTTCGCAACTAAAAGTCACCGGCCGCACTCCAACTTGCAACACCCCCCACGTACACCTCACACAAGGCTGCTATGGACACGGGCACTCGACTCAAACTCGTTCGCGAAAGCTACAAACTGTCCCAGCGCGAGCTGGCCCGGCGCAGCGGCGTAACCAACGCCACCATCTCCCTGATCGAACAGAACCGTGTCAGCCCCTCGGTCAGCTCCCTGAAAAAACTCCTCGAAGGCATCCCCATGTCCCTGGCGGACTTCTTCACCTTCGACCAGCCCCCGCGCGAACACCAATACGTTTTCCGCGCCAACGAACAACCCGACCTCGGCCGCGACGGCGCCCGCCTGCTGCTGATCGGCGCCGCCCTGCCAACCCGCCAGATGCGTTTCCTGCGCGAACAATACGCCCCCGGCGCCAGCTCCGGCGACGAGCCGATCGTGCATGCGGAAGGGGAGGAGTGCGGCCTTGTCACCCGTGGCACCGTGGAATTGACGGTGGACGGGCAGGTGAGCGTGTTGAACCCGGGGGATGGGTATTATTTTCCGACCACCTTGCCGCATAAATTTCGCAATATTGGGCAGGATGAGGCGGAGATTATTAGTGCGAATACGCCGGCGAACTTCTGAGGCGGGATCGTCTTCCCCGATCACGAGCGGCCCTCCACAGCCGCTCACCCGTTTTTAAGAATCGCCTTAAAGTCTACGCCCCCGGTCCTGCGCTAGCGTCCCCTGTCTTCCAGACGGGAGGCACTTTCACCCTTAGCGCAAGGACACGCCATGATTTCCTCAGCTCGCCTCGGCGATAGCCATGTCTGCCCAATGCCGGGACACGGCACCACCCCCATCGTTTCCGCCGCCATGGACGTCAGCATCAACGGCATGGGCTCCGCCCGGGTCGGTGACACCTGTGGCTGCGGTGCTGTCATCACCACCGGCTTCCCCTCGATTTTGATCAACGGTCGGCCCATGGCCCATCTTGGCAGCCCCACCAGTCATGGTGGCACCATCACCACTGGCTCCAGCGATACCTTCGGCGGCTTCATCTTCGCCCCTGCGCCCGGAGCGGCCATCGTCAACTTCGCCACTCTGGGCGCCATCCGCGCCGATGGCACGGTAGACGAACAACGCATGGCCTCCTTGCTGGCCGACCCAGCGCTCATCGAAAAAGCCGAGGCCGCCAACGCTCTGGTCAACTCACCGGTCGCGCCCGCTGCGCCCATGGCCAGCCTGCAAGAAGGGATCGAGCCGGGATTTCATATCGTCGAACAGCCCATGTCCCGCTCGGCACTGGAATCCTTACTCTTCGCCGAACCCAATAGCGCAGTACTAGAGAAATTCCGTACCCTCAACCCACAGCTCACTAATTACGCCAAGCCAGGCCAACTGATCGTCCTCAGCGACCCGGCCAACTTCCAATGTACCCGTGAGGAAGCCTGGTTGATGGAAGCAGCGGCAAAGGTCAACGCGGCACTGGAACCGATGAGTGATGAAGAGGCCAGCTTTCTGGCGCGCAATCGTTATCTATTGGAGTCCTTTGCTTCCCAGGGATCGACTGCGATGGGCGTTGGCGCCGCGATGTTCGCCAAGCACCTGGAGGATGTGAAAGCTTCGCTGCGGGAAATCGAGAGCCTGCATAAACGCAGTTTTCAGCAACATGGGCACCTGCGTTCCGCCGAGTTTTTTGCCGAGCGCAAGCGGCTGCTGGCTCAGTTGGATACTCGACTGACTACTTTTACTCGAGTGGGGATTGGTTTTCCGGAACATCCGAAGTTGAAAACGGCTTTGGGGATTTCCAGTCGCAGCCTTGTGCATCACTGGACGTTAGCCGGGGCGCCAGGGCAGATACCGGGGTATGCGACGCATATGCAGGGTGTGGCTAAGGCTGCGAAGTATGTGAAGTACGGCGGATGGATGGGGGTCGGGCTGGGAGGAGGGGCTTCGTATATGAAGGTTCAGGATGTGTGTGCGGTAGGAAACGTAGAAGACTGTGAGCGCGTACGATTTACGGAAGCGGGAAGTTTTTTCGGTAATGTGGTCGGTAGTGCGTTAGCCGGCACGGCATTAACAGGTTCAACTGCAACGGCTATCTGTGTGAGTTTAGGAGTGCCGAGCATGGGGGCTGGGGCTCTTGTGTGTGGTTTGGTTGTTGTAGGTGTTGGTTCTTTTGCTGGTGGGGCTCTTGGTAGTGTTGCTGGAGAAATAGGTGGTCGGAAAATATACGAGATTAACCAATGAGTTTTTTTGAATTTTTACACGAGTTTTTTTCTATCTCATGTATTGCGGTCATTCTAGGTATGTTCGTTTGGATCTGCGTATGTTTGCGTTTGGCGTACACATCCGTGGATGAATATCTGGAACTACTGAAAAATTGTTCGGCTGTAGTGAGCCTTACTCCTCTTAGGCAGGGAGGGCCTTGGGGAAGGCTGTTGTTGATGGGTGGAATAACATCAATTGTCACCTTTCCAGGTGTGTACCTTAAGCATGGAGGCGTAAGTGTTGAAGATTTAGAAGCCTTTCCGAAGCCGCTTAAGAAAAAATTCTTTGTGTTGCAATGGACTTTGCGAGGGTTGCTCGCAGTCATGCTTGTGTCTGTGGTAGGTGTTAAAGCAATAGAGTATATATTTTGAGAGTTGATGGAGTAGTGGACTTTTACTAATTCTATAGTCCTAGATGAAGCATGTGTCTATAAATGTAGAGTCAGTTAGGTGAGATTGATCAGTGAGTGACTATCCCTTTGATTCAATATTTCTGTGTCTGGGGCTGATTGATTTTAGCGCTCTGATCGTCTGGCTTGGAGTAGGCTTATATATGGCCTACACCGACATGGGTGAAATGCTTGAACGACTTAAAAATAGTCCTGTAATTATGAGTAGAGCTTCATTCAAGGATGCTGGGCCGGCAGGCAGGTTGTTTCTAATGGGGAGTGTTATTGGGGTTATAGCTTGGCCTGGAATATATGCTCGTGATGGCGGTGCAAGTTTTGATGATGTCAATAGCTTTCCCTTGGGTCTTAAAAGAAAGTTGATGGTCTGGTACCGAGTAGGAGTAGGGCTATTTATATTGCTTATTTTGCTTTGGTGTTTTGGTAAATATGCGGGGTGGGTTAAGTAGAGAGGTTGGTGCCAATTCGTTTTGCTTTGCGTTTCAGGCAATAGCTGGTGTGAAGGAGCTTCTGGTTTTGTATGCTTTGTCGAAATGATTGGTATGAACTTAATGGATCATACCGATTCATACGTTTTTCATTGCATGTTTTTGAAACAATAAACCAATCAGTCTTTTGCCTAAACCGATTCTCTGTTCGGCTGCGTGATGAAAGCAGGGCTTGAATACTCATGGAGCTTCACCAATGACCCGCACAGGGCATCGAGAATAGCGGAGGTTGAGCTTACTTTCTTTTGCATTCCTCAAGCTCGTCTTGGTTTTTTAATGTTGTAGTTATACCTAGCCGATACTTGCAGTACTGGATAACCAACTGCCGTTCCGTATCACTTAACGCACTCAGTTTTTTGTCATCTGATTCATACGCGAAAATATTTTCGAATTTCATCTGAAATGTCGGGCTTTTCTTGATGAAAAATACTTTTTCCGGGTAAGTGTCTTCCATCTTTTCATAGAAACCGATGTAGAGGGCCGCGACGAGTGAGATCGGGAAAATGCTAAATAGTGATTTCATGATGAAGGTGGCCGTAATAGTTTGGTCTTGATCCGAAGGTTTCTCACCAACCCCAGCCCAATGTTTCGAGGGCAACTCGTTCAGTCATCAGCCCCCTGGTACCGTCGGGGCGTCTTGAAGCTGGGCCCGATAGGTCTTGTAGAGCTGCTGGACTTGCGGGTTATCCAGGCTCTCGTAGGTGATGTCTTCTTTGTCGAGTCCATCAAGGCCGCGAATGCCACCGATCATCTGTGGCCACTCGTCACGGCTTGTTATGGTCGTCACGAAAGGTTTCAGGTAGTTGTCGAGGTGCCCCTGGAAAGGCGCTCGGATCTCGTCGCTCAGTGCTTGCAGGTAGTCATCTTTGTTCGTTCTGGACCAATTGATGGCGAATCTGGCCCGGTAGCAGAGTTCCATGAAAATCGGATTCTTTGACTTCGACAGGGTCTTTGAGACGTTGATGATTTCGAAGATAGCCGGCCGCTTCGAAGTCACCGAAAGGATCGAAACTCATGCGCTAAGTTTCTTTTTGGCCTGCCTCTTTTCCTGGAGATAGCGTTCCTGAAATGCAAGGGTTTGCGTCTTGCTCAGTGCCCCTTTCTTTTTCAGATTGACCAGTAATCGCTCAATGCTATCCAGCTCGACCGAGTCGCCGGCCAGGCGGGTGATGGTGACAGCCATGCAACTCATGCTGTCAGGCTCAGTGGTGACCTTGTGAGCCTTGGCAAGCTTGCGAACTTCACTGGCAACGCCAGCAGTGGCGGTTTTGCTCATCAAATAACCCTCCATTAGCCGTCAAATCATAGCATCAACGCCTGCTTGTTTACGTTTGCGCCGAGCTTGCGACCGCCTCGATTTGTTGCGCGGTTAAGAGGCATTAGGGAAGGGGAGCCGAGCGGCTTACCTGGAAGCCCTGGCAGCGTGGCTGGTGGAGGTGTCGCCGCGCAGTCGTGCCTGAGATCAGGCTATGTGAAATCCTACTGATCGATCAAAACAAAAGCCCCGACAAGTCGGGGCCTTTTGCTTTAAGCCGCTGCCGCCAGCTCAGTTGGTGCAAGTAAGCCGTGAATATTTCGGCGGATCGAGCAGAATCCCCGGGGTCATGAAGGTCGAGCAGTTGAACACGCGGCCCTTGGCGGTGGTGGCCTTGAAGTTCAGTTCCGCGCCGCCGAGAAAGTCTTCCTTGCTTTTGGTGACGGGCCCCATGGTGAGTTCGTCGGTCGAGGCCAGGCCAATGGTTTCCGAGGTGACCTTGTGTATTTGCAAGACATTGGGAGTGGTCGAGCAACCCGCCAAGGTGCCCGCCAGAAGCAGTAACGCGGGGGCAAAGATGTAGTTTTTGTTCATGGCATATTTTCCTTAATAGTGTTTCGCCCTGGTTATCCTCGATCCTCGACAGGGGGCACGTCGGAAGACGTAAAGCAGGGGATTCTGACCAGCCACCCCCTCTTGAATCTGACTCGGTAGAGTGACTCATTTCAGCATGGCGCCTGGGGCGCGCCTATAGGTCATATGTGCTATTCAGCAGGCCTTCCCAAGCCCGCGCCACTCCCCAGCGCTGTACAATCCTCGTCCGCAAATAATAAAATGAGAAGCATTATCATTAATGCGGATCTGACATGCACGACGACAGCTTTGCCTCGCCCGTCGCCCGGTTGTATGCAAACCATCACGGCTGGCTTCGGGGCTGGTTGCATCGGCGGTTGGGGCACAGTGCCGATGCCGAGGACCTGGCTCACGACACCTTTGTCCGGGTGATGCGCTCGCAGGAAGATGTGCGCGAGTTGCGCCAGCCCATGGCGTTTCTCGCGACCATTGCCAATGGTCTGCTGATCAATCGCTGGCGGCGCCAGGCGATCGAGCGGGCTTACCTGGAAGCCCTGGCGGCACGACCGGTGGCCGAGGAGCCTTCGCCGGAAGAGCGGCACTTGATGATCGAAACCCTGTTGCAGCTGGATTCGCTGCTGGTGGGCTTGTCGTCGCGGGTGCGGCAGATCTTCTTTTTGTCCCAGCTCGACGGCCTGACCTACCCGCAGATCGCCGCGCGGTTGAGCCTGAGCGTGGCCCAGGTGCAGCGGGCCATGGGCAAGGCGTTCAGTGTCTGTTACGCGAGCCGTTTTGAATGAGTGGCACCGTGGTCAACCCGCGGGTGCGGGACAGTGCCATCGACTGGATGGTCCGGGCGCAGTCCGGGCTGATGAGTGCCGCCGAGCACCAGGCTTTGCAGCAATGGCGGCAGGCGAGCGCCGAGCATGAATATGCCTGGCAGCGGGTCAGCAGTTTGCCGCTGTTGCTGCAGCCCGGGGCCAATCCGTTGGCCGATGCCACGGCGCGTCGGGCACTGGAGTCGGCCGGGGCCGATCCGCAGCGCCGTCGGCAGGTGCTCAAGTGCCTGCTCGCCCTGGGCCTGTTCGGCGGGATTTCCTGGCAGGGTGCGGATTCGACCGTGGTGCGTTCGGCCCTGGCCACTTACCGCACGAGTATCGGCGAACGTCGGCGCTGGGCCCTGGCGGACGGCAGCTCGCTGTGGCTGAACACCGCCAGCGCGGTGAACCTGGAGCTGACCCCGCAGCAGGGCACCGTGCAGTTGATCGAGGGCGAGATGGCGCTGGATGCGCGGGCCGAATCGCCGGCTGTGCAACTGCTTACCCCGGACGCGGTGCTGTACGGCCGTGGCGCCAATCTGCTGGTGCGCCACGATCGGCAGGGCACCCAGGTGACGGTGTTGCGCGGTCTGGTGCAGGTCAGTGCGCGGCACCATTGGCTACCGGTGCCGCTGGAGGCCGGTTGGCAAACCCGGGTCGACAGCCAGGGCGTCGGGGCGCCGAGCCGCGTTGATCTGTTGATGGCCCAGGCCTGGCTGCGCGGCATCTTGCCGGCCGAGCGCATGCGCCTGGACACATTGCTGGCTGAACTCTCGCGCTACCGCCCGGGCTTTTTGCGTTGCAGCGCAGAGGTCGCGGCCTTGCGCGTGACCGGCAGTTTCCGGCTGGACGACACCGATGCCGCGTTGGCGCTGGTGGCCAGTACGTTGCCGGTGCGCATCGAGCGACGAACCCGTTATTGGGTGACCGTGGTGCCGGCCTGAAACTTTTTTTCCCCGGGGCGATAGTTTTTTCGATCTGGCTTGGCCTTCAGGTATGACCCACCGGGACAGGTGGGTGCCAACCCCTAGGAGCCCTGCATGATTTTCCCCGCCCGAGCCTTGTGTACCCGTACCTTTGGCCTGCTTTTCCTCAGCCTGCAGCCGCTCTGCGGCGCGGCCGTGTTCGCGGCTGGCGAGCGCCAGCACTACAGCATCGACGCCGGCCCGCTGGACCAGGCGCTGTCGCGCTTCGGCGTGCAGGCGGGGATCAATATGGCGGGCAGCGCCACGCTGACGGAAGGCAAGCGCAGCCAGGGCCTGCAAGGCGATTTCAGCGCGGAGGCGGGCCTGGCGCGGTTGCTGGCGGGAACCGGCCTGGGCTATCAGCGCCAGGTGGACGGCAGCTTCGAGTTGTATCGGGCGGGCGGGGCGGTGGTGCTGCCGTCGCAGAAGGTCGTCGGCGAAGACCTCGAGCAGAAGGAGGTGTATTCGGCGCCGCGATCCTCGCTGTACATCTCCGGCGAGGACCTGCAGCGCTTTGGCGTGATCTCGGTCGGCGACGTGCTCAAGGGCCAGCCTGGGGTGCAGGTCGGCGACAGCCGCAACGGCGGCGGCCTGGATGTGAACATCCGCGGTATCCAGGGCCAGAGCCGGGTGGCGGTAACCGTCGACGGCTCGCAACAGGCGCTGGATGTCTATCGCGGTTATGCCGGCACCCAGCAACGCAGCTACATCGACCCGGACCTGATCAGCGACATCGCCATCGACAAGGGCCCGAGCCTGACCTCCAGCGCCATCGGCGGCACGGTGAAGATGCGCACCCTCGGCGTCGAGGACATCCTGCAGGACGGCAAGAGCATCGGCCTGCGCTTGAAGGGTGACCTGTGGAACAACGGCGTCGCTCCCGCCTCGCGCGATAGCCACTCGATGACCGAGGAGCTGTTCTCGGAGCCGCACCGCAGGCGTGGCGGCCTGTTCGGTTCGAAGGCCGAGTCCGGCAGTGCCGCGTTCGCCTATAGCCATGAGTTTTTCGACCTGGTGGCGGCCTACGCCCACCGCAACCAGGGCAACTATTTCGCCGGCAAGAAGGGCCAGGACCGCTATCGCACCTATGACCGTTACGGCGACGAAGAGACGAGTGTGGCCACCACCTATAACGCCGGCGAGGAGGTGCTGAACTCTTCTTCGCAGACCGAGTCCTTCCTGCTCAAGACCACCCTGCGCCCGGCGGACGGCCACACTTTCGACCTGGGCTACCGCCGCTACGACGGGCACATCGGCGAAATCATGCCGTCGGACATTTTCCGTTTCGGCACCGGCGGCATCTACCAGTACCCGCTGGGCCATACCAAGATCGACACCTACACCGCGCGCTACCACTACCTGCCGGACGGCAATCCGCTGGTGGACCTGGCGGCCAGCCTGTGGATGACCGACGCGCAAACCAGCCAGCTGACCTCGGTGGCGGCGCCGGCTTCACAAGCCTATCGCTCGGACCGCAAATGGAGCCGCCAGGCCGACCGCCGGATTGGCGGCGACCTGGCCAACACCTCGCACATGCAGAGCGACTATGGCGATTTCAAGCTGGACCTGGGCGGCTCGTTCCAGGTCGAGGATCTACGCCCGCAAAAAAGCGTGGTCACCACCCAGCACGACATCAATGCTAACCGGATGCTGCGCGAAGGATCGCGGCAGGAGTTCAGCCTGAACGGCAAGCTGGAATACAAACCGGTCGACAGCCTGACCCTGTGGGGCGGCGGTCGTTATACCTACTACCGCACCCAGGACCACGTCGCCCATGCGACGGCGCGTAGGGAAGAACGCGACTTGCGCTACCTGAGCGTCTCCAACGCGCACAGCTACGGCAACATGATGTGGTTCCCGGATCCGAACGGGCAGTACACCGACGCCACCGACCCGCGGTTGAACAACGGCATCGTGTTCAAGAACACCAACTATCCGTTCGAGGGTATTCGCTACAACGACTTCGGCGCGACCGACTCGACGGTTTATCCGTCCGAGGTTGGCGAGGTGGTCAGCGGTTATGACTATTCCGCAAAGAACCGCGACAGTGGCGGCGCCTTCGCCCCGGCCTTCGGCATCAACCTCGAGGTGGCGCCGGACACCTTTGTCTATGCCTCCTACACCCAGGGCCTGCGCATGCCCTCGCTGTTCGAAACCAGCCAGGGCGTGTTGCAGACCACGCCGGGCAAAGGCCTGAAGCCCGAGCGCTCCAGCAGTTGGGAAATCGGCGCCAGCACCCTGCACAAAGGCCTGCTGCTGGACAACGACTCGGCGGCGATCAAGCTGGCCTACTTCAACAACAGCATCAAGAACTACATCACCCGCTACTACGACCCGAGCCCGGGCCTGATGGGGCAGATGCGCTTCAGCAATACCGACAGCTACAAGACCAGCGGCCTGGAGCTGCAATCGCACTATGACGCCGGTCGGGTGTTCGCGGACTTTTCGTCCACCTACTACCTGAAGACCGAAACCTGCGACTCGGCCTTCGCCGCGCGGCTGCGAGCCAGCAGCAATCGCTACCGGGACCTGAGCAACACGCCGGACTGTACGCCGGGCAGTTTCATGGGCTCGTACTCCAACACCCAGAACCCGCCACGCTTCTCGGCGAACCTGACCTCGGGCCTGCGCTTTTTTGACCAGTCCCTGACCGTCGGCGGACGCGCTACTTACACATCAGGTCCGACCGTCAAGGCCGACGAGAACTGGCAGACCGGCGCCACCACGCCGCAGCTGGTCTACCGCGAGGTGGCGCTGTTCGATCTGTTCCTCAACTACAAGTTGAAGGAACACACCCAAGTCAACGTTTCCCTGCAAAACCTGACCGATCGCTACTACCTGGACCCGCTGGCGCAGAGCTTCATGCCGGCGCCGGGGCGGACGTTGCGGGTGGGGGTGTTGACGAAGTTCTAAGGGGAGAGGGAGGGGCGGCCAGCCATTTGTGGCTGGCCAGACCGATAGTTGCCCGCCGCGACGGGGCAACTATCGACAACAGCCATCAGTTGGAGAGAGCCGTCACCTTGGCCCGCGCTGCGTGCAGCTTCTTGTAGCTGTCGATCAGCCGCAGGTGGCGGTCGATCCCTTCCAGCTTCATGCTGGTCGGCGTCAGGCCATAAAAGCGCACGCTGCCGTTCACCGAGCCAATCACCGCATCCATCCGCTCGTTGCCGAACATGCGACGGAAATTGACTTCGTAATCCGCCAGGTCCAGGTCTTCGTCGAGCTCCATCTCCAGCACCGCATTCATCGCCTGGTAAAACAGGCCGCGCTCGGCGGTGTTGTCGTTGTACTGCAGGAACATCTCCACGCACTCCTTGGCTTCTTCATATTGCTGCAAGGCCAGGAAGATCAGCAGCTTCAACTCCAGGATGGTCAGTTGGCCCCAGGCGGTGTTGTCGTCGAATTCGATGCCGATCAGGGTGGTGATATCGGTGTAGTCGTCCAGCTCGCTTTCTATCAGGCGCTCGAGCAACGCCTGCAACTCATCCTCGTCGAGGCTGTGCAGGTTGAGGATGTCGGAGCGGAAGAACAGCGCCTTGTTGGTGTTGTCCCAGATCAGGTCTTCCACCGGGTAGATTTCCGAGTAGTCCGGTACCAGGATGCGGCAGGCGGTTGCGCCCAGGTGCTCGTACACGGCCATGTAGGACTCTTTGCCCATGCCTTCGAGAATGCCGAACAAGGTCGCGGCTTCCTGGGCATTAGAGTCTTCACCCTGGCCGGAGAAGTCCCACTCGACGAATTCATAATCCGACTGGGCGCTGAAGAAGCGCCACGACACCACGCCGCTGGAGTCGATGAAGTGCTCGACGAAGTTGTTCGGCTCGGTGACCGCCTGGCCTTCGAACGTCGGCGGTGGCAAATCGTTCAAGCCCTCGAAGCTGCGGCCTTGCAGCAGTTCGGTGAGGCTGCGCTCCAGCGCCACTTCCATGCTGGGGTGAGCGCCGAACGAGGCAAATACGCCACCGGTACGCGGGTTCATCAGGGTCACGCACATCACCGGGAACTCACCGCCCAGGGATGCGTCCTTGACCAGCACCGGAAAGCCCTGGGCTTCCAGGCCCTGGATGCCGGCGAGAATCCCCGGGTATTTCGCCAATACGTGCGCCGGTACATCCGGCAGGGCGAATTCACCCTCGATGATTTCGCGTTTGACGGCGCGCTCGAAGATCTCCGACAGGCACTGCACCTGGGCTTCAGCCAGGGTGTTGCCGGCGCTCATGCCGTTGCTGAGGTAGAGGTTTTCGATCAGGTTGGATGGGAAGTACACCACTTCACCGTCCGACTGGCGCACGAACGGCAGCGAAACAATGCCGCGCTCTTCATTGCCGGAGTTGGTGTCGAACAGGTGCGAGCCGCGCAGCTCGCCATCACGGTTGTAGATTTTCAGGCAGTAAGGGTCGAGGATTTCGCTGGGCAGCTCATCCTTGGGGCCAGGCTTGAACCAGCGCTCGTCCGGGTAATGCACGAAGGGCGCGTTGGCGATTTCCTCGCCCCAGAACTGATCGTTGTAGAAGAAGTTGCAGTTCAGGCGCTCGATGAATTCGCCCAGCGCCGAGGCCAGGGCGCTTTCCTTGGTCGCGCCCTTGCCGTTGGTGAAGCACATCGGCGACTGCGCGTCGCGGATATGCAGCGACCAGACGTTGGGCACGATATTGCGCCACGAAGCGATCTCGATCTTCATGCCCAGGCCGGCCAGGATGCCGGACATGTTGGCGATGGTCTGTTCCAGCGGCAGGTCCTTGCCGGCGATATAGGTGCTGTGCGAACCCGCGCTCGGCATCAACAGGGCCTGGGCATCGGCATCGAGGTTTTCCACCTCTTCAATCACAAACTCAGGCCCGGCCTGTACCACTTTCTTGACGGTGCAACGGTCGATGGAGCGCAGGATGCCCTGGCGGTCCTTGTCGGAGATATCCGCCGGCAGCTCGACCTGGATCTTGAAGATCTGGTTGTAGCGGTTTTCCGGATCGACAATGTTGTTCTGCGACAGGCGAATGTTATCGGTGGGGATACTGCGGGTGTCGCAGTACAACTTCACAAAGTACGCCGCGCACAACGCCGATGACGCCAGGAAATAGTCGAACGGACCCGGTGCCGAGCCATCGCCCTTGTAGCGGATGGGCTGGTCGGCCACCACCGTGAAGTCATCGAACTTGGCTTCAAGTCGGAGGTTGTCGAGAAAGTTGACCTTGATTTCCATGGGGAACACCGAATAACGAGCAAAACGAAATGGCGGCCATTATCCGGTTTTTCAGCGTGAAGTCTTGCGCTTTTCGGCAAGCGGGGCAGGTCGTTGGGGGGCGTGAGGTGGCAGGGCGTTGGCTTGCGCTGGGGAGGAGGCCGTGGCCTTGGGTGTGGGGATCGATCATCGAATGCGCTTTCAGGTGCTGCGCCTTCCTCGGGCCAGCGGATTTGCTATGTGGATTTCCCCGACCTCAGCCTGTTCGTCTGTTCGCTGGTGTTTTCTCAGTCGCCCTGGAGAGGCATTCGGAACGGCCGATTTGTGACTATATATCTTATCGGTCACAAGTTGTCAGTCCGCCATAGGGTGAGTAAGCTGTTCCCATGAATCAGCCATCGATATCTTCGCCCAGCGCCCGCGGCCCAGCCGATCACGACATTCGAAACCAGATTGTCGCGGCGGCCAACGAACACTTCAGCCAGTACGGCTATGGCAAAACCACGGTCTCCGACCTGGCTAAAGCCATCGGCTTTTCCAAGGCCTATATCTACAAGTTTTTTGATTCCAAGCAGGCGATCGGTGAAGCCATCTGTACAAATTGTCTGGCAGAAATCGTTGCGGCTGTCGAGCAGGCCATCAATGTCGAAACCCTTTCGCCAACGGAGCGCTTTCGACGCTTGGTCAAAACGGTGATCGCCACAGGGGTGAACCTGTTCTTCAATGACCGGAAACTCTATGACATCGCCGCGTTTTCTGTGTCGGAGCGTTGGCCCAGCTCGCAAATTTATGACGCCCAGATCAAGCAATTCATTTTGCAAATTGTGCGTGAAGGGCGAGAGGTGGGTGAGTTCGAACGCAAGACTCCCCTGGACGAGACAGTAGAGGCAATACATCTTGCTCTGCGGCCATTCGTCAATCCGCTACTGCTGCAGTACAACCTCGATTTCGTCGAAGAGGCGCCCACGCTCACTTCCAACCTCATCTTGCGTAGCCTCATGCCTTGACCTTCGGCTAACGGTCGCACGCTACCAGGCTAAGCGACATATCACTCCATCAGCTTTTCACTTTGCCCTTCCTCCCACCGTCGAAGGGCATTTATTTATCTGTAATGTGACTGTTGACTGAAATGGTCACATGAATAAATATGGTCGTCCGTCGTTTCTATCCTTTCATCTCGGCGATAACCATAGAGTTCCAATAATGAAAAAAATATTGCTCAAGAGCCCACTTGGTCTCGCTGTTGTGCTCGCATCTTCCCATGTGTTTGCGAGCGGTTTCGCTCTCAATGAACAGAGCGTCAGTGGGATGGGCTCTGGATTTGCCGGTCGCTCCTCCTCTGCTGAAGATGCGAGCACAGTCTTCGGCAATCCGGCGGGCATGTCTCGTCTGAAAAGAGAACAAGCCAGCGTAGGGGCGGCGACTCTTTTTGCGAAGTCCGACATAAGCCAGACCCGCAGTACCTTCGGAGGCCAGGAAGACGGCGACATGGTGCCTGCGACTACGGTACCCATGGGGTACTACGTCAAACCCATTGATGAGCATTGGGCATTCGGTGTTGGGTTTTATGTGCCTTTTGGCCTGATCACCGATTATGGCAGCGGCTTTGCGGGGCGTTACTACGCCAACAAAAGCGAGGTCACGACCCTTACGTTCCAACCCACCATCAGCTATGCCTTTAACGACACAGTTTCGATCGGGTTTGGCCCCACCATCAACCGTATCAGCGGCGAGTTGTCCGGGATGGTGCTCAATCCGCTCAGCCCTGGTCGCAACGACGGAAAACTCAAAAGCACGGGCGACGACACGGCCCTTGGTTTCAACGCCGGCATTCTGGTGCAGGCTACAGATCGAACTCGCCTCGGCTTGACCTACCACTCCAAGGTTAGTTACCACCTGGATGCCAAGACCAAGGTCACCGACGGCATCTTTAGCGTGCTGGGGGTTAGCGGCCGAAGCTATGACGCTTCGCTGGATGTGAATACGCCGGAGTCAGTGGATTTCTCGGTGACTCATCAGCTCAATAATGACTGGACCCTGTATCTGGGGAGCACCTGGACCCGCTGGAGTCGCTTCAAGGAACTGACCATCGAGAACACGGGTTTGCCCCCTTTGTTGAGCGGCTCGCTGGGCACTGTTACCGAAGAACAGAACTGGCGTGATACGTGGGCGCACGCTATCGGTACGTCGTACCAACTGAACAACCATTGGGTTCTTCGGGCAGGCTTGTCAGTCGACCAGTCGCCCGCCAACAACACCAATCGTGGACCACGCATTCCAACGGGCGACCGAACGGTTATCAGCTTCGGTGCTGGCTGGACCCCGGTGGACAATGTCACGATCGACGTTGCTTATTCCTATCTGTGGGAAGAGAGCGTGCGGGTCAACGATACTTCCGCGACCCGGGGCGCATACAGTTCCAAGTATAAGAACAGTGCGAGCGGGCTCGGCACTTCCGTCAGCTATCGTTTCTGATAGATAGGGCGCCGTTCTACGATAATTGTCCGGCCGGGAGCGCAGGTTACGCCCCGGCCTTTTAAAGCACATCCCTGGCATTTCCCCTTGGAGGGAAGCCGTTTCGTCGGAGCGCCTCGTCGCCTGGTCAAGTCATCGAGTCGCTACGGACCGGGTCTCAGGAGGTTGCCAGCCACCACCGAGCGCCTTGAATGCCGCGACCGCCGCCCGTGCCGATTCCGTCCGCGCCTGCGCTCGGGCATCGGAAGCCTGCAGCATCGTTTCGTCGGCGTGCAGAACATCAATCAGGCTGGCCGTGCCTTTTTCGTAAGCAATGAACGACGATTGGCGAGCCTGTGCCAGAGATACCTCGCCTTCAGTCAGGGTGGCTGCCTGAGCGTCCCGATTCACCAGGGCGGAGAAGGCATTCTCGACATCCTCGGTGGCGCGTAATACCGACTGACGGTAAGCGGCCAGCGCTTCGGCTTCTTGTCCCTTGGCTTGATCGATTTGAGCGTTTATGCGGCCAAAGTCGAAAAGTCTCCAGCGCAGCCCCAGTACGCCCGCCGACTGATTGGCGCCGCCGGTGAAAAGGTTGCCCCCGGATACAGCCGTGGCGCTACCGAGCAATGCGCTGAGGGAGAATTTCGGGTAGTACTCGGCAATCGCCACCCCGATGCGTGCATTGGAGGCTGCGAGACGGCGCTCGGCCACGATGAGATCCGGCCTGCGGCGCAGCAGATCGGCCGGCGTTCCCGTGGCCTTTATCTGCGGCGCAAGAGGAATACTCCCTGCATTTGCCAGTTGCGTGCGATGAGTGCCCGGCGGTGTACCGAGCATTACATCCAGTGCATTCATGGCAGCATCCAGCCCGGTCTGCAGGACCGGCACTGTCGCTTGGACCTGCGATAGCGCTCCCTCAGTCTGGTGAACCTGATAGTGGGCAGCGAGGCCCTTGCCGTAGAGCAAGCGGACTTTCTCCAGCAGCCCCTGCTGGGTTTTGACTTGTCGATTCGCAATGTCCAGCCGCGCCTGCAATCCGCGGATGCTGATGTAGATATCGGCAGTTTGCGCGGCGATGGCCAGTCGTGTGGCAGCGGCGCCCGCCTCGGAGGCCTGGTACTCGGCGAGTGCGGCTTCGCGTCCGCGTCGCAGGCCGCCAAAGACATCAACCTCCCAGCCAGCACCGAGGTTAACCTCGTAGACGCTTCCGTACCGATCATAGCCAGGCGTCGAGTTCAGCACCTGGCCGAGTGGGGTCTCGATAGATTGGTAGGAGCGCGCGGCCTGGCCACTGATGTTTCCCGAGGGCAGCAAGGCGGCATTTGCCGCAGCCAATCCTGCCCGTGCCTGCGTAACGCGCGCCGACGCCTGCGCCAGATCCAGGTTCTGTTCAAGAGCCTTGGAGACGAAGTCGGCCAGCACCGGATCACCAAAACCTTCCCACCAGGCCACAAGACTGGCCGGCGTCGCTACAGGCCTCAGCTCGACAGCGGACTGACCCAGGTAACGATCCGAGAGAGGAGCGTGCGGACGTTGATAGTCAGGACCGACCGCGCAGCCTGCCATCAAGCTGGCGCTCACCAAAAGAGCAAGGGGGCGAAGGGGAGGCATTGAGGTTCCTTCAATCGAGGATATTTGTGACCATATTACGTTATGGTCACAAGCTGTCAATCAATAGCATTGACCAGCATTTCAAAAAACACTCAATGAATACGGAGTTTTTCGCGTAATCGCTGGCACTCTCAATGGGTGTTTATTTGTGACCATTGACAGATATGGTCACTGTGCTGAGAATGTGGGGCATGTCCTATTGTTCGGTAAGGGAACCTATGCGCCGGCCTCGACCTGTCCACATTGCCGCTTGCTTGTTGCCTCTAGTCCTGGCGGCGTGTGGCGACTCATCCACCGTTGAAGATCCACGCACCCATGCCCCTCTGGTGAGGGCCTCTGCGGTTCAGGGGGCGTCCGATGTTTCACGCTCCTTCACTGGCGTCGTGGCGGCCCGCGTCCAGGGCGACCTGGGCTTTCGGGTATCAGGCAAGATACTTGAGCGCTTGGTTGATACGGGTCAGACCGTCAAGCGAGGTCAGCCGCTCATGCGTCTCGACCCCATCGACCTGGGGTTGCAGGCGCGAGCACAGCAAGAGTCGGTCATGGCCGCTCGGGCCCGCGCCAGGCAGACAGCTGATGATGAGGCCCGATATCGCGACCTGGTCGGCGCAGGTGCTATTTCTGCATCGGCCTACGATCAGGTCAAAGCCGCGGCTGATAGCGCAAAGGCGCAGCTCAGCGCTGCCCAAGCGCAGGCTGACGTGGCTCGCAATGCTTCCGGTTATGCGGTGCTGTTTGCCGATTCCGACGGCGTTGTGGTGGAGACGCTCGCCGAGCCCGGGCAAGTCGTCAGCCCCGGGCAGCCTGTGGTTCGACTGGCGCGGGCCGGGCAGCGCGAAGCCATCGTGCACCTGCCCGAGACGCTACGCCCGGCAGCAGGATCCACTGCGCAGGCGACGCTTTACGGCAACACCGCGGGTGTTGTTACAGCGAGGCTGAGGCTGCTGTCTGACTCGGCCGACCGTATGACGCGCACCTTTGAGGCGCGGTATGTGCTTGAGGGCGCGTTGGCCAATGCGCCGTTAGGTTCGACCGTCACGCTTCGGATCGCCGAAGACGCCGCCAATGGACAGGTGCTGCAAGTGCCGATCGCTGCTGTTTATGACCCGGGCAAAGGCACTGGCGTGTGGGTCATCGCTGGCGAACCAGCGAAGGTGACCTGGCGACCTGTCCGGGTCCTGGGCTTGAGCGACGACGCAGCGCGAGTTGCAGGCGATCTCAAGGCCGGCGAGCAGATTGTCGCCTTAGGTGCACATCTGCTGCGCGATGGTGAGGAGGTGAGACTGGCTCAACAGGGTGACGTCAAGGTTGCCGGGAGCCATCCATGAGCCAGGGGCGCTTCAATCTTTCGGCGATCGCTGTTCGCGAGCGCTCGATCACGGTATTCCTGATCTTCCTGATCGCTGTGGCAGGGATCCTGTCGTTTTTCCAGCTGGGGCGTGCGGAAGACCCTCCGTTTACGGTCAAGCAACTGACGGTCATTACCGCGTGGCCGGGCGCCACGGCGCAGGAGATGCAGGACCAGGTTGCAGAGCCACTTGAAAAACGCCTGCAAGAACTGAAATGGTACGACCGCACGGAAACCTACACCCGTCCGGGTCTCGCCTTCACCATGGTGACACTGCTCGATCGCACACCGCCTTCCCAGGTGCAGGAGGAGTTCTATCAGGCGCGTAAAAAACTCGACGATGAGGCCATCAAGCTACCGGCGGGGGTGATTGGCCCGATGGTCAACGACGAGTTTGCAGATGTGACATTTGCGCTGTTCGCCTTGAAAGCCAAAGGCGAGCCGCAGCGACTGTTGGTGCGTGATGCGGAATCGTTGCGCCAGCGCCTGTTGCACGTGCCGGGCGTGAAGAAGGTCAACATCATTGGTGAGCAGGCCGAACGCATCTTCGTTTCCTTCTCCCATGATCGGTTGGCCACGCTGGGCGTATCCCCCCAGGACATTTTTGCCGCGCTGAACAATCAGAACGCGCTCACGCCTGCCGGCTCAATTGAAACCGATGGGCCGCAAGTCTTCCTCCGTCTCGACGGTGCCTTCGATAAGGTGCAGAAGATTCGTGACACGCCTCTTGCGGTCCAAGGTCGAACACTGAAGCTCTCGGACGTGGCGACGGTCGAGCGGGGTTATGAAGATCCGGCAACCTTCCTCGTGCGTAATAACGGTGAGGAGGCCCTGTTACTGGGCGTGGTGATGCGTGAGGGCTGGAACGGCCTTGACCTGGGCAAGGCATTGGACGCGGAGACGACGAAGATCAATGACGGCATGCCGCTGGGCATGACGCTCACCAAGGTCACCGATCAGTCTGTGAATATCAGTTCGGCCGTCGACGAGTTCATGGTCAAGTTCTTCGTCGCCCTGCTGGTGGTCATGCTTGTCTGCTTTCTCAGCATGGGCTGGCATGTAGGTATTGTGGTGGCGGCGGCTGTGCCGCTGACGCTGGCCGTGGTGTTTGTGGTGATGGCGGCCACAGGAAAGAACTTTGACCGCATTACCCTCGGGTCGCTGATTCTGGCGCTCGGACTGCTGGTGGACGACGCCATCATTGCTATCGAGATGATGGTGGTGAAAATGGAGGAGGGCTACGACCGCATCAAGGCTTCCGCCTATGCCTGGAGTCATACGGCCGCACCGATGCTTTCCGGTACGCTGGTGACCGCTATCGGCTTTTTGCCCAATGGCTTCGCCCAGTCGACAGCCGGCGAGTACACCAGCAACATGTTCTGGATCGTGGGCATTGCCCTGATTGCATCGTGGGTAGTGGCGGTGGCCTTCACCCCCTATCTGGGTGTGAAGCTGTTGCCGAAGATCAAGACGGTCGAAGGGGGTCACGCGGCCATCTACAACACCCCTGGCTATAACCGCTTCCGCCGGATCTTGACGCGCGTCATCGCCCGTAAATGGCTGGTGGCCGGTACCGTTATCGCTACGTTTGTCGTGGCGATTCTCGGCATGAGCCTGGTCAAGAAGCAGTTCTTCCCCACCTCGGACCGTCCAGAAGTGTTGGTCGAAGTGCAAATGCCCTATGGAACCTCCATCGAGCAGACCAGCGCCACCACCGCCAAGATCGAGGCCTGGCTGCAAAAGCAGGCTGAAGCCAAAATCGTCACGGCCTATATCGGGCAAGGTGCGCCGCGCTTCTACCTGGCGATGGCGCCGGAACTCCCGGATCCATCATTCGCCAAGGTTGTGGTGCTGACGGATAGTCAGGAGGCACGTGAGGCCCTCAAGTTCCGTATGCGTGAGGCCATTGCTCAAGGGCTTGCACCAGAAGCGCGTGTCAGGGTTACGCAGCTGGTGTTTGGTCCGTATTCACCCTTTCCTGTCGCCTATCGGGTGATGGGGCCTGACCCATCAACATTGCGCGAGATCGCCGACCAGGTACAGAACGTGATGCAGGCGAGCCCCCTGATGAGAACCGTCAACACTGACTGGGGCCCGCTAACGCCGACGCTGCATTTCACCCTGGATCAGGACCGCTTGCAGGCGGTGGGGCTGACGTCCAGCGCTGTCGCGCAACAGCTGCAGTTCCTGCTCGCGGGAGTACCGATCACCGCAGTTCGTGAGGACATTCGTTCGGTGCAGGTGATCGGGCGTGCTGCGGGTGATATCCGGCTCGACCCTGCAAAAATAGAAGGCTTTACGCTCGTGGGCACGGCGGGCCAGCGGATTCCGTTGTCCCAGGTAGGGGAAGTCGGCGTGCGTATGGAGGATCCGATCCTTCGGCGTCGTGACCGCACCCCGACCATTACCGTGCGCGGCGACATTGCCGAAGGCTTGCAGCCACCGGATGTCTCGAGCGTAATCATGAAGGCGCTGCAGCCGGTCATCGACAAGCTGCCTGATGGGTATCGTATCGAGCAGTCGGGGGCCATTGAGGAGTCGGGCAAGGCCGGCCAGGCGATATTGCCGCTGCTCCCGATCATGATTGCCATCACGCTGCTGATCATCATCCTGCAGGTACGTTCGACTTCGGCGATGATCATGGTGTTTCTCACCGCGCCGCTGGGATTGATTGGTGTGGTCCCGACATTGCTCATCTTCCAGCAACCGTTTGGTATCAACGCTCTGGTCGGCCTGATCGCACTTTCGGGCATCCTGATGCGTAATACGCTGATTCTGATTGGACAAATCCATCACAACGCACAAGAAGGACTGGATCCGTTCCACGCCGTGATCGAAGCCACAGTACAGCGTGCTCGCCCGGTGCTGCTGACAGCGCTGGCGGCCATCCTGGCGTTCATCCCCCTGACACACTCCGTCTTCTGGGGGACCCTGGCTTACACCTTGATCGGAGGTACGTTCGTCGGAACCATCATGACGCTGGTGTTCCTGCCGGCGATGTACTCCATCTGGTTCAAGATCAGTCATGCCAGTCAAAGGCAAACTGAAACAGCAGAACTGGCGTAAGCACGCGAACTTACCAAAAGAGAGGACGCCACCCCGTCCTCTCGTCGTGCACCTCACTACAAAGCTGGGTTCTCAATACCCAGTCTGCAAGCTTCTCTCATTCATCACCTATTAACGCCAGGCTGGCAGCCCACTCTTGCGTGGCAGTGTAGCGGGCGTAATAAGCCCGCTTCTCTGCCTCGCTCAAGCCGGTAAAAAACGGCAGGAAGTACTGGTCGTTGTAGTAGCCCTGGGCACCTTGCAACTGCGTTCCCCACCATGCCGGGTTGTAACCCTCGAAGGCTATCCAGGGCGGCGGAACGGCGAAACGCTGGTGCTGAATGGCCTCGAGGAAGTCAGTGCTGTTGGTTACCAGGCGCACCGTGACGGCGTTGAATTCCCGGCTGGATATAAGGCAAATCAGGCGCTGGTTGTTCTGGGCGTTTTCATACTGCCTGACGGGAAGTTCGTTGAAGCTTCGCTCGTGGGTCAGGGTGAAGCTGGATTCGATAAGGGCCTGGAAAGAGTCCCTATCGCTTCCATCGATCAGCAAGGCCCGGTAATAAGCCGACACGCCTGTGTCTTCCAAAGAAACTGCGCGCAGTGGAAGGGGCAGTGCGGGAGTGGTGTGTGGCAGAGGTTCGGTGAAAATTGATTGGAGTTCTGACAGGGAGTAGCCAGCAATTTGCTCCTTGGGGGCTCGCTCAAAAAGACCTGCGATACGGCTGAAAAAATTCATATCGTCCTTGATGCAGCTTTGATGGGGTTAGTGGAATGGCGCTTCAAGGCCATTGATTTAGGGTTCCTTGAAACCCGGAAAACCGTTGGCCTTGCGCCAGTCTTTGACGGTTTTCAAGATTCCCTTTGGCGAATCGTCTTCGCCATCTTCGGGATAATAAATCCAGTCGGATGCAGCGGGGTTGCCGGTCATTTCAATAAAGTGCTCTAACAACTGATCCTGATATTTCTCGGTGCCCACCGCATTGCATATTTCTTCGAGCAGTTTAAGAAAACTGCTTTCGCTGTACTCAGGTAGAGAGCCTGGGAACCTGGTCATCTCAGTCGTAAATCTCATCATCAAACACCATCACGACTTGAATCCTGGCAAGCCATTAGCCCTGCGCCACTCTTTGACGGTATTGGTTATACCTTCGGGGGTGCATTGCGCTTCATCCTCCGGCCAGTAGATCAGGTCGGAGCCGTCTGGATGCTCGGTAAGCCTTCTGAACTCGTCCAGAAGGTCATCCAGCACTTCATCGGGAGTACCGTTCCTATTTGCGGTGAATATTTCCTGCATGAAGCGAATGAACTCAGCTTCTGTGTAGTCGGGAATGCTTTTCCCCATGAGGGTTACCGGCGTTTGTCTATGTGGTTTTTTAAGGGGGGATTTTTAAGTCATCTATTTCATGAGCCGCGCCGCCTTACTGGCTCTGAGTGGTCACGCTTCTTTGAGTACAAACTCGAGGCCAATACCCACTTCTTTCAATACCTGCGTAGCGCGGTCTACAAAGCGCTCGCCTTGCTCAGGCAACTCATACAGGCCAGTGATGCGGATGATGGGGGATTTGCCTTTAGCTGCCGGGTAACTCTCCAGGATTTCACCGCTTTCGATGAAGGCGATATAGGTGTTGATTTTTTCTTGAAGCAACAGCAGGTGCTCACCTTGTTCCGCCTTGTTGCCCCACTCCAGGTGATCGGTAATGACCAGCACCACCTTGTTTGGCTCCCAATCGGGTACGGCACAGATATCGATGATTCGGGTATCCAGGATGGACATGGTTTTTCCTTCATGGAGGGTGTGTCAGGCCGGTCATATAGCGTTGGTCAGCAGTGGCAGCTGATGTACAGCTCCAGATCTTTGGGGAGTGGGGTGGCTGTAAGTCGTTCTATGGCGCTGGCTTGCTCTCGGGTGAGGAGGTAGCTATGTACGGCGTCTGCTTCGCTCTGCCAATCCATGATCGGCATCAGTATTTCTGTAGTGAGAGTCGGTAGTTTTGTCTCGAATACAGCGTCGTCACTGTTTGTAGGTGCGCCGTGTATCTCGAATTTCAGTGGGGCTTTCCCAGCGCGAAATACCGTCACGACTTGAATCCTGGTAGCCCATTTGCCTTGCGCCACTCTTTAACGGTCTTGGTTATGCCTTCGGGGGAGTCATCGGCCCCATCTTCTGGATAGAAGATAAGGTCAGTACCGTTTGGGTGCTCGGTAAGCTGTCTGAATTGCATTAGCAGTTCGCCAAGGTCTTTGTCGGAACCTGCTTCGTTGATGGCAAGTATTTTATGGATGAAGCTACCGAATTCGGTCTCGGTGTAATCGGCAATTGATTTCCTAGTGGTCATCGCTTTATGGGGCCTTGAACCCTGGCAGGCCGTTTGCTCTACGCCACTCTTTGACTGTTTTCAAGATTCCCTCTGGTGAGTCATCAGCATCGTCAGCAGGATAAAAAATCAGATCTGAGCCTTTGGGATGCTCTGAAATTTTCCGAAAATGCCGAACTAAAACGGAATGATCTTCCTCGTTCTGGCAGTTGACCTCACAGATATCTGTCAAAAGTTGAAGGAACTCTTGTTCTGTGTAATCAGAAATGCTGTTTTTTAGCATGCTTAATTTGTTCCTCTATGAATATCAATGTGCCTTCTAGGTGTCGCTACGCTCAGGTTGTCAACATCGTAAATAGCGCCCCCTTGGGCAATTCCGACATGATGGTGTAGCTCGTATTTTTCTCGCGATCCCACTCGACCACTTTCTGGTGTGTATGGGGAAAACCCTTTATCTAGCAGCTTTTGGTTGACTGTTCTGAACTGACTTCTTAAGTCTGAATCATTACCTACAGCTTTCCAAAACGCCTCCCGAAAAGCATCAAAGCTTCTGAACTCCCTCCCGCGCAACTGATCAGCAACCCCAGCGGGTATCGGAGAGCCCAACCCTGAGCCCGCTCCAGCAAGCCAGGTTCCACCTATATCCTGCCCCTGACCCGTAACCGTACCGGGCGTCTTGCGCACGCTCAGTACGATATAGAGCGGCTGAACCCCTGACCCCGCTGGAAACACCAGAATGAAGTCCTTGTACTCCGGTGGGTAGATCGGGTCGACGATGATGGTGTCCGCCTGTTCGGTGGGCGGAAAGATCCAGATGTGCGGCGCCTGGGGCGCGGCCTCCAGTGGGGGGATGCCGGAGGTGCTGGATGGGTCCACCGCTGGGGTCCAGATCAGGGTGACGCCGTCGCCGAAGTCGGCCACTTGTTGCTGGCCTTTGGCGACAAAGCGCACCACCGGGACCATTTCCCAGCCACGCTGCTTTTGCGTGTTGTAGCCGTAGCCCTTCAGCGTGCCGTCGGGCCGTTGTTCGATATGCAGGCGCACGCGGGTGCGACCTTCTTTCAGGGCGTCGAGTTGCTCGGGCGTGTACAAGGCGCTATCGCCCAGGCTCGACGGCCAGAGCATGGCCACCACGCCAGCCAGGGCACCCGCGACGACTCCGCTGGTTGCCACGCCAGCCCCGGTGGGTGCCAATCCCTCGCCACCCAGCGCCAGGCTGCCCAGCGCGGCGGGAAGGGCGCCGCCGCTGATTTTCTTGAGCGGGATATTCCCCGTCGCGTCGGCTCCACGACCACCCAGCACGACAAGCTCGCCATAGTCCTTGATGGCGTCGGTGGGGATCGCTCCGGATGGGCTGGGGTAGTCCATGACCCCGTCGGGCAGCTTGCAGGATTTGGTAAAGGTGCAGCCGGCCATCGCCTGTTGCTTGCGGGGTGGGTTGGCGAGGCTGTCCGCATAGGCTTGTTGGCGGGTCTGCATCCGCTCATAGGTATGTTGCCTGGCCTCTTGCTCCGCCCGTTCGCTGGGGGTCATGTCTCTATAGGTGACGTGGTGCCCGTCGCCGGATGGCGGATTCTTGATCGGGGGGAGTCTGTTGCGGGCCATCGAGGGTTCTGCCTGTCCATCCGTTGCGGTTTTCCGGCCAGAGGCGGGATGGCATCAACCCTATTGAGTCGGGCGGGGCATTACTGTGGGAGGAATCTGAAAGGTTTGAAGGGCGAGTCTTTATTCTTGCGGGCTGGTGGTCAGGCGATTCTGGCCAGCCAGTGAATGCCCGGGCGCTGGGTGCCGCTCCAGCCCATCTATGCCGCCGCACCGGGTTCCTGCTTAAATGCCAGCGTCATTCACTCAGCGCGCCTGACACCATGAATACCCTCAAGGACGAACTTGTTCTCACCGAGCCGTCAGCCGACGCGGCCTCGATCCGTCGTCGGTCGTTGTTCGCCGGCTGTGGAGCCCATGCCATCCATGATGGCCTGACCGACCTGATCTATGTCTTGCTGCCCATCTGGCAAAGCCAGTTCGGCCTGAGCTTTGCCCAGGTCGGGCTGTTGCGTGGGGCCTATTCAGGGATGATGGCCGGCTTTCAGTTGTTGGCCAGCCGCGCGGCCAGGCGCTGGGGGCGCGAGCGTCTGCTGGTGGGCGGCACGGCGCTGGCGGGGATGGCCTACCTGCTGGCGGGGCAGGCCGGAGGCCTGACGGTATTGCTGTTGGCCCTGTTGTTGGGTGGGCTGGGGGCGAGTACCCAGCATCCGCTGGCGTCGTCGATGATCACCGATACCCATGAGGCCGGTGGCGGCGTCAAGCAGGCGTTGTCGCAGTACAACTTTTCCGGCGATATCGGCAAGACCCTGATTCCGGGGCTGGTGGGCCTGTTGCTGACGGTGCTCAGCTGGCGTGCCAGTGTCACCTTGATGGGGCTGTTGGGGCTGGCGGCCGCCGGGTTGCTGTGGTGGTTGATTCCGGCGCAGGCGGCGGAGTCGTCCAAGGCCGAGAAGAGCACCAAGGCGGTCAGCGGAAAAGGCTCGGCCAGCGGCCTGCGGGCGCTGATTGTCACCGGCACGCTGGACAGCGCGGTGCGCATGGGTTTCCTGACCTTCCTGCCGTTTCTGCTGAAAGCCAAGGGCGCCGGCACGGCGGGCATCGGCCTGGCGTTGACGATGCTGTTTGTCGGCGGGGCCTTCGGCAAGTTGCTGTGCGGTTACCTGGGCGCGCGCATCGGCATGATGAAAACCGTGTGGCTGACGGAGTTCACCACGGCGCTGTTGATCGTGCTGGCGGTGTACTTGCCCTATCTGGGCCTGATGGCGGTCTTGCCGCTGCTGGGGCTGGCGTTGAACGGCACCTCGTCGGTGCTCTATGGCGCGGTGCCGGACCTGGCGGGGGCGGGCAAGCGCGAGCAGGCGTTCGCGGTCTTCTATACCGGCACCATCGGCGGCGGGGCGCTGGCGCCGGTGCTGTTCGGCAGTCTGGGGGACGTCACTGGCGTCCCCGTCGCGGTGATGATGCTGGCGGCTACCTTACTGCTGACGTTGCCGCTGTCCTGGTTCGTGCAGCGCGGCCTGGACGCGGATGCCCGGCTGGCCTGAGCCGGCTCAGGCTTCGCGTCCGTGGGCTGTTGCGGCCAGTTGCTCGGTATCGACCCGCACAAAGATCGAGTCGCCAACCGCCGTCAGCACATCGCCAGCGTAGACCTCGCAGATCACCCGGCTCTTGCGGCCGAGTTCGCCTTCGACCTTGGCGCGCAAGGTCAGGGGTACACCCATCGGCGTCGGCTTGATGAATTTGATGCCGAGGTTGCCGGTCACGCAGTTGATCCGCGGCAGGCTGTCCAGGGCGCGTCTTTCGGCGCGGTAGTGGTAGGCCATGGCGGTCCAGTTCGAATGGCAGTCCACCAGCATGGCGATCAGGCCGCCGTACACCAGCTCGGGCCAGCCGCAGTATTGGCTGTCCGGCAGGTGCTCGGCCATCACATGCACCCCATCCTCATGCCAGTGGCTCTTGATGTGCAGGCCATGGGGGTTGCTGCTGCCGCAGCCAAAACAAACGCCGTCCGGCGCGGTGCTGTCTTGCAGGGAGAGTGGGTGCATGTGTTTGTCCTTTTTATTGTTGGAGAGGGTCCGGGCGAAGCGGTCAGGCCGCGACCTGGGCCTGGATCTGCAGATCGCCCTCGACTTCCTTGACCAGCCCGCTGGCCAGCAGCAGCGGCAGCAGGCGCTTGTGCAGTTGCGGCTCGACGAACTCCTTGACGGTGTCCAGCGCCAGGTTGCCGCTGGTTTCCAGCTCGGCCTTGGTGTAGGACAGCCAGGCCTTCTTCAGCACCAGCAGCACGTCGCTGCCGGCGGTGGTGGCGAAGCGGCGGTGGGTCACCCGGCCGTCGAAGTCGAAGCTGTGCTGGTAGGCATAACCGCGCTCGTCACCCGCGCTGGCGACACAACGACCGCAGGTGCATGCGCCGTCGCCGAAGGCCGTGCGCAGATAGGTGTTGAAGTCCACCACGGGCTTGAGCCCCAGGCGCTTGTCGACTTCGAACAGATCCCCGGTCAGTTTTTCTTCAGTGCTCAACGTCCATTTCCTCAAGTCATGCGGCGTGTTTTCACAGGGCCGCACGATACCAGCCAGAGGCTTGCAGGGGGAACTTTCTGCCCGGAGGTGGCAGAGTCCATGCGCCAGGAACCCGGGGCAGCGACCTTAACCGAGCCTGGTTCGGGCCTTGCTGAGCGGGACTCCTGTCGTTTACGACGGGCTAGATGTCCTTGCCGAGAACGCTGCCCACATCCTCGGGTTGTGGTTCGAGCAGCTTGCAGTGGTCGCTGTCCGAGGCCGGCTGCGGCGCGAGCAGGTGGCCATTAAAAGAGCGGCACATTGCCTTCTCCGACACGGCGTCGTGCTGGCCCCGCAAGCGCCGAATCACCGCCAAAATCACTTTAATTTCAGGTGGTTAGGTAGATCGAAAAATGCGCAATGTGTGGATGACGCTGACCTCGTTCGCCTTGGTCAGCGTGGCTGTCGCGGCCGAGGGCAAGGAGTTGCCGGCCAATGACCGGTATGTGTGCAGTTGGGGCGCGGGGACGGCGGCGCGGGCGCAGGAGCTGAAACTGTCGGGGGTTTCGCTGTATGCCGCGCGGCAGAAGCTGCAGACCTACAAGTTCAGCAAGGGCTGGATGCGCATGCTGGCCCTGGGCATTACCGAACAGACCTACGACAGTCCCTCGCGGGCCAAGCCGGCCACGGTGCGGCAGAGCTTTTACGACGATTGCGTGCGCTACAAGCTGGCGCGCAAATAACCCGCGGGGGAGGCTCGCGCAATGGCCGGTTGCCCGGGCTGCCATGCTGGTACGGGCACCGGCGATCCTGAGGCGAGGCATGTCGGCCTTGTCTCATGCCCCCGGAGCTTTGGCCCATGGGCTGACAGAACCCGCCGCCATCTGATCCGTATTTTTCTTCGTCACCTGCGTCTGTATCGGGATCAGATCTGGCCTGACAATAACGCACCCCTCAGGCGCACCGGCCTGCCAGCTGGAGCCTGAGGCGGCGTTCTGCTTTTCGCGTTGGCGAAAACCTATTGTTCAGGAGGCCTTTATGGCGAAGATGGCGATTTTCTTGTTTGGATTCTTGGCGCTGACCATCGCGATTGGTCTGCTGGCGACCATCTCTCCGGTCTGAGGGGAAACCTCAGGCCAGCCCAGTCTCGCCGAGGCGGGCCGAACCGCTATTTCGAAAACTTCCTCGCCCCGGCCACACACAAAATCACTGCCACGGTCACTCCCAGCATGCCCAGGCTGACCTGTTCATGCAGCAGGGAGGCGGCCAGGGCCAGGCCAAAGAAGGGTTGCAGCAATTGCAACTGGCCGACGGCGGCGATCCCTCCCTGGGCCAGCCCGCGATACCAGAAGACAAAGCCGATCAGCATGCTGAACAGTGCGACGTACGCCAGGCTCAGCCAGGCGGGCAGGGTGATGCCGCTAAACGAAGGCGGGGCACGCAACAGCGTCAGCACCGCCATCACCGGCAGCGCCAGCACCAAAGCCCAGGAGATCACCTGCCAGCCGCCCAGGGTGCGGGAGAGCTTGGCGCCTTCGGCGTAACCCAGGCCGCAGACCAGAATCGCCAGCAGCATGAGGATGTCTCCGGCCGGTGCGGCGCTCAGCCCCTGGGACAGGGCAAACCCCACCACCAGCAGGCTGCCCAGCACCGAGAACAGCCAGAACACCGGCCGCGGCCGCTCGCCGCCGCGCAGCACGCCGAACACCGCGGTGGCCAGGGGCAGCAGGCCGAGGAAGACGATGGAGTGGGCCGAGGTCACGTATTGCAAGGCCAGCGCGGTCAGCAGCGGAAAGCCCAGCACCACGCCGAGGGCGACTATCGCCAGGGGCCACAGCTGGTTTCTGCTCGGGCGTTGTTCCTTGAACAGCAGCAACAGGCACAAGGCCAGGACGCCGGCGATGCTGGCGCGAGCCACGGTCAGGAACAGCGGGTCGAACTCCAGCACGGCCACCCGGGTGGCCGGCAGCGAGCCGCTGAAAATCAGCACGCCGATAAAGCCGTTGAGCCAGCCGCTCGCGGCTTTTTGTGTGCTGGGGTGTGGCAGGGGCGATGTCCGTTCCATTCAGGGGCTCAGCTCTGTTCAAGGGTAAGCGCTGCGCTTCAGGGCGCGATTGCGCCTGGGCTGTTCAGGCCCCATCCTAGGAGCGTCAAGCAATACAATCAAAATATTGTCATGGATACATCGCCCTATGGCCCGTGCCCGCTACAAACAACTGGTCGATGGTTTTGCCGCCGATATCCGTGGCGGTGCATTGCCGCCCGGCACCCGGCTGCCGACCCACCGCGAACTGGCCGCCAGGGAAGGGCTGGCCCTGGTAACGGCATCGCGGGTGTATGCCGAGCTGGAGGCCATGGGCCTGATCAGTGGCGAAACCGGGCGCGGCACCTTTGTCCGCGAGACGGCGTTGCCACCGGGGCAGGGTATCGACCAGCAGGCGACCGCGGCGGGCACCCTGGATCTCAATTTCAACTACCCGGCGTTGCCCGGGCAGGCCGAGGTGTTGCGCAGTGGCCTGCGACAGCTGGCGGCTGCCGGTGACCTGGAGGCGCTGCTGCGCTACCAGCCCCACAGTGGCCGCAGCCACGAGCGAGCCGCCGTGGCTCGGCATCTGGCGTGTCGCGGGTTACAGGTGGAAGCGGACCGGGTGTCGATCGTCAGCGGCGCCCAGCACGGCCTGGCGACCACGGTGATGGCGCTGCTCAAGCCCGGCGATGTGGTGGCCACCGATGCCCTGACCTACCCGGGGTTCAAGGTGGTGGCCGAGGCCCACGGCGTGGAACTGGTGTCGATTGCCCTGACCGAGCACGGCCCCGACCTGCAGGCTTTCGAGCGGTTGTGCCGCAGCCGGCGGGTGCGGGCGGTGTATGCCATGCCGACCCTGCACAATCCCATGGGCTGGGTGCTCGACCTGGCGTGGCGCGAGCGCTTGGTGCGGATCGCCCGGCAGCACCGGTTGCTGATTATCGAGGACGCCGCCTATGCCTTCCTCGCCGAGGATCCGCCCGCGCCCCTGGCGGCCCTGGCGCCAGAACTGACGGTGTATGTGTCGGGGTTTTCCAAGAATGTCGCCACCGGGCTGCGGGTCGGTTTTGTGGTCGCGCCGCCGGCCTGGGTGCCGCTGATCGAGCGGGTGATCCGCGCGACTACCTGGAACACTCCCGGGGTGATGACGGCGCTGGTCTGCAACTGGATCGACGACGGCACGGTGCAGCGCCTGGAAGCCGAGAAACGCCAGGACGCGACCGTCCGGCAGACCCTGGCCAGGGAAGTGCTGGCCGGCCTGAAATACATGGGGCATCCGGCGTCCTATTTCCTCTGGCTGCCGTTGCCCGAGGAGGTGCGCGCCGATCAGGTGGCGATGGCCTTGTTGCGGGAAAACGTCTCGGTGTCCACCGCCGAGCCCTTTGTCAGCGCCGCGCCAGTGCCCCACGCCATCCGCCTGGCCCTGGGCTCGGTGGAACTGGATCAGTTGCGGGTGGCGCTGGAGCGGGTGCGCCAGGTGATTGGCCAATACGCCTATTGAAGGCTCCCGCGCGGCAAGGTACGGGAGCCTGCGGCCGTCAGACCTTGAACTGAGTCACCAGGCCGTTGAGTTCCACCGCCAGGCGTGACAGGTCCTGGCTGGCGGCGTTGCTCTGGTTGGCCCCGGCCGAGGTCTGGGTCGCCAGGTCGCGGATGTTCACCAGGTTGCGGTCCACCTCGCGGGCGACCTGGGCCTGCTCTTCGCTGGCGCTGGCGATCACCAGGTTGCGTTCGTTGATCGAGGTGATGGCCTGGGTGATCTGGTCCAGGGCCAGGCCCGAGGCGCGGGCGGCTTCCAGGGTCAGGTGGGCGCGTTCGTTGCTGTGGCGCATGGCGCTCACCGCGCCTTCGGTGCCTTCTTCGATGGTGTTGATCATGCTTTCGATTTCCTGGGTCGACTGCTGGGTGCGATGGGCCAGCGCTCGCACCTCGTCGGCGACCACGGCGAAACCGCGTCCGGCGTCGCCGGCCCGGGCGGCCTCGATGGCTGCGTTGAGGGCCAGCAGGTTGGTCTGCTCGGCGATCGAGCGGATCACCTCCAGGACCTGGCCGATATTGCGCACATCCACCGCCAGGTGTTCGACCTGCTCGCAGGTACGGGTCACCTCGTCGGCCAGGTCGCCGATGGAATCGACGGTGTGCTGCACTTGCTGCCGGCCGTGATGGGCGGTGGCGTCGGTTTCCCGGGACGCCTCGGAGGTGCTGACGGCGTTGCGCGCCACTTCTTCCACGGCCGCGGTCATCTCGTTGACCGCGGTGGCGGCCTGTTCCAGTTCGTTGCTCTGCTGGTGCAGGGTCTTGCTGGAGTCCTCGGTCACCGCATGCAATTCCTCGGCGGCCGAAGCCAGCTGGCTGGAGGAATCGGCGATCTTCTGCAGGGTGCCGCGCAGGCTGTTCTGCATGCGTTGCAGGGCGTGCAGCAGGCGCGCCGGTTCATCGTTGCCGGTCACGCTGATGGCATGGCACAGGTCGCCGCTGGCGATGGTCTCGGCGACTTCCACGGCCTGGCCCAGCGGCCGCACGATGCTGCGGGTCAGTACGATGGCCAGGCCGACAGTCAGCACCAGCACGATGGCCAGGATCGCCAGTACCAGGCCGACGGCGCTGTGGAACACTTCGTTGCTACGCGCGGCCGCCGCTTCGCCGCCGTGGGTATTCACCTCGACCACGGTCAGCAATTCCTTGAGCATGGCGTCGGCATTGGCTAGGAACGGGCCGCCGTCGACGATCGCGATCGCTTCGTCCTTGCGGCCCTGGCGCGCCAGGTCGAGGACGCGCTGCTGGTCCTTGAGGTACAGCGCCTTGACGCCCAGGTAGCGCGCGTACGCGGCCTTTTCCTCGGGGGCGACACTGAGTTTTTCGTAGACCAGTTGCTGGGCCGACAACTGCTCCTCGAGCTGATTGATCCGGTCCAGCAGGGCCTCGACGTCGTTTCTGTCGCGTACCACCAGCTGGCGCAGGGTCAGGGTGCGGATCTGGGTGCTGGTCAGGGCCATGGCGTTGGCGGCGACGATCGAGGGCAGCCAGTTCCTGTCGACCTCGAGCGACTGCTCGTTCATGCGGCGCATTTCCAGCAGGGAGAAGGTCCCGAGCGCAACCGCCAGCAGCGCGATCAGGGCAAAACTGAGGCCTGCACGGCGGGAAATGTTCATCGATCGTAAAAGCATGACTGTGTTCCTTGTGGCGGCAAAAGGCACAACCTGCGCGGCATCCGGCAGGTTCGCAGCAAAGCGGCGCGCGCTCGGAAAGGCTCCGGGGCGTCGTCGGTTCTTGCAGGCAAGGCAGGCGGGAGGCGCATCGTGGCGCCTTCTTTATGGGGGCTTCCGGTGTGGACGGGGTTGCATGGGCCCTGGCCGGAAAGGTGGCGATGATATCACAGTGATATCGGTGGCGTCGGCGAGGTGGAGCGCGCGGCTTCACCTCGAGGAGCTCAACCGTGCTGGATGCCCGCGCGTTTGAGCAACTGCTTGCAGCGCTCGGACAGGTGCGTCACCCGCAGGTGCTTGCCGGCCTTGCCGTAGCGTTCGCGCAGGGTTTTCAGGGCGGCGATGGCCGAGTAGTCGACGAAGCTCAGGTGGCGGCAGTCGAGGGTCACCTGGGCCGGGTCGCCCGCCGGGTCGAAGTGGTTGAGGAAGGAGGTGGTCGAGGCGAAGAACAGGGTGCCGTGGACCCGGTACAGCTTGCTGCCGTCGGCTTCCTCGTGGCTGTCGGCGTAGAGTTCGCGCGAATGCTGCCAGGCGAAGTTGAGGGCGGCGATGATGATGCCGCACAGCACCGCGATGGCGAGGTCGGTGAACACGGTGATGATGGTCACCGCGACTATCACCAGCATGTCGTTCAGCGGCACTTTGTGCAGCACCCGCAGCGAGCCCCAGGCGAAGGTCTGCTGGGCCACCACGAACATCACCCCGACCAGCGCCGCCAGCGGAATGCGCTCGATCAAGGGCGAGAGGAACAGCACGAACAGCAGGATCATCATCCCGGCGACCACCCCGGACAGCCGGCCACGGCCGCCGGAGCTGAGGTTGATCACGGTCTGGCCGATCATCGCGCAACCGCCCATGCCGCCGAACAGGCCGGAGGCGATATTGGCCGCGCCCAGGGCCACGCACTCGCGGTCCGGGAAGCTGCGGCTCTCGGTGATTTCGTCGGTGAGGTTGAGGGTCAGCAGGGTTTCCAGCAGGCCGACCATGGCCATCAGGAAGGCGTAGGGGGCGATGATGCCCAGGGTCTCCAGGTTCCACTGGATATCCGGCACCGCCAGGCGCGGCAGGCCGCCGGCGATATGGGCCATGTCGCCCAGGGTGCGGGTCGGCAGGCCCAGCAGGTAGACCAGCAGGCCGACCCCGAGGATCGCCACCAGCGCCGGCGGCACCGCGCGGCTCAGGCGCGGCAGCAGGTAGACGATGGCCATGGTCAGCGCCACCAGCCCGAGCATCAGCCACAGGGGCGTACCGCTGAGCCAGCGTTCATCGGCCTTGAAGTGTTCCAGCTGGGCCAGGGCGATGATGATCGCCAGGCCGTTGACGAAGCCGAGCATCACCGGGTACGGCACGATTCGCACCAGCTTGCCCAGGCGCAGCAGGCCGAAGGCGATCATGACCAGGCCGCCCAGCAGCACGGTGGCCAGCAGGTACTGCACGCCGTGTTGCACCACCAGTGCGACGATCACCACCGCCATCGACCCGGCGGCGCCGGAAATCATCCCCGGGCGGCCGCCGAACAGCGCGGTCAGGGTGCAGATGATAAAGGCGCCATACAGGCCCATCAGCGGGTTGAGGTGGGCGACCAGGGCGAAGGCGATGCACTCGGGCACCAGCGCGAAAGAGGTGGTAAGTCCGGCCAGGACGTCGGCGCGAAGGCGAGCGGGTTTCATGGTTTACCTGAGAGGGCGGCCAGGAGAGCGGCCGGGGTTGCGAGGGAGTGTCGAAAGGCGGCGAATGTTACGGAATAACCGCCTTGCCGGCCACCCGGGGCTTGTATTGCCGGGCGCTGGCGGCAAGACTGCGCAGCCGCACAGCCCCGGCGATCGATGCCGGGCCGCCAAGGAGCCGCCATGCCATCAAGCAAGCGCGAGCAGGCGCGTCTCGAACGCCGCCTGGTCGCCAGCCTCACCGACGCCTGCGAAACCGCCAAGACAGAAATCGTCGGTTTCTCCTGGCTGACCCATGTGGCCGATCACGCGGCGTTTCCCGCCAGCCTGAGGGTGGTCTGGGTCTTCGACACCCAGGCCAGCAAGGCCCAGGCCCTGGCCTGCGGCCAGGGCGAACGCATGCTCGAACTGACAGCCATGGCCCTGCATGACGCCGGCCTGGAGTTGCAGGCGCTGGCGGCCCACGTGCGGTACGACAGCGAAGAACAATGCCAGCGCATCAATGGCGGCAACTGGCAAAAACGTCTGGCGCGGCTCGGCTGAGAATCGCTGGAAAGCGCGGCTAAACGCCGCACCCGACCATGGTCGCACACAACCTGTCATCCATTTGGCAGGAAGCGGGGCGCCGCGTTTTGCTACCATGCGTGGCTTTTACGGATGAGCCGCCCGGCGGGTCGTCTGGATTTTCGGCTCCTCAAAGGGCGGTAACGAATGAGTGTTTTGTTGAGTCGCCGCGAGGTGATTGCAGGTATGGGGGTGTTGGGTCTCGGTCTGCTGGCCGGTTGCGATACCCGGGGCCAGCTGTCGTACAAATATGGCAAGGATCTGAGCGACAAGATCATGGGCCGTACCTTCAAGCTGAAGGACACCGAGGGCAACGTCAGGACGCTCTCAAGCTATAGCGGCCTGATGCCGATGGTGTTCTTCGGTTTCACCCAGTGCCCGGCCATCTGCCCCACGACGCTGGCGCGCGCGGCCCAGGCCAAGAAACTGATGGGCCGCGACGGCGACCGTCTGCAGGTGATCTTCATCACCCTGGACCCCGAGCGGGATACCCCGCAGGTCCTCGACGCCTACGTCAAGGCCTTCGACCCGTCGTTCGTCGCGCTGTACGGCACGCTGGAGCAGACCGCGGCCACGGCCAAGGAATTCGACGTGTTCTACGAGAAGATCCCCAGCGGTTCGACCTACACCCTGTCCCACACCGCCACCAGTTTTGTCTACGACTCCCGGGGCACGTTGCGCCTTGGCTTGTCCCAATCGCTTACCGCGCAAGAGTGCGCGGAAGATCTACTGACCGTCATGGAGGTCTGCTGATGTACCCGGCCCTGAATAAAACCGCTATCGGCCAACGCGCCAAACGCATGCTGATCGGCCTGTCCCTGCTGGGCCTGGCTGGCCAGGCCGCGGCCCAGACCCAGGTCGACGACGCCTGGGTACGCGCCACCGTCGCCGGGCAACAGGCGACCGGGGCCTTCATGACCCTGACCGCCAGCGACGACAGCAAGCTGCTCAGCGTCGAGTCGCCAGTGGCCAAGATCGTGCAGATCCACCAGTCGAGCATGCACAACGATGTGATGAGCATGCGCCCGGCGGACTTCGTCGCCTTGCCGGCCGGCAAGGCCGTGGCCCTGGATCCCCATGGTTATCACGTGATGCTGATCGACCTGGTGGCCCAGGTGAAGGAAGGCGACAAGGTGCCGCTGACCCTGGTGGTGGAAAACGCCAAGGGCGAGAAAGAGTCGATCAAGGTCGAGGCCCAGGCCCGCGCGCTGAACATGGCCGACCACAGCAAGATGCAGCATTGATGGTTCGCGGCACCTACGACGACCGACAGCCAGGCTGAAGCATGGCCAAGGAAATCGACAACCCCTGCATCGCCGTTTGCCAGTTGAGCGGCGACCTGTGCCTGAGTTGCGGGCGCAGCAAGGATGACATCCGCCAATGGAAGCGCATGAAGCGCCCGGAAAAGATGGCGGCGGTGCAGCGGGCGAGCCAGCGCTTGAAAGCGCTGCGCAAGAAGGGCGGCGCCAGCCGCTGATCCCCCCAGCCGGCCATTGCGTGCCGGCCTTCAGATTCCCGGCGTTTGCGCCGCACACTCCTGCAACCAGGCAATACAGGCCGAGACCCGTCGTGGCAGGGCCTCCAGGGTCGGGTGGACGATGTAGTAATCGTATTCGCCGCTGCGGGTAAACCCGGTGAACGGCAGCACCAGCCGGCCTTGCCCGATGGCCTCGCTGACCAGGTGCTCGCGCCCGATCGCCACGCCGGCATGGTGGATGGCGGCGGTGACACACAGGTCCGAGCGATCGAAGGTCACCCCGCGTTTCGGCATGGACATACCCCCGCCATGCTGGCGAATCCACAGCGCCCATTCGGAGTCGAAGGTGGCGTGGTCCCAGGCCAGCGAATCATGCAGCAGGGTGCACTGCTGCAATTGTTCGACTGCCCCGATCAATCCATGGCGTTCGGCGTATTGCGGACTGCACACCGGGGCGACCCGTTCCTGCATCAACTTGTGCGCCACCAGCCCATGGAACTCGCCATTGCCGTAGTACAGCGCCAGGTCGATCTGCCGGGTGCGGAAGTCGATGCGGTCGTTGCCCACCCGCAGGTCGAGCCGGACCCCGGGAAAGCGCAGGCCGAACTCGGCCAGGCGCGGCACCAGCCAGGAATGGGCGATGGACGGGTGGGCGTAGAGGGTCAGCGGCCCGGCCAGGTCGGCGTCGACCGGCTGGGCCAGGACTTCGGACAGGTCGCCCAGGGTCTGCTGGAGGATGGCGAAAATCCGTTCGCCGGCCTCGGTCAGTTCAACCCGCCGGGTCAGCCGGCGGAACAGCTGGATCGACAGCTCCGCCTCCAGCCGGGCGATACGATGGCTGACCGCGCTGGCGGTCAGGCACAACTCATCGGCGGCCTTGCTGAAGCTCAGGTGGCGGGCCGCGACCTGGAAGGTGAACAGGTTCGAGAACTGGCTGCTGTTGAGCTTGGCGTCCAGTCGGGGCGGTAGGTTGTACAAGCCGGCGCTTCTCCTGTCGGTCTGTTATGAGCCTTGCAGCACCCGGGCGCCTTGCGCCAGATAGGCCTGCATCTCGGTGTCCGGGACCATGCTGCCGCCCGTGGCCCAGACCAGGTGGGTGGCCTGGGCGTAAGCCTCGGCGCTCATGCCGCTGCGCCGCAGGTACTGGTCGCGCTGCGCCTGCACGCGGGCGATGCCCGGGACACCGGCCACCGCCGAGGGCTCCAGGTGCAGCTGTTGGTGCTTGGCCATCAGCCAGACCAGGGCATGCAGTTCGTCGTCGCTGACCGTGTAATAACCCTCGATCAGCCGCTGCATGGCGCGGCCGACAAACCCCGAGGCGCGGCCGACGGCCAGGCCGTCGGCGGCGGTGAGGTTGTCGATGCCGAAGTCCTGCACCGACACCTCGTCATGCAGCCCGGTGTGCACCCCGAGCAGCATGCACGGCGAATGGGTGGGCTCGGCAAATATACAGTGAACGGCGTCGCCGAACGCCAGCTTCAAGCCGAACGCCACGCCGCCAGGGCCGCCGCCGACGCCGCAGGGCAGGTAGACGAACAGCGGGTGCTGGGCATCGACCCGGACCCCGGCCTGTGCCAGTTGCCGGCTCAGGCGCTCGGCGGCCACGGCGTAGCCGAGGAACAGGTCGGTGGAATTCTCGTCATCGACGAAATGGCAGGCCGGATCGGCGCTGGCCTGCTGGCGCCCCTGGGCCACGGCGATGCTGTAGTCGCTTTCGTACTCCATGACATTCACCCCGTGGGCGCGCAGCTTGTCCTTCTTCCATTGGCGGGCGTCGGCGGACATGTGCACCGTGACCTGGAACCCCAGCCGGGCGCCCATCAGGCCGATGGACAAGCCCAGGTTGCCGGTGGAACCCACGGCGATCCGGTAGCGGCTGAAGAGCGCCCGGGCCTCGGGCGAGTCGAGCACGCTGTAGTCCTGGTCCAGGCGCAGCAGGCCGGCTTCCAGGGCCAGGCGTTCGGCGTGCTTGAGTACTTCATAGATACCGCCGCGGGCCTTGATCGACCCGGAGATCGGCAGGTGGCTGTCCTGCTTGATCCACAGCGCGCCGGGCAGGGCTTGGCCGTAACGACTGGCCAGCACCGCCTGCAAGGCTGGCAGCGGCTGGATTGGCGATTCGAGAATGCCGTTATTGGCCAAGGTCTCGGGAAAAGCCACGCGAAAATAGGCGGCGAAACGCTCGAGGCGCGCACTGGCGTCGGCCACGTCGGCGGCCGTCAGCGCCAGGTCGCTCAGGCCATCGGCCAGGGGCGCGCGGGTGGGGGTGAACCAGGTGGTTTCGCGCAACGCCATCAGCTCTTCGAGCAGCGGGTAGCGGCGGGTCCAGGTAGCGAGTGACTGGCCTGCGATCATGGGGGAGGACTCCTGTGACAAAGGTTTTAAATGAAATGAGCGAGGCCCAGGGTCAGCAGCAGGGCCACCACTGAGGCCAGGACCGTGGCGCTGGTGAAGGTCTTGAGCGCATCGGCCAGCGACACCCCGAGGTATTCCTTGACCACCCAGAAGGCCGAGTCGGTGACGTGGGTCCAGCCGATGGCCCCGGCGCCGATGGCGACCACGATGATCTCCTTGCTGTAGCCGGAGTCGACGCCCAGGGTCGGCAGCACGATGGCGGCGGCGCTCATCATGGCCACGGTGGCCGAGCCCACCGCGAAGTGCATCAGGCCCGCCACCAGCCAGGCCAGCACCACCGGGTTGATGTCCAGCCGGGTCAGGGAATCGGCCAGCACCTTGCCCACGCCGCTGTCGATCAGGATGCCGTTGAAGGCGCCGCCGGCACCGATGATCAGCAGGATGCTGGCCAGCGGCGGCAGGCTTTTCTGGGTATGCCCCAGCAGGTCCTGCATGCACAGGCCACGGCGCAGGCCCAGGGACCAGTAGGCGAAGACCACGGCGATCACCAGCGCCACCAGCGGGTTGCCGAAGAACGACAGCAACACAGACAACGTCGAACCGGCGGGCAGGGCGCTGGCGAAGGTCTTGCCGATCATCAGCAGCAGTGGCAGCAAAATGGTCAGCAGGGTCAGCCAGAAGCCCGGAAGCACGCGTTCGCCACGGGCCTCGCAACGCTCTTCGAGGAAGGCCGCCTGCCAGGGTTCGGCCTGGCGGTGCGCCACCAGGCGGATCCACAGCGGCCCGGCGACGATGGCGGTGGGCAGGCCGACGATCAGGCCGTAGAGGATCACCTTGCCGACGTCTGCCCCCAGCAAATGGGTAATGGCCATGGCCGCGGGGTGGGGCGGCAGCATGCAGTGCACGCACATCAGCGACACCGCCAGCGGCACGCCGAGGTACAGCAGGTTGAGCCGGGTTTCCTTGGCCACCACGTACACCAGCGGAATCAGCAGGATGTAGCCGACCTCGAAGAACACCGGGATGCCGGCGATGAACCCCACCAGCATCATCACCCAGGACGCGCGCTGCTCGCCCAGGGTGTTGAGCAGGGTCTGGGCGATGCGTTCGGCGCCGCCCGATTCCTCGAGCATCTTGCCGAGGATGCTGCCCAGCCCGATGATCGCGGCGAGAAACCCCAGGGTATCGCCCAGGCCCTTCTGGAACGACTCGAGCATGGCATTCAAGGGCATTCCCGAGCCCACCCCGACCAGGCCGCAGGCGGCGATCAGCGCCAGAAAGGCATGCACCCTGAACCGGACAATCAACACCACGATCATCACGATCGCGGCCAACAACACCCACAGCAACGCGCCACTGCTTTGCATCGGCCAACCCTCTTATTGATTTTGTGACGGGGTCCGTCAAAGGACTTCGCGGGGCGAGAGTTAACTATCGGGCGCGCAGGGCTGACAAAAGATCATTGCTCAGCAGATGGGTGATGCTGGGTCAGGCGTGGGCAAGGCTGATCTGCCCGGCGGCTGTGGAGTCCCGGGTCACGGACGTGACCCGGTCGAGGGGGAATCAGCCAGCAGTGCTTTCCGGCAGTTTGGCGATGACCTTGATCTCGAAGTCGAAGCCATAGAGCCAGGTCACGCCCACGGCGGTCAGCGTCGGGTGCGGCGCCTGGCCCCAGAATTCCGGCACAACCTTCCAGATGGTTTCGAAGCGGCTTTCGGGATTGACGATAAACACCGTGACGTCGATCACGTCGTCGAAGGAGCTGCCGGCAGCCGCCAGGATTGCGTTGAGGTTGGTGAACGCGAGGCGCACCTGGGCCTCCAGGTCCGGCTCGGGCGAGCCATCGGCGCTGCTGCCGACCTGGCCCGAAACGAACAGGAAACCATTGGAGCGGATCGCCGGCGAGTAGCGGTTGCGCTGGTAAAGCGCCTGGCGTCCGGGCGGAAAAACCACGTCGCGCTGAGTCATGTGTTGCCTCCATCGATAAGGGCCGAAACCGACCTGGAATGAACGATGAAGCCGACTCTAGGCACTTGCGCCTGGCCGATAAACGAGCAACCGTAGCCATCACTGTTTGTGAAATCCAAACAATCCAATGCTTAGCCGGGGTGGAAATGGACCGATTTGATGCGATGCAGGCCTTTGCCCGGGTGGTGGAGGCGGGCAGCTTCACCAAGGCCGCCGACACGCTGCACATGAGCAAGACCAGCGTGACGCAACTGGTGCAACAACTGGAGGCACGCTTGCGGGTCAAGTTGCTCAACCGCACCACGCGCCGGGTCCACCTGACGGCCGACGGCGCGGTGTATTACGAACGCGTGGTGCGTCTGCTGGCCGACCTCGACGATGCCGAGACCAGCCTGTCCAGCGCCTCGGCGCTACCCAGGGGGCGCTTGCGGGTGGATGTGCCCAGCCCGCTGGCGAGCATGATCCTGGTGCCGGCGCTGCCCGGGTTCCACGCCCGCTACCCGGACATCCAGATCGACCTGGGCGTCAGCGACCGCATCGTCGATGTGCTCGGCGAGAATGTGGATTGCGTGGTGCGCGGTGGCGAGCTGACGGACCAGTCGCTGATGGCGCGGCGGATCGGCGATCTCCAGCTGGGCGTGTATGCGGCGCCCAGCTACCTGGAGCGTCTCGGCACCCCCGCGCATCCGCGCGAGCTGGAGGATTCCCTGCATCGTATCGTCGGTTTTCTCTGGGCGCGCACCGGCAAGGCCTTGCCCTATGCCATGCGCAACCACAACGAAAGTCTGCAGATCAAGGGCCGCTACGTGCTGGCGGTCGACGATGGCAATGCCTACCTCGCCGCCGGCCTGGCGGGCCTGGGCATACTCTGGCTGCCGGACTACATGGCCAGGGCGCACCAGGAACGGGGCGAACTGGTGCGTCTGTTCGAGGATTGGCAGCTCGATCCGATGCCGATCTACGTGGCGTTCCCGCCCAACCGGCATATCAGCATCAAGCTGCGGGTGTTTATCGACTGGGTCGCCGAGCTGATGGCCCGGCACGCGCCGGTCGCCATCCGAGTGGGTGTGTGAGGCGGTCGGCTCTATAAATTTTTGCCGGCCCCCCGAAACCCGCCGGAGCAGCTTTACTTGTCCAGGCAAGTCGCGCCTGTAGATGGCCGTTCGGCCGCCGCATTCTGCCCGGGACCGGCATTGCGAGAAGGACACGGAGTGTCGTTCAACCCCGTACACAACCCTTGTCGCCCCCTGACATGAACGCCTGCTGGAGCAGTCGTTTGCTGGCCAGTACCTCAGCGCAGTCTGGTCGCGCCCGCGCCATCGCCGCCCGGGCGCCGCCTCTTTAAAGGAGTAAAGAAATGACTCAGTACGACAAACAACTCAACAACCCCAAACAACCTTCGCGGCAGGCGCGCCTGGAAAGCACCGGCGCCGAGCGCCTCACGCTGGCCAACGCCGGACCGATCCAGATGGGCTTCTGGGTGCCCAACCGGGTATGGGCCACGGCCAGGTTCCTGGTGCCGCTGCGCAACCTGATCGCCGAGAAGAAAAAGGCCGGCACCCTGACCCCGATGCGTGCGGAAATCATCGAGTTCAAGACCTGGGTCACCCACAACAGCGTGTACCGCATGTGGGTCAACTCGATGATCGAACAGTCGAACGCCTACGTGGCGACCCTGGACGAGGCGACCCAGGAACAGATCAAGGACTCGGACGGCGATGCGCTGTGGATCGCCGGCTACGACAGCTTCTTCGAGATCCTCAACGAGATCATCAGCACCTCCTCATCGTTCAACGCCACGGCCCAGGTCGGCACGCCGATGAACGCCTTCCTGGCGGTGTCGATGGGCACCGAGGCGGGCGTCGCGCTGTTCCATGACACGACCTTCAACCAGCAGTTCAAGAAGGTGCTCAACGCCTGGAACAGCTTCCTCAAGAGCAGCGCATCCCTCGACAAGCTGGATATCAACGACCCGGAAAAAGAAGGCTCGTGGATCTCCAAGGCGGCCCACGAGGCCGGGGTCTGGACGCAGATGGAGCATGATCCGAACCTGCCCGGCTATGGCTTCGATTCCTGGAATGCGTTCTTCATCCGCAAGTTCGTGCCCGGTGCGCGGCCGTTCCAGGGCAATGCGCTCACCCAGGTCAATATCGGCTGCGAGACCACGCCCTGGCAGTACGAAAACAACGTGGCGTTCGAGACCGAGTTCTGGATCAAGGACGTCAATTATTCGCTGCTCGACCTGTTCGGTGGCCAGGCGCAGTGGGCCGCTCCGTTCCAGGGTGGGCAGGCTTACCAGGGCTTTCTTTCGGCGACCCACTATCACCGCTGGAACGCGCCGCTCGACGGCAAGCTGGTGCGCTCCTGGGTGCAGCCGGGCACCTATTTCGCCCAGCGTCCGGCCCAGGGCGAAGGCGAGGGCACCTGGGAGGGCACCGAGTCGCAGCCGTACCTGGGGCATGTCGCCGCCCGGGCGATCTTTGTCTTCGAGCACCCGACCTGCGGGTATGTCGCGCTGATCTGCATCGGCATGGTCGAGGTCTCGACCTGCGTGATCGAACCCCAGTTCATCGTCGACCAAGGCGCGGCGCCAGTGAGCATCACCCGCGGCACCGAGATCGGGCATTTCGAGTTCGGCGGTTCGACCCACATGATGATCTTCCAGAAGGACCGGGTGCAGCTGGAGGCCTGGGCGCTGAACGCGGTGCAGCACCAGAACGATCCGCAACCGACGCCCCTGGGCACGGTGATCGCCACGGCGTTGCTGAAGAAGTGAGCCGCTGAGTACCAACGACGGCGCGCTCGCGCCGTCGTCTTCAAACCGCTGTCAGCCGCTGGCTAGACCAGGTATTTGCGAAACCACGCCAGCGTCCGGTCCCAGGCCAGGGTGGCGGCTGCCTCGTCGTAGCGCGGGGTCGAGTCATTGTGAAAACCGTGGTTCACCCCGGGGTAGATATAGGCCTCGTAAGTTTTGTCCGCGGCTTTCAGCGCCTGTTCGAAGGCCGGCCAGCCTTCGTTGATGCGCGTGTCCAGTTCGGCGTAGTGCAGCAGCAGCGGGGCCTGGATCCGTTTGACGTCCGCACTGTCCGGCTGGAGCCCGTAAAAGGACACGGCCGCCGCCAGTTCGGGATAGGCCACGGCCGCGGCATTGGCCACCCCGCCGCCATAGCAGAAGCCGGTGATGCCGACCTTGCCGGTGCTGGCGTCGTGCTCGAGCAGCCATTCGATGGCGGCGAAGAAGTCGTTCATCAGCTTCTCCGGGTTGACCTTCTGTTGCAGCTCGCGGCCCTTGTCGTCGTTGCCGGGGTAGCCGCCGACCGACGTCAGGCCGTCGGGGGCCAGGGCGATGAAACCGGCCTTGGCCAGGCGCCGCGCGACGTCCTCGATATAGGGGTTGAGCCCACGGTTTTCATGGGCCACCACCACCGCCGGCAGCTTGCCTTCGGCTTTTGCCGGGCGCACCAAGTAACCCCGGACCTGTTCGTGGCCCTTGGGCGAGGGGTAGGTGATGTATTCGGCGACGATCTGCGGGTCGGTGAACGACACCTGTTCGGCCAGGGCGTAGTTCGGCGTCAGGGCGGCGAGAGTGGCGCTGGCGGTCAGCCCGACCAGGGTGAAGGCCGCCGCCCGGTCGAGGAACTCGCGGCGGCTGATCTTGCCGTGGGCGTAGTAGTCGTAGAGTTCGAGCAACTCGGGGGCGAAGTCTTTGGCACTGAGACGTTCCATCGCACGCTACCTCTTCAATCATGGGGGGCGTCCTGGTGCCGCACGGCCTGTGGGCGGGACAGGTTCGACCTGGGATTGAATCAGTAAAGCAAGCCTGGGCCCCGGCAGCCAATGCGCAGGGTGAGCGTTGTGTTTGGGCGGGGCCTTGGCTAATCTCGCATAAACACGCAAAAACAGGCATAAGCATGCAAAACCAGCATTCAGTCGCCGAGCTGCCCCATGTGCGCCGGCAGAAGATCCTGTTGCTGCTCGAGCGCGACGGCAAGGTCATGGCCTCCGAGCTTGGCCAGCATTTCGCGGTCTCGGAGGACACCATCCGCCGCGACCTGGCGGAGCTGGCCGATGCCGGGCTGCTGCAGCGGGTTCACGGCGGCGCGCTGCCACGGCCCAAGGACACCGGCAAGGATGTGTTCACCCGCCTGGGCGAAAGCAGCGAGGTCAAGCGCCACCTGGCCCGGCTCGGCGCGCAGCGGGTGCAGGAAGGGCAGATCGTGATGTTCGACTCGGGCTCGACCACGCTGCTGATCGCCCAGTCCCTGCCTGCCGATATCGGCATCACCGCGGTCACCGCTTCGCCGCTGATCGCCATCGCCCTGGCCGAGTACCCGCGCAGCCAGGTGATCCTCGCCGGCGGCCGGCTCAACCCGGCGACCCTGTCCTCCGGTGGCCATGAGGCGGTACGCCTGATCCAGGGCATCCGCGCCGATCTGCTGTTCACCGGGGTGTGCGCGATTCACCCGGAAGTCGGCATCACTTCGCTGCACTTCGACGAGGTGCCGGTAAAGCAGGCCCTGCTCGACAGCGCGTCCCAGGTGGTCGCGGTCACCACCGCCGACAAGCTCGGCGCGGTGGAACCCTTCGCCGTGGCGCCGTGCAATCGCCTGCATACGCTGATCACCGAGCAGCACCTGGCCTCGGGCAGCATCGACGACTACCGGCGCCTGGGCATCGAGGTGGTGCAGGCGCCGGTGTGACGGCGGCGGGAGGTGCCGGGCTTTATGGCCTGGCATCCGCGCATTCATCACGACGCGGCCCCAGGGCCTGGGTCGGTGGATTGCGGGTGCGGATCTGTGGCAAACCCGGCCTGAGCCGCCGCGCGCTTATTCGACCCGGCGGAACACCAGGGCCTTCAGGCCGCTTTCGATATCGGTGTCGGGAAACTCCGGCGGGTTGTCCAGGCGTTGCTCGAAGCGCAGGCCCGGGGCTTCGCGGGTAACGCCGTCGATCAGGAAGTCCGAGGCGACAGCCGGGTCGTTCATGCAGGCCAGCACGCAGCCGTCGGCGGTGAGCAATTCCGGCAGGCGCCGCAGCACCCGGGCGTAGTCCTTGGTCAGCAGGAAGCTGCCTTTCTGGAACGAAGGCGGGTCGATGATCACCAGGTCGTAGGGGCCGGCGTTCTTCACCTTGCTCCAGGACTTGAACAGGTCGTGGCCGAGAAAGGTCACCTGGCTCAGGTCGTGGCTATTGAGCCGGTGATTGTCGCGGCCTCGGCTCAGGGCCGGGCGCGACATGTCGAGGTTGACCACATGGGTCGCGCCGCCTTCGATGGCCGCCACCGAGAAGCCGCAGGTGTAGGCGAACAGGTTCAGCACGCGCTTGCCCCGGGCATTGGCGCGCACCCAGTTGCGACCGTAGCGCATGTCGAGAAACAGGCCGTTGTTCTGCTTCTTGCCCAGGTCCACCCGATACCGCAGGCCTTCCTCGACCAGGGTCCATTCCTCGATAGGTTCGCCCACCAGCCAGTCCACGGGGCTTTGCAGTTGATAGCGGTGTTGCAGCAACAGGGTGTGGGCGCCACAGGCCTGCCACTGCGGCGAGGTGCTGATCGCCAGCAGCAACTGCTTGAGCGCCTCCAGCTGTTCCGGCTCCGGCTCTTTGAACAGCGCCACCAGCACCACGCCCTGCAGCCAGTCCACGGTCACCTGCTCCAACCCCGGCCAGCAACGCCCGCGGCCATGGAACAGGCGCCGGGTTTCCGCGGGAGCGGACGCCAGGGCTGTCAGCAGGTGATGGTGCAGGATGGAGAGGGCTTCGGAGTTCATCGCAGGGGCCAGCGGCGGAAAAGGGCGGGCATTTTAAACACAAATGCCGCGTGGGGAACGCGGCAAGTCAGTGGCCTGCACCCGTACCGATGGCCGGGTGCTATGTCGCGCGGGGCTGCCGATCAGGTGTGGAACAGGGCGATGGCAAAGGAAACCACGATCATGCAGGCGACCGCAAAATTGATATTCATGACGTACTTGTCCGACGGTATTGAAGGTGGCGCCATTCTGAAGGCATCGGCGGAAAATAAAAAATCCGCTTTCATGATTTGAATGATCGACGGCAGTGATGATTGGCGGCGTCGCGCCACGAGGGCCGTGTAACGGGGGCGAGTGGATATCTGCGCGAAGCTGATTATGCTTCAGGAAACCTTGCAGCGATGTGAGGTCGCCAGTCTGTGTTTAGCTTTGCGCAATCTGCAATTCGATGACATCAGCCCCAGGGCCTGGGTGTGGCAAGGACAAATGGGGGACTCCGGCCTACAACAAGAGCAAGACGGAGAAGACTCATGGCGACAATCGACGATACAGCCACGGGCAGCATGCCCAACCGCGGGATCACCAAGGAGGAGCGCAAGGTCATTTTCGCTTCGTCCCTGGGCACCGTATTCGAGTGGTACGACTTCTACCTTTACGGCTCGCTAGCCGCGATCATCGCCAAGCATTTCTTTGCTGGCGTCAACGAGACCACCTCGTTCATCTTTGCTCTCCTGGCGTTCGCCGCGGGCTTTGCCGTGCGGCCGTTCGGCGCCATCGTGTTCGGTCGCCTGGGCGACATGATCGGGCGCAAGCACACTTTCCTCATCACCATCGTGATCATGGGTGTTTCCACCGCCGTGGTCGGCCTGCTGCCCAGCTACGCGACCATTGGCGTGGCGGCGCCGATCATCTTGATCAGCCTGCGCCTGTTGCAAGGCCTGGCCCTGGGCGGCGAGTACGGCGGGGCGGCGACCTATGTGGCCGAGCATGCTCCCAAGGGCAAGCGCGGCTACTTCACGTCGTGGATCCAGACCACGGCGACGCTGGGGCTGTTCCTGTCGTTGCTGGTGATCCTCGCCTGCCGCACTCTTCTGGGCACCGAAGCCTTCGAGGCCTGGGGTTGGCGGATTCCCTTCCTGCTGTCGATCCTGCTGCTGATCGTCTCGGTGTACATCCGCCTGCAACTCAGCGAGTCGCCGGTGTTCCAGAAGATGAAGGCCGAAGGCAAGGCATCCAAGGCGCCGCTGACCGAGTCCTTCGCCCGCTGGGACAACCTGAAGATCGTGATCATGGCGCTGCTCGGCGGTACCGCCGGTCAGGCGGTCGTCTGGTACACCGGGCAGTTCTACGCGCTGTTCTTCCTGCTGCAGACGCTCAAGATCGACCCGCAGACCGCCAACCTGCTGATCGCCGGCTCGCTGCTGATCGGCACGCCGTTCTTCATCCTGTTCGGCAGCCTGTCGGATCGCATCGGTCGCAAGGGCATCATTATGGCCGGCTGCGTCCTCGCGGCGCTGACCTACTTTCCGATCTTCCATGCGCTGACCCAGTACGGTAACCCCGACGTCTTCAGCGCCCAGGCGCGCAATCCGGTCACGGTGATCGCCGATCCCGCCCAGTGCTCGTTCCAGTTCGACCCGGTAGGCAAGGCCCGATTCACCAGTTCCTGCGACCTGGCCAAGAGCGTGCTGGCGAAGAAGGCCATTCCCTACCAGAACCAGAAGGCCGAGCCGGGCGCGGTGGCGCAGGTGCGGATTGGCGACAAGGTGATGCCGAGCTTCGAAGGCACCGGCATGCCGGCCGCCGACTTCAAGGTGCGGAACGATGCCTTCGTCGCGTCCCTGAGTACCGCCCTCAAGGACGCCGGCTACCCTGAGAAGGCCGACCCGGCCAAGACCAACTACCCGGCGGTGCTGGCGCTGCTGACCCTGCTGGTGGTCTACGTGACCATGGTCTACGGCCCGATCGCCGCCTGGCTGGTGGAGCTGTTCCCGGCGCGCATCCGCTACACCTCGATGTCGTTGCCGTATCACATCGGCAACGGCTGGTTCGGCGGCTTCCTGCCGACGGTGGCATTCGCCATGGTGGCGGCCACGGGGGATATCTACTACGGGCTCTGGTACCCGATCGTCATCGCGGTGATGACGGCGATCCTGGGCACCTTCTTCCTGCCGGAAACCAAGGACCGGGACATTCACCACACCTGAAGGCGCTCAGCCGTCCTCTCCCGCAAGGGAGAGGACGCGCCGGTTTTCAGCGCGCCGCGCCGTGGCCGTTCAGTTCTGCTGGACGATCTGGATAAGGTTGCCGCAGGTGTCGTCGAAGACCGCCAGGGTCACCGGGCCGGCGACCGTCGGCGGCCGGGTGAACTGCACGCCCAGGGCGCTCAGCCGGGCATATTCGGCATGTATGTCCTCGACCCCGAAGAAGGTGAAGGGAATGCCATCGCGTTTCAGCGCCGAGGTGAACGGCTTGGCGGCCGGGTGGGCGTCGGGCTCCAGCAGCAACTCGACGCCGTCGGGGTCGCCGGGCGAGGTCAGCGTCAGCCAGCGGTGCTCGCCCATGGCGATGTCGTGCTTGAGCTGAAAACCCAGTACGTCCCGGTAGAAGGCCAGGGCCTTGGCCTGGTCGTCGACGACCACGCTGGTGATCACGATCTTCATGGGTTGGTTCTCCGTATTGATGCGCGAATGGCCAGCAGGATGTCGAGGGCCTGTCGGCGATAAATGCCTGACAGGGATAATAGTCGGGCGGCAGCGTCGCCCGCGTCCTGGAGTGTTACAGGCTGCCACCGGGCGAGGAGGGAAGGCCGGGTTTTCCAGTCGATTCCCGCACGACCCGGCGCCGGGCCTGTAAACTGGCGCGCCAAAGCCGTTGTCCAGCGAGGCACCGGCCCTCCTTTATCAGCCCGAACAAGAGAGCCCCATGGCCAACCACGATATCGACTTCATTCCCGATCCCGACGCCGACTCCATCTCCTCCGACGTCGCCGGCTTCGCTGGCATCCTGGTTTCCACCCAGATCCCCACCCGCGCCGACGGCAGCCTGGAACTGGGCAGCATCACCGCGCAGAGCGAGTGCACCCTGCAGGCGCTCAAGGTGGCCCTGGAAAAGGCCGGCAGCTCCATGGACCGGGTCCTGCACCTGACCATCTACCTCACCGACATGGCCGACCGCGCCGCGTTCAACGAGGTCTACCAGCGCTTCTTCGCCAAGCCCTGGCCGGTGCGCGCCGCCGTTGGCGTGGCGTCCCTGGCGGTCGAAGGCATGCGCGTGGAAGTCACCGCGATGGCGGCCAAGGCCTGAGTTCCAGCCTTTAGCCGATGGCGCCGCTCGGCGAGTGCGCGCCATCGGGCAGTACACGGGTGCCGGTCAGGCGTTTCGCCGCTACAATGCGCGCCTCGACCGTGACAAGCCTGACTAAAAAAATATGTCCTTGCCCAAGCATCACCTGGAATTGCTCAGCCCTGCCCGCGATGTAGCCATCGCCCGCGAGGCCATCCTGCATGGCGCCGACGCCGTGTACATCGGCGGCCCAAGCTTCGGCGCGCGCCACAACGCCTGCAACGAGGTGAGTGAAATCGCCGAGCTGGTGGAGTTCGCCCGGCGCTACCACGCGCGGATTTTCACCACGATCAACACCATCCTCCACGACAACGAGCTGGAGCCGGCGCGCAAGCTGATCCACCAGCTGTACGACGCCGGCGTCGACGCGCTGATCGTCCAGGACCTGGGCGTGATGGAGCTGGACATTCCGCCGATCGAGCTGCACGCCAGCACCCAGACCGATATTCGCACCCTGGCGCGGGCCAAGTTCCTCGACCAGGCCGGTTTCTCGCAACTGGTCCTGGCCCGTGAGCTGAACTTGCAGGAAATCCGCGCCATTGCCGACGAAACCGACGCGGCGATCGAGTTCTTCATCCACGGCGCGCTGTGCGTGGCCTTCTCCGGCCAGTGCAACATTTCCCACGCGCAGACCGGCCGCAGCGCCAACCGTGGCGACTGCTCCCAGGCCTGCCGCCTGCCGTACACCCTCAAGGATGAAAAGGGCGGCGTGATCGCCTACGAGAAGCACCTGCTGTCGATGAAGGACAACAACCAGAGCGCCAACATCCGCGCCCTGGTGGAAGCCGGCGTGCGTTCGTTCAAGATCGAAGGGCGCTACAAGGACATGGGCTATGTGAAGAACATCACCGCCTATTACCGCCAGCGCCTGGACGACGTGCTCGAAGACCGTATCGACCTGGCTCGCGCCTCCAGCGGCCGCACTGCGCATTTCTTCCTGCCCGACCCGGAAAAGACCTTCCACCGCGGCAGCACCGATTATTTCGTCACCGATCGCAAGATCGACATCGGCGCCTTCGACTCGCCGACTTTCACCGGCCTGCCGGTGGGCGTGGTCGAGAAGGTCGCCAAGCGCGACCTGCAAGTGGTAACCCATGAGCCGCTGTCCAACGGCGACGGCCTCAACGTACTGGTCAAGCGTGAAGTGGTGGGGTTCCGCGCCAACATCGCCGAGCCCAAGGGCGAGTTCGAAGAGGACGGCGAGAAGCGCTATCGCTATCGCGTCGAGCCCAACGAGATGCCGGAAGGTCTTTATAAGCTGCGGCCGAACCACCCGCTGAACCGCAACCTCGATCACAACTGGCAACAGGCCCTGCAGAAGACGTCCGCCGAACGTCGCGTGGCCCTGAGCTGGGTCGCGCGCCTGCGTGAAGAGCAACTGGAAGTGACCGCGACCAGTGAAGAGGGGATCAGCGCCAGCGTGACCCTGAACGGTCCGTTCGGCGTCGCCAACAAGCCGGAACAGGCGCTGGAGCAATTGCAGGACCTGCTCGGCCAGCTCGGCACCACGCAGTACCACGCCATCGACATCAAGCTCGATGCGCCACAGGCTTACTTCATCCCCAACTCGCAGCTCAAGGCGTTGCGCCGGGAAGTGATCGAAGCCTTGACCGCCGCGCGGATCGCCGCGCACCCGCGTGGCAGCCGCAAGGCCGAGACCACGCCGCCACCGGTGTACCCGGAATCGCACCTGTCGTTCCTGGCCAACGTCTACAACCAGAAGGCTCGCGACTTCTATCACCGCCATGGGGTGAAGCTGATCGATGCGGCCTACGAGGCCCATGAAGAGGCCGGCGAAGTGCCGGTGATGATCACCAAGCACTGTCTGCGTTTCTCCTTCAACCTGTGCCCGAAACAGGCCAAGGGTGTGACCGGCGTGCGCACCAAGGTGGCGCCGATGCAGCTGATTCACGGTGACGAAGTGCTGACCCTGAAGTTCGACTGCAAACCGTGTGAGATGCACATCATCGGCAAGATGAAAGGCCACATCCTCAACATGCCGCAACCGGGCAGCGTGGTCGGCCATATCAGCCCCGAAGACCTGCTCAAGACCATCCCCCGCGCCCCGCACTGAGTGAGTGGGCGGGCGCGTCGCTCGCTCACTCGGTCAAACGCTGGCTGTCGCGCATCAACGCCATTGTCGACCTGGGTCGGCAATGGCGTTGTTGTTTCAGCGACCTGTCTCAACGCGCCGGGTTTTCTTCTGCGCGCAGTTGCACGCTCATGTCATCGCAGCTTTGCGACCAGTCTTTCAGCCACTGTGGCAGCTCGGGCGACAGCTCCAGGCCCAGTTCATGGACGAACTCGCCCGGGGCGATCGTGCCTTTGGCCGAGCGGAACAGCCCGCGCATCACCACCACACCGGTGACCCGGCCTTTGCTGACGAAGCGGTGTTCCATAAAGCTCCATTTTTCGTCCCAGCCGAGGATCCGGCTGTGGACCTCGAAGGCTTCGAACAGCTTCAGTTCCCGGCGGAACTTGCCCCACACATCGCCAACGATCGGCACTGCCCTGTGGCGCAGGGCCACGCGGTAGGCGCCGCTGCGCAGCACGAAATCCATGCGCCCGAGGTCGGCCAGGGTGAAGTAGCGGCCGTTGGTGACGTGCAGGTTGAGGTCGAGGTCGAGCGGCCAGACGCGCATGCGCACGACCGTGGTGGCCAGGCCTTCGACCGGCTTGCGCCACGGACGACGAAACAGCATGAGCAGCATGCGGAACCAGAGATTCATGAGTACACCGATGATTGAAAGGATGGCCGCACTTTAGGCAAGGGGGATCGGCTAATCTAGGTGCGCAAATGACTTTTTTCATGCGAAAAGCGCAACGGAAACCACTATGCACATCACCTTGCTCTTGGCCGATCACTGTTCCGCTGCCAGCGCTACCCTGGCCCTGGAAGTGCTGAGCGCCGCCAACCTGTTCGCCGACACCGCCAGCGCGCCGTTCGAGGTGGTGGTCGCCTCGCTGGATGGCGCCGATGTCAGCGCCTGGGGCGGGCAGGCGCTGCGGGTGCAGCAGTCCGTCGCCGAGATCGCCCACACCGACCTGGTGTTGATCCCCGGTTTTCTCTTCACTCTGAAGGAAGCCTTGCCGGCATTTGCCGGCTATGGGCCCTGGCTGCGGCAGCAGCACGCCCGGGGCGCGGTGCTGGCCTCGATGTGCACGGCCACTTTCCTGCTGGCCGAAGCCGGCCTGCTGAAGGGCGCCCGCGTCACCACCCACTGGGCTTTTGCCGAGCTGTTCCGGCGGCGTTATGCCGGGGTCGAATTGGACGAGGGGCAGCTTCTCTGCGAGGACCGGGGCCTGATCACCAGCGGCGGCGCGAGCGCCGCCATGGACCTGCTGCTGCACCTGGTGCGGCGTTTCGCGTCCCTGGAGCTGGCGCAGAAATGCGGCAAGTACCTGCTGATCGACAAGGTGCGCAGCGAGCAGTCGGTGTATGTCATGTGGTCATTGCCCAAGAGCCATGGGGATGGCGAGATCCTGCGGGTGCAGGACTGGCTGGAGGAACACTTCGACCAGCCGCTGCTGATCGACGACACGGCCCGGCGCTTCGGCTTCGGCGTGAGGAACTTCAAGCGCCGTTTCAAGGAGGCCACCGGCTACACGCCGCTGGCCTATCTGCAGACCCTGCGCCTGGAAAAGGCCAAGGAGCTGCTGGAGTCCACGCGCATGACCCTGGACAGCATCACCTACAAGGTGGGCTACGAAGACAGTAACTCGTTTCGCCGGCTGTTCCAGCAACGGGTCGGCCTGCTGCCGGCGGCTTACCGCAAGAAGTTCCAGGCCGCCGGCTGAGTGCCGGCGCTGCTTGGCGAAATGCCCCGCGGCCAGCACAATCCCCTGCATCAGCGATTCGCGCCGGTCAGTGGCGCGAGTCTCATCCTCCACGGGTTTCGCCATGCCGGTACTGCACGACCAACATCACCCCCAGGACCCGGACCGGATCGACCGGCCGTTGTATGCGCTGCGGATCTCCCACCAGGCCACGCGCTGGGAGCGGCCGTGGCACAGCCATCGCAAGGCGCAGCTGCTGTTCCCGCTGGCCGGGGTGATCACCTGCGAGACCGACGAAGGCCTGTGGATGGCGCCGCCGCACTGCGCGGTGTGGATTCCCGGGGATATGCGGCACAACGTGCGGGGCCTGGAGCGCACCGAGAGTTACTGCCTGTTCGTCGAACCGGAACAGGTCCGCGGCCTGCCCGGGGCCTGTTGCACCCTGGCGGTTTCGCCGTTGTTGCAGGCGTTGCTCAAGCGGTGCGTGGAGGTGCCCGAGCTCTATGACCTCGACGGCCCGCAGGGGCGCTTGATGGCGGTGGCCCTGGATGAACTGGCCGCCGCGCCCCAGGAACAGATCCACCTGCCGATGCCCCGGCACCCGCAGCTGCGCGCCATGGCCGCGTCGATCATCGAGCAGCCGGCCGAGCGTCGCAGCCTGGGTGGCTGGGGCGAGCAGATCGGCATGAGCGAGCGCAACCTGAGCCGGCTGATCCTGGCCGAGACCGGCCGGAGTTTCGGCCAGTGGCAACGCCAGTTGCACATACTGCTGGGGATCAAGCGCCTGGCCCGGGGCGAGTCGGTGGAGAGTGTGGCGCTGGGCCTGGGTTATGAAAGCGCCAGTGCCTTTATCCGCATGTTCAAGAAGGCCGTGGGCCAGCCGCCGGCGCGTTTCCTCGCCGAGCGCAGGATGCTGCTGGGCGACCATGCGGCGGTCCGGGACGCTGAATCTTCATTTGGCTGAATCGGTCAATCGCTTGTCCAGGTTGACTGATGCAGACAAGGTTTCCTTTGCAGATGATAGGCATTCTTGTTTGTCTCTTGTCGAGGAAGCCTTATGAACATCGACCATCGTCAGTTTCCCCTGGTCTGGATGCACTACCGCGGCGCGGCCGGCCAGACCGATCCTTTCAGCCAGCTCGACCAGTTGCTGCAACGCCAGAAGCCCTTTGTGCTGGTGACCGCCGACGCGCCCGGCGAACAACCGCAGCCGGGCGAAGAGGCCCAGGCCAGTCTCAAGCAGGCCTCCTTGTGGATGAAGCGCAACAAGGAGGCGATCCGCCGCTGGATCCGGGCCAGTATCGTGATCGCCCCCGACGGCGCGACCCAGGCCCGGGTGGAAGCCTTCGCCGACACCTACCGCAAGTTCTGGGGTTACCCCCTGCTGCACTGCGCTTCGAAGGAGGCCGCCGTGGCCATGGTCGACCAGTTGCTGGGGCAAAAGCGGATCAACAGCCATAACTGGTGAGACAACCCCTTCCTCTGTAGGAGCGAGCTTGCTCGCGATGAACGATAACGCAGTGGATCAGGTACTCCGCGGCACGGCCATCGCGAGCAAGTTCGCTCCTACAAGGCCTTGCTCATGAAGACCCGGCTGCTGCCTTCGGGGTCGCAGGGGATTTCGCCGAAGCGTTGCCAGCCGTGCTTTTCGTAGAAGGACGGCGCCTGGAAGCTCAGGGTGTAGAGCACGGCCGAGCGGCAGCCGCGGCGCCGGCCTTCGTCTTCGCACGCCTGCAGCAGCTGGGCGCCGAGGCCCGCGCCGCGCAGGCTGTCGGGCAGGTAGAACAGGTCGATGAACAACAGGCCCAGGGAGGTGCGGCCGCTGATGCCGCCCAGGACCTGGCCGGTCTCCGGGTCCTTGAGTTCCACGGCCAGGGGCTGCCGGTCGTGGTAGCCGGTCATCTGCTCATTGAAGGTGGCGAGGCCATTGCCGAGCAGGGTTTCGAAGCTGCTGTCGATTGTGTCGCTGATGACGATCGAGGGGCTGGCCGTGACGGCGGGTTTCATAGGGGGCATTCCAGTTCAGGCGTCGCGCAACAGGTCGTGGGCGTCGAGCAGGCGGTAAGCGATTTCCGGGTTCTTCTCCAGGCCACGGCGGATGGCGGCGGGGATCGATTGGCGGGTCTTGCGGCACAGGCCCGGCAGCTCGTCGAGCTGGATGGCGATGCCGCGCATGCTGCGCACTTCGTTGAAGCTGGGGGCAATCTGCACGCGGATGCCCAGCAGTTCGTACATCCGCCGCTGCATGTGTTCGAGGTCGCTCAGGCTTTGCAGATTCTCTAGCCGGTCGAGCAGGCGCTTTTCCTCCTGGCGGGTCAGGCCGAGGATGCGCAGGTCGGTGCCAGGGGTTTGCAGCAGGCGCTCGCGGTCGCAGTTGCAGGCGCCGGGCGGGCAGGGCTGGCGGATCTGGAAATCGGGCATCTATGGACTCCACTCGAAGCGATCGCGGATCGCCGTTGCCCACGGGGTTGCCTGGAAATATACACAGACGGGACAGGCTGTGGCGCGGGATTCGCCAGCCACGCCGTCGGTTTTTTCAGGGCTGCCGGCGCCGCCACCACAGCCGGCCGTAGACCAGGACGTTGATCAGCAGCACCAGCGCGCCGAGGACCAGCTGGATCTGCGGTGTCAGCCCGGCCGGGTAGATCAGCGGGATCAGGTAGTGCTCGATGAAACCGTCGCCATAACCCTGCTGGCCGGCGCCGTGGCGCAGGCGGTTTTCCCAATCGGTCAGCGGGCAGGCCAGGTGGAAGACTTCGACCGCCACGCCCCAGGTCGCGGCGGGCAGGTGCAGCCAGGCCAGGCGCGGCCACTTGAGCACCAGCAGGCCGCCGAAGAGTACGAACAGGATGAAGGTCAGGTGCAGCGATACCAGGGTGTCGGCGGCGAAGCGGTAGAGCATGTCGAGTCTCGTTGCGGTCAGGGGTACAGCAGGGGTTCAGGTTCGCGCGCGGTCGAACCAGCCCAGCGCGGTGCGCCAGATGCAGATGCCGAGGAAGTACGCCGACATCGCCAGCCACAAGCCCATCACCCAGGGGCCATTGTAGGGATGGTTGATCACCAATGACAGGCTGCACAGCAGCCAGATGGCGGTCACCGCGATGTTCACCGGCATGAAGCGGCGCACGCGGAAGGGGTGGAGGAATTTCATCCGGGTCAGGGTCAGCAGCGCCAGGACCACGATGCTCGAAAGGCTCAGCCAGGGTGTCGGGGCAAGGATGTACAGCGCCAGCGCCACCACGTTCCAGGCCGCGGGAAAGCCGACGAAATAGTTGTCCTTGCTCTTCATGTTGACGTTGCAGAAACAGAACAGCGACGACACCAGGATCACCGAGGTCGCCAGCAGCGCGCTGTAGTCCGGCAGCGGGATGTAGCGATAGATGAACAGCGCCGGGATGAACACATAGGTGAGGTAGTCGATCACCAGGTCCAGCACCGAGCCGTCGAAATGTGGCAGCACCGACTGCACATTGACCTTGCGCGCCAGCGAGCCGTCGACCCCATCGACGATCAGCGCCACGCCCAGCCACAGCAGGCAGGCCTTGGGCTGGTTGTCGAACAGCGCCAGGGTGGCGAGGAAGGCCGTGACCACGCCGGTCGCGGTGAAACCATGGGCGCCCCAGGCTTTGAGACTGGCGATGTGTCGGGTCGTTATCACGGGTGTTCTCCAGGAAATGAAACCAGCCGTACGACGCCCCATTGGAAGAAACGGGGGCTTATCGCCAAACCTGGCCAGACTGCATCTATCGACCGGGCAGGCGGCGATAAGGTTCACCGCTGCCCGTGTCTTTGTCAGGCCGCTCATGGACTTGCCGGCATGCAGCATGGCGCCCAAGCCCGTGGCGGCTCCTAAGACTGTAGCCACAGTTTGGCGGGGACGGGCCCTGGCGAAAGCGAATTTCTTCACGGCGCTGGGGGAGGCAGGGCGCCCACCGGGGCATTCACTTCCGGTGTCGCGGTGCTACATCCCGTTGGCGAAGGGCACGGCCCGGATATCGATGCGCGAGCGCAGGTGCTTCATCGCGCCGGCATATTCGGCCAGGACTTCCAGGGTCCAGTCGGCGCGGGCGCGCAGGTGGCGTTCTTCGGGCGTGGGTTCGGCATGCACATTGAATACACCTTCCACCTGGCGAACGATCAGCTGTTCCGGCAAGTAGCAGATCCGGCAGTTCTTGTAGCTGGAGGCGCGCAGCTCGGCGAGCGGGTAGGCGCCGCCCACGCCGGCCGAGACCCCGACCAGCAACGCCGGCTTGTGCCCCAGCTCGGTGTGGCCGGCATACACGAAGAAGTTCTTGATGGCCGGGCAGGCCATGCCGTTCCACTCCGGCGTCACCACCACCAGCGCGTCGGCCTGGCGCAAGGTGGCCGAGTATTGGCTCCAGGCGGCGTTCGAGTCCGGGCTTGGCCAGAGCGGCAAGGGCGAGCGCCCGAGGTCGAGCAGCGTGACCTGCTCGCAGAGTTTCAGCTGTTGCAGGCGTTGGCCCAGGTAATGGGCGACCTTGGCCGACTGGCTGTCGAGCTGGCTGGAGCCGGCGAGCAGCGCGATATGCAGGCTCATTGCGTCACCTCCTGCTTGGCTTCGGGACGCGCCACGGGTTTAGGCGAACGCACCAGCGGCCAGAACAGTTCCTGCTGCCAGCTGATGGGGCGCAAATCCTCGATGCCATAGGCGCTGGGGCGGCGGCGGGTGATTTTCGCGGTGCCGAACAGCACGTCCCAGAAGAACAGCAGATTGCCGAAATTGCCCTTGTAGTGGGTCACCCCGTCATGGGCGTTCAGGCCGTGGTGGGCGGAGTGGGTGGAAGGGGTCGAAATGGTCCGCTCCAGCAGCCACATCAGTGGGCGCAGGGCCGGGATGCGATAGAGCCGGTCGTCCCAGGCGACGCTGCTGTGGGCGGCGAAGATCACCGTCATCTTGACGATCAGGTAGCCGTAGTAGACCGGCGCCAGGCCCATGTAGATGAGCAGGCCGGAGAGCCAGATGCCCGGCATCAGCAGGTAATAGAAGCTGTTGTTGCGGTAGACGATGCGGATGCTCATGTACGGCGCCGAATGGTGCGCGCGGTGCAGCGCGTAGAGGAACGGCAGGCGGTGGGTCAGGCGATGCCACCAGTACTGGGTCATGTCATCGAGCAGCAGGAACAGCGCCGCGCCCGCCACCCAGTGCAGGTCGCCCAGGCTGTTCTTCAGGGACGGTGCGAAAGTGTCGAGCAGCAGGGTGCTGAGGAACATCACCAGGGGGAAGGTGAGGCCCAGCAACAGCGAGGAACCGATGATCTCGATCAGCACATCGCGGCGCTGGCCCTTGGGCTGGCGAAAGCAGGTACAGGCGATTTCCAGGAGGATGAAACCGAGGAAAATCCCGGCCACGACCAGGATTGGATTGTTGGCGAGCATTGTTGTATTCATGGCAATCTCGAGTCAGGCCCGACATGGGCATTGCCCGAACAATAAGAAACCAAGAGCCGCCCGGACCCTATGCGCGAACTGGACAAAAACACTGGCGAAGAGGCCAATCAGCCGCTCCGCCGTTTTCACCGGGGTCAGCTCGGCCGGGTGCTGGAGCGGGTGCTGCAACGCCAGACCCGCGGCGACCGCCAGGATTACAACCTGCTCGAGCTCGAACAGTTGTGGCGCCTGGCGGCAGAGCGCGACCCGGCCATCGGCCTGCACCTGTTCGGCGAATTCACCCCCCAGGACCTGCACGTACTGGCCTACATCTGCCTGTACTGCCCGGACGTGCGCGGCGCCATGCAGTGCTGGGCCGACTACGCCGCGCTGGCCTCGGACATGGACAGCCTGAGGCTGGTCAGCGACGGCGATCTGCTCGGCGTCGAACTGTGCATCGACGCGCCCGCCAGGCTGACCCGCTACGTGGTGGAGCATTACTGCGTCATGGCCCTGACCCAGATCCGCCACGGCACCGGGCAAGCTGTGCGGCCGGTGCGCGCCTGCTTCAGCCATCCTCGGCCGGCTTACCACGAGGAATATCGCCAGTGGTTCGGCGATAACCTCGAGTTCGATTGCCCGCGCAACTGCCTGTACTACGACCAGGCCACCCTGCGCCTGCCGCTGCTGACGCGCCACGCCGGCATGCAGGAATTGCTGCGCAGCGAGCTGGACCGGCGCCTGGCCCAGCGCCTGCAACTGGGCGGCTGGACCGGCAAGGTCGCGGCCAGCATGCGCGACAGCCTGGCCCGTGGCGTGGTGCCGAGCCTGGAGAACCAGGCCGAGGCGCTGTACCAGAGCCCGCGGACCCTGCGCCGGCGCCTGGAAGAGCAGGGCATGAGCTTTCGCCAGTTGCTCGATCAGGTCCGCGCCGAGCTGGAGCAGCAGCTGGAGTTTCTCGGCGAGAGCCGTGCCCAGGTGGCGGCCCAGCTGGGTTACGGCGACCTCGCGGCGTACCTGCATGCCCGCAAACGCTGGAAGCGCGACTGAATCCAGCACACGCGCGACATCACAGCAGGCGTTGTGCGGATTCCTGAAAGGAATCCACTCTATAAAAAACATGAATTTTATTTATCGAATTCGAGCCTGTAGCGTGGCCCCGTCCCTGACCGATGGAGCGCCCTCATGTCCACCCCGCAGCCGTTGTCTCCCGCCGAACGCTACTGGCAGCGCAACCTCGCGGTGTGTGCCCTGGGGGCGTTCACCACCATTGTCGCGATGACCCTGCTGTTGCCGTTCCTGCCGTTGTACGTCGAGCAACTGGGCGTCAGCGATCCGGCGGCCATCGTCCAGTGGTCCGGCGTGGCCTTTGGTGCGACCTTTCTGTCGGCGGCGATCACCGCGCCCTTGTGGGGCCGCCTGGGCGATCGCTACGGGCGCAAGCTGATGCTGATCCGCGCCAGCCTCGGCATGGCGCTGGCGATGTCGCTGATCGGCCTGGCGGAGAACGTCTGGCAACTGGTGCTGCTGCGCCTGCTGGCGGGCTTGCTCGGCGGTTATGCCTCGGGGGCGACCATCCTGGTCGCCACGCAGACCCCCAAGGTGCGCTCCGGCTGGGCGTTGGGCGTGCTGTCTTCGGGGATCATGGCCGGCAGCCTGGCCGGGCCTCTGATAGGTGGCCTGCTGCCGCCGCTGATCGGCATCCGCAACACCTTCTTCATCGCCGGCGCGGTGATCTTCGTGACCTTCCTGGCCACCACCTTTCTGCTGAAAGAGGCGCCGCGCGAGCCACGCCAGGCAACGCAAAAGGGCCAGGCGCCGGACCATTCCTGGGCGTCGGTGACGGACAAGAAACCGCTGCTGAGCATGTTCGCGGTGGCCTGCCTGCTGATGTTCGCGACCATGTCCATCGAGCCGATCATCACCGTGTATCTGCAGGAACTGCGGGCGGAAAACGTCACCCTGATGGCGGGGCTGGTGATGTCCGCCGCGGCCCTGGGCAGCATCATTTCCGCTTCGCAGCTGGGCAAGCTGGCCGACCGTATCGGCCACTGGCGGGTGCTCACTGTGTGCCTGGCCGCGGCGGCGCTGTTGTTGATTCCCCAGGCGCTGGTCAGCGCACCCTGGCAACTGGTGCTGCTGCGTTTTCTCATGGGCCTGGCCCTGGGCGGGCTGTTGCCTTGCATCTCCAGCATCATTCGCCATTCGGTGCCGGAAAACATCGCCGGGCGGATGCTCGGCTACTCGACCTCCAGCCAGTACGTCGGGCAGGTGCTCGGCCCCCTGGCCGGGGGCTTTCTCGGCGGGCACTTCGGCATGCGCACGGTGTTTGTCGGCACCTGCGGCGTCATGGCCCTGTGTGCCCTTGTCACCTGGTGGTTCGGCTCGATGAAACCTGCCGTGGCGGTGGCAGGCGAAGCCGGTTAGACCGGGCCGGCACCACGCCGCGCGCTGCGTTCGACCATGGCGACAATGGTCTCGAACAGCTCGTCGCGAGCCTGCTCGCGGCTGATCTCTCCGGTGGCTGCGGCGTGGGACAGGGCCTCGGCGGCCCCGAGCATCGCCCGCAGGCCAGCCGTGGCTATGACCCCGGGCGCCGCGAAGGGGGCGAGGGCGGCGCGGCATTTTTCCAGGAAGATCAGCTCGTACTCCTCCTTGATCCGCGCCAGTTCCGGCGTACTGGCCAGCGCGGCGATCACCCCGGGGATCTCCCGCCCCTGGGTCAGCACGCAGTCGACATAAGCGCCGGCGATGACCGCCGCACGGCTGTCCAGGGTCGCTTCGCTGCGGTCCAGGGCGGCGTCCATCAGCAGCGTCTGGCGTGCATCGAAGTCCTGGTACAGCGCCGCCAGCAGCCCGGCGCGGGTGACGAAATGGTCATAGACCACCGGTTTGGTCACCCCGGCCTGCTCGGCGAGGCGGCCCAGGGTCAGGGCCTCGGTGCCTTCGGCGCCGATCAATTGCCAGGCCACTTCCAGCAACTGTTGCAGGCGCTCTTCCCGGGACAGGCGGCGACGGGGTGGTGAAGCTTCGGAGGGGGTGCTTGACATGCTTATATACCAAAAGTAACTTACTGTTCGTAACTTACTAAAAGTATATAGGGCCTGGTTGCCGCCCTCAATCCATTTGCCCCCTTTGCAGGAGTCTTCGCCATGCATGCGCTTATCGTTGTCGCCCACCATGATCCCCGCTCGCTCAGCCACAGCCTGGCGGTGCAGGTCGCCGAGGGCCTTGGGCCGTCCCATACGTTCGAGATCGCCGACCTGTTCGCCGAGGCGTTCGACCCACGCTTCAACGTCGCCGACCACGCGGTCCATCGCCGGCAGGAACAGCCCCCGGCCGACGTGCTGGCCGAGCAGGCGCGCATCGACCGCGCCGATGCGCTGGTGCTGGTCTATCCGGTGTACTGGTGGTCGATGCCGGCGCTGCTCAAGGGCTGGATCGACCGGGTGTTCGCCAACGGCTGGGCATTCGATTTCAACCTCGAAGCCAATAGGTTTGAGAAGAAGCTCGGACACCTGCGGGTGCACCTGCTCGGCGTCGGTGGGGCCGATGCCGGCACATACGGGCGCCACGGCTACGAGGTGGCGATGAAGACCCAGATCGATCACGGGATCTTCGACTATTGCGGGGCGCGGGTGCTGACCTCGCAGCTGCTGCTGGAATCGGAAAGCCAGGAGCCGGCGCTGCACCTGCGCACGGCCCGGGCCATCGGTCGTGGTCTGTTCACCCGCGCCGAAACCGCCGCGGCGGTCCAGGCGGGGTGAGGGGAGGATGCACCGTGCGGCTCCGCGACGTCCCGGTCGCGGAGCGCAGGACGGCACAGGCCGTTAGTGCCCGGCGGGCTGCGCCTGTTGAGTGAGGATGGCCCTGGCCAGTTCTTCATCGCTGGCGTTGAGGCCTGGGTTTTCCTGGCGGATTTTCTGCAGCACCGACTCCAGGTAGACACCACGGATGGCGCCACCGCTGGCGACGAAACTGGAGGCGTCGTCACGGGCGGGAATCACCATCTTGTCGTCCTTGAACGTCGAGTACAGCGAGGCGGAAACCCCTGCCGAGGTGGCGACATCACCCGCATCGACACGGGCCATGGCTGAACCTGCGGGCAGACAGAGCAACAACGAAGAAACGAGTAATAGGCGGCGCATGAGGGCGTCCTCCGACAGCGTGAAGCAAAAAGGAAGTACTACACAATCTAGGATGCGCGGCACTGCCCGGGAGTTCCCTGGATGCTCACGGTGCCCGCTGGCCGGGCGTTTTCTGTGGGGCCGCCAGCAGCCCCCGGCATTGCACCGGGGGCTGTGATCACTGGGCTGTCAGCTCACGACCCGGTAGCACGGCACATAGGCCGCGCCGCCCGGCAGTTTCATCCGGTGCTGCTGGACGAAGGATTTGAGCAGGTGATCCAGCGGTTGCATGATCGCGGTGTCGCCGTGGATTTCGTACGGGCCGTGCTTCTCGATCAGGCGGATGCCCTTGTCCTTGACGTTGCCGGCGACGATGCCGGAGAACGCGCGGCGCAGGTTGGCCGCCAGTTCGTGGGACGGCAGTGCGTGGTCCAGTTGCAGGCCGGCCATGTTGGCGTGGGTCGGGTCGAACGGGCGCTGGAAGCCTTCGTCGATTTTCAGCAGCCAGTTGAAGTGGAAGGCGTCGTTGCGTTCGCGGCGGAACTGCTTGACCTCCTTGAGCCCCTCGGTCATCTGCCGGGCGACCTCGGCCGGGTCGTCGATGATGATCTGGTACAGGCTGTGGGCCGCATCGCCCAGGGTCGCGCCGACGAAGGCATGCAACTGCTCCAGGTACGGCGCGGCGCTTTTCGGCCCGGTGAGGATCACCGGGAACGGCAGGTCGCGGTTGTCCGGGTGCATGAGGATGCCCAGCAGGTACAGGAACTCCTCGGCGGTGCCGGCGCCGCCCGGGAAGATGATGATGCCGTGGCCGACGCGGACGAAGGCTTCCAGGCGCTTCTCGATGTCCGGCAGGATCACCAGCTCGTTGACGATCGGGTTCGGCGCCTCGGCGGCGATGATACCCGGCTCGGTGAGGCCCAGGTAACGGCTGCCGCTCATGCGCTGCTTGGCATGGGCAATGGTCGCGCCCTTCATCGGGCCCTTCATCACGCCCGGGCCGCAACCGGTGCAGACATCCAGTTTGCGCAGGCCCAGCTCATGGCCGACCTTCTTGGTGTACTGGTATTCCTCGGTGCTGATCGAGTGGCCGCCCCAGCACACCACCATCTTCGGTTCCACGCCCGGGCGCAGGGTGCGGGCATTGCGCAGCAGGTGGAAGACGTAGTCGGTGATGCCCTGGGAGCTTTCCAGGTCGATGCGCTGGCTGGCCAGCTCGCTTTCGGTGTAGACGATGTCACGCAGGGCGCTGAACAGCATCTCCCGGGTGCTGGCGATCATCTCGCCATCGACGAAGGCATCGGCCGGGGCGTTCAGCAGTTCCAGGCGCACGCCGCGGTCTTGCTGGTGGATGCGGACTTCGAAATCCTTGTAGGCGTCGAGGATGGTCTTGGCGTTATCGACGTGGGCGCCGGTGTTGAGGATGGCCAGGGCGCACTGGCGGAACAGGGCATAGATGCTGCCGGAACCGGCTTCGCTGAGTTGTTGCACTTCACGTTGGGACAAAGTCTCCAGGCTGCCTTTGGGGCTGACCGAAGCGTTGATGACGTGTCTTGGTTGCATTCTGGATTCCTTGAAAGCGAGACCACCGGCCCATGCGGGCCCATGGCTTAAGAATAGTGAGCGGCGGTCGGGACGCCGGGAAAAACATTCTCCCGGGCTTCACGACGCAAAGGCAAACGGGGCCACCGGAACGTGCGGCCCGTGCGCCTCGCTACTTTCTCACAGCTGGTGGTCCGAAGCGAAAGCGGCGTGCATTGCCCTTGGCTATGCTCAGCCCATTCACCCATAGGGCTGGGGAGCGCAACCGGGCGCCAGCAGTGCCAGCCTCGTCACGACATCTGGAGTGCGTGAACATGGCACCTGCATCCGAGCGGTCCGCGGTCAAAAAGGGCAAGGCTGCGGCTACAGCAAAAAAAGCCGAGAAAAAAACCACGAAAAAAACCGCCGCCGCCAAGGCTGGCAAAAAGGTCGTCAGCCGCAAGACCGCCACGGCCCCTGTGCGGGTGTTGAACGTACGACCGGACGGCCTGGATTTTCGCGACACCATGTATATCCCGACCCTGGTGGAAGTCCCGGTACGCCGCGAACTCAGCGACTACCGTGAGACCAGGGTGCCGGTACTCGACCAGGGCCAGGAAAACGCCTGCACCGGTTACGGCCTGGCGACAGTGGCGCATTACCTGCTGCGCACTCGTCGCTATCAGTCCGACGCCACGCTTGTCAGCCCACACATGCTGTACGACCTGGCCCGCCGTTATGACGAATGGGCCGGCGAGGCGGACGAAGGTTCCAGTTGTCGCGGGGCGATGAAGGGCTGGTACAAGCACGGGGTGTGCCCGGCGCCGCAATGGCGGGCCGGCAACCAGGCCACGACCCTGACCCAGGTGCTGGCCGAGGAGGCGGCGCTGCGTCCGCTGGGGGCGTACTTCCGAGTCAACCACACCGACATCGTCGCCATGCACGCGGCGATTGCCGAAGTCGGTGTGCTGTACGCCAGCGCCAGTGTGCACGAGGGTTGGCATGTGGTCGGTGGGGATGGCCATATCCAGCCTTCGGCGAACATTCTTGGCGGCCATGCCTTCGCGATCGTTGCCTATGACCAGGACGGTTTCTGGATTCAGAACTCCTGGGGCGAGACGTGGGGGTACGAGGGGTTTGCCCACCTGCGCTACGACGACTGGCTGGCCAACGGCGCGGATGCCTGGGTTGCACGGCTCGGCGCGCCGATCACCCTGCGCGTGCCGCTGCAGGCGAGTTCGCAAGCCAAGGCGGTGGCGGCGGCTTCGTCCAGCGAGACCCTGCGGGAGATCCGCCCGCATGTCATCAGCCTGGGCAACGACGGCGCCTTCGACCCGCGTGGCGACCTGGCGACCACCGTGGCCAGCGTGGAGGAAATATTCGCCGTGGACTTCCCGCGCATCACCGCCGGCTGGGCAAAAAAACGCATCGTGGTGTATGCCCACGGCGGCCTGGTGGCGCAGGCCGGGGCCATCGAAACCGTGGCCGGCTACCGCGCAGCCATGTTGCAGGCCGAGTGTTATCCGCTGGCGTTCATCTGGAAGACCGATTACTGGAGCACCCTGGGCAACATGTTGGCCGATGCCGCCCGGCGCCGGCGCTCCGAAGGGGTGCTGGACGCGACCAAGGACTTCATGCTCGACCGCCTGGACGACGCGCTGGAGCCCATTGCCCGGCTGCTGACCGGCAAGGCCGAGTGGGACGAAATGAAGGAAAACGGCCTGCGTGCCACGGTCAGTGCCAACGGCGGGGCGCGGGTGGTGGCCAAGGCCCTGGCGCGCCTGGCTGCCCAGGGAGTGGAGATCCATATCGTTGGACACAGCGCGGGCAGTATCCTGCTGGCGCCGATGGTGCAGTACCTGGTTTCCAGGGGCGCGATGAACAGCGGGCCGATGGCGCGCAGCCAGCTGAAGGGGCTGGAGGTGAAGATCGCCAGTTGCCACCTGTGGGCACCGGCCTGCACCGTCAAGCTGTTCCGCGAGACGTACCTGGCGCCGATTCGCGACAAGCGCATCCAGAAGTTCGGCCTGTTCACCCTGACCGATCAGGCCGAGCGTGATGACAATTGCGCGCATATCTACAACAAGTCCTTGCTGTACCTGGTCTCCGATGCCTTCGAGGACAAGGTGCGCATACCGCTGATTCGGCCCGACGGTGAACCGATCCTTGGCATGGAGCGCTTCGTCACTGGCGAAAGCGATCTGGCGCAGCTGTTCGCCAGCGCCTCGAACGCCGACTGGGTGCGCGCGCCCAACGACTTGCCGATGGGCAATCAGAATGCCTCCGGGGCCCGTCACCATGGCGACTTCGACAACGATGAAACCACGGTCCGCGCGACCCTGACGCGGATTCTCGGGCAAGGCGGAGCGCGGCATGCGCTGGTGCTGTCGCAACCCATTGCCGAGCGGGCACAACGGCGGCGCCAGGTGGACCTGGCCAGCAGCATCGGACGGCGGCAACCATGAGCATGCCTTCGCAGCCCCTGCCCATCGTGGTGCTGGCCGACCAATCCTGTGTCGCCAGCGAGTTCGAGATCGGGGCCGGTCATCGCTACCGCTTCCTGGTGGAAGGCCTGTGGGCCGATGCCAAGGACCCGCCAACCGGGCCCGAGGGCGTGGCGCACCCAGGTGGCATCCGCGAGGGTTTCGGCTGGGCCAGGCGCTCGCCCGAGGCCGCCTGGATGGCGCTGCTGGTGCGCACCGAAGGCCCGGCGGGCAAGTCGCCCTGGCGCCTGCTCGGACGCGGCGACGGCATCTGGTCAGACCTGCCGCCGGGGCGCTTGCAGTTCTGCGCCAATGACGTGCTGGGCTTCTACTGGAACAACTCGGGGAAGATGGACGTCAGGGTGATCGACGTCACCCAGGATGCTTAGCCTGGGAGCGGCTTTGGGGGCAGGTGGGAGCCCGGCGCCCCGGGCGGTCATGCCGTTGCCGCCGGCGCAACCGACGGTGCGTGGGCTGTCTTTTCCGGCACCTCGGCAGGCCGAATGAATTTATCGGCCCGGCACTGCTCATAACTCTAAATGGCGTAATCGCGCCAGGATCGTGTACGCAGTCAGGGAGCGGCATCCTCATGAGTCCAGTGTCATCCGTCGATCCAGGCCAGCCTTGTCGCCTGCTATTGGTGGTCGAGGACGAGCCGATGATCCTGGAGTTTCTCTGCGAGATCCTGCAGGACGAGGGTTTCGCCACCCAGGCCATGCCCAGCGCGGATGCGGCGCTGCGGTTCCTGGAAAGCCATCCGGAGCAGGTGCGCTTGCTGCTGACCGACATCAATATGCCGGGCACCCTGAACGGCGCGGGCCTGGCCAACCGGGTGCGTGAGCGCTGGCCGGGCATGCCGGTGCTGGTGATGTCCGGTTACGAGACGCCGCAGAGTTCCGGAATTCGCTATCCGGTGTCGTTCATCCGCAAACCCTGGACCATCGGGCAGATCCTCGACAGTGTCGATGAGGCGTTGAACGGGACGGAAGAATAAAGAATGGAGGTGAGGCGCGAAGCGGCTTTCGACCACCCAGGACCTCGGGTCCTCGGTGATCGCAAGGGAGGGTGAGCTAGCGGCTCACTCTTTGACGCTCATGAACTCTTTGGCCCAGACGATGTAGTCCTCGGGCTGGGTGTAGGTATGAGCCAGCTCGGTAGCGCTGAGGTCCGAGGCCTGGGTGAAGATCTGTCGCTGTTCGCGCAGGCAGTCGTAGGTGGCCTTGATCGCCGCGAAGTACGCCGCGTGGCCGTCGACGATGATCTTCGCGCCCAGTTGCGCCAGGCGCGCATCGTCGCGCAGCGCCGGGTTGCCGTAGGTCACCAGCATCAGGGGCACCGACAGGTGCTCGGAGATCTGCTCCAGTTGCTCGAAATCCTTGACCCCGACCATGCAGATGCCGTCGGCGCCGGCGCGCTCGTATTGCTGGGTGCGGCTGATGATTTCCTGGATCGGCAGGATCGCCGCGTTGGTCCGGGCGATGATCGCCAGTTCCGGGTCGACCCGGGCTTCCAGCGCCGCGCGGATCTTGCCCACGCCTTCGGCGACCGAGATCAGGTCGGTGGACTTGCGCCCGAACTGGGCCGGCAGCAGGGTGTCTTCGATGGTCAGGGCGGCGACGCCGGCGCGCTCCAGTTCGACCACGGTACGCATCACGTTGAGGGCGTTGCCGTAGCCGTGGTCGGCGTCGGCGATCACCGGCAGCTGGGCGACGCGGCCGATGCGGGTGGCCTGCTCGGCGAATTCGCTCAGAGTGATCAGGGCGAAGTCAGGCGCGGCCAGCACCTGCAGCGAGGCGACGGAGCCGCCGAGAATGCCCACTTCGAACCCCAGGTCGGCGGCGATCCGTGCCGACATCGGGTCGAAGACGGAGGCAGTGTGGAAGCAGGAGTCTGAAGCGATCAACTCGCGAAAACTACGGCGTAAATCTTGATGAGACAGCCTGGACATACGAACTCCCGGAAGGAGGTAAAAGAGATGCCGACGATAGCGTCGAGTCAAAAATGCAATCGGTCGTCCAGCGAGCCTGTGTAGGAGGTTCGCTGCGAAAACCTGGGCAGATGAAGACGAAGCAAGCAGGTATGAAACGGCGGGTGACGCCGCACCGGATGAAAAAAACCAGGCGGGCGCTCTTGTTATGGCCGGGATGAAGGCTATCACGCCGCCGCGGCGAAAATGATGACGAATTCGTATGGGCCCATGCCAGAACGGCATAGGCCATGCCGGTTGTCATGGGCGCCAGGGCGGGTCGATCATGCCGAATAAGAGGGTTCGCTCATCACTGGTATTTATGGGAGCGTCGATCGCTCGTGGCGAAAACGAGCCTGCGCAGTGGCGGTTCCCACCCCGCGGATCACGGGCATGGCTCAATAAAATGTCAGAATTTGAGTCCAGGTCTGGACCTTTTCTCCTGATGCGCAATCATTAGGACGTGGATACCCAAAGGAGAGACGCATGTTCATTCGGTCATTGACCCTCGCAACGCTGCTCGCTGTCGTCGGCCCCGCAATGGCGGCCGACAACGAAGGCCCTCTGGCCCAGGATCAGGGCAAGGCGCGCCCATTGATCGTGATCGCACCCAGCTCCGTGGACCCGACCCTGGTGGCGCTGAAGAAGTCCCTCGACGAGCCGGCCAACCGCCAGGCCTTCAACGAACGCAACATAGTGCTCTACACGGTGATCAACACCATTGGCCAACGCGACGGCAAGGACCTGGACCCGCAATCGACCATGGCGTTGATCCGCAGCCTGAAGCTCGGCGCCGGGGCGCAGACCAAGGTGATCCTGGTGGGCAAGGACGGCGAGAAGAAGCTCGAGCATTCCGGGGCCATCGAACTCAAGGAAGTCTTCAGCACCATCGACCAACTGCCAGCGGCGGAAAAGGAAGCCGTTGCGCCGACGTTAGCGCCGGTCTCGGAAGTCAAGGCAGCCCACGCCGGCAAGGCCGCCAAATCGGGCAAGCCTGCGGCGCCACCCAAACCGCTGGATGACTGACTCCGGCCATCACCCTTTCCTGATACAGCGCATCGCGAGCAAGCTCGCTCCTACAGAAACATACATGCCCCCTGTAGGAGCGAGCTTGCTCGCGATAGCGTTCTAACTCACCTCGCCTGACCACCCCGCATCGGCTCACGACACCACCAGCATTCCTTCCACTCTTGCTGCATCGCCATCGATCTCGGCGTTTTGCAACGTCCGGCTGACCCCGCGCACGATCATCTCGATTTCCCGCTCGTCGATGATCAGCGCTGGCAGCAGGCGGATGGTGGTGCCCCGGGTCACGTTGATCAGCAGTCCGTGATCCTGGGCCGCCCGGAGCGCCAGCTCGCGCTGTGGGGTTTTCAGCTCGATGCCGATCATCAACCCCAGGCCGCGCACCTGCAGGACCTGCGGGTGATCGGCCAGCTCCGTCCGCAGGCGTTGCAGCAGGTGCTCGCCCTGGTGCCTGGCGTTGGCCAGCAGGCCTTGTTGCTCGATGATCTCCAGCACGGTGCAGGCCACCCGGCAGGCCAGCGGGTTGCCTCCGAAGGTGCTGCCGTGGCTGCCGGGGGTGAACAGGTGCGCGGCCTTGCCCCGGGCCAGGCAGGCACCGATGGGGATGCCGTTGCCCAGGCCCTTGGCCAGGGTCATCACGTCCGGAACTACGCCTTCATGCTGGCAGGCGAACCATTGGCCGGTGCGGCCGATGCCGGTCTGGATCTCGTCGAGCATCAGCAGCCAGTTACGCCGGCTGCACAGCTCGCGCACGCCCTTGAGGTAGCCGGGCGGGGCCAGGCGGATACCGCTTTCGCCCTGGATCGGCTCCATCAGCACCGCGGCGATACGCGGGCCGTGATCCTGCGCAGCTTGCTCCAGGGCGGCCAGGTCACCGAAGGGCAGCTTGAGAAAGTCCCCCGGCAGCGAATTCAGGCCCAGGCGTACCGCCGGCCCGTCGCTGGCCGCCAGGGTGCCCAGGGTGCGGCCGTGGAAGGCGTTCTCCATGACGATGATCAGCGGCCGCTCGATGCCTTTGTGCCAGCCGTGCAGCCGCGCCAGCTTCAACGCGGTCTCGTTGGCTTCGGCGCCGGAGTTGTTGAAGAACGCCCGGTCCATGCCGGCCAGGCGGGTCAGCCGCTGCGCCAGCTGCTGTTGCCAGTCGATGCCGTAGAGGTTGGAGGTGTGCAGCAGCAGGCCGGCCTGTTCGCTGATGACGCTGACCAGTCTGGGATGGGAATGGCCGACGCCCGTCACCGCCACGCCGGCTACCGCGTCCAGGTATTCGCGTCCGGCCTGGTCCCAGAGGCGCGTGCCCAGGCCGCGGGTGAAGCTCAGCGGCAGCGGCTGATAGGTGTTCATCAGGCAGGTGGCGGTCATGACGGGTAGCTCCATCTAGTGTGGTGTGCTGGCAGTATCGTTAGCCACCTGAGCTAGATAAACTCGTCAATTCTTTAATCATCTTCAAGTCAGGGTTGATAATGGATCTGTTCCAGGCGATGACGGTGTACGTGAAGGTGGTGGAGGCGGGGAACATGACTGCCGCCGCCCGTGAGTGCGGCCTGTCCACCACCATGGTCGGCAATCACCTGCGGGCCCTGGAGCAGCGCCTCGGGGTCAGCCTGCTCAGCCGCACCACCAGGCGCCAGCGCCTGACCGAGTTCGGCGCCGAGTATTACCAGCGTTGCCTGGCGGTGCTGGGATTGGTGGCGGACTCCGAGCGTATGGCGGAGCAGGTCCAGGGCGAGCCGTCGGGCACCCTGCGCATCACCGCGCCGCTGACCTTCGGCACCGAGCGCCTGGCGCCGGCCCTGAGCGTATTCCAGCAGCGCTGCCCGCAGGTCAAGGTGGAACTGACGCTGGCCAACCAGCGCTTCGACCTGATCGACGGTGCCTTCGACGTGGCTTTTCGCCTGGGCAACCTGGACACCTCGTCGCTGATCGCCCGGCCCCTGGAGGACTACACCCTGACCATCTGCGCCGCGCCGGACTATCTACAGCGCTGCGGCACGCCACGAGTCCCGGAGGACCTGCAGCACCACAACTGCCTGGCGTTCGCCTATCCGGCCGGTGACGAGTGGAGCTCCACCGCCACCCAATGGCCGTTGCGCGGGCCCGAGGGCGACGTGCTGATTCCAGTGTCCGGCTCGTTGTTGACCAACACCTCGTCCGGCCTGCACCGCGCTGCGCGGGGTGGCCTGGGGGTGGTGATGATGCCCGATGCCCTGGTGGAAGAAGACCTGCAACAGGGGCGGCTGGTGCCCGTGCTGCAGGACTATCAATTGCCCCGGCGGGCGATGCATCTGCTCTACGCCCAGGACCGTTACCGCCTGCCCAAGCTGCGCAGTTTCGTCGAGTTCGCCTTGGAGAAATGGGGGCGCTAAGCAAGCGCCAGGTCGTGAAACAAAGACCCCGTCGTGCCGACCTGGCAGCGACGGGGTCTGGAGTGGCGCTATTTGCCGGTCAGTTCAACTCGACCGGTTTCAACTGCTCCCAGGATTCCACCGGGCCCGGGTTGGCCGGCTGGCTGCCGCCGCCAAAACACACCGCCAGCTTGTTCAGCGCATTGATCGCGGTGGTGACCGCGCCTTCGGCCCAGCCGGCCGTCCAGGACACGTCATCGCCCGCCAGGATGAAGCGGTCGGGATTGCCGGTGTCGATGCCGCTCATGAACTGGGAAAAGATCCGACGCTGATATTCGTACTGCCCCGGCAGGTTCATCTTGAAGGCGCCCAGGTACAGCGGCTGATCCTCCCAGTTGTGCTCCACGAACGCATTGACGGTGCTGTATTGCTCGTTGAGGTTGATCCCCGGGTAGATGTTGTCCAGCAGGTTGGTGCACAGCTCGACATGCTGCGGCAACGGCGCGGGGCGGTCGCCGAGGAATTTCAGCGCATCGTCGTTCCAGGTGTAGGACAGGAAGATCCCGCTGCCTTTGTAGTCGCCCTTGCTGGCCGAGTAGTCGACCAGGTAAGTGCCGCGAGTCAGGCGGTCAGAGAGGGTGATGCTCATCTTGCGTTGCTCGTCGCCCACCACCGGGTCGTTCCAGAACGGGCGCTGGGTGGCGGCGAAAATCTTCGCCGACTGCATGTAGTGGGTGTACATGATGGCTTCCCAGGTATCGATGGGCAGCAGGCTGTTCATGGCGGGAAGGCTTTGTGGGTTCCCCGAGTAGCGCAGTTTGTCGAGGATCCGCACATGCGGGGTGTAGATGACGCTGGGGAAGTGGCACTGCTGGGTCTTCCGGGTGCGGGTGTCGGTGATGGCGACGCGGAAGGAACCGTCCGGCTGGCGTTCGATGTGTCGCACCTCCTTGTGGAACGGGTCGGCGAATACCTCGCGCGACAGCGCTTCGACCGTGGTGTCCTCGCCCCAGTGCAGCATCACGTCCCCCAGTTCTTTCGGCGCCTTGGACCAGAGTCGTTGCGGCAGGCTCGAGGAGCCGTCGAACATCAGTTGGTGGTCGGCATCCAGGCCGGTGTACAGCACGCGCAGCAACTCGAGGATGCTGTTGGGGTAGTCGGTGTTCCAGCCGCCGGTGCCGAAGCCGATCTGCCCGAACAGGTCGATATCGGCCTTGCTCCAGCCGGAATTTTCCAGGAGCGCGGCGTAGAAGCTGACGTCGTCGCCGCTGGTTCCCGACTGAGGTTTGACGATGGCATTCCAGAGCTGCTTGATCTTCTGTTGATCGATGGAGCCCTCGGTCATGGCCTTTTCCAGATCTTTGAAGTGGTAGTTTTCCAGGAAGTCATCGAAGAACTGGTCTTCCAGCTCGACGTATTCCTGTGGCTTTGGAAAGGCCGGGTTGCCGTCCACTTCGTAATAGACCTTCTCCCCGCGGTAATCGACCACCGTGCTGACGGCGGCGGCAGTCCCCGGGTTGGGAAAGTCCGCCGAGTTTTCGGTCATGCCGACTTTGCGAAAGTAGTGGAACAGCGTCTTGCCCGACACCGGGAAACGCATGGCGCCCAATTCACAGAGCACCTGGCTGCCCGGGTTTTCGGGGTCGCCCTGGAGCTTGGAGTAGAGCCGTCCGCCGATGCGCTCGGAGGCTTCGACCACCACCGGGTGCAGGCCCATGCGCATGGCTTCATAGGCGGCGACCAGGCCGGCGACGCCAGCGCCGACGATCAACACTTTCTGCCCATAGTTCGCCGGGTCTACCTGGCAGGGGGGAAGCTTTCGATTAGCCGCGCTCTGCAAATATTTGGCGTAGTGAAAGGGGAAGTCCGGAATCAGCGCAGTGACATCCTTGTTCATGCGCAGGGGAGAGCGGTTGGTTCTTGAAGGAATCGCAGACATGGGGTTTCTCCTTGAAAGTCATTTCCATGTGTTTCCATTGGCTCGATGGCTCTATATCCATAGTCGCCGAGGCTTCAGCCTAGAGCAGATTCCCGTGTTGTATAGGTTGGGTGGGGCGCTAGGCCGACTCGCTGGCCAGCAACAGCATCGCCGCCGACAGGGTATGGCCGTCGGTGATCTGGCCGGTGGCAATCATCGTCAGCAATTCCTGGCGACTGACCCACAGCAGATTGTCCACTTCACCATCGGTGGTGGCGGCCTGTTGCTCGGCAATCTGCACCTGACACACCGCCACCGCGCTGGCGATCAGCGAAGTGTTGCTGTGCAGCAGGCCCAGTTCGCGCACGTGCGACGCCTGCCAGCCGGTTTCTTCCAGCAATTCGCGGGCCGCGGCATCAACGGCACTTTCCCCGGCATCGATGGCGCCACGGGGAAACTCGATGGACTGGCCGCCAATGGCCCGCCGCTTGAGGTTGACCAGCATCAGCCGGCCGTCGGCCAGGGTCGGCACGGCCACCACGCCGTTCACCGCCCGGGCTTCCTTGATGATGAAGTAGCCCTGCTCACGGACCACCTTGAAATACGGGGTTTCCAGCAGGCACTGGTTGTCGGCGATGGAACTCATGGGGGTGTCACTCCAGAAAACAGCGATCGAACAGGTACAGCTCGGTGAGCTTGAGATTTTCCACTGTGGCTTGCGGCCGGCCGCCGTCGCCGCTCTTCTTGCGCCCGGTATCGCGCAGGTGGCCGGCTTCGCTCATCTTCAACAGGCGCTGGCGGATGCTGGTCTTGAGCACCGGCCGTTGCAGCACCAGGGAGAAGATGCTCACTGCTTCGGGGGCGCTGAACTCGCTGCCGAGAAACATCAGCGGCAGGCTGCTGTACAGGGATTTGGAAAACAGCCGCTCATGCACCTGGGCCACCAGGCTGTTGTGGTCGAAGGGCAGCTTGAAACTGCCGCTGGCCACGTCCCCGAGGGCAAAGAAACCCTGTTGCGGGCCGGGCTCCACCGGCTCGCTGACGATCCCCAGGTAAAAGGTCGAGGACGACCAGCAGCGTGGGTCGCGAAAGGCGTCGCCGACCGTGCCCACCTGCTCCAGCCAGGCCAGGGGCATGTCCACCTTGCTGGAGCGCCGCAGACGCTCCACCGCATCATTCAGGCTGCGGTCCTCGACATCGCCGTTGACCACGATGCCTGGCAGCGCCCAGTGCCCGGCGAAAGGTTCGCTGTCGCGTTGATGGAGGAGGATTTCCAGCTCGGAGCGTTCGCGGTTATAGCGCAGCAGGCACAGGTCGATGGTGTGCAGGTAGGCGCTGGGGTAGGGGGGGCGGTCGTGCATATCAACTTCCGTGGGCGGCGTAGAGGCCGTAGTTTAGCGGATTCATTCCCGGTGCCAGCCACTGGCTTGGCGGTGTTTCGCCGCGGGCCAGGCACTGGCGCAACAGGGTACTGCGTACCCCCGGTTGTTCCTCGATTCGCAGGATGGAAAAGCGCTGCTGCAGTTCCTCGCCACGATGGAACCGGGGCAACTGGCGCGCCACGTCTTCACCCACCACCAGGGCAATGCGCTTGCCGTCCAGGGCCAGGTCGTCCGCCAGGCGCTGCAGCAGGGTGTAGCTGTAGACAGGGGCGGGATCGGCCAGGGCCAGTTGCTGCTCCAGGCGGCTTACGGCCAGTTCGGCGGGGCACTCCGGTTGCAAGTGCCGGGTGATGGCCTGCAACCAGTTCACCCGTTGCTCGAAGTCGGCCATGTGCTTGCCATCCGGATGGCGAAAGCTGGGAACCACCAGCACGCGCCGGGCGTGGCGGGCGGCTTCGAGCATGACCCGGGCGTGACCGGCGTGGGGCGGGTTGAAGGCACCGCCATAGAGGGCCAGTTCAAACATCTGCTTCTCCTCTTTAGGTACATGACGTGTACCTTATCATTGCTTGTGTGCACAGGGAATCGACATGTTTGGCGATATTTATAGGATTGGTTCGGCTGGTCTAAATAAAAAAACAGGATCAAGGGATTGTATTGAAAGTACATGACATGTACTTTGTGCTCCATGCAGAGGAGAAAACCAGCATGAACAGCCAAACGATGAAGACCGCTTCCTTCGATGTCGATGCACAAAAGAGCTTCACCCCGCTGTGCCCAGGCGAGTTGCCCGTGGCCGAGGGCGACCGCATCGGTGGCGAGCTGAATTTCATGGCGACCCTGGCCAGCCTGCGCATCGGCAGCAAGGACGCCCACAGCCCCCAGGCCCCCTGGGTGGTGGCCGAGCCCGGACAGATGCTCCAGCCCACCGGCCTGGAGCATGCCGACCTGACCTGGGTCAGCCACTGCGTACCGGGCACCGAAGGGTTCACCCTGCTGGACGAATTACCGACGCCCTATGACTACGACTACTTCGTGTGGAAAGGCGTGGAGCCGGACCTGCATCCCTACGGCGCCTGCTACCACGACCTGCACGGCAAGCTGTCCACCGGGGTCATCGAATACCTCGATCGTCAGGGCGTGCAACGGGTCATTGTCGGCGGCCTGGCCCTGGATTTCTGCGTCAAGACCACCGCCCTGCAACTGGCCGCCGCCGGCTTCAAGGTGATCATCCACCTGCCGGCCTGCCGCGCCATCAGCGCAGAGGGCGCCACCCAGGCGATCGACGAGATGCAACAAGCGGGTATCGCGGTTGCCGCGACCCGCGAAGAAACCGCCAGATTGGCCAGTGCCTGAGGAGTCACCATGGAAAGTGCATTTGACCGTGACAACGGCGTGATTCAGAGCCTGCTGGACACCGACTACTACACCTTCACCATGATGCAGGCGGTGCTGCACCAGCACCCCAATGTCGAGGTGGAATACCAGTTCATCGTCCGCTCCAGAGAGTCCCTGGTGCATCTGATCCCGGAGATCCGCCAGGAGCTGGAAAAGCTCGCCAGCCTGCAGATGCGCGAAGGCGAGCAGCGCTTTCTGTTCAACAAGCGTTTCCGCGAGTACCTGACCCCGGACTTCGAGCAGTTTCTCGGCCTGTTCCGTTTCAACCTGCGCTACATCCACGTGGCGGCGGTCGATGGCCAACTGAGCATTCGCGTCCGTGGCCCGATGTTGCACTGCATCATGTTCGAACAGCCGGTGCTGGCCATGGTCAGTGAGTTGCGCAACCGCGACAGGTACCCGGAGGTGGAGCTGGCGGACGTTACCCGCCGGCTCTATCAGAAGTTCGAATGGCTGGAGAAAAACGCCAGCCGCGAAGAACTCGCCGAGCTGCGGGTCTCGGACTTCTCTACGCGTCGGCGCCTGTCGTTCAAGGCCCAGCGCGAGGTGGTGAAGATCATGCGCAGCGACTTCCCCGGGGTCTTCGTCGGCACCAGCAACGCGCACCTGGCCTACGAGTTCGACCTGCCGCTGATTGGCACCATGGCCCACCAGTGGCTGATGGTGCACCAGCAACTGGGAAGGCTGCGGGAGAGCCAGAACGCGGCCCTGGAAAACTGGGTGCACGAATACCGCGGCCGCCTGGGCATTGCCCTGACCGACTGCATCAGCACGGACTTCTTCCTCAAGGATTTCGACCTGTACTTCGCCAAGCTCTACGACGGCCTGCGCCAGGATTCCGGGGACCCGATTGCCTGGGCCGACAAGGTCCTGGCGCGCTACCGGGAACTGGGCATCGATCCACGGACCAAGGACCTGATGTTCTCCGACGGCCTGAACTTCGAGAAATGCCTGCCGATCCTGCGTCATGTGCGTGGCCAGGCCCGGTTCGGTTTCGGCATGGGCACCAGCCTGGCCTGCGACGTCGAAGGCGTCGAACCGCTGAGCATCGTGATGAAGCTGGTGCGGGTGCATGGCGAACCGGTGGTGAAGTTCTCCGACGACCCGATCAAGAACGTCTGCGAAGACCCGTCGTTCCTCAGGTACGCGGCGCAGGTGTTCAATGTCAACCTCAGCAACTCGCCCCTGGAGGCCTGATATGAGCAGCCAAACCCAAGAACGAATTGCCCGGGAGCTGGGCATCGATCGGCAACTGGCGCGCGGAGACGAAGCCGCGGAAATCGTCCGGCGCGTGGATTTCATCCAGCAGGTGTTGCGCGAGTCCGGCGGCAAGACCCTGGTGCTGGGCATCAGCGGCGGCGTCGACTCCCTGACCGCTGGCCGCCTGTGCCAACTGGCGGTGGAGCAGATGCGCGGGGCAGGGCACGACGCCCGCTTCATCGCCATGCGCCTGCCTTATAAAAGCCAGGCTGACGAACACGATGCCCAGGCCTCCCTGGACTTTATCCGCCCGGACTCGATCAGCACCTGCAACATTGCCGACAGCGTCGACGGTCTGATGAACCAGGTGCGGATCGATGGCTTGCAGCCGTCGGCCGAACTGACCGACTTCGCCAAGAGCAACGTCAAGGCGCGGGCGCGGATGCTGGCGCAGTATGCGGTCGCCAACTTCAGCAACGGCCTGGTGGTGGGGACCGACCACGGGGCCGAGGCCCTGATGGGGTTTTTCACCAAATACGGCGACGGTGCCTGCGACCTCGCTCCGCTGTCGGGCCTGACCAAGACTCAGGTGCGCGCGCTGGCCGAGACGCTTGGCGCTCCCGGGCATCTGGTGCACAAGGCCCCCACGGCGGACCTTGAAGAACTGGCGCCGGGCAGGCTGGACGAAACGGCTTATGGCTGCAGCTACGCCGAGATCGACGCCTACCTGATGGGCGAGCCTGTGTCCGATGCCGTGCGCCAGCTGATCGAAACCGCCTACCACCGCACCGCCCACAAACGCGCCTTGCCGCGCACTCCCGCCTGACTCCTCTATGGCTGTAGGAGCCGGCTCGCCAGCGAAGAGGTCCGCAAGGCCGTCTTCGCCGGCAAGCGCAAGGCCGTCAATCCGGCCACTTCTTCAGTGCCGCCCGGCACTCTTCGGTCAGCTCGGGCATGTGTTCCTGCACTTCTGGCCAACCCAACAGCTCCAGAGCCTCTTGGGCGTCCAGGCGCAGCGGCGCCCATTGCGGGTGTTCAAAGCCATTGTCTTCGAGGGTCATTCCATAGGCTTGCGGGCTCAGGGCTTCACAGGCACTCAACAGGGTTTGCAACCGCTGGTGCAAATGCGGCGCCAGGCGCGCAGGGAAACGTTGCACAAAGTGCACGAGATAATCGAGATAGTCGGACCACAGATTGCACTCCGCGCAGCAGCCGATCTCCGTTCGCTGTCGGCCTGAGTCCAGGGCCAGGAATTCCAGGGCTGGGCCCAGTTCGCCGACCAGGATGATTTTCCGGTACTCGTCCTGGCCATACCAGGTCCAGATCCTCGAGCCGATGGTTTGTGTCTCGTCGATGCCCGCTTGCACCATTTGCCTTCTCCTTGATGTCACCCATGCGGCCATCCATTCATGGATTCGCGCCGCTGCTGCCATAGGCTACAGCAGCGCGTCGGGCCCGTCCGGCGATGCTTGCATTCACCTCAACGCAACCGTTCAAGCATCTGGTAGTACCACATGCCCGCCGCCAGCATCGGGTTGCCCAGCTGGTCGCCGAAGGGCACGCGGATGTGCTGGCAGGCGGCGAAGGTGTCGTAGTGCTCGAGGTGCCCGGTGATGGCCTGGGCCATGATCTCGCCCATGATGTGGCTGGTGGCGATGCCATGCCCGGAGTAGCCCTGGCAGTACCAGACGTTGTCCGAGAGCTTGCCCAGTTGCGGGATGCGGTTGATCACGATGCCCATGGCGCAGCTCCACTGGAAGTCGATGGCCACGCCCTTGAGCGCCGGGAAGGTGCGTTCGATGCACGGGCGCAGTTCGCCGGCGATGTCCCGCGAGTCCTTGCCGCTGTAGTTGGCGCCACCGCCGAACAGCAGGCGGCCGTCGGCGGTCATGCGGTAATAGTCGAGCACGAAGCGGCAGTCGTAGACCGCCAGGTCCTGGGGGTTGAGGCGCTTGGCCAGGTCGCCCAGGGGCGCGGTGGTGACGATGCCGCCCATGGCCGGGAAGATCTTGCCCTTGAGTTGTTTCGGCTCCAGCTTGTGGTACACGTCGCCGGCCAGCAGCACCTGTCTGGCGTCGATGCGGCCCTGGGCGGTGATCACCGCCGGGCGCTCGCCGTGGACGATCTGCAGCACTTCGCTGTGCTCGAAGATCAGCGCGCCGAGGCTCTCGGCGGCGCGGGCTTCGCCGATGCACAGGTTCAGCGGATGCAGGTGCAGGTTGCGGGTGTTCTTGATCGCGCCGTGGTACAGCGGGCTGTCCAGCACCTCGCGCAGCTGTTGCTGGTCCAGCAGGCTGACCTCGTCGCCCATGCCGCGGCGCACCGCTTCTTCGTAGTCGGCGCGCAGGCCGGCGAGGTGGCTGGGCTTGTAGGCGGCATGCAGGTGGCCGTGCTTGAGGTCGCAGGCGATGGCGTATTTGGCCACGCGCTGGCGGATGATCCGGTGACCGCGCCAGCGCAACTGCCAGATGAAATCGTCGACCTCGTCGCCCAGGGTGCGGCGCATCTGCTTGCGCATGGCCTCGTCGCCGGACAGGCTGCCGGTGACCTGGCCGCCGTTGCGCCCGGTGGCGCCCCAGCCGATCTTGTGGCTTTCGACCAGGGCCACTTTCAGGCCTTTTTCCGCCAGTTCCACGGCGCTGGCGACGCCGGTGAAACCGCCGCCGATGATCACTACGTCGACGCTCACCTGGCCTTGCAGGGTCGGGTAGGCGGTTTCGTCATTCAGGGTGGCGCTGTAGTAGGAAGGGCAGCGTTCGGCTGCCGGTGTTACCGGGTTGAATGCGGCTGTCATGGGTCGTTCTCGAATGCTGGGAGGGGGCCAGGCCGGCGCTATGACGCCGGCCACCGCGTCATGCCTGGGTCAGGTACCAGCGCCAGTCCTGTTCGCCGACTTCGGCCATGAACTGGCGGTATTCGGCGCGCTTGACCGCCAGGTAGACCCCGAGGAATTCGCTGCCCAGGGCGTCGCGGGCCCAGCTGGAGTTCTCCAGGGCGGTCAGCGAGGTCAGCCAGTCGGTGGGCAGCAGTTCGCTGGCCTGGGCATAGCCGTTGCCTTGCACCGGGTCGCCCGGATCGAGTTGTTCGCGCAGGCCGCGATGGATCCCGGCGAGAATCGCCGCGGCCGCCAGGTAGGGGTTGGCGTCGGCGCCGCAGATGCGGTGCTCGATATGCCGGCTGTTGGCCGGACCGCCCGGCACCCGCAGGCTCACCGTGCGGTTATCGACGCCCCAGGTCGGTGCCAGCGGCGCGTAGCTGTTGGCCTGGAAGCGGCGATAGGAATTGGCGTTGGGGCAGAACAGCAGCAGCGAGTCGAGCAGCGACGCGAGCATGCCACCCACCGCCTGGCGCAGCAGCGGGGTGCCGGCCGGGTCTGCGGCGGCGAACAGGTTGTGGCCCTCGGCATCGGCGAGGCTCACGTGCATGTGCATGCCGGTGCCCGCCAGGTCATCGAAGGGCTTGGCCATGAAGGTCGCCTGCATCCCGTGCTGGTGGGCCACGGCCTTGACCAGGCGCTTGTAGCGCACTGCCTGGTCCATGGCCTCCAGGGCATCGCCGTGCTCCAGGGTGATCTCCACCTGACCCGGGGCGTATTCGGAAATCGCCGTACGCGCCGGAATGCCTTGCAGCTTGCAGGCGGCGTAGAGGTCGGCGAGGAAGGGTTCGATCTGCTCCAGCTCGCGCAGGCCATAGACCTGGGTGTGCCGTGGCCGGCCGCCGTCGGCGTCCAGCGCCGGTTGTGGGCGGCCGTTGCCGTCGCGCTTGGCGTCCAGCAGGTAGAACTCCAGCTCGCAGGCCATCACCGGGTGATAACCCTCGGCCTTGAGCTGGTCGATGACCTTGATCAGCAGGTGGCGCGGGTCGGCGATGCTGGCCGGCAGGCCTTCCTGCGGGTGCATGCTGACCTGCACCGCGGCGGTGGGGATCTGCCGCCACGGCAGGCGCACCAGGCTGCCGGCCAGCGGGTAGGCGCGGCAGTCGATATCGCCGACGTCCCAGACCAGCCCGGAGTTTTCCACGTCGTCGCCCTGCAGGGTCAGGCCGAGGATGGTGCTGGGCAGCGGGCGGCCGCTTTCATAGACCGCCAGCAGTTCTTCGCGGTGCAGCAGCTTGCCGCGCGGCACGCCGTTGGCGTCGAGGATGAACAGCTCGATCATGTCGATATCGGGGTTGGCGGCCAGGAAGCTACGGGCCTCGTCAAGGGCTGCAAATTTCATGGTTCTCTCGCTTGCGCCATGGCGGCGCGCAGGTTCGGTTCATGCAGCGGCGCCGGCATGGCCCGGTTGCAATGGCAGATAGCAAGGCGGCAAGGCTCGACGCGCAGAGGCGCGCGTTCAGAGCGAAAGCGAGAGATCCGGAGGGCGCGAGGAATGACGCAGGCGGGAGCGGCACAGGGCCATGGGCAGGTTGACCAGCAGCTTCATCGCCGGCCCCCGGGGATGCCGTGGAGATCGCCGTGGGCGCGTTGCGTTGTTGCCATGCCAACGCCGATGCCGAGGCGGCTGCACGGGGCAGCAGCGCATGTCTGGCAGGGCGGGCGGCAACACAAGGCGTTCATCGGCCGGCGGATCTCGTCAAGAATTCACGGACATTTCGTGCAAGTGAGGCTCACCGTTTTACCGGGACTGGTCCTCGCTGCCAAGGGGCGCGTCACAAAATATTTAACACCGCCCCCGGCAACGCGACGGAAAAAGTCCTCAATAGATCCAGGGCAGCAGGCGCCAGGTGTAGGCGCAGTAAAGGTCGTATTGCTTGCCGAACTCTTTGCGCAGCAAGGCTTCTTCGGCGTGGATGCGGGCGATCAGCGGGATCAGTATCAAGGCGGTCAGCAGCAGGCCGACCACGGAGCGGAAGGCCAGGGCCCAGCCCACGCAATTGATCAGCAGCCCCAGGTAACTCGGGTTGCGCAGGGTGCCGTAGATACCGGTGGTCACCAACTTGTGGCCGGGCTGGATCGCCACCAGGCCACTGAAGCGCTTGCCCAGCACGAACACCGGCCACAGCCGCAAGATGCCGCCGCCGATAAAGAACACCACGCCCAGCCAGCGTATGTCGGCACTGCCAAAGGTCCAGAAATGCAGGCGGTCGGTATAGGCGGGGAGAAAGGCCAGCAGCAGGCCGAGGATGCCGAAGGCGACGAGGACCCAGCGGTTTTCCCGGTCTTCCTGCTTGCCGGGGCTCAGGTTGCCTTCGCTGAACTGGGCCACGCCGGCCATCGCCAGCAAGGACAGGGCGATGACCCACAGCGCCGGATGGGAAAAGAACGCCACCAGCCCGCCCATGCCGAGGATGGCCAGGCCAAGGTAGACGAGGGTGGCGACCAGGCTGAGCGCCGCGAGTCTGGGAGAGTTACGCATGATGGCCCCTCACGAATGCCGAGGTGTATGCATTCAGTGTAGGTCCATCGTCGAGACAGCCCAGGTCGCCCGCGGCACTGCGTCGCCTGCATCGCCGGCAAGCCTGGCTCCTACAGAAGAGGAGGTGTTCACGCATGTCTGTAGCCGCTGCCGAGCAGCGCGAGGCTGCGCTCGAGGACGAAGTCCTCGCAAAACCTGCGCATGCGGTTTGCCTGTAGGAACGCGGTGCCCGGTTTTGTGGCCCCTGCGGTGCCGATCGCAGCCTCGCGGGCTCGGCAGCGGCTACAGGGACGCCATGGTGTTCCCGGCTTCTGTAGGAGCGAGGCGGTGTATCTGACACCCCATCTCGCCTGGATCACCTACGGATGCACAGGCGGTTTCTCCGCCAACTGGGCCACCAGGAATTCGATAAAGGCCCGGGTCTTCTGCGGCACGCGCCGGGCCGACGGGTACACCGCGTGGATGCTGATCGGTGGCGCCTGCCATTCGCACAGCACCGGCACCAGGCGGCCGGCGGCCAGGGCGTCGGCGACGATGAAGTCGGGCAGCAGGGCGATGCCCATGCCGGCCTCGGCGGCCTGGGCCAGCAGGTCGCCGTTGTTGGCGTGCAGCGGGCCGGTGACATGGACGCGCTGGGTGTCCTTGCCGTTGCTCAATTGCAGGCTGACCCCGCTTTGCAGGTAGCCGTAGTTCAGGCACTGGTGGGTGGTCAGGTCGCGGGGCGTCTGCGGAGTGCCGGCGCGCTTCAGGTAGTCCGGCGAGGCCACCATGATCCGCGGCGCCGGGGCCAGCAGCTTGGCGACCATCGACGAGTCGGCCAGGCTGGCGATGCGGATGGTCACATCGAAACCGCCGCGCACCGGGTCCACCTGCTGGTCGCTGAGCACCAGTTGCAATTCGATGTTCGGGTGCTGCTCATGAAACAGCGGCACCAGCGGCCCGAGGCGGCGCAGGCCGAAGGACATCGGCGCGTTGACCCGCAGCACCCCGCGCAATTCGCCGATGCCGTCCCGCGCCCGTTGTTCGGCCTCGTCCACGGCGGCCAGGACTTCCCGCGCTGACTCGTAATACTCGGCGCCGGCTTCGGTCAGGTGCAGGCTGCGAGTAGTGCGGTGCAGCAGCTGTACGCCGATGGCTTCTTCCAGTGCCTGAATCTGTTTGCTGACTTTCGAGCGCGGTACGTCCATGGCCCGGGCCGCGGCGGCGAAGCCGTTGGCGTCGACCGTAACGACAAATGCGCGCATGCATTCGATGCGATCCATGACTGTCCCTATTTTGGAATCAATGATTCTCGATTTTAGGGAATTGTTCCTTTTTGAGCTAGCCCCTAAATTAGCCACCAAGCCGGCAGCAAAGCCTCCCCCAGCGGAACCCGCGCCGAGCCCCCGAATTGTGCAACTCAACGTTTGAACCTACTCGACATCAAAAGGAACGCGCCATGTCTATCCGTGAACTGCTCAACCCAAGCAACTCCGCCCTGATCCTGATCGACCACCAGCCACAGATGTCCTTCGGCGTGCAGTCGATCGACCGCCAGACCCTGAAGAACAACACCGTGGGCCTGGCCAAGGCGGCGAAGATCTTCAACGTGCCGACCATTTTCACCTCGGTGGAAACCGAAAGCTTCAGCGGCTACATCTGGCCGGAACTGCTCAGCGTGTTCCCGGACCACCAGCCGATCGAGCGCACCTCGATGAACTCCTGGGAAGACAAGAAACTGGTGGAAGCGGTGAAGGCCACCGGGCGCAAGAAACTGATCATGGCCGCGCTGTGGACCGAGGTCTGCCTGAACTTCCCGGCCCTGGAAGCCCTGGCCGAAGGCTACGAGGTGTACATCGTCACCGACGCTTCCGGCGGCACCAGCCAGGAAGCCCACGACATGTCGGTGCAGCGCATGATCCAGGCCGGCGCGGTGCCGGTGACCTGGCAGCAAGTGCTGCTCGAGTTCCAGCGCGACTGGGCGCACAAGGAAACCTACGACGCGGTGATGGATCTGGTGCGCGAACACAGTGGTGCCTACGGCATGGGCGTGGACTATGCCTACACCATGGTGCACAAGGCGCCGCAGCGTCAGGTCAAGTAAGCCCCTCGCCAGTGGGCGCCACAGCGGCGCCCGCTGGACCCTTTCTTCTAACCCGCGGCCAGGAGTCTGTGATGAACCTCGAACTTTCCGACGGCGTGATCACCCTGCTGGTGCGGCACCGGGTCAAGGCGGGCCAGGACCAGGCGTACGAAGCCTGGTTGCGCCGGATCATCGGCACCGCCCGCAACTACCCCGGGCACCTGGGGATCGATGTGGTGCGTGGCCACAGCGGCGGCCTGGCGCTGTTCACCAGCGTGCTGCGCTTTGCCAGCACCGAGCAGTTGCAGCACTGGCTGGATTCCGCCGACCGCCGCAACCTGGTGGCAGAGGCCCAGCCCATGCTCGCCGACGGCGACCAGACCGAGATCAACGCCGACCGCGAATTCTGGTTCACCCCCAATGAAGCCGGGACCGCCACACCGCCACCGCGCTGGAAGCAGGCGTGCGTGACCTTCCTGGTGATCCTGCCGCTGAGCTTCCTGGTGCCAGCCCTGTGGCAACCGCTGTTCGCCTGGCTGCCATGGTTCGCTGGCTACATTCCGGCCAACGTGCTGATCACCTTGAGCATCGTGCTGCTGGTGGTCTATGTCTTCATGCCCTGGGTGACCCGCCTGTTCAGTCGCTGGCTGCAACCACGAACCCCTGCATGAGTGGCCCGAGCGGGCCTTACTTTTCGCCGACAAGGAGTACTGTCATGAGCAACGCCATTGCCGATCTGATCCTGCACAACGGCCGCCTGCACACGGTCGACCGGGCCCGGCCGACGGCCACCGCGGTCGCCATCAAGGACGGCCGGTTCATCGCCGTGGGCAACGACGCCGAGGCCATGGCCTTGCGTGGCAGCGCCACCCAGGTCATTGACCTCAAGGGCCGCACGGTGATTCCCGGCCTCAACGACTCGCACCTGCACCTGATCCGCGGCGGCCTGAACTACAACCTGGAACTGCGCTGGGAAGGCGTGCCGTCGCTGGTGGATGCCCTGCGCATGCTCAAGGACCAGGCCGAACGCACCCCGGCGCCGCAATGGGTGCGGGTGGTGGGTGGCTGGAACGAATTCCAGTTCGCCGAAAAGCGCATGCCGACCATCGAGGAGCTGAACCAGGCCGCGCCGGACACCCCAGTGTTCGTCCTGCACCTATATGATCGCGCCTTGCTCAACCGCGCGGCGCTGCGGGTAGTGGGCTACAACCGCAACACACCGAACCCGCCGGGCGGCGAGATCGTCCGCGATGCCAATGGCGAACCCACCGGCATGCTGGTGGCCCGGCCCAACGCGATGATCCTCTATTCGACCCTGTCCAAGGGGCCGAAGCTGCCCTTGGAATACCAGGTCAACTCGACCCGCCAGTTCATGCGCGAACTCAATCGCCTCGGCGTCACCAGCGCCATAGACGCTGGCGGCGGTTTCCAGAACTACCCGGACGACTATGAGGTGATCAACGAGCTGGCGGCCAAGCAGCAGCTGACCGTGCGCATCGCCTACAACCTGTTCACCCAGAAGCCCAAGGAAGAGCTGGCGGACTTCAAGAACTGGACCAGCAAGGTCACCTATGGCCAGGGCGATGATTTCCTGCGGCACAACGGCGCCGGGGAAATGCTGGTGTTCTCCGCCGCCGACTTCGAGGACTTCCTCGAGCCGCGTCCGGACCTGCCGCAGACCATGGAGCAGGAACTGGAGCCGGTGGTACGCCATCTGGTGGAACAGCGCTGGCCGTTCCGCCTGCACGCCACCTACGACGAGTCGATCTCACGCATGCTCGACGTGTTCGAGAAGGTCGACCGTGATATTCCCTTCAACGGCCTGCCGTGGTTCTTCGACCACGCCGAAACCATTAGCCCGAAGAACATCGAGCGGGTGAGGGCACTGGGCGGCGGCATCGCGATCCAGGATCGCATGGCGTTCCAGGGCGAATACTTCGTCGACCGCTACGGTGCCAAGGCCGCCGAACAGACCCCGCCGATCCAGCGCATGCTGGCCGAAGGCGTGCCAGTAGGCGCCGGCACCGATGCCACCCGGGTTTCCAGCTACAACCCCTGGACCTCCCTGTACTGGATGGTCAGCGGCAAGACCGTCGGCGGCCTGGAGCTCTATCCCCAGGGCCTGAGTCGCGACACTGCGCTGGAGCTGTACACCCATGGCAGCGCCTGGTTCTCCTCGGAGCAGGGCAAGAAAGGCCAGATCAAGGTCGGCCAGTTGGCGGATCTGGTGGCGCTGTCGGCGGATTATTTCAGCGTCGAGGAAGAAGCCATCAAGTGGATCGAGTCCCTGCTGACCGTGGTCGGCGGCAAGGTGGTGCACGCCGCCGGCGATTTCAGCAAGCTGGCGCCGCCGACCCTGCCGGTGACCCCGGACTGGTCGCCGGTGGTCAAGGTACCGGGCCACTGGCGCCCAGCCTCGCCGGTGCTCAACCAGGTGCACCAGTGCAGCGGCCCGTGCGGCGTGCATGCCCACGGTCACGAGCGGGCGCGGCTGTCCAATGTGCCGGTCAGTGACTTCCAGGGGTTCTGGGGGGCGTTTGGCTGTTCGTGCTTTGCCTTCTGATCCTGGGTCGCCGGCATCGCGGGCAAGCCTCGCTCCTAAGGAAGCATCTTCGTTTCTGTAGGAGCGCAGCTTGCGCGCGATGAACGATAACGCGGTTTAGCAGAAACACCGCGTGATCCAACTAACCGGCAAGTTGCAATAAAAAAGGGACGCTCTTATTGGAGCGTCCCTTCTTGTTTAATGAATCAACGGTTGATCAGCGACAACGACAAGTTGCACTTAGGAGAACCGATCGATCACCCGAACTTCCGACTTGTTCTGCAGCGATTGCCATTCATTCTTCAGGGTATCGAGTACCCGTCCGATGAAGTCCCTGTCGGCGGCGGCCTTCTTGCCGACGTAGCCCTGGCCACGGCGGTACATTTTCAGGCGGGCCAGCAGGTCCTGGTTGTTCTTGTCGAACTCTTCTTCATGGGCGTGGGGCGACAGGCAGTCGATATGGACCTGGCCAGACTTGGCAATCCACAGGATGTGGCTGTCATGGCTGTCTTTCTGTGCCGCGAACATACGAGCCAGTTCATCAATAGTAGGTTGATTGTTCAGATTCATTTGTAAGCCCCTTGACCATTTCGATCTATCTAGTTGAGTCGCTAATTGATATCGCTACATCGGTAAGTTGAACCCTGATACCGGAAACAGGGCGACAGAGGGTGTCTGTCGGATACAGATAAGGCCCAGAGCCTGATGCGTGTAGTCGTCTTGATTAACTGCTACGCAATAGCGTCACAACGAAGAGAAGCAGCGTAAACCTGGATCAAGCTGCCGAAGTTTTCAGTTTCGGCCACAAGCATCTTGAGGAGTTTTCGCCAGCTTCCCGCCCTTTGTACTGGACGTTCATGCCAGGTCAGTTTCATCAATCTGCCTTGTGGGCAGTACACATCCGGGTTAACAGCTCGGCGGTCAGACGAGCTTGCTCATAACACCTTTGCCAAGTCTCCCGATCGGGGAGACGCCTGCATCATGCAAGGGCAAATTCGCCTCGTCAACGGTTTTGTAGTGAAAATTTTAATGCACTACATATTGTCCGACAAAACCTTTCGGCACATGCCCGGAACGGGCTATCGCGACCGAAGGCAGGTAGAATCAAGGCCTTGAAACAGGTTCTTGAGGTTGCAGTGGTGGATTTACAGCAGGGCTTCGTCCTGACCCGGCATTGGCGCGACACGCCGGCAGGCACGGAAGTCGAGTTCTGGTTGGCGACCGATGCCGGGCCGCGCCAGATCCGCTTGCCGGTGCAGACCTCCGTGGCCTTCATTCCCGCCGAACAGCAGGAGCAGGCCCGGCGCCTGCTGGCCGACGATCGCGATGTCGAGTTGCGCCCCCTGGGCCTTTGCGACTTCCAGCACCGCCCGGTGCTGGGCCTGTACTGCCCGCAGCACAATCAATTGATCCGCCTCGACAAGACCTTGCGCCGCGCCGGCGTCGAGGTGTTCGAGGCCGATGTGCGCCCGCCCGAGCGCTACCTGATGGAACGCTTCATCACCGCACCGGTGTGGTTCGGCGGCACGCCGGGCGAGGGCGGGATGCTGCTGGAGGCGCAGATGAAGCCGGCGCCGGACTATCGCCCGTCGTTGAAGCTGGTGTCGCTGGATATCGAGACCAGCGAGACCGGCGAGCTGTATTCCATCGCCCTGGAAGGCTGCGGCCAGCGCCAGGTGTACATGCTCGGTCGTGCTCGCGAGGACGACAGCGCGGTGGACTTCGACCTGGAGTTCTGCGCCAGCCGCGAGCAGTTGCTCGAACGGCTCAACCAGTGGCTGGCGCGGCACGATCCGGACGCGATCATCGGCTGGAACCTGGTGCAGTTCGACCTGCGGGTGCTGCACGAACACGCACGCCGCCTGGCGGTACCCTTGCGCCTGGGACGCGGTGGCGAGGAGATGCAGTGGCGCGAACACGGCAGCCGCACCCATTATTTCGCCGCGGCCGCCGGACGCCTGATCATCGATGGCATCGAAGCCCTGCGCTCGGCGACCTGGAGCTTCCCGTCGTTCAGCCTGGAAAACGTCGCCCAGACCCTGCTCGGCGAAGGCAAGTCGATCGACAACCCTTACCAGCGCATGGACGAAATCAACCGCATGTTCGCCGAGGACAAGCCCGCCCTGGCGCGCTACAACCTCAAGGACTGCGAGCTGGTGACGCGGATTTTCGCCAAGACCGAACTGCTCACCTTTCTTCTCGAGCGGGCCACGGTCACCGGCCTGCCGGCCGACCGCAGCGGCGGCTCGGTGGCGGCCTTCACCCACCTGTACATGCCGCTGATGCACCGCCAGGGCTTCGTCGCGCCGAACCTCGGCGAGAAGCCGCCGCAAGCCAGCCCCGGCGGCTTTGTCATGGACTCGCGGCCGGGTCTGTACGAGTCGGTGCTGGTGCTGGACTACAAGAGCCTGTACCCGTCGATCATCCGCAGCTTCCTGATCGACCCGGTGGGGCTGGTGGAAGGCTTGCGCCACCCGGCGGACGACGAGTCGGTGCCGGGCTTTCGCGGCGCGCGGTTTTCCCGCAGCCGGCATTGCCTGCCGTCGATCGTCGCCCGGGTCGCCGAGAGCCGCGAGGTGGCCAAGCGCGAACACAACGCGCCGCTGTCCCAGGCGCTGAAGATCATCATGAACGCCTTCTACGGCGTGCTCGGTTCCAGTGGCTGCCGCTTCTTCGATCCGCGCTTGGCCTCGTCGATCACCATGCGCGGCCACGAAATCATGCGCCGCACCCGCCAACTGATCGAAGCGCAGGGCCACAAGGTGATCTACGGCGACACCGACTCGACCTTCGTCTGGCTCGGCAGCGCCCACGCCGAGGCGGACGCCGCGCGCATCGGCCGCGCGCTGGTGCAGCACGTCAACCAGTGGTGGCGCGATCACCTGCGTGATGAATACGGTCTGGAAAGCGCCCTGGAGCTGCAGTTCGAAACCCACTTCAGCCGCTTTTTGATGCCGACCATTCGTGGCGCGGAGGAGGGCAGCAAGAAGCGCTACGCCGGCCTGGTGACCCGCGCCGACGGCACCCAGGAGATGGTCTACAAGGGCCTGGAAGCGGTGCGCACCGACTGGTCGCCGCTGGCCCAGCAGTTCCAGCAGGAGCTGTACCAACGGATCTTCCATCGCCAGCCGTACCAGGACTATGTGCGCGACTACGTGCGGCGCACCCTGGCCGGCGAGCTGGACGAGCAACTGGTGTACCGCAAGCGCCTGCGCCGCCAGCTGGACGACTACGAACGCAACGTGCCGCCCCATGTACGCGCCGCGCGCCTGGCCGACGAATACAACCAGCAGCACGGCCGGCCCCAGCGCTATCAGAATGGCGGCTGGATCAGCTACGTGATCACCCTGGCCGGTCCCGAACCCTTGGAAAACCGCACCGCGGCCATCGATTACGATCACTACGTGACCCGCCAATTGCAGCCGGTGGCGGATGCCATCCTGCCGTTCGTGCAGGACGACTTCAGCACCCTGGTGGGTGGGCAGATGGGGTTGTTCTAGGAGGTATCTCGTCGTAGCCGCTGCCGAGCTTGCGAGGCTGCGAACGACTTGGGCGGCATTCCGACGCAGCAGGCGCAAACCTGAGAACGCGTTGAGTCTGGATAACCGCGATGTCCCCCATTACGGCCGCTTCGCGGCCGATCGCAGCCTCGCGGGCTCGGCAGCGGCTACAGGGGAAGGGCTCAGTCGTCGACCGAGGTGCAAATGCCGCTGGCGCCTTGCTTGCCGCTGTAGGTCACGACCACCGAGTCGTCATCTTCCACGCTGATGTCCACCGTGATGCCCGAGCCCTTGGCCTCGAAATAACGCTCATTGACAGTCTTGGTCTGGGCCTCTTTGCCGTTGATGAACACCGGGCCGCCTTCCTCCGCGCTGACCGGAATATTGCCCGGACAGTCGACGTTGAACAGCGGGATACCTTCGGCGTGGGCGGCGCTGGCGACTAGCGACAGGGCGCAGCTCAGGAGGAATTTTTTCATCGCGGACTCCTTGGGAAACAGGCAGGAACCGGGGCGTGGCAACGGGCTCCATTAGCGCTGAAGCTTAGCGCATGGCGCGCTCGGGCAGGGCAGCGAGCCGCGATTTTAATCAGGCGAAAAGCCATCTGGCGATTTTGTCGGACAATAAAAATCGTGGACGAGGCGTCGACGTCTGTGTCAGTTTTTCCCCGCCTTGAATAGGGCGAGTGATAGGACGATCTCGCTAACAGGTCGCCGTGGTCTATCGGAAATTTTCAGCGTTGAACAAGGATGTAAATGATGTCAAAAGCCAAAGAAAATGCCGGTTTTTCAGCAGCTCCAGGCAGCGATGCCTACCAACTGATCACTGCCTTCAGCCATGCCTATGACCGTGGCGGCGCAGAGCTGGTGAACGGCAAGCCGTCGTACACCGCGGACCAGGCCGCCGAGCAAATCCTGCGCAAGGGCCTGTCCTGGCACGACCAGAACGGCGACGGCAAGATCGAGCTCAGCTACAGCTTCCTCACCAGCAAACCGGCCAACTACAACCCGAACCTGGGTACCTTCAGCGAGTTCAGCGCGTTGCAGAAAGCCCAGGCGTTCCTGGCCCTGCAATCCTGGTCGGACGTGGCCAATGTGAGCTTCAACGAAGCCGCGAGCGGCGGTGACGGGCACCTGAGTTTCGGCAACTACAGCGTCAGCACCGGCGGTGCGGCCTTCGCCTACCTGCCTTCGGGCAGCAGCTATGACGGCCAGTCCTGGTACCTGATCAACGATCAGTACCGGGTCAACGAAACCCCGGGCAACGGCAACTACGGTCGCCAGACCCTGACCCACGAAATCGGCCACAGCCTGGGCCTGTCCCATCCGGGCACCTACAACGCCGGCAACGGCAACCCGACCTACAACGATGCCTCCTACGCCCAGGACACGCGCGGCTACAGCCTGATGAGCTACTGGAGCGAGAGCAACACTGGGCAGAACTTCAGTAAGGACGGCGGTGGCGCCTATGCCTCGGCGCCGCTGATGGACGACATTGTCGCGGTACAGAAACTCTACGGCGCCAACCACGAGACCCGCGCCGACGACACCGTGTATGGCTTCAACTCCAACACCGGGCGCGATTTCTACAGCGCCAGCTCATCCGCCTCCAAGCTGGTGTTCTCGGTGTGGGACGGCGGCGGCAACGACACCCTGGACTTCTCCGGCTTCACCCAGAACCAGAAGATCAACCTCAACGAGGGTTCGTTCTCCGACGTCGGCGGCCTGGTGGGCAACGTGTCCGTGGCCCATGGCGTGACCCTGGAAAATGCCATCGGCGGTTCGGGCAACGACCTGCTGATCGGCAACGCCGCGGCCAACATCCTCGAAGGCGGTGCCGGCAACGACATCCTCTACGGCGGCGGCGGTCGCGACACGCTGTGGGGCGGGGCAGGGGCGGACACCTTTGTGTTCGGCGCGGCTTCGGACTCGACCCTGACCGAACCCGACTGGATCATGGATTTCACCAGCGGCCAGGACAAGATCGACCTCAGCGGCCTGGCGCAGTTCACCTCGGGCCAGGCGACCCTGAACTTCGTCAGCGGCTTCACCGGCCACGCCGGCGACGCGATCCTGACCTACTACGCCGAGACCGACCAGACCAGCCTGCTGGTCGACCTCACTGGCCTGGGCGCGGTGGACTTCGCCGTGGGCACCATCGGCCAGGCGGCGACCACCGATATCGTGGCCTGATCGACAGCAATGGAAGCGGCGCGCAATTCGCCGCTTTTTTCCGCAAGCTTCGCCTCTCTTTCCAGCCTGTCGCCCACCCCAAGCCTGTGGTTTTTCGCGCGATATTCCCGGCAACATTTTTCATCCTTGGTCTAGGCTGACTCAGAAAGTTCTTACGCAGCGACAAGGAGGTCGCCATGTACCCAGCCATTCGCTCGTCTTTTGTCCTGGCCTGGACCTTGCCCCTGGCGTTCTGCGCGGTGGCCGCCCAGCCGCCGCTCGATCCGCTCGAAACCCTCAATCGCATCAACCGTAATTACAACACCCTCAAGGACGTCTGCCGGGAGCCCGACACCGGCGCTGCGCGCGGGCATTACTACTGCAGCGGTGTGACCTTGCGCATGGTCAACGACGGGCCGTTCAACCCCTGGGACTACAGCCCTTACGCGATCAAGATCGGCGCGACCTCCTACTCCTGGATCCGCAAGGACCTGAGCACCAAGATCCTCATCCACCCGGCCGGTTTCATCCTGCGCACGCCCACCGATGCGGCGGCCTTGAAACTGCCGGTCAAGGAGCAGGGCTGGACCTGCATCTACGCCTTCGACGGCGGCACCGGGCCGGAACGCAAGTGGTACGGCTGTGGCTTCTTCGACAGCCGCGAACCGCCGCGCGCCGCCCAGGGCATCATGACCAACCGCAATGCCGCGCTGGCCTATGGCACCTGTTCGGAAGTCGGGGTCAGCACCGCCGAGCAGTGGACGCAGAAATACACCGGCTTGATGAAGGGGCCGATCCAGTACAGCCAGTGTTCCTGGAACGCGGAAAAACCCAGCGACTGGAACGCCATGATCCGGGTCCACGAATCGCGGGTGAACACCACCAACAAGGACCCCTTCGCCTACAGCGCCCAGGTCAACGAATTCATGCTCAAGAATGCCTCGGCGACCAACGACGGCAGCGAGAACATGAAGTACATCGACGCCTTCATCTACAACGTCAACAGCACGCAGAACTTCGCCACCCGCGGTGACCAGGCGCCGCCGAAACCGGAGAACGGCCTGAACAGCGCGCGCAACTTCCAGAAGAAACTCCAGGCCCGGGGCTACAGCGTGCCGATCCTGCGGCTGGACTTCACCAAGCCGGCGGAGCAGCGCTTCACCTATGTCGCCGCCGACCAGGCGATCGACCTGACGGCCGCTGGTGGCGGGCAGCCCGCGCCAGTGACACCTGCGCCGCGCTATATCGCTGCGGCCACCTGGGTCGAGCGCTACGACCCCGGCAGCAAGAAAAACGAATGGACCCTCAACGTCACGCCCACCGCCGAAGGCAAGGCGATCCAGGCCAGCGACCAGGAGGCGTTATACAAGGAACTGTTCGAGCTGCGCGGCGCCGACAGCCAGTGGCGCGACAATGAAAAGTCCCCGGGCAGCATGCGTCAGCAACTGGGCTGCCTGGTGCAGAACTACCCGGCCAAGACCGAGTGGAACCTGGAGCCGTTCCGGCCCACGGTCACACCCCAGGAAGCGGCCAAGGCCGGTTGCAATCCCGTGCCGGTACAGGCGCCGCAGTACATCGCTTCCGCCGATTGGGTCAAGCGCTACGACCCCGGCACCCGCCAGGACGAGTGGACCTTGAGCGTGGTGCCCACGGCGGCGGGCCGGGCCTTGCCCAACGAGCAGGCCGGGGCGCTATACGACCAGTTGTTTGCCCTCAAGGGGGGCGATAGCAACTGGCGCGACAACGAGAAGTCCGCCGGCAGCATGCGCCAGCAATTGAGCTGCGTGCTGGTCAATTACCGCGGCAAGACGCCGTGGAATCTCGAACCTTTCCGACCGGCGCTGTCGGACAGCGAAACCCGCGCTGCGGGGTGCAATCCGGTCCCGCGTTGAGTGGCCGGCCGCTTGATTTTTTCGCCAGGCATAAGGGCGGTGCAGTCACGTTCGGATGGATCGAAGTGCAGGTTGTGTTTTGGCTAATCAGGGAGATGCATGCCATGAAAAAACGTATGAACAGGATTGTCCCGATACTGGTATTGCCGTTGTGCTTGCACATGACATCGGCCAATGCCGAGTCCTGCGAAGAGACGCTGAAACAGGTCGAAAGCCTCTACAACAAAACCGTCGACAGTTGCGGAAAAGATCCGGCGTCGGACTGTTCGGGCCTGCTGATCAGGGGCACGCACCGCGCCGACCCGGCGAAGGGGCAGCAATGGGATGTCTGGAACCCGAGCCCGAAGGCCCGGGAACTGGGGACGTTTGCCGCGTCCTGGATGCGCGCCGACGGCATCAGCTATGAAGACCCGGGTATGAGCACGCAGAACGGCTACATCATCAAGCCGATCGACCTGGTGCGCGACCCCGAGACCCCGGTGCATGTCTACTGCGCCTTTCCCAACGACGCCTGGACCGACTTCCGCGATGACCGGGGCTGCGGCAACAACCGCAACACCAGCCAGACCGAGGCGGTATGCCAGGCCATGGCCCCGCCTATCACCAGCTCCAATGCTTGGGTCGCGCACTTCACCAAGTTCAACAACGACCGCAAGCAGGACCAGTTGCAATGCGGCTTCAATATGCGCAACCCCATGAGCAGCCAGGATCGGGTCAGCGCGTTTCAAAACTTCATGGGGGCCCGGCGAGTCATCAATCCCCGTGAGTTCCAGACCCAGACAGAGTTGCGCCTGGGTAACCCGAAAGACGACGAGCTGCCGATCCTGGCGTTTTTCTACAGCGACCAACGTGGCCTGAACGATGCCCTGGCCAATCAGCGCGACTACAAGAACAAGACCGGCAAGGAGCGCAATATTGTCAAGATCGACTTTCCACGGACGCCGACCAGCAAGGCCAGCTTCTCATGCATCCAGACCGCTCCTGCGCCCGCGCAGCAATTCTGTGACAAGTACATCGAGTCAAGCAGCTGGGTACAACGCGACGATCCGAAGCTCGGGCCCAAGACCTGGTCGCTCGAGGTCGTGCCCACCGCTTGCGGCCGCGCGATCAAGGACGACCAGACCGACAGGATGTTTGCCGAGCTGTACAACAAGCACAAAAACGACGACCAATGGCGGCAATACAGCGTCAATGGCGGTTCGCTCCGCCGGCAATTGGTGTGTCACCTGGCAGCCAGCTACGACGGCAGGCCAGTCCGCAACAAGCCTGAGTGGAACCTCGAACCGGCGCGGCCCTACGTCGACCAGGCCACGGCGGTAGCCCAGCGCTGCAATCCTTACTGAGGCTTTGGCCGAGTCAAAGAAAACGGCCCGGATCGTCTGATCCGGGCCGTTTTTTTTTCAGGAGCCGGCTTGCCGGCGATAGCGGTCTTGAGGTCGTCCTTGTCAGTTCTTGTCGATATCGACGTTGCGGGTTTCCCGCAGGCAGGTCAGGCCGACGAGCAGGCTGACCCCGGTGATCACCACCGGGTACCACAGGCCGTAGAAGATATCGCCGGTGTACACCACCAGGGCGAAGGACACGGTGGGCAGGAAGCCGCCGAACCAGCCGTTGCCGATGTGGTAGGGCAGGGACATGGAGGTGTAGCGGATGCGGGTCGGGAACAGCTCGACCATCAGCGCCGCCAGCGGGCCGTAGCACATGGCGGCGATCAGGATCAGCGCGACGATCAGCACCACCACCATGGTTTTGTTGACGTTCTGGGTGTCGGCTGATTGCGGGTAGCCGGCCAGGGTCACGGCGCCGCGCAGGGCCGCTTCGTCGAAACCGTCGAGCTGCACTTCGCCGACGCTGACCTGCACCGGGCTGCCGGCCGGCGCGGCGACGCTGGTGTAGGGCAGGCCCTGCTTGACCAGGAAGGTCTTGACCTTGTCGCACGGGCTGTCGAAACGCGCCTTGCCCACCGGGTCGAACTGGAAGGTGCAGGTGGCGGGGTCGGCCAGCACGCTGATCGGCGCCTGGCGGCTGGCCTGGTCGATGGCCGGGTTGGCGTAGTGGGCCAGGGACTTGAAGATCGGAAAGTACAGCGCGGTGGCCAGCAACAGGCCGACCATCAGCACCGGCTTGCGGCCGATCTTGTCCGACAGCCAGCCGAAGAAGATGAAGAACGGCGCGCCGATCACCACGCTGATGATCAGCAGCATGTTGGCCAGGGCCGGATCCATCTTGAGGAACTGGGTGAGGAAGAACAGCACGTAGAACTGCGCGGCGTAGAAGGTCACTGCTTGCCCGGCGTTGATGCTGAACAGGGCGATCAGCACCACCTTGAGGTTTTCCCACTTACCAAAGGATTCGCGGATCGGCGCCTTGCTGGCCTTGCCTTCTTCTTTCATTTTCAGGAAGGCTGGCGACTCGTGCAGGCTCAGGCGAATCCAGGTGGAAATGCCCAGCAGCACGATCGACAGCAGGAACGGCAGGCGCCAGCCCCAGACTTCGAACTGATCGCCGGTGAAGTAGCGGCAGCCCAGCACCACCAACAGCGACAGCAACAGGCCGAGGGTCGCGGTGGACTGGATCCAGCTGGTGTGGAAGCCGCGCTTGCCCTGGGGCGCATGCTCGGCGACGTAGGTCGCGGCGCCGCCGTATTCACCGCCCAGGGCCAGGCCCTGGAGCATGCGCAGGGCGACCAGGATGATCGGCGCGGCGATGCCGATGCTCGAGTAGGTCGGCAGCAGGCCCACGGCGAAGGTCGCCAGGCCCATGAGAATGATGGTGGCGAGGAAGGTGTACTTGCGCCCGATCATGTCCCCCAGGCGACCGAACACCAGGGCGCCGAACGGCCGCACCACGAAGCCGGCGGCGAACGCCATCAGGGCGAAGATAAAGGCGGTGGTGTCGTTGACCCCGGCGAAGAACTGCTTGCTGATGACCGCCGCGAGGGCGCCGTAGAGGAAAAAGTCATACCACTCGAAGACCGTCCCCAGGGACGAGGCGAAGATGACTTTCTGGCTTTCCTGGCTGGTGGGCGCGGCGGCGGCCGCGTCCAGCGATTGAGCATGTTCCGACATATCGATATCCCTCACAGTGATTGTTTTTGTTGTTCCACTGTCGGCGCCAGCGTGGCGTCGCTATCTGCATCTTGCTCTTGCTTCTGTAGGAGCGAAGCTTGCTCGCGATAGGCCCTTGAGCTTTGCACCGCTCTATAGGCCGCCATCGCGAGCAAGAACCAGGCGTCCCCCTTGCTCCTATAAAGATCAGGCGGGGGTAACGGTTTGTTTTTCGGCGGCAGGGCTCCTGGTCGAGGTGGCGAGAATCAGCTCGGCGGCCTTCTCGGCGATCATCAGCGTCGGCGAACAGGTATTGCCGGAGGTGATGTACGGCATGATCGAGGCATCGGCGATGCGCAGGCCGGGAATGCCATGCACCCGCAGCTCGGCATCGACCACCGCATCCGTGCCCTGGCCCATGCGGCAGGTGCCCACCGGATGGAAGATGGTGGTGCCGATGCGCGCGGCGGCTTCGTGCAGTTGTTCTTCGCTGCGCAACTCGGCCCCCGGCAAGTACTCCGTGGGCTTGAAGGCTTGCAGGGCCGGCGCGGCGACGATGCGTCGGGTCAGGCGGATGGCGTCGGCGGCGACCCGCAGGTCTTCCGGGTGGCTCAGGTAGTTGGGCTGGATCAGTGGCGCCGCCTGCGGGTCGGCGGAGCGGATTTCCACCCGGCCACGGCTTTGCGGACGCAGGTCGCAGACCGACGCGGTAAAGGCCGGGAAGGCGTGCAGCGGTTCGCCGAAACGCTCCAGCGACAGCGGCTGGACGTGGTATTCGAGGTTGGCCGAAGTCTGCTCCGGCCCTGAGCGGGCGAAGGCCCCCAACTGGCTCGGCGCCATGGACAGCGGGCCGCTGCGGTCGTACAGGTAGCGCAGGCCCATGCCCATCTTGCCCCACAGGCTGCCAGCGATCTGGTTCAGGGTGCGGGCATTTTCCAGCTTGTAGATCAGCCGCAGTTGCAGGTGGTCCTGCAGGTTGCCGCCAACCCCCGGCAGCTCGTGGGCGACGCCTATGCCTAAGCGTTGCAGCAGTGCGGCGGGGCCGATTCCCGAACGTTGCAGGATGCTCGGCGAGCCAATGGCGCCGGCGCTGAGGATGATTTCGCGACGCGCCTTGAAGGTCTGCGGCTGGCCCTGGTGACGGGCGCTGACCGCGGCTGCGCGGCCGTTTTCCAGGAGCACGCGATCGACCTCGACCCCGGTCAGCACAGTGAGGTTGGGGCGCTGGCGGACCGGCTTGAGGAAGGCCTTGGCGGCGTTCCAGCGCACCCCGGCTTTCTGGTTGACCTGGAAGTAGCCGCAGCCTTCGTTGTCGCCGCCGTTGAAGTCGTCGACGCTGGCGATGCCGCTCTGTTCGGCGGCAGTGCGGAAGGCATCGAGGATCGGCCACGACAGGCGCTGGCGCTCGACCCGCCATTCGCCGGCGGCGCCATGGAACTGCGAGTCGCCGGCAAAGTGGTTTTCGCTTTTGCGAAACAGCGGCAGCACGTCCTGCCAGTTCCAGCCGGGGTTGCCGTCGGCGGCCCAGCGCTGATAGTCGCCGGCCTGGCCGCGCATATAGATCATGCCATTGATCGACGAGCAGCCGCCCAGCACCTTGCCGCGCGGGTAGCTCAGGCTGCGGCCTTGCAGGCCGGGTTCGGCTTCGGTCTTGAAGCACCAGTCGGTGCGCGGGTTGCCGATGCAGAACAGGTAGCCGACGGGAATGTGGATCCAGGGGTAGTTGTCGCGGCCACCGGCTTCCAGCAGCAGGACGCGGTGGGCCGGGTTGGCGGACAGCCGATTGGCCAGCAGGCAACCGGCGGGGCCGGCGCCGACCACTATGTAGTCGTATGGATCGAAGGCAGGCAGCATCCATGACCTCGCTTTATCGTTCTTGTTGGGCTCATCCTAGTTGTTAGCTTTCGTTAAAAGAATGTTAGTTTTTGCTCAGCCGCTGTGCGTTTTTAAACAGCGGCTTCCCCCCGGCATCTGCAAGGAAGAGTCATGTTCGACTGGAACGACCTGCGGTTCTTTCTCGAGCTGCAACGCAGCGGTCGCCTGCTGACCGCGGCCCAACGGCTGAAGACCACCCACGCCACGGTGGCCCGGCATATCGAGGCGATCGAAAAAAGCCTGGGCACCGCGCTGTTCATCCAGCACGCCCAGGGCTACGAACTGACGCCGGCCGGGGAAGCCTTGCTCAAGCACGCCGAGGCCATGGAGAACGTGGCCTTGCTGGCCCAGGAGGAAATCACCCAGTCCACGGCGCCCCTGGGCAAGATCCGTGTGGGCGTCACCGAGGGCCTGGGCATCATGTTTCTTGCCAGCCGCCTGCGCGGCCTGTTTGAGCGTTACCCGGGGCTGGAGGTGGAACTGGTGGCGGTGCCGCGTTTTGTCAGCATCCTCAACCGCGAGGCGGAGATCAGCATCCACCTGGAGCGGCCCAACGCCGACATGCTGGTGACCCGCAAGCTCACCGACTACCGCCTGGCCCTGTACGCCAGCCAGGCGTACCTGGACCGCGCGCCGCCGCTGCGCAGCCGCGAGGACCTGGGGCGACATGCCTGGATCGACTATGTCGACGACCTGCTGTTCAGCCAGGAACTGAAGTTCCTCAACAGTTTTTGCCGCAACCCCAAGGTGGTGTTCCACAGCACCAGTGTGCTCGCCCAGCAACAGGCCGCACGCTCCGGCCTGGGCATCGCCGTGCTGCCGTGCTACATGGCCGCCGGCGATCCGCAACTGGTGCCTTTGCTGCCCGGCGAGAGCATCCAGCGCGCCTACTGGATCAGCACCCGGCGCGACCTGCACAAGTCGGTGCGCCTGCGGGTGGTGTGGGATTACCTGGTCGAGTTGTGCGCGGCCGAGCAGGGCTTGCTGCTCGCCGAGTCGAACTCCCTGGCCTGATCATCTTCTGTAGGAGCGGCCGGTCGCTCCTACAGACGATCAGGTCTTTTTCGCTGCACCCTTGAGCTGGACCAACTGCCGCGCTTGCTCGGAGCAGTCCTTGGCCTGGCTGACCATGGCCTCGAACGGTGCGCTGACGATGTCCTCATGGCTCAGCCAGCGTTTTTTCTGGCTCAGGCGGTAGTGGTAGCGGTACTCGCCCTTGACCCGTTCGCTGCGCAGGTCCATGTCGAACCAGGGCGAGCGCACGTTGCAGGCCTTGACGTCCTTGTCCAGCTGGGCGCCGGAGAGGGTGATGGTGTAGCGCAGGGTATTGGCGTCGCCGATGTACAGGTCCGCCAGCTGGCCGTTGCGGCGGTAGTTGACCAGGAAGTCCCAGTCGCCCTCCAGGGCCGGGCTCTTGTAGAAGTAGCTGCCGGAGATGTTTTCCAGTGGCTTGAGGTCGGTCAGGGAGGCCTTGACCCGGTAGGTCCTGGGGGCGACGAAGGCGGTCGGCTCGCGGTCGATCTGGCAGTCGCGCAGTTCCCGGGTGAAACGCTCGCACAGGCTCTGGTCGTTGCTGGCGATGCCGTTCTGGTTGTCGGACACCATCAGTCGCATCAGCTCCATGTGGCTGAATTCGATACGGGCGTTGACCCGGGCCTGGCCGGCGCGATCGAAGTGTTCCTGCTTGTCCAGCACGATACTGGTGTCCGGCGCTTCCAGCGGAATGTAGTCCTGGCGCACCTGGCCGTTGGCGTCGCTGACAAAGGCCCAGCGCTCCTGGATGTCCGGCATGCTGCGGCCCGGGTCGAACACCGGGTTGGTCGGGTCCAGCCACCACACTTTGCCGTCGACCTCGGCCCGCACGATGGCGTGGTTCGGTGCGTGGGTGCCGGGGATCAACAGCGGTGCGACGACGTTCTCGCGACTGACCCAGGCCGTCTCGGCCTTGATCCCGCTGGCCTTTAGCATGGCGGCCAGGAGCACCGCCAGGTCCTTGCAGTCGCCATAGCCGCGCTGTTCGATCTGCTCCAGCTCGAACGGCACGTAACCGCGTTCGGTGGCGCGCCAGTCGCCCAGGTAGCGGTAGTTGTCGTTGATGTGCTGCATCAGCCCGGCGACTTTCCCGGCGGGCGGCAGCTCGCGCAAGGCGGCCACGGCCTTGGCGCTGGCCGGCGGCAGCGGCGTGGCGAGGATTTGCTGGTAGCGCTGGGCCAGTGGGCCGAAATAGTCCTGCACCTCGGTGCTGCTGCCCAGCTCGACCCGCGGCACCTGCCGGATAAAGCCAATCGCAGGTTCATTGATGTAGTTGAGGAAGACCGGCGCCTTCTGCTCGATGGTGAGTTTTTTCCGGTCGCTGGAGGCCGTAAAGCGGTAGTCGTCCATCTGCTCGCTGCGCCAGATGATCGGGCGCGTGGCGCGGTAGGTGATCTTGAAACTGTCCTGGCGCACCGGCTTGGGGCCGAACTGCAGCACCGAGTGGAACTGCCCCAGCAGCGGTTTGGCCGCGTAGTGCTGCTGCACGGTGTAGCTGAGCCGGGTGCCGACCCGCAGGTTGGGAAAGGCCAGGGACGTCTGCTTTTCGCGCAGGAAACCCTGTTCCGGATTCGGCGCGGTGCGCGTATCGATCTGCGCCGGCGCCAGCGCGATGGGCTTGCCGCCCGGCTGGGTGAATTCGGCCTTGCGCAGTTCGAAGCCATCGGTTTCGGCATAGCTGAAGTCGATGCGCGAAAGCATCTCCCGGCCCGCCGGGGTGAGGATGGTGTAGTGCTGGGTGGTGGTGCAGTCGCTGCTGTGGTCGGCGTTGAACTGGCATTCCATCACGGAGTCGGCAGCCAGGGCGGCTTCCGATTGCGGTTGATAGGCAGCCAGAGCTTGCCAGGAGAGCAGTCCGAGACCGGCGCAGATCAGGGGACGGTAAAGCGGAAAACGGTACATGAGCGCCTCGGGTGAATCATTGAAATCAGCCACCTCGCACACGGCGAATCGCGCGTGACAGGCGGGTGGCTAGCGGGGGAGGCGCCAAATGATAATTTATCGCAATACGGATTTACAGCATTGTCTGACAATTCGTCTTGGCTGTAAGGCGCGAGATAGAGCGGTTTCTTCGATTAGGTCGAGATCGTTGGACGGCGGGAGAGGGCGTCCGCGGCGCTGAAATTTTTCCTCGAAACAGGGTTTTCGTCCCCGCAGATATGGCTCAAAGCCATATCTGCAAGCTGAACGCTTCCAGGCGGTTTTCCGTTGTTTTCGCAAGAAACCGCTCGGCGGATTTTGCGAAACAATTTGTTACGAGATCGCCGCCGGCGGGCTCAGCCGTCGAGCAGGTCGGTGCCGTAGGAGTTGTCGATCACACAGCGCCAGGCGCCCGAAGGTTCATGGCGAAAGACATAGGTGGCGCGCCGTTCCAGGGTGCTGGCGATGCCGTCGCGGTCCAGGGTGTCGAGCAGGGTGTGCATGATCACCAGCGCGGTGCCGGCGCCTTCGATGACCTGCATCGCGCCTTGCCGGACCACCATGCTGTGGTTGAAGTGTTCGGTGATGGCCACGAAGGCCCGGCGGATCTGTTCCTTGCCCCGGGCTTCCAGGCCCGGCTTGACCACCAGCGTGGCGTCCTCGGCGTAGAAGTCCATCAGGCCGTCGAAGTCTTCGGCGGTGATCGCGCGGTCGGCGGCTTCGATCAGGGTTTTCAGCGGATGGGGCTGCATGGTCGCTCCTTGCGGCTTCAGTTGTGGATCTCGAACGCCGTGCTACCCAGGCGCTCGCCGTTGACCAGGATATGCAGCTCATGCCGCCCGGGATAGTGGCGGCGGGTGGTCAGTTCGCGGATGTGCTGGGCGCGGCCGAGCTGTTCCCGGGCCTTGGCGGGCAGGGTGAAGGCCTTGAGCTTGAACACCTTGGCGCTGGTGCCGCCCGAGGCCTTGACGTAGTCGATGGCGTAATCCACCACCAGGCGCTGGCTGGCGTCGGCGGTGGACTCCAGGGCAAAGGACAGGTTGATCCGTTCCCCCAGGCGGATCACCGCCGGCTCGACCCGCAGGCCCTGCAACTTCACCTGCGGCGCCTGGCCGGCGCCGACGATCGCCAGCGCCCGGCGATTGCCCTGCTTGATCAGGCTGCGCAAGGCGTGGCGGGCGATCCAGGCGGTGTGCGGGTTGTCCAGGGACCAGCCTTCGATCAGCGCCAGGACCCAGTCGGGATGGTCCTTGGTGATGTCGTTGAGGTGATTGGCCACCGACTTGCGCACGTACAGGCTGGGGTCGGCCTTGAGGCGTTCGAGGATTGGCGCCGCCAGGCTCGGGTCGGCCTGGATCCGCTCCAGGCGGAACGACCAGGGCAGGCGCGGGCGGCTGCCTTCGCTGGCCAGGCGGCGCACATGCTCGTTGTCGTCCCGGGCCCAGTCCTGCATCACCGCCAGGGTGCGCGGCAGGTCGCTGGCGAGGAACGGGCGGATGGCGAACTCCGAGGAGCCGAAGGCGGTGAAGTACTTGAGCGCCTGCATCGAACGCTCGAAGGCGTGGCCGCCGTAGCTGGCCACATAGTGCGGCAGGAACATGCAGACGAAGCGGCTGTTCAGGCGCGGGGCCAGGTCATACAGCCGCGCGAGGTTGGCCTCGTAATCCGCCGGCAGTACCGCTTGCAGGCTTTCGCTGACCCGCGCCAGGCGTTGCATCACCGACAGCTCGGCGAGGCCCTGTTTCGCCTGGGCGAGAAAGCCTCGGTGGTCGAACGCCGGGTACACCGCGAGCATTTCCCGGGCGATGTGTTCCAGGCGTTCGACGTTGAAGATTTCCTTGAGGGCGGGGGCGCTGGGGCTGGCTGCGGTCATCGGTGTATCCATTCGGGACGGGGCGTCGAGCACTGTAGCGCAGTGGGCTGACAGATTGTGTCAGGAGTACCCGGAAAGCCCCGCTCGTTGGCCAGGCAGGCAATGCGGCGTCATCGTTCATCGCGGGCAAGCCTCGCTCCTACAGAAGCGGGGGCTTTGCCCGCGAAAGGCCGCAGCGCGCGGCCCGATATTCAGCGTGGCGGCGGCAACACCCCTTCGGACTGCTCGTCCTGGGCATCCGCCTCGAACAGCCGCGCCAGTTCGGCCCGGGCTTCCTGGGCCGATTGCAGGATCTTGGCGTGGTCGTCGTAGATCGCGTGCTGGGCTTCGAGCACCTGTTCGTCGTGGGCGGTGAAGCGCTTGATCCGCGAGTCGGCCTGGGCGTGGGTCAGGCCCAGGCCGATCAGCGCCTTGCGGCTCATTTCCAGGCTCGAGTAATAGGTTTCCCGCACCGCCTCGGCGCCCAGGTCCACCAGCTTGTGCACGTGCTGGCGGTTACGGGCGCGGGCGATGATCTTGATGTGCGGGTAGAGCTTGCGCACCACCGCCGCGGTGTTGATGTTGGTCTGCGGGTCGTCGGTGGCGATCACGAAATATTCCGCCTCGCCGACCTTGGCCGCCTTGAGGATTTCCGCACGCATCGGGTCGCCGTAGAACACCGGCATGCCGCCGAAGCTGCGGGTCAGCTCGATGGTGTCGACCGAGGTGTCGAGAGCGACGAAGGGGATCTTCTGCGCTCGCAGGATCCGCGCGACGATCTGGCCCATCCGGCCCATGCCGGCGATCACCACCCGTGGCGCGTCGGTTTCTATCTCGCGGTATTCGGCGGGCATCTCCACGGGCTTGGCCTTGGGCTGCAAGAAGCGCGCGCAGGCCAGGAGCAGCAGCGGGGTCAGGGCCATGGACAGGGTGATGGTCAGCACCAGCAGGTCATACAGGCGCGCCTCGAACAGGCCCTGGTCGCGGCCGATCTTGAACACCACGAAGGCGAATTCACCGCCGGCCGCCAGCACCACGCCCAGGCGCACCGCGCTCAAGCGCCCCAGGCCACCGGCCAGGCGCCCGACCACGAACAGCAGCGGCAGCTTGATGGCGATCAGCAACAGGGTCAGGCCCAGCACCGCGATCGGCGCGCTGAACAGCAGGCCGATATTGGCGCCCATGCCGACGCTGATGAAAAACAGCCCCAGCAGCAGGCCCTTGAAGGGTTCGATCTGCGCTTCCAGTTCGTGGCGGTATTCCGAGTCCGCCAGCAGCAGGCCGGCGAGGAAGGCGCCGAGGGCCATGGACACGCCCACCATGTCCATCAGCCACGCAGTGCCGATCACCACCAGCAAGGCGGTGGCGGTGGACACTTCCGGCAGGCCGGTACGCGCCACCACGCGGAACACCGGGCGCAACAGGTAGCGACCGCCGATCACCACCACGGCGATGCTGCCCAGCACTTGCAGGCCATGGCGCAGGTCTTCGGCGCTGCTGGTGTTGTGGTCGACCCCGGCCAGCACCGGGACCATGGCAATCAACGGAATCGCCGCGATGTCCTGGAACAGCAGGATGGCGAAGGCCAGGCGCCCGTGGGGGCTGGTCAGCTCCTTGCGTTCGGCCAGGCTTTGCAGGCCGAAGGCGGTGGACGACAACGCCAGGCCCAGGCCGAGCACGATGGCGCTGTTCAGCGGCTGGCCAAACAGGAACAGGGCCACGCAGCCGATCACCACCCCGGTCAGCAGGACCTGGGCCAGGCCGACGCCGAACACCGATTTACGCATCACCCACAAGCGCCGTGGCGACAGCTCCAGGCCAATGATGAACAGCAGCAATACCACCCCCAGTTCCGACACATGGCTGATGCTCTGCGGATTGCCCACCAGCCCCAGCACCGCCGGGCCGATGATCACCCCGGCCAGCAGGTAGCCAAGCACGGCCCCCAGTTGCAGGCGCTTGGCCAGGGGGACGGTCAGCACCGCCGCGAACAGGAACACGACAGCGGCTTGCAACAGGTTGCCTTCATGGGGCATGGGCTTACTCCTGGGAAAACGGGTATTGGGTGGTGCACGGAAAAAACGGCTGCGCCTCAGGCAACCGTTTGGCCCGCAGGTTCCATGGGGGGATGGCTGTGCAGCATAAAGTCTGGGCCCGGCGCAGTCAGCCGTTAATGGCCGATACGCCGCAGGTTGTCAGGCGCAGGTTTCAGGTGTTCGTGCTATTCCACATTGGCTTGCCTGCGCCACGAACCGTCAATGCGGCCACTGCTCGAGCAGGATCGACACGAACTTTTCCGCGGCGGGCGACAGCGAGGCGCCGCGCCGGTAGACCAGGCCCAGGGTGCGGTTGACCACCGGTTCGCTCAGCGGAATGCTCACCAGGGTCGGGTGGTCGGCCGCGGGCATGGCCAGGCTGGGCATGGCCGACACCCCGAGCCCGGCCTCGACCATGCCCAGCGAGGTGGACAGGTGTTGCACCTCGTAGAACCACTGGGGACGCCAGCTCAGGCCGGACAGGGCGTGGTCCAGCAGCATGCGGTTGCCGCTCAGGCGGCCGACGCCGATCAGCCGGTAATCACTGAGTTCCGACCAGGTGACCGAGGTCTTTTTCGCCAGTTCATGGTCACGCCGGCACGCCAGTACGAAAGGTTCGTTGACCAGGGGCACGAACTCGATGTCCGGGTGCTGGCCGCTCATCATGTTGATACCGAAGTCCGCCTCGCCGCGCAGCACCGCTTCCAGCCCTTCGTTGGCGCTGAGGTCGAGCAGGCGGATGCGGATTTTCGGATAGCGCTCGTTATAAAGGCGGATCACCGACGGCAGGAAGTAGAAGGCCGCGGTGGGAATGCAGGCCAGGGTCACCTGGCCGATCTGCCGTTCCGCCAGTTCGCGGATATTGAGGATCGAGTCGTCGAAGTCATCCAGCAGGCGCCGGGCCTTGGGCAGGAAGTCCCGGCCGACGCTGGTCAGGCTGACCTTGCGCGTGGTGCGGTCGAGCAGGGCGGTGCCCAGGCCTTCCTCCAGCTTCTTGATCCGGCGGCTCAGGGCCGGCTGGGACAAGTGCAGGGCATCGGCGGCTTCATGGAAACTGCCGAGTTCGGCGATTTTCACGAAGGATCTTATGTCCTGGAGCTCATATTCCATGTTTTTCGTCTCAGGCGAGGGCAGAAGGCAGGCACTGCCACTTTAGATTTTTCATGTGTGAAACGCAATAATCGCTACGATCTTTGCATTGGAAACATCGTTCGTTCCCTGACACTCTTGTGCCCAGAACATCAATTAACCCGATTGATTAACAAGAGTCTATGTCCATGCAACGAATTCCTTGTGTGCTCATGCGCGGCGGTACCTCCAAGGGACCGGTGTTTCTCGCCTGGGATCTGCCGGTGTCCATCGAGCAGCGCGATGAACTGCTGCTCGACCTGATGGGCTCGGGACATGAGCTGGAAATCGACGGCATTGGCGGTGGCAGTCCGCAGACCAGCAAGGTCGCGATCGTCAGCCCGTCGCTGCACCCCGAGGCCGATGTCGACTACCTGTTCGTGCAGGTGATGGTGTCCCAGCGCCGGGTCGATACGGCGCCCAACTGCGGCAACATGCTGTGCGCGGTCGGCCCCTTCGCCGTCGAGCAGGGCCTGGTCAAGGCCACTGGCGAGCAGACCCAGGTGCGGATCCGCAATCTCAATACCGGCACCTTCGTCCACTCCCTGGTGCAGACGCCGGCGGGCAAGGTCAGCTACGAAGGCGATACCGCCATCGATGGCGTGCCCGGCACCGCCGCTCCCGTGCAACTGACGTTCCTCGACGCCGCGGGCAGCAAGACCGGCAAACTCTTTCCCACCGGGAACACCCTGGACCTGATCGATGGCGTACCGGTGACTTGCATCGACATGGCCATGCCGATGTTGATCGTCGAGGCAGGGCAATTGGGCAAGCGCGGCGATGAGTCTCCCGCCGAGCTGGACGCCGACAAAGCCTTTCTGGAGCGGCTGGAGTCCTTGCGCTTGCAGGCCGGCCTGGCCATGGGACTGGGCGACGTCAGTGACAAGGTGATTCCCAAGCCGGTGCTGGTTTCCCCGGCCAAGGCGGGCGGAACCTTGCAGGTGCGCTATTTCATGCCCCACAGTTGCCATCGCGCGCTGGCTATCACCGGGTCCATCGGCCTGGCCACCGCCTGTGTCAGCGCGGGCAGTGTCGCCGCCGAACTGCTGGGCGGAGCCACGCAACTGAAGCAAGTGCGCCTGGAGCACCCCAGTGGCGGGATCGATGTCGTATTGTCCTACACCGGCAACCAGGGAGAGACCATTCGCGCCTCGGTGGTGCGCACCGCACGAAGGCTGTTCTCCGGTTTCGTCTACGCCCCGGCGTCACAACGCCTGGCCGGATAGTCCTGCACCGCAGTGACAGTCGTTCGCATCAGAACAATTCTAAAAATGGGTGATGCCATGAAAGTCGTTAAATCGCTCTACTTCCAGATCATCTGTGCCGTGCTGCTGGGCGTGGTGGTCGGGCACTTCTGGGCCCAGCAGGCCATTGCCCTCAAGCCCCTGGGCGATGCCTTCATCAGGCTGGTCAAGATGATGATCGCGCCGGTGGTGTTCTGCACCATCGTCACCGGGATCGCCGGGATGAACGACAAGCGCTCCCTGGGGCGCCTCCTGAGCAAGACCTTGCTGCTGTTCCTGGCGTTGACGGTGATCAGCCTGATCATCGGCCTGGTGGCGGTCTACCTGTTCAAGCCCGGCGCGGGGATGAACATCGACCCCACCCAGTTGAGTACCCAGGGCCTGTCGCAGTACACCGAGTCGGCGGCCAAGCTGGGTGTGGTGGAGTTTTTCATGCACATCATCCCCGAGACCTTTATCGGCGCCTTCAACAAGGGTGAGGTGCTGCCGGTCTTGTTCATCGCAGTGCTCTGCGGCTTTGCCCTGTCGTCCCTGGGCGAGCGCGGCAAGCCGGTGCTGGATGTGCTGGAAGCCGCTTCGCACATGGTGTTCAAGATCTTCTCCTACCTGATGCGCTTTGCCCCGATCGGAGCGTTCGGTGCGCTGGCCTTCACGGTCGGCCAGTACGGCATTACCTCCCTGGGTGCCCTGGCCAAGCTGATCATGACCCTCTACATCGCCTGCGGATTCTTCGTCTTCGTGGTGCTGGGCGGCCTTTGTCGCGCCCACGGGTTCAGCCTGTGGAAGCTGTTGCGCTACCTGCGTGAAGAATTCCTGGTGGTGCTGGGTACCTCGTCCACCGAGCCAGTGATGCCACGCATGCTGGAAAAGCTCCAGGCGCTGGGGTGCAAGAAAGGCGTGGTGGGCCTGGTACTGCCCACCGGCTACTCGTTCAACCTCGACGGCACGGCCATCTACCTGTCGCTGGCGGCGATTTTCATTGCCCAGGCCTGCAACATCGACTTGAGCCTGGGGCAGGTGCTGACGATGCTGGCGATCATGCTGCTGTCGTCCAAGGGTGCGGCGGGTGTTACCGGCAGCGGCTTCGTTGCGCTGGCCTCGACCCTGACGGTGATCCACGACATCCCCTTGGCGGGGCTGGCGCTGTTGATCGGCATCGATCGCTTCATGTCCGAGGCCCGGGCGCTCACCAGCCTGGCCAGCAATGCCGTGGCCACGGTCGTGATCTCGCTGTCGGAAAACGCCTGCGAGCGCCAGGTGCTGCAGCAGGCCCTGGATGGCCAGGCGGCGAACAATACCCAGGCCAGTGACGAAGCCTGGGAGCCGGTGCAGACCGGCAAACACCTCTAGCCGTTCGCGGCACCCTCACAACACCGTTCGACCCGGTTGCAACCCTCGCCAGGCTCCGCCTGGCGGGTAGGGGCCGTGCGCCTGGGCGTCGGCCATGCTTGTCCATAACAACAAGAGAAATCCCTCATGCTTGCATTACTCGGCCTGGCCATGGTGGTCGTGTTCACGTTCCTGATCATGACCAAGCGCTTGTCCCCGATCGTTGCCCTGACCCTGGTGCCGATCGTCTTCGCGGTGCTCGGCGGGTTTGCCGGCAGCACCGGAAAAATGATGCTCGACGGCCTGAAAATGGTCGCCCCCTCCGCGGCGCTGCTGCTGTTTGCGATTCTGTTCTTCGGCCTGATGATCGACGCGGGCCTGTTCGACCCGCTGATCCGCAAGATCCTCAAGCGCGTCAACGGCGACCCGGTGAAGATCGCCATCGGCACCGCGTTGCTGTCGCTGCTGGTGGCCCTGGACGGTGACGGCACCACCACCTACATGATCACCTGCGCGGCGATGCTGCCGCTGTACAAGCGCATCGGCATGAACCCGATGATCCTCGCCACCATCGCCATGCTCGCCCTGAGCATCATGAGCGGCATGACCCCCTGGGGCGGTCCGGCCACCCGGGCCATCGCCGCCCTCGGGCTGGATGCCGGCGAGTACTTCGTGCCGCTGCTGCCGACCATGATCGGCGGTGCGGCCTGGGTGGTGTTCAGCGCCTTTCTGCTGGGCCGCGCCGAGCGCAAGCGCATCGGCAATACCCAGCTGCAGAGCGGTGGAGGCGACTGCTACATCAAGGCCATAGTCGAGGACACGCCCTGCAAGCGGCCGAAGCTGGCCTACGTCAACCTGATGCTGGTGGTGGCGGTGATGGTGGCGCTGGTGATGGGCCTGATGCATTCGGCGATCCTGTTCCTGATCGGCTTCGTGCTGGCGCTGATGATCAACTACCCGCAGCTGGATCTGCAGAAAGAGCGGATCCTCGCCCATTCGGGCAATGCCATGACGGTGGTGCTGCTGGTGTTCGCCGCCGGCATCTTTGCCGGGATCTTCTCCGGAACCAAGATGGTCGATGCCCTGGCCCAGACCCTGGTGGACTGGATTCCACCTTCGTGGGGGCACCTGTTCCCGCTGGTGGTGGCCATTACCAGCATGCCGCTGACCTTCGTGCTGTCCAACGATGCCTACTACTTCGGCGTGGTGCCGATCCTCGCCAATGCCGCGGCGGCCTATGGCATCGATCCGCTGGAAATCGCCCGGGCCTCGATCCTCGGCCAGCCGGTGCACCTGATGAGCCCGCTGGTGGCCTCGACCCTGCTGTTGGTGGGGATGGTCGATCGCGACATCGGCGACTTCCAGAGAGCCACCGTCAAATGGGCGGTGCTGACCTCCCTGGTGATTACCGCCCTGGCCCTGCTGACCGGCGCGCTGACCCTGTTTTCCTGAGCCTGTTTTCCTGTGAACCCGCAAGGGTTCCCCGGCGCGCCACGGGCGTGGCGCGCGCAACACCTCGAATAACAACAATGAGTAGTCCGATATGACCCTTTCGATCACCCGTGGGGCGTTGCTGCCCCTGGCCGCTCTGTTGCCGCTGACAACCGTTGATGCGGCAGGTTTCGGCGACGACAGCACGCTCAAGCTGCAACTGCGCAATGTCTATTTCAATGAGAACTTCCGTGACGAGCATGGCCTGAGTGCCCGGGCGGCACGCACGGCCAAGAGCGAGCGCACGGAGTGGGCCCAAGGCCTGCTGCTGGATTTCCAGTCGGGTTTCACCCCCGGCACCCTCGGCCTGGGCGTCGACGGGCTGGCCCTGGTCGGGGTCAAGCTCGACTCGGGACGGGGCCGCAGCGGTACCGGCTTGCTGCCGGTGCACGACGACGGCCGCGCCGCCGACGAGTTCGCCAGTGCCGGTGTCACGGCCAAGGCCAGGCTGGCCGGGACCACGCTCAAGTACGGCACCTTGCTGCCCAGGAACCCGGTGCTGATCTACAACGATGCGCGCCTGCTGCCGCAGACCTACCAGGGCACACAGCTCACCAGCAGCGACATCGACAACCTGACGCTCACCGCTGGCCGGCTGGATCGCTTCAAGCTGCGCGATTCCAGCGACAGCGTGCCGATCGTCGCGGACGGTTATGCCGGCGACAAATCCGGGGACTTCACCTATGCCGGGGGCGACTACAAGCTCGGCAAGAACCTGCGCCTGAGCTACTTCTACGGCGAGCTCGAGAACTTCTACCGGCAGCACTTCGCCGGTATCCAGCATGACCTGAAGCTGGGCGCCGGCGTACTGACCAGTGACCTGCGTTACTTCCACAGCAGCGACAGCGGTTCGGCCTACGGCGGGAAAATCGACAACGATATGCTCAGCGGCCTGCTGTCCTATGCCATTGCCGGCCATACCCTGGGCGGCGGCTACCAGGTGCTCAACGGGGATGCCGGGTTGCCTTATATCAGCGGCGCCACGGTGTACTCGTTCAGCAACGTGGGCATTGGCAAGTTCATCGAGGAAGACGAGAAAACCTGGATGCTCAACTACGGCTACAACTTCGCCGCGCTCGGGGTGCCGGGGCTGGCGTTTTCCACCCGCTACCTGAGCGGCAACGACGGCCGCTCGAACACCGCGATCAAGGAATGGGAGCGCGATGCCGAACTGGCCTATGTGGTGCAGCAAGGCCGCTTCAAGGGGCTGGGGGTGAAGCTGCGCAACTACGTGTACCGTTCCGAATTCGCCCGGGGACGCGACAGCAACCGCCTCTATTTCACCTACGAGATCGCGCTCTGGTAAGGATGGCGGTGCCTGCCCAGGCTGGCGCTGGGCAGGCATGCTTGACCGGTACTCAGAGCGTGGCGGTCTGGGGGGCGCTGGCAGATGCCGGGGAAGACACGGGTTCGGTGACTGCCGAGGACAGCAGCGGTGGCATCGGGCAATCCAGCACATCGGCCACGGCGCGCATCAGCTCGGCTTCGGCCACGGTGACCTGGCCGTCGTAGCAGACGCAGCGGGCCATGGCCTGCAGCAGTGTCGGCCGTTCCTCGGGCATCAGCTGGCGCAGGCGCACCAGGGCGGCATCCAGGTGTTCGAGGTCGACCTGCGCCGGTTGCGGCTGGGCGAAGGGCAGGCCGGTCCAGGCATGAGCCAGGGCCAGTTGGGCCTGCTGCGCGGTCTTTTGCCCGGCACTGGCCAGGGCGCCGAGCAGGACTGCCAGTTCTTCGCTGCGCTGGAACAGCCCCCATTTGTATTCGGGCGCCGGCAGGCCTTCGACATTGCGCTGCACAATGCGCAGCAGCGTCCACTCCAGCAGCTCGACCTGGTCGTCGGCGTCGATCAGTTGTCGCAGGTTGTCCATGAATGACTTGCAGGCTTTCTTGTCCAGCTGCTGCAGGGCCGGTATCGACAGGTCCAGCAGCGGCAGGCGCAGGTTCGGGTCGAGGGCCGCCAGTTGTTTTTGCAGGGCTTGCAGGCAACCGAAGACCTCGGCGGGGCTGTTGGCGTCCAGCTGCGCGAGTTGCCGGCGGCGCACCGAATCGTTGGCGGACAGCAGCAGGCCATAGACCAGCGCCTGGGCGCCGGTGGTGCTGTGGGCGCTGCGCTGGAGCGCCGGGTCGAGGCTGACCAGCGTCGCCTGGGCCGCCAGCAGATGTTGCGCGTTCGGGCTGCCGATGCTGGCAATCGACTGCTTGATCGCATTCAGGTCGAAGACCAGGGCGCTGGTCGCTTGCGACTGGCGGCTGAACTCCCCGGAGCTGTCCAGGCCGGCGCGGGCGGGCTCGGCCGGCAGTTCGATGGCTTCGACGGTGGGCAAGCGGCCGTCCCAGCCGGGTTCCAGGCGGCGGATCCGCGCCGAGAGGGGCGGATGGGTCGCGGACTGGCCGTAGACGGAGAGGGTGGCCCCTTCACTGAAATACAAGTGGCTGTATTCGGAGCTGAAAGCGCTGTCGAGTTTCGAGCTGGCGGCATAACCGCCGATTTTTTTCAGCGCGCCGACCAGGCCGGCCGGGTTGCGGGTGAACTGCACCGCCGAGGCATCGGCGAGGAACTCGCGCTCGCGGCTGATGGCGCCCTTGATCATATTGCCGAAAAAGGTCCCGACCGAGCCCAGCAGGATCAGCGCCAGGCCACTCCACATCGCCAGCCCGCCGACCCGGTTCTGCGCCAGCCGGCCAGCCTGGTTGACCCCGTTGGCCATCGCCTCGCCAGTCAGGCCGATGACCAGGATGCCGTGGACAATCGCCACCAGCCGGGTGTTGAGGCGCATGTCGCCGTTGTAGATATGGCTGAACTCATGGGCGATCACCGCCTGCAGTTCCTCACGGTTGAACACCATGATGGCGCCGCGGGTGACCCCGATCACCGCTTCCTGTGGGGTAAAGCCGGCGGCGAATGCATTGATCCCGGCATCGGGCAGCACGTACACCTGTGGCACCGGCGTGCCCGAGGCCAGGGCCATTTCCTCGACCACATTGAGCAGCCGTTGTTCTTCCAGGCCGTCCGGGTGCAGGTTGATCAACCGGCCACCCAGGCGCTTGGCGACCACCTTGCCGCCGGCTTTCAGTTCGGAGTGCTTGCCCATGCTGCTGCCGATCACCACCAGGAACACCACCGCGGCGATCATCGCGGTCAGTTGCCAGTCGAAGCTCGGCGACTGCTTCATTTCCTTGAGAAATTGCAGCCAGAGCAGGTTCAGCGCCAGGCTGGTGACCGTCACCAGGCACAGCACGGCCAGGATCATCAGCAGCACCAGGGTGCCGGTACGCCGTTTGGCCCGGGCCTGGTGTTCAAAAAAGTTCATCGGACCATCCAGGGTGGCAGGGGGTTAGAAGGCGACCTTGGGGGCTTCCTGGATCAGGGCGCTGTCGGCGAATTGCAGCAAGCTGGCATCGGCGCCATGGCCGAACAGGCCGGCCAGGATCACCGGCGGGAAACTCTGCTTGTAGCTGTTGTAATCCATCACCGTGTCGTTGAAGGCCTGGCGGGCAAAGGACACTTTGTTTTCGGTGCTGGTCAGCTCTTCGCTCAGCTGTTGCATGTTCTGCGACGCCTTGAGGTCCGGGTAGGCCTCCATGCTCACATTCAGCCGGCCCATGGCGCTGGACAGCGCGCCTTCGGCCTGGCCCAGCTGCGCCATGTGCTGCGGGTTGCCGGGCTCGGCCGCGACGGCCTTGAGACCCGCCAGCGCGGCGTTGCGCGCCGCGGTCACGGCTTCGAGGGTGTCGCGCTCGTGCTTGAGGTAAGCCTTGGCGGTTTCCACCAGGTTGGGGATCAGGTCGTAACGGCGCTTGAGCTGGACTTCGATCTGCGCGAAGGCGTTCTTGAAGCGGTTCCGGCGGGCCACCAGGCCGTTGTAGACGGTGATGACGTAGACCACCAGCAGGGCCAGAACGAGCAGAACCACAATAGTTGAAACAGCCATACGGATGTCCTTATCGGCGTGCGGATTTCAGGGGGCGCCATGGTAACCGAATTTATCGCGGGCGCCGCCATGGGCAACCGCCGGCATGCGGTCTTCGGCGGCACCTCGAACCAGGCAGGACCTGCAAGCGGCGCTGCCGCGTTCTGAATGATTGCCGCTCGTTGTGGTCGGACCTTGCAGGGTGCGTCGTCGGTCCCGGAGTTTCCGGCAGGCGCGCCACCCAACCTTGAGTCCGTCGGCCGCGCCGCGGGCGTCACCTTGTGAAGGATCATCCCGACCATGCTCGAACCCACCTGGACGGCACTCAAACACCATAAGCGGGTGCATCAGATAGTTGCGGTGCTCGCGGCCTTCGGTGCCCAGGACGTTTTGCTGCGCTTGGGGTTGGGGCGTCTGCTGGGCGAGTCGCAGGCCAGTGGTGAAACGCCGTCTTCAGACTCGACGCCGCAGCGGGTGCGCCTCGCCCTGGAAAAACTCGGGCCGACCTTTATCAAGCTCGGGCAGATCCTCGCCAGTCGCAGCGATATCCTGCCGCCGCACTGGATCAGCGAGCTGGAGTCGTTGCACAGCAGCGCCGCGACCTTGCCCTGGAGTGAGCTGGAGGAGCAGGTGCGCGATGACCTGGGCTGCGAGCTGGACCAGGTGTTCGCCGAGTTCGACACCGAGCCCCTGGCGGCGGCCTCCATCGCCCAGGTTTATCGTGCGCGCCTGCTCAGCGGCGAGGCGGTGGTGGTCAAGGTGCAGCGCCCCGGCCTGCGGCGCAAGATGAGCGCCGACCTGCAACTGCTGGAAGGCGTGGCGATGCTGGTGGAAGAGAACGCTACCCTGGCCCATTACCAGCCGCGGCAGATGGTCCGGCAATTGGCCCGGGCCATGCTCGAAGAACTGGACTTCACCCAGGAAGGCCAGCACTGCGACACCGTGGCGGCGAATTTCGTCGAGCATCCGCAGATCGCCATTCCGCGTATCCACTGGCTGCACAGCAGCGAGCGCCTGCTGGTCCAGGAATTCCTCCCCAGCCATACACCACTGGAACGACAGGCGCTGATCGAGCAGGGCCTGGACCCGAGCCTGCTGGCGCAGCGCGGGGCCCAGGCCTTTATCAAGATGCTGCTGGAAGACGGCCTGTTCCATGGCGATCCGCACCCCGGCAACCTGCGGGCCATGGACGACAACCGCGTCGGCTTTATCGACTTCGGCATGGTCGGGCGCCTCGACGAGCGTCGGCGCCTGGAGGTCATGGGCTTTATGCGGGCCATGACCGAGGGCAGTACCGAAGCGCTGGTGGCGGTGCTGATCGACTGGAGCGGCGAGCAGGTGCGCGACCTGTCCGCCATCGAACAGGCCGCCCGGGAGTTCATGGGCCGGCACGGCGGCAAGGCGCTGAACATGAGTGCGATGATCGAGGACTTCCTCGGCCTGATGCGCGCATACCAACTGTTGCTGCCGGCCGACCTGCTGGTGCTGTTCAAGGCGCTGATCACCGCCGATGGCGTGCTCACCCGGCTCGATCCTCAGTTGGACCTGGTGGCCACCGCGCGCCCGGCCATCAGCCAGATGCTCAAGCAGCAGTTCAGCTGGAAGCTCGCCCGCCGCCTGGGCCTCGACGGCCTGGAGCTGGGCCGTGGCGTCGCCGTCGAACTGCCACAGTTGACCCGCCTGCTGATCAACCGCCTGAAACACGGCGTGGTCGACCTGCGCCTCGACATGCCGGGCGTCGAGCGCCTGGAAAAATCCCTGCGCCTGGCCTCGACCCGCTTGTCCCTGGCCCTGCTGATCAGCGCACTGCTGATCGCCTTCGGCCCACAGCTCGCCGCGGCCGGCCCGGCCTGGCAGGGGGTGTCGGTGGTGGGCTGGCTGGCGGGAGTGGCGACTGTGGGTGGGTTGCTGGCGTTTGTCTGGAGTCTGTTCAAGAGTTCTTGAGGGGGGAGCGGGGGATCAGGGCTTTGCCAGATTTCCCTGACATTGCTCCAGGTGGTCAATATTCGTCTGGTTTCCTTTTTGGGCATCAATGTTGCCGTTCAAGTCGAGATAGATATCGACAGGGCCAGGTGGCTGTAATGCTGACTTCGTGATGACGGCCCTTGTCGCTCCACCCGTCCAACTGCATGAAAAACGTTTTGTCTGGAAAGATGAAGCCGTTATCGGTGGTCCCGCCAACAGGTTGCTCCCGGCCTTTGTATATCTGGTGCTGCACATTCCAGATGTACTTGAGTTCTTCTTTGTCACGACATCAGGTGCACAGGCTTCGCTACTGGCTGCCGCATCCACGGATGTTGGCGACGACTGTTGATCCTGGTTGCGTGGTTTTTCAGAAGTGTCTTATTCGAGGAGGGGATGTTTTAACGAATAATTAGGGTTTTCATGAGGTGAAACTATTGTGGTAGGTATATCGAAATGTCAGCTAAAACTTCGTCGCTCAAGTGCTGGGTTGTTTGTTCTATGTTTACTGGGATTGTCCAGTCAGGTATATGGTCAATGCAGCTTTTCGGGGACGAGTGGGACGATCAGTGTAAAATTCACATCGCCTAAGTCACTATCAATTCCAGCAGATACTCCGAATGGAACAAAAGTTCTTACTGTGAATGGTAGTGGTATAGAGAGGCTATTCAAATGTGGAAGTACTGATAAGCACGGGATACAGGACGTTTCGGAGGGGGTGGCAAGCAACGGCATATTACCTTTTGCAGACTCGGGTCTTGGGTATAAGCTTTCCTCCGCCGGTGGCCTCGAACCTATTTATCCTATCGACTTCGGTACTTGGAGTACTATTACAGTTAAGACGCCATATGTTATGGAAATCTATAAGACAGGTCCGATCAAGGAAAGTAAAATAACGGCGGGAAAATTTGCATCCTATTTGGCAGGGAGCTTAACTATCTATGAGGCTAGCCTGGTCGGCGATCTTAATATTGCCGCTGCCAGTTGTGAAGTCCGGTCAACGAATGTCGATATGGGACGGCACCTTATTTCCGACTTCAAGGGGCTTGGCTCAACCTTGAAGTTTAAGGATTTTAATATTGAGTTGCTTGGCTGTGGCGCGGGAATCAAAAGTATAGAATATAAGTTGGGTCCGACGAACGGGATCTTTGACTCGAAAAAAGGTATCGCGAAACTCGATGCAGGCGGTGTACCCGGGGTTGGAATACAAATTAAGCGTGGAGCCAACCCAGTGTCGTTGGGAGAATGGTTGACCGACTTGTCAGCTCCAGCGCAAGGGAATAATTCCTATGGCTTCTCTGCTGCTTATTATCAAACAGAGAAAAAGATCGATAACAGTACACTGGGGCAGGCCAATCTTTCGTTGACCGTGACAGTAAATTATCTTTGATGGTTGGAAGTCACATCAAAGATTGAGTGTTCTATAGTGCATGTCTTAGAGCAAACTAAAGACCAGATCAGGGATCGGCACGCAACAGAAAGGCCGACCCAGGTATAAGCAGCCAGCAGGAAAAAACGCCGTTTGCGGAGTTCCTCAAGAAGCCCCATGAGAGTCGTGAGAGTAAAAATTTGTTATTTTCCGCACCCTCGGTGGCCACTGGCGGCTGCCTCCAACAGAGAGTGAATAGATGAGCGACCCGTTGCAGGTGATCGATATCGAAGTGGGCGAGGGCAAGGCGGCGGTCAAGGGCGCCTTGATCACCACCCAGTACCGCGGTTTCCTGGAAGACGGCACGCCCTTCGATTCGTCCTGGGAGCGCGGCAAGCCGTTCCAGTGCGTGATCGGCACCGGGCGGGTGATCAAGGGCTGGGACCAGGGCCTGATGGGCATGCAGGTCGGCGGCAAGCGCAAGCTCTTGGTGCCGGCGCACCTGGGTTACGGCGAGCGGTCTATGGGCAAGATCCCGCCGAACTCCAATCTGGTGTTCGAGATCGAGTTGCTGGAAGTCCTGACTCGCGACGACTGATTTCGCTTATTGGCCAGATCAGGGCTCTGCCTGATCGGGCCGCGTTACCCGGGCCGGGCGTGGGCTCGAACAAAATCGCCACGCTCTTGCTCCGTAGATCTCCCTTGAAATCGTGCTTCCGTGCTTTCGCCAGGCGGGGCCAGGCCGTGGCTGGTTGAAACGCAGCGGGCTTTGGCCTCTTGCGTCTGTTCCAGTCATCGGCCAGGATGGGCCCCATATAGGTATAGGGGGTATAGGTATGTCGCACACGCACGCACAGAAAGACGATCTGCTCAAACGGGTCCGGCGCATTCTTGGCCAGGTGCAGGCCGTGGAGCGGGCCCTGGAGTCCGGCGCGGAGTGCGCCAAGACCCTGCACCTGGTGGCGGCCACCCGCGGCGCGATCAACGGGCTGATGGGGGAGATCATCGAGGCCCACGCCCTGGAGCATGTGGCTCACCCTGAGCTCAGTGATGAAGAACGGGCCAAGGGCGTGAACGAACTGCTCGAAGCCATTCGCCGTTATTCCTGACCGGAGACCACCCCATGCGCCCCACCTTGCCCTCTGCAGGCTTGACCCACGACCACCACTTCCTCGGTGCCGCCCACGATGAAAACGCCCGGCGCACGCTGTGGGTGGTGGCGCTGACCTTCGTCATGATGATCGGCGAAATCGCCGCGGGTTATCTCACCGGTTCCATGGCCTTGCTGGCCGACGGCTTCCATATGGCGACCCATGCCGGGGCCCTGGGCATCGCGGCGGCGGCCTATGGTTTCGCCCGGCGCAATGCCGACAATGCGCGCTTCAGTTTCGGCACCGGCAAGGTCGGCGACCTGGCCGGATTCGCCTCGGCGCTGATCCTCGGCCTGGTGGCCATCGGCATCGCCGGCGAGTCGTTGCTGCGGCTGTTGCAGCCGACCCAGGTGGCCTTCACCGAGGCGACCGTGATCGCCGTGGTCGGGCTGCTGGTGAACATTGTCAGCGCCTTGCTGCTTTCCGGCGGCCATGCCCACCACGGCCATGATCACGCTCATCAGCCTGCTCATGAGCATCCGCACCCGCATTCACACGGCCATCACCACGACAACAACCTGCGCTCGGCCTACGTCCATGTGCTGGCCGATGCCCTGACCTCGGTCCTGGCTATCGCCGCCTTGCTGGCGGGGCGTTATCTGGGGTGGGTCTGGCTCGACCCGGTGATGGGTATGGTTGGCGCGCTGGTCATCGGCCGCTGGGCCTATGGCTTGATGAAGTCCAGCGCGGCGGTGCTGCTCGACACCACGGACGAACACCTGGCCGGCGAGATTCGCCAGTCGGTGGAAGCCGCCGGCGATGCGCGCATCACCGACCTGCATGTGTGGCAGGTCGGCCCGCAGGCGCGGGCGGCGATCGTCAGTGTGGTAGCGGCTGCCGGCGTCAGCGCCGAGACCATCCGCCAGCGCCTGGCGCCGGTCCACGAACTGGCGCACCTCACCCTCGAATATCGCAGCCAGTAACGCTAGGCCCCTGTCTGCACGGCAGGCGGGCAGGGGTAATTTCTCCCAAGAAAATCCAGCAACCGCAGATTGACCTCTTCCGCCCGTTCGCTCTGGATCCAGTGCCCGCAATCCGCCAGCCGATGCTGTTCCAGGCGTGGCACCTTGCCGGGCATGCGCTCCATAGTGCGAGCTTCCAACTGACCCACCGGGTCGCGGTCGCCGATCATGAACAGCGTGGGTTGGCTCACCTGGCGTTCGCCCAGGTGTTCGGTCCGCTGCCAGTTGCGCTCGAAGTTGCGGTACCAGTTCAAGGCGCTGCGAAAACCTTGCCCCGCAAAGGTGCGCCGGTACACCGCAAAGTCCTCCGGCGTGCACCAGGCGGGCGGTGCCTGGTGCGGCGGCATGCCCTCGAACAGCAGGGCCGACGGACTCTTTTCATCCAGCAGGTGTTCGCAGTCGTGCATGAAGTGCAGCAGGCTGCGGTCGATGTCGGCGTCCAGTTCCCGCTCGGCGACGCCGGGCTCCTGGAAGTACAGGATGTAGTTGAAACGCTCGGCGAACAGCTCGGCCATGATCTCCACGGCCGGGCGTTTGGGGCGGCCGGCGAAAGGCACCGACAGGGTCACCAGGGCCTTGACCCGCTGCGGCTCCAGCAGCGCCAGGTGCCAGGCGACCACGGCGCCCCAGTCGTGACCGACGATGCAGGCCTGCTGCTGGCCCAGGGCATCCATCGCCTGCTGGATATCCGCGCACAGGGTCAGCACGTCATAGGCGGCTACCTCCTCTGGGGCGCTGCTGTCGCCGTAGCCGCGCATCTGCGGGATCAGCACCCGGTAGCCGGCGGCCGTCAGCGGCGCGACCTGCCGGCGCCACGAATACCAGCACTCGGGAAAACCGTGCAGCAGCCACACCGGCGGGCCGTCCAGCGGGCCATCGGCATGCAGGTGCAATTCGATGCCATTGAGCTTCAGGGCATGTTGGGTGATCTGGCTCATGATGGTGTCCTCCCAAGTCCAGGCCTGACCCTAGCAGAAGCCCGATGACCCTCTGACCACCATTCATTGGTCGAATAGGCGCCCAGCAGTTTTACCCGGCATGGGCCTGGCGGCTGTCCGCCGGCGCCTGGTCGCGCTGGGTCAGCCCGTAGTCGCGCGCTACTGCGGCGACCCGCAGCCGGTAGTCGGCGAACACCTGGGTCCGCCCCAGGGCCTGGGCCGTGCGATGGCGTTCCAGGGTGCGCCAGGCCTCGACCGCTTGCTCGTCGCGCCAGAACGACAGGGACAGCAGCTTGTCCGGCTCGCTCAGGCTCTGGAAGCGCTCGATGGAAATGAACCCGTCGATCTCCAGCAGCAGCGGTTTCAGCGCGGCGGCGAGGTCCAGGTAACGCTGGCGATGTTCCGGGCGGGGCAGGGCTTCGAATATCACGGCGATCATCAGTGCGACTCCGGCAGGGGGGTGAACAGGGGGATGCGCCCGTTGAGCGAGGGTTTGTAGGTCCAGGCGATGGGCTGGTCGAGGGTCGATTGCCGCAGCAGCGCGCCGACCACCGCGCTGGCGATGCTCAGGGCCAGGGCCTGGCCGGGGCATTGGTGGCGGCCGCTGCCAAAGCTGAAACTGCGCCGGTCCTCGCGTTCGAGCAGCAGACGATCCGGCTCCGGGTTCAGTTGCGGGTCGCGGTTGGCCGAGGCCAGCAGCACCAGCACTACAGCGCCCGGCTCCAGCGTCACCCCGGCGATGCGGCAAGGGGCGGCGACGAAGCGCCGGGTGTTCTGCACCGGCGGATCGTGACGCTGCACTTCGGCCAGCAGGTCGGCGATCCGGTTGGGCGTCGCCCGCAGGTCCGCGAGTAACTGGCGATCGTTCAGCAGGGCGCAGAGGCTGTTGCCGATCAGCCCGGCGCTGGCCTCGAAGGTCTGGGACAACAGACCGATCAGGTTGGCGATCAGGCTGTCGTGCTCCTGCCTGCCGAAGCCGTTGACGATCCGCTGCAACAGCGGGCTGACGGGGGCCTGATCGAGCAGGACCTCGAAGTGTCGGCTCAACGCTTCGGCTGCCCGGTGGGCGGCCTCCCGTTGTGCCTGATTGCTGGCCGGTGACAGGCAGGCGACAAAGTCCCGGGTCAGCCCGGCAATCTCGGGCAACTGGTGCGCGGCAAAGCCCAGCAGCCCGGCGACCACCGCCACCGGCAGGCGGAACTGGCAATCGTGAAGCCTGGCGGCGGTATCCCTTGGCAGGCCCAGCAGCAGGGCGGCGACCCGTTGCTGGATTTCCCCAGCATGCACCAGCTGCAGGCCCGGCTCGACCGCGGCCCGTGGGCAACGCTGGCGTTCGCCGTCGTTCATCCGCATCAGCTGGCCGAACACTGTGCCGGCGGCGCCGTCGGCTATGCCCCGGGGCACCGGCTCGTGGGCGGGACGTACCCGGCACGCGGGATGGGCCAGCACTGCGGCCACCGCTGCGGCGCTGCTGGCCAGCCACATTCCCAGTTTGGGGTCGAAGGCCAGCCCGCTCCGGGCCCGCAGGCTGGCGTAGTAAGGGTAGGGATCGGCGTGGGTGACGGCGGTGATCGGGTCCATGGCGTGCGGCCTTATTCGCGGGGGAGAAGTGTTGCTACTATCGGCAACCTGCGAGGGGCACGATTCGTTCGGGAGCGAAATATGAATGCACAGCAGCACGACAACGCCGTATCCCAGGTCGCCGCGGCCATTGCCGAGCCGGCGCGGACGAAGATGCTCTGCGCGTTGATGGACGGCCACGCGCGCACCAGCACCGAGCTGGCGGCGATCGCCGATGTCAGCGCCTCCACCGCCAGCGCGCACCTGGGCAAGCTCAAGGACCTGGCCCTGGTGCGCCTGCATGTGCAGGGCCGCCATCGTTACTACAGCCTGGCCGACCAGCGCGTGGCCCAGGCCCTGGAGGCCCTGATGGTGATCGGCCGCAATGCCATGCCAGCTTTCAGCCCACGCACCCCGGACCGCCTGCAGTTCGCCCGTACCTGCTACGACCATATGGCCGGCACCCTGGCGGTGCAGCTGCATGACCGCCTGCTCGACGCCGGCTGGTTGCAGGAGCCGCAGGAGGGCGCCCAGGAGTACAGCCTGAGTCCGGCCGGCGAAGGGTTTTTCGCCGGATTGGGCATCGGTGTGCGGGCCCTGGCGACCTTGCGTCGACGCTTTGCCTGCCCGTGCCTGGACTGGAGCATGCGCCGCCCGCATCTGGGTGGTGCGCTGGGAGCCGCGTTGTTGCAGGAGGTGATCCGGCGCAAATGGCTGACCCAGGACCTGGACAGCCGGGCGCTGGGATTGACCGCCCTGGGGCGCAAGGAGCTTGCCAGTCGGTTCGCGGTCCAACTCGAAGAACCGGACAGCCCAACCCTGCGGGTCGGGAGCGCTGGCAAACCGGGTCGCCCGGCCGTTACCCAGGCTTCATAGGCCGGTCCACAACCCCATGGCTGGCGCTGCCGTCAGCCTGCGCATGCAGCGTTTTGCTTGGAGTTCTCCCTATGCTCATCGTCTTCAGTGGCCTGCCTGGCAGCGGCAAGACCACCATCGCCCGGGCACTGGCCAGCCATCTGCGGGCCACCTATCTGCGCATCGACTCTATCGAGCAGGCGCTGCGCAACGGCGGGATGGCGGAGGTCGGCAAGGCCGGGTACGAGGTCGCCATTGCCCTGGCCCGCAGCAACCTGGCCCTGGGCAACCGGGTGGTGGCCGACTGCGTCAATCCGCTCGCCGAAAGCCGCCAGGCCTGGCAGGGCCTCGCCGAGGCTGAGCAGAGCCGCTTGCTCAATGTCGAAGTGGTCTGCACGGATATCGCCGAGCATCGGCGCCGGGTGGAAAGCCGTGAGGCGGATGTCTCCGGCCTGCGTCCACCGAGCTGGCAGTCGGTGCTCGATCACGACTACCAGGCCTGGAGCGGCGAGCGCTTGAGGCTGGACAGCGCTGTGCTGGCGCCGGCAGCGGCGGTGCGGATCATCCTCGAAGACCTGGAAACCTTGTAGTACCTGACCCACCGCGGTGCCTGGATCGCCAGCAAGCTGGCTCCTACGGATTGGGGGGGCGGCGATAAGTCCCGGTTGATTGCATCAAATCGATAAACACTGGAATGAAGAGTTCGGCGGATAACGTCGGCGAACGTTATTCCTTCGGGCGCGAACCATGCACAGTCGGAAATGCTCGGTTCAATCCTGTCCGACACTTTTACAAACTAGCGCTGGCGAAAAGCTGAAATTGCGCCAATAGTTGGCGCTATTGGGTGTTTCGTTCGCCGTTGGTGCGTTTTCCGGACCGCTAATGGTGCGCTGTTCTTTCTCTCGGCAGGCCGCGTCAACTCTTGCTTTGTGCAAAGCGATAACAGCTGCTTTGCCAAAAATCCCCGTGTCAGGGCAAAAAAACCTTCTTCGACAGTTTCTGCACTTTTTTCGTTCGCGCCAGTGTTGTGCAAAGCCGTTCCGGCGGCCTTCCGGATAAAACGTTTCAGCGTCAACAGGGAGTGGAGCCTCCTGGCTGAGTGAAAAGTGTCGCCAAACTGTCGTTTTTCCAGCCTTGGGGACTTTATTCGCGGGGAGACGGGATTTGGGCACAGCGATTGCTAAAGCAGATAGACAGCCTTTGAAATCCAACGAAGTGTGCTGTTGAAGTTTCGGAAAACTTTCAGTTTGAAAGTTCACATTAAAACGAAAAAGGAGGTGACGAGTTCCACAACCAATGGACGTCATCGCGGGCGATCCATTGCCGAAAATCCATACGGGAAGTTTCGCCAAACGACTGGCGTCAATAAGTGGGGGTATTTCCGTCGGCATCGAGCGGAATATTCAAGCCGCACAATGAGGTGCACAACAGAACAGTTTCTATCGCTCAGCGTAAGGCCCGATTTATTGAAACAGAGAGTTTAAATAAAAAAGCCGTTTAAACCACGGCGAGGAGTTGGGGTATGTCCCGTGCTTTTTTTAACGAAATGTATGATGCGAGTGGTGGCTGCCGCCCACATTACCAGGAGTTCGCCCGCTGGCTGGCGGACACCCCCGTGGAGCTGCTGGACCAGCGTCGGCGCGAAGCCGACCTGCTGTTCCACCGCGCTGGCATCACCTTCACGTTGTACGGTGACGAGCAAGGCACTGAACGGCTGATTCCCTTCGACATCATCCCGCGCAGCATCAAGGCCAGCGAATGGCGGAACGTCGAGCGCGGCTGCATCCAGCGGGTCCAGGCACTGAACATGTTCCTGGCCGATATCTACCACGGGCAACGCATTCTCAAGGAGGGCATCATCCCGGCCGAGCAGGTGCTGGCCAACGAGGGTTACCAGGTGGCGATGCGCGGCCTGGACTTGCATCGCAATATCTATTCGCACATCTCCGGCGTCGACCTGGTGCGTGACGGCGACGGCAGCTACTACGTGCTGGAAGACAACTTGCGCACCCCCAGCGGCGTGAGCTACATGCTCGAAGACCGCAAGATGATGATGCGCCTGTTCCCCGAGCTCTTCGCCGCGCAACGGGTGGCGCCCATCGACCACTACCCGAACCTGCTGCTCGATACCCTGAAAAGCTCCAGCCCGCTGGACAACCCGACGGTGGTGGTGCTGACCCCGGGGCGTTTCAACAGCGCCTATTTCGAGCATGCGTTCCTGGCCCGGGAGATGGGCGTGGAACTGGTGGAAGGCGCCGACCTGTTCGTGCGCGACGACCGCGTGTTCATGCGCACCACCTCCGGAGCCCAGGCAGTGGATGTGATCTATCGTCGCCTCGACGACGCCTTCCTCGACCCCTTGTCGTTCAACCCCGATTCCATGCTCGGCGTGCCCGGGCTGATCGCCGCCTACCGTTCCGGCAACGTGGTGCTGGCCAACGCGGTGGGCACCGGGGTGGCGGACGACAAGTCGATCTATCCCTATGTCGACGAGATGATCCGCTTCTACCTGAGCGAGGAACCGATCCTGAAGAACGTGCCGACCTGGCAATGCCGCAAACCCGCGGAGCTGTCCCACGTACTGGCCAACCTGCCGGACCTGGTGGTCAAGGAAACCCAGGGTTCCGGCGGCTACGGCATGCTGGTGGGGCCGGCGGCCACGGCGGCGGAGATCGAAGACTTCCGCGCCCGGCTCAAGGCCCGTCCGGAAGCCTATATCGCCCAACCCACCCTGTGCCTGTCGACCTGCCCGACCTTTGTCGAGAACGGCATTGCGCCGCGGCATATCGACCTGCGCCCGTTCGTCCTGTCGGGCAGCGAAACCCGCCTGGTGCCGGGCGGCCTGACCCGCGTGGCCTTGCGCGAAGGCTCGCTGGTGGTGAACTCGTCGCAGGGCGGCGGCACCAAAGACACCTGGGTCGTGGAGGATTGACCGATGCTTTCAAGAACCGCTGCAGACCTCTACTGGATGTCCCGTTACCTGGAGCGCGCCGAGAACCTGGCGCGCATGCTCGAAGTCAGTTACTCGCTGTCGCTGATGCCCCAGGCGGGGCGTAGCGATGGCCATGCCGAGCTGGCGATGTCGCTGCTGGCCGCCGGCACCCTGGACGATTACAACCAGCGTTACGGTGAACTGAACACCGAACGCATGCTGCACTTCTTCGCCCTCGACGAAACCAACCCCGGCAGCATCTATTGCTGCCTGCGGGCGGCACGGACCAACGCCCATGCGGTGCGCGGACGCATCACCGCCGACATGTGGGAAAACATCAACGCTACCTGGCTGGAGATGCGCAACATCGCCAAGAGTGGCCTGGGACGCTACGGCATCAGCCATTTCTGCGAATGGGTCAAGGAGCGTTCGCACCTGTTCCGTGGCGCGACCTCGGGCACCATCATGCGCAACGATGCCTATTGCTTCATTCGCCTGGGCACCTTTATCGAGCGGGCCGACAACACCCTGCGCCTGCTGGACGCGCGCTACGAAATGTTCGGCGAGGAGTCGGAGGAGGTCAGCGACAACTCGGCCCGTGGCTACTACCAGTGGAGCGCCTTGCTCCGCGCCCTGTCCTCGTTCGAGGCGTTCAACGAGATCTATCGCAACGCGCCGGGGGCCGAGCAGGTGTCCGAGATGCTGCTGTTGCGTGCCGACGTACCGCGTTCGCTGCACGCCTGCGTCGAGGAACTGGACCAGATCCTCGCCAGCCTGCCGGGCAACAACGGCCGTCCGGCCCAGCGCCTGGCCGCCGAGCTGAACGCGCGCCTGCGCTACACCGGGATCGACGAGATCCTCGCGTCGGGCCTGCACCTGTGGCTGAGCGATTTCATCGCGCAGATCCGTCACCTGGGGCAGACCGTCCACGAATCCTATCTGGAGGTTGTATGAAACTTTCCATACGCCACGACACCACCTACAGCTACGCCGATGAAGTCTGCACCAGCATCCAGTTCCTGCGCCTGACCCCGCAGAACAGCGAGCGCCAGCACATCCTCGAATGGCACCTGGAACTGCCGCGCCTGGTGCGCAGCCAGCTCGATCCCTACGGCAATATCCTGCACGTGCTGACCATGGACGAACCCCATGGCGCCCTGGTCCTGAGCGCCTATGGCCAGGTGGAAATCGACCAGGCCCGGGAGATGGAGCACGACAGCCAGTCGCCGCTGCCGTTCCTGCGCAGCAGCCCGCTGACCAAGGCCGACGCCGCCCTCAGCGCCTTTGCCGCGCAGCACTGCGGCACCCGGCGCGACCGCGCGGCGCTGATCGAGCTGATGCACGCCCTGGCCGCGCACATGGTCTACAGCCCGGGCGCGACCACGGTGGACACCACCGCGGCTGAAGCTTTCGCCGGCCGGGTCGGGGTCTGCCAGGACCACACCCATGCGTTCCTGGCCTGCGCCCGCGGCCTGGGGATTCCGGCGCGTTATGTCTCCGGCTACCTGTGCACCGAAGACGAAAGCCACCTGGCCAGCCACGCCTGGGCTGAGGCCTGGATCGACGGCGGCTGGTACAGCTTCGACGTGACCAACCGCCTGGCGCGGCCGGAACGGCACCTGAAGCTGGCGGTCGGCCTCGACTACCTCGACGCCTGCCCGGTGCGCGGCATGCGTCGCGGCGGTGGCGCCGAGCACATGCTGGCACAGGTCCAGGTGAACTCGATGTTCCAGGTCCAGCATCAGTAATCGCGGCCTTTCCCGCACCATCGGGCATGCCGGCCCCGGCATGCCCAATCCCTTGGGGCGCAGTAGCCCTGCATGGCCCATCTGCGCTTTCTGTTGTCGGACTTTCTCAGCGACTTTCGGACTTTTCCTAAAGACAGTGTTTTCTCCCGGCCCCTAGCATGCGCCGCTCCGCAGGCCTGCAACGCAGCAAGCCAGGCGGGGAAAGGAAAGCAACGTTCAAGGGCACGTCATGAAGAAATACACCACGGTCTTAAGCCTCTTGCTGGCGATGGCCGGTTGTACCAGCAGCCACCGAGACACCTCCGAGGCCACGCTCACGGAGAAAGACGGCTACGTCCTTTCGAAAGGCGAAAGGGCGGTGGCGAAGAACCACCGGATCCGTTTCCTGGTCCTGCACTACACCGCGCTCGATCAGGCGCAGTCCTTCGAAACGCTGACGCGATCGGAGCACGTCAGCGCCAACTACCTGATTCCCGACCGGCCGAAGAGCCACAAGGGCCTGCTGGTGGCCGACCAGTTGGTCGATGACCACGAACGCTCCTGGCATGCGGGAGTGAGCCAATGGAAGAACCGCAGCAACCTGAACGACACCTCGCTCGGGATCGAGATCGTCAACGCTGGCTGGGACCAGGCCACCGGCCAGTTGCTGGGCGAGCCCTACAACGAGCAGCAGATAGAACTGCTGATCAGCCTGACCCGGGACCTGGTCAGGAAGTACGACATACAGCCGACGGACATCGTCGGGCACTCGGATATCGCCCCCGGGCGCAAGATCGATCCGGGGCCGTTCTTTCCCTGGAAACGGCTTGCCGAAGCCGGCATAGGCGCCTGGCCTGACGAGCGCACCCTCGACGATTACCTGGCTCGCTTCAGCGTGTCGCCGCCGAGCATGGTCCAGGTCACGAAGGCGCTGCAAACCTATGGTTATGGCTATCTGGACCAACAACCGGAAAGGGTGGTGGAAGCCTTCCAGATGCGCTTCAACCAGGAGAATGTCAGCGGGATCGTCGATATCCGCACGGCGGCCATCCTGTTTTCCTTGATCGACAAATATCACGGCAAGGACAAGGCGAGCGCCATTCTGCTGCCGCCGCAAGTGGCGGCGCTCGGCTAGGGGCACAGGTTTCGACGGCCTGCGGCGACCATGAAAAAGCCCGCCGTTCGCGGTGGCGAAGGGCGGGCTTTTCAGCACCTGGCGGCAGGGGTCAGACCTTGACGATCCAGCCCGCTGGCGCTTCGATGTCGCCGGTCTGTACGCCGGTCAGCTCTTTGTAGAGCTTCTGGGTGATCGGGCCGACTTCTTTTTCGCTGTAGAACACGTGCAGCTTGTCCTTGTACTCGATGCCGCCGATCGGCGTGATCACCGCGGCGGTACCGCAGGCGCCGGCTTCCTTGAAGTCCGACAGCTTGTCGATCAGCACGTCGCCTTCGACCACTTCCAGGCCCAGGCGGGTCTTGGCCAGTTCGATCAGCGACAGGCGGGTGATGCCCGGCAGTACCGACGGCGACTTCGGCGTGACGAATTTGTCGTCGTGGGTGATGCCAAAGAAGTTGGCCGAACCGACTTCCTCGATCTTCGAGTGGGTCAGCGGGTCCAGGTAGATGCAGTCGGCGAAGTGCTTCTTCTTGGCTTCCGAACCTGGCATCAGGCTGGCGGCGTAGTTGCCACCGACCTTGGCCGCGCCGGTGCCTTGTGGCGCCGCGCGGTCGTAGCTGGAGATCAGGAAGTTGTGTGGGGTCAGGCCGCCCTTGAAGTAGGCGCCGACCGGAATGGCGAAGATCGAGAAGATGAACTCGGGGGCGGTGCGCACGCCGATGTTGTCACCCACGCCGATCACGAACGGGCGCAGGTACAGCGCGCCGCCGGTGCCGTAAGGCGGGATGAAGCGCTCGTTGGCGCGAACCACTTCCTGACAGGCGGCAACAAACTGCTCGGTGGACACCTGCGGCATCAGCAGGCGCGCGCAGCTGCGCTGCATGCGGGCGGCGTTCTGGTCCGGGCGGAACAGGTTGATCGAACCGTCCTTGCAGCGGTAGGCCTTCAGGCCTTCGAAGCACTGCTGGCCATAGTGAAGGGCGGTGGAGCCTTCGCTGATGTGCAGCACGTTATCTTCGGTCAGGGTGCCTTTGTCCCACTCGCCATTACGCCAGTGCGACAGATAGCGCTTGTCTGTCTTGATGTAGTCAAAACCCAGCTTGTCCCAATTGATGCTTTCGTTACCCATGACACCCTCTATCGCTTAACAACCGTCGCAACGGCTCAAGGCTTCTGACGTTTTTTGGATGGGCACAACAATACTGCATTCCGGGGGGCCACCGCATCCCGGGCGATGGGAGGGGAAGCAAAAAAACTTAGCCTGCTCATGAACCCTCCTGTCGTCCTGTGACACGAACCCTGTAGCCGCTGCCGAAGGCTGCGATAAGGCCGAAGGCCTTCAGCGGTCTCAAGATCCTGCGCCTGCTGCGCAGTCGATCGCAGCCTTCGGCAGCGGCTACAGGGCGTTGCCTCCCGGTGTGGCGTTTTTACAGATGCAAGGCGTGGCCCAGGGCCCGCAATGCCGCTTCCTGCACCGCCTCGCCCAGGGTCGGGTGGGCGTGGATGGTGCCGGCGATATCTTCCAGGCGCGCGCCCATTTCCAGGGACTGGCCGAAGGCCGTGGACAGCTCGGACACACCGACGCCTACCGCCTGCCAGCCGACAATCAGGTGATTGTCACGGCGAGCCACCACCCGCACGAAACCGCTTTTCGATTCCAGGGTCATGGCGCGGCCGTTGGCGGCGAACGGGAAGCTCGAGACGATGCAGTCCAGGCCGGCGGCCTTGGCCTCGTCCGGGGTCTTGCCGACCACCACCAGTTCCGGGTCGGTGAAGCACACCGCGGCAATGGCCGTGGGGTTGAATTCCCGGTGCTGGCCGGCGATCAGCTCGGCGACCATCTCGCCCTGGGCCATGGCCCGGTGCGCGAGCATCGGTTCGCCGGCGAGGTCGCCGATGGCCCAGACATTGCGCATGCTGGTCTGGCAACGCTGGTCGATGCGGATGGCCGAGCCGTTCATGTCCAGGTTCAGCGCTTCGAGGTTCCAGCCCTGGGTGTTCGGCTTGCGCCCGACCGCCACCAGCACCTGGTCGGTGTCCAGCTGCAGGCTGTCGCCGTTCGGGGCGCGCACCTGCAAGGTGTGGGTCGCGGCATCGAAACCTTCGACGCTGTGCTTGAGGTAGAGCTTGATCCCCAGTTGCTTCACCGATTCGAGCACCGGTTGGGTCAGCTCGGCGTCATAGGCCGGCAGGATGCGCTCCTGGGCCTCGACCACGCTGACTTCGGCGCCAAGCTTGCGGTAGGCGATGCCCAGCTCCAGGCCGATATAGCCACCGCCGACCACGATCAAGCGCTTGGGCAGGGCCTTGGGCGCCAGGGCTTCGGTGGAGGAGATGATCGGCCCGCCAAGCGGCAGCATCGGCAGGTTGACGCTTTTCGAACCGCTGGCCAGCAGCAGGTGCTCGCACTGGATGCGGGTGTCGGCGCCTTCGATTTCCACGGTCTTGCCGTCGATGACTTTGGCCCAGCCCTGGATCACCTGGACCTTGTGCTTTCTCAACAGGGCGGCGACGCCGGTGGTCAGGCGATCGACGATGCCGTCTTTCCATTCCACGCTCTTGCCGATGTCCAGGGTCGGCGCCGAGACGTTGATGCCCAGGGCCGAGCCCTGGCTGTGATGGCGGGTCTGCTGGAACTGTTCGGCGACATGGATCAGCGCCTTGGACGGGATGCAGCCGATGTTCAGGCAGGTACCGCCCAGCGCCTGGCCTTCCACCAGGATGGTCGAGATGCCCAGCTGGCCAGCGCGGATCGCCGCCACATAACCGCCGGGGCCACCGCCGATGATCAGCAAGGTAGTGTTCAGAGTTTGTTGCATGCCTTACTCCAGAAATGCCTATTCAACAAAGAGACTGGCGGGTTGTTCGAGCAGGCCGCGAATGGCCTGGATGAAGAGCGCCGCGTCCATGCCGTCGACCACCCGGTGATCGAAGGAGCTGGAGAGGTTCATCATCTTGCGGACCACGATCTGGCCTTTGATCACCATCGGCCGTTCGACGATCTTGTTCACTCCGACGATCGCCACTTCCGGCAGGTTCAGTACTGGCGTGCTGACGATGCCGCCCAGGGCGCCGAGGCTGGTCAGGGTGATGGTCGAGCCGGACAGTTCGTCGCGGGCCGCCTTGCCGCTGCGCGCGGCTGTAGCCAGGCGCGAGATTTCCGCGGCGCTGTCCCACAGGCTACGGGCTTCGGCGTGGCGTACCACCGGCACCATCAGGCCGACGTCGCTTTGCGTGGCCACCCCGACATGCACCGCGCCGTGGCGGGTGATGACCTGGGCTTCGTCGTCGTAACGCGCGTTGATCTGCGGGAAGTCACGCAGGGCCACGACCAGGGCCCGCACCAGGAACGGCAGCAGGGTCAGCTTGCCGCGGGTGGCGCCGTGTTTTTCATTGAGGTGCGCGCGCAGTTCTTCCACGGCGGTGACGTCGATTTCCTCGACATAACTGAAGTGGGCGGCGCGTTGGGTGGCTTCCTGCATGCGCTGGGCGATCTTGCGGCGCATGCCGATTACCGGGATCTGCTCCTCGTCATGACGTTCGGCATAACCGGATGGCGCCGAGCCGCTGCGTGCGCTCTGAGTGCCCTGGGCCAGGTAGGCGTCCAGGTCTTCGTGGAGGATGCGTCCGGCCGGGCCGCTGCCCTGCACCAGGCGCAGCTGGATGCCCAGGTCCAGCGCATGCTTGCGCACGGCCGGGGAGGCCAGTGGGCGCTCGTCGGCGTCGCGGGCTACCGGCGCCTGTGGCGCGGGGCGGCACGCGGCGGCGGGTTTGCTTTCCACCACTGGCGCGGCTTCGACCTTGGGCGCTGCCGATGCGGGTGCTGCTTCTTTAATAGCCGCAGGTTCCTTGACCAGTTGATCGGACGCCTTGAGGTTGCCGGCGCCTTCGACCTCGATGCTGATCAATATGCTGCCCACCGCCATGACTTCGCCGGGCTGGCCGCCCAGGGAGATGACCTTGCCGTGCACCGGGGAGGGGATATCCACCATGGCCTTGTCGGTCATGACGTCAGCCAGCACCTGGTCCTCGACCACCAGGTCGCCGACCTTGACGTGCCACTGCGCCAGTTCTACTTCTGCGATGCCTTCGCCGATGTCCGGCATCTTGATAACGTGCGTGCCCATTCAGACCTCCATGACCCGTTGCAAAGCCGCGCCCACTCGGGACGGGCCAGGGAAATACGCCCACTCCTGCGCGTGCGGGTAGGGGGTGTCCCAACCGGTCACGCGCTCGATAGGCGCTTCCAGGTGGTGGAAGCAGTGTTCTTGCACCAGCGACACCAGTTCGGCACCGAAGCCGCAGGTGCGGGTGGCTTCGTGGACCACCACGCAGCGGCCGGTCTTTTTCACCGACTTGACGATGGTCTCCAGGTCCAGTGGCCACAGGCTGCGCAGGTCGATGACCTCGGCGTCGATCCCGGTTTCCTCGGCGGCCACTTGCGAGACATACACCGTGGTGCCGTAGGTCAGCACGGTGACGTCCTTGCCCGGCCGGGTGATGGCGGCGACGTCCAGCGGCACCTTGTAGTAACCGTCCGGCACCTGGGCCGAGGGGTGTTTCGACCAGGGGGTTACCGGGCGGTCGTGGTGGCCGTCGAACGGGCCGTTGTACAGGCGCTTGGGCTCGAGGAAGATCACCGGGTCATCGTTTTCGATGGAGGCGATCAGCAGGCCCTTGGCGTCGTAGGGGTTGGACGGCATCACGGTGCGCAGGCCGCAGACCTGGGTGAACACCGCCTCGATGCTCTGGCTGTGGGTCTGGCCGCCGTAGATGCCGCCGCCGCAGGGCATGCGCATGGTCAGCGGCGCGGTGAACTGGCCGGCGGAGCGATAACGCAGGCGCGCCGCTTCGGAAATGATCTGGTCCGTGGCCGGGTAGACGTAGTCGGCGAACTGGATTTCCGCCACCGGGCGCAGGCCGTAGGCACCCATGCCGACGGCGACGCCGACGATGCCGCTTTCCGAGATCGGCGCGTCGAACACCCGCGAGGTGCCGTACTTGGCCTGCAGGCCTTCGGTGCAACGGAACACGCCGCCGAAATAACCGACGTCCTGGCCGAACACCACCACGTTGTCATCACGCTCTAGCATCACATCCATGGCCGAGCGCAGGGCCTGGATCATGGTCATGGTGGTCGTGGTCATGGCGGTGTCCAACTGGATATTGTTGTTGTGGTCGTTCATGTCAGATTCCCAGTTGCTGGCGTTGGCGCTTGAGGTGCTCGGGCATTTCCTTGTAGACGTCCTCGAACATGGTCGCGGCGCTGGGGATCTGCCCGCCGGCGAGGGTGCCGTACTGCTCGGCCTGTTTCTGCGCGGCGATGACTTCGGCTTCCAGTTCGGCGCTGACTGCGGCGTGTTGCTCTTCGGACCACTGGCCGATCTTGATCAGGTGCTGCTTGAGGCGGGCGATCGGGTCGCCGAGGGGGAAGTGGCTCCAGTCGTCGGCCGGGCGGTACTTGGACGGATCGTCGGAGGTGGAGTGCGGGCCGGCGCGGTAGGTGACCCATTCGATCAGGGTCGGGCCGAGGTTGCGCCGGGCGCGTTCGGCGGCCCAGCGGGACGCGGCGTAGACCGCGATGAAATCGTTGCCGTCCACCCGCAGCGAGGCGATGCCGCAACCGACGCCGCGTCCGGCGAAGGTGGTGGCTTCACCGCCGGCGATGGCCTGGAAGGTGGAGATCGCCCACTGGTTGTTGACCACGTTGAGGATCACCGGCGCGCGGTACACGTGGGCGAAGGTCAGGGCGGTGTGGAAGTCCGACTCGGCGGTGGCGCCGTCGCCGATCCAGGCCGAGGCGATTTTGGTGTCGCCCTTGATCGCCGAGGCCATGCCCCAGCCCACGCCCTGGATGAACTGGGTGGCGAGGTTGCCGGAGATGGTGAAGAAACCGGACTCCTTGACCGAGTACATGATCGGCAATTGCCGGCCCTTGAGCGGATCGCGCTCGTTGGACAGCAGCTGGCAGATCAGGTCGACCAGCGGTACGTCGCGGGCCATCAGGATGCTTTGCTGGCGGTAGGTCGGGAAGCACATGTCGTCGATGTTCAGGGCCAGGGCCTGGGCGCTGCCAATGGCTTCCTCGCCGAGGCTCTGCATGTAGAACGACATCTTTTTCTGACGCTGGGCGACCACCATGCGGTTGTCGTAGATGCGGGTCTTGAGCATGGCGCGCATGCCCTTGCGCAGGATCTCCACCGGCACGTTTTCGGCCCACGGCCCAAGGGCATTGCCCTGGTCGTCGAGCACGCGAATCAGGCCACGGGCCAGGTCAGCCGTGTCAGCCGGTTCAACGTCGATTGGAGGTTTGCGCACCGTGCCGGCATCGGTCAGATGCAGGTAGGAGAAGTCGGTTTTACAGCCGGGACGGCCCGAGGGTTCGGGGACGTGCAGGCGCAGCGGTTCATACGCTTGGGTCATGGCTTCTACGCTCGATCTTGTGAATTTCTTGTAGTGAGCTGACAGATTTCGTTCGGTAGAAGAAATCTTGTCCTACAACAATCATAGGCCCGCCCAAGAAGAATATTTCTCTCTGTTTCGTTGCACCAAAGATCATTTGCAGATAAAAAACCTGCATAAACAAAAAAAACAGGTGGTTTTGTCTCATGCGCAAACTGGACCGTACCGACATCGGCATTCTCAACAGCCTTCAGGAGAATGCGCGCATCACCAATGCCGACCTCGCACGCTCGGTGAACCTCTCACCGACACCGTGTTTCAACCGGGTCAAGGCCATGGAAGAGCTGGGGGTGATCCGCGAGCAAGTGACGCTGCTCGATGCCGACCTGCTGGGGTTGCATGTGAACGTGTTCATTCACGTCAGCCTGGAGAAGCAGGTGGAAGAGGCGTTGCAGCATTTCGAAGAAGCGATTTCCGACCGCCCCGAGGTGATGGAGTGCTACCTGATGGCCGGCGACCCGGACTACCTGATCCGGGTGCTGGTGCCGACCATCCAGTCGCTGGAGCGTTTCATGATGGATTTTCTGACCAAGGTGCCGGGGGTGGCGAACATCCGTTCGAGCTTTGCGCTCAAGCAGGTGCGCTATAAGACCGCGCTGCCGTTGCCGGCGAATGGCCTGACCCTCGGCAATTGAGTATCAGGTGCCGTCATAGGTAGTCATATCGATAATCGAGATTAGAAGTAAAAAACGTTTGTTCAACTGTATAGGTTTGTTCCCAGGGAGCAGGTTCGTTGTCTGGATGAAAAATCAGCGTTGATCCCTCTACCCCATTGGGAGCGTTGTCTCGAGGCGAAAAGCCAGGAACATTCGGGTGCTGGTGTTTCCAGCGCTCCCATAACAGATCGAGATAGCAATGATGCAAGAAAAATATTGGGTCGTTGGACGAGGACGCTTCAGCCATATTGCCCCCTATCCAGGCATGTACCGAATTGTGCAGTTCAACTTCTGAATAGTTTTCCCAACCGCTCTGCTCCATCCAGTAGGGCGTTCTATTGAGAGCGGACACGACGGCTTCGGCCGACGGCAACACACCGATCTGCCCAAAATTGCGGCGTAAGCCTGGGTTGCCTGCTTCCGCGTCCCATACCCTTACCTCGAATTGAGAGTGTTCCCTGGAAAATGGCCCGCTAGTAACGCGATTGTCTTGTGTATTGTCACCGTTCCCGCCCATGAAGTTTGATGTGAATGGGTTGTCTGCTCCGGTGATTTGCCAGTTCCAGTAGGGCAGGGTAATGCTCGTGTCGTTGGCGGCGCCCTGCAGGGCGAGTTCGAATTGACGAATCAAAATGCGATGCCAAGGGTAAAACAATGGGCTGCGATGCGGGCTGGGAATAAGTGGGTTGCCCAGACCCATAGAGTTTTTGTGAATCTGCACAAAGTCATCGTAGCGATTTTGTTGCCCGGGCCGCAGCACGCTGTCGACGTTGTTTTTCAGCATCAGGATGGCCCCGATGAAGGCGTCTTTCTGTTGTTGCGTCATGTCACGGTGGTTGCGACGGATATCCATATTGCAAAATCTCCATTGGTTATTTGCCCAATGAAGTTTGATTATCTGATGAGAAATATTCCACTTCACCCCTATCGCCAGAGTATGTAGGCAAAGGCCTTTGTGCCAAGCCGTTCGTTGCCTTTTCTTATAGGGCGTTTAGCGGGATTTTCAGATAGACCACGCCGTTTTCCTCCGCCGGGGGTAAATTCCCCGCCCTCACGTTCACCTGAATCGCCGGCAGCAGCAGTGTTGGCATGCCCAGCCCGATATCGCGTTTGGTGCGCATTTCCACGAAGGCGTTTTCGTCGATACCGTCGCGCACGTGAATGTTGTTTTTGCGCTGTTCACCGACGGTGGTCATGCATTCGGGAGCGCGTCCTTGCGGCGGGTAGTCGTGGCACACGTACAGGCGCACGCTGGCGGGGAAGGCCAGCAGCTTGCGGATCGAGGCAAACATCTGGTTGGCATTGCCACCGGGGAAGTCACAACGGGCAGAGCCGACATCGGGCATGAACATCGTATCGCCCACCAGAATCACATCACCGTCGATCAGGTAAGCCATGTCCGCCGGCGTATGGCCGGGCACGTGCAGGGCGGTCGCCTTGAGGTTGCCGATCATGAACGACTCGTCGGGGGCGAACAGGTGATCGAACTGCGAACCGTCGACGCGAAATGATGGCTCCAGATTGAACAGCGCCTTGAACACGTCCTGCACCTTGCTGATGGACTCGCCGATGGCGATTTTTCCACCCAGCTGCTGGCGCAGATAGGGCGCGGCGGATAGGTGATCGGCGTGGGCGTGGGTTTCCAGCAGCCATTGCACTTGCAGTGTGTGGGCGCGGACGAAGGCGATGATTTTGTCAGCCTGGGTGGTCGCGGTACGCCCGGCCGCACCGTCGTAGTCGAGCACGGGGTCGACAATCGCACACTGCCCGCCATCAGCCTCGTAGACCACGTAGCTGTAGGTCGAGGAGGCGGGGTCGAGGAAAGCTTCAATCAGTGCGGGCATGGACACGAACCTGTGCAGAGTGGAAAAGTCAGTTGCAACACTTTATGTAAAAACATAATGTTCGCAGCTTAAGTGACGTTGAAGGCATCCTGCAAATGCAATCCAGTCTGACCGAATGTGAAGTCGCCCAACTGCGCGCCTCGGCCTCCAAGGCCTGTGCGCTGCTCAAGGCCCTGGCCAATGAGGATCGCCTGTTGATCCTGTGCCAGCTGACTCAGGGCGAGCGCAACGTCGGCGAGCTGGAAAAAATGACCGGCGTGCGCCAACCGACCCTGTCCCAGCAACTGGGGATCCTGCGCGATGAAGGACTGGTCGCGACCCGTCGTGAAGGCAAGTACATTTTTTACGGTCTCGCCAGTCACGAGGTGATCCAGGTGATGAAAACCCTCTCCGGGCTGTATTGCGGGGCGGTGCTTAAAAGCTGGGTTCAACCTTGATCTTGTTCAACACACCGAACCTGTGGGAGCGGGCTTGCTCGCGAAGGCGGTGTGTCAGCCAACGTTAATGTCTACTGACACACCGCTTTCGCGAGCAAGCCCGCTCCCACAGTAGTTTTGTGTCGCGGCTGATAGAAAACTTGCGTGCAGCAAAAGGAACAAGCAATGAACGATCAACACTGGGGCCCATCCATCAGTGCAGATATCGTGGTGATCGGCGGCGGCACGGCGGGCATAGGCCTTGTCGCCAGCCTGCTCAAGCGTAACCCGCAGCTGAACATCACCCTGATCGAGCCCGACTCCCGGCACTACTATCAACCGGCCTGGACGCTGGTCGGCGGTGGTGCCTACAACGTGGAAAACACCGTGCGGCCGATGGCATCGGTGATGCCGCGGGGGGTCAATTGGCTGCAGGCTGCCGTGACCGGCATCGACCCCGACCATGGCCGGCTGATCCTCAGTGACGCGCGCACGGTCAGCTATCGGAACCTGGTGGTCTGCCCCGGCCTGCGCCTGGCCTGGGAGAAAATCGAAGGCCTGGAGGAGACCCTTGGCCAGCACGGCGTGACCTCCAACTACAGCTACCGGCACGCGACCTACACCTGGGACCAGGTG